>Ga0335081_10007236_pt1 | contig 17738 bp, 16 predicted proteins | sample Lox_Sample_35_FD_206713 | JGI IMG/M metagenome (GOLD analysis project Ga0335081, IMG submission 206713) | Soil microbial communities from Loxahatchee National Wildlife Refuge, Florida, United States - Lox_Sample_3.5 | ecosystem: Environmental > Terrestrial > Soil > Wetlands | place: USA... | reverse complement strand
CTTCGGTGCCGTCCATTTACGCGGTGGGCGATGCGATCGAGGTCGCCGACGCCGTGACCGGAAGCCCAGCCCTCGTGCCGCTGGCCGGGCCAGCCAGCCGGCAGGGCCGCGCGGCCGCTGACCACCTGTTCGGCCGCGGCGGACGGCGCTCACCGGTTCTCGGCACGGCTATCGTGCGCGTTTTCGGCACCGTGGCAGCCACCACCGGCCCCGGCGAGAAGGCGCTGCGCGCGGCCGGGATCCCGCACCACGCCGTGCACCTGCACCCGGACAACCACGCCGGGTACTACCCCGGCGCCCGCCCGCTGCACCTGAAGCTGCTGTTCGCCCCCGACGGGCGGATACTCGGCGCCCAGGCAACCGGCAGCGACGGCGTCGATAAGCGGATCGACGTCATCGCCACCGCCATCCGGGCCGGCCTGACCGTCGATGACCTAGCCGGCCTCGACCTCGCCTACTCGCCACCGTTCGGGTCAGCCAAGGACCCGGTCAACCTGGCCGGCATGGCCGCCAGCAACCTGCTCACCGGCGCGCTGGCCCTGTGGCGCGGCAGCGACCTGCTCCACCCCGACCCCCAGGCAGTGCTGCTGGACGTCCGGTCAGCTGCCGAATTCGGCGCCGGCCACCTGCCTGGCGCGCTGAACATCCCGCACACCGAAGTGCGCCAGCGGCTCGGCGAGATCCCGCGCGACCGCCCCCTGCTGGTGTACTGCGCGTCAGGTTTCCGGTCCTACCTCGCACTCCGGCTGCTGCGGCAAAGCGGCTGGCCCGATGTCCGATCCCTGTCCGGCGGCCTGTCCACACTGCAGCTGGAACTCCCCGGCCTGGCACTCGACCAGGGCGAGCCGCTAGCCGAGCTGACATCGGCCGGCCGGTAGGGCCAGCGTCACCGCATCGCCCGGACGGCGCTGCCGGAAAAGATCAGACCCATTTTCATAATCATACCCCCTGGGGTATACTGAAGCGCAGGCTCGATGGCGAGCCTGATCAGCGCGGTAGCATTCGCGGCGCGGCCTGGTCACGGCGGCCTGGCGCTGGACCGGGCGCTCATCGGGGTCTTCACCGGCGTCGCGGTGATCGGCGCCCTCGCTGGCGGCAGGGCGGCCGGGCACGCCAGCCCGCAGCGGCTGAGCGCGGCGTTCACGCTGCTGATCATCCTGGTCGCCGGGTGCACGCTCACGCGCAGCTTCCGCGGCCTGTTGTGACGTGCCGCGGGATATATACCCTGCCGGGTATGCTGAGATGAGTGAATAGCAAGGGAGACGGTTGATGAAGATCGATGAGGACGCCGCAGGCAAGGTGCTCAACCGGCTCCGCCGCGCCCACGGCCAGCTGGCCGGGGTCATCGCCATGGTGGAGTCCGGCCGGGACTGCACCGACGTGGTCACCCAGCTCGCTGCGGTATCACGCGCCCTCGACCGGGCCGGTTTCATGATCGTGGCCAGCGGCATGCGCCGGTGCCTGTCCGGGGACACCGACTCCTCGATGACCGAGGAACAGATGGAGAAGATGTTCCTCACCCTGGCCTGAGGCTAGACGCCGGAGCCGACATGGGGTTGCGATGGCATCCGCATCCGCATCGAAGCGCCGTTCGCCGAGGCACCGGCCCGAGTACGGGACGCGCTCAAGGCCCCGGGCTTCGGCCGTCCCGCTCGCCCTTGAACGTCAGTGATATCGACGAAGTGGCCGCCTTCTACGCCAAGCTGTCTGGCGCCGGGCCAGCCAGGCTCCGTTCCCGTCACGCCAGCTTCGCGATCGCCGGGCCGCCGCTGACGCTCGCTGCTGGAGAACTCTCGCAATGGCGCCCTCAGCCACCCCGGCATCGAGGTTTCCGGCACCGGCATGGTCGGCGCCGAGTCGGCTCGGCTCGCCGGGACCGGCCTCGCCTCGGCCGATGAGCGGGCCACGACCTGCTGTTACGCCAGGCCGGTCAAGTTCTGGGTGGAAGGCGCCGGGTGGAGAGCGCTGGGAAAATCTGTACGGTCCTGGCCGGCAGCCAGACCTCCTGGGGCGAGGATCACTTTTCGCGCGCCGCAGCGACGTAGCTCCCGCTCACCCGGGAAGGGCAGCCTGGCGATATCGTCAGCCTGAGGGCGTGGCCGGCCGGATTGGCGCGGGCATGCTGATACGGCAGCGCGTGTACCTGGCGTGTCCCCCTGATGGACCCCGGCTGGCGTGCGGGCATCACGCCCGGAGCCCGGATTGGGTGTGCGCACCGGCGGCGAGTTCCAGGAACCGGCGGGCGGCGGGCGCCAGGGGCCCGGGCCGGTGGGCGAGGACGATGCTGCGGGTAATGGGCGGGTGCGGGTCGCTCACGACCGCTCCGAGCCGGGCGGCTACCCGGGCGAGTGGCTCAGGCAGGAGCGCGGCGCCTGCACCAGCCAGCACGGAGCGAGCTCCACGCGAGCCTCGGCGCCGTGACCTGGGTCGGCCTCAGTTACCTCCTCGTCCTGGTGGCGACGGTCACCGCGGTGGGGCGGGTGGCGGACATCGCCGGCCGCAAGCTCCTGTACACCTATGGCTTCGGTGTCTTCATCCTCGGCTCGGCCCTGTGCGGGCTGACGCCGAGCCTGGCCGCCCTTGCCGGGTTCCGGGTCCTGCAGGCCGTGGGCGCGGCCATGCTCCAGGCAAACAGCGTGGCCATCATCTACCTGGCCCTGCCCCGCGCTTCACTCGGCCGGGGGATCGGCATCCAGGGGGCCGCTCAGGCCCTTGGCCTCGCGCTTGGCCCCGCGGCTGGCGGCCTGCTGCTGGCGGCGGGGGGGTGGCGGCTGATCTTCCTCATCAACGTCCCCCTGGGCCTGGCGGGGCTGGGGGCAGGGTGGCTGCTCATTCCCCGCAGCCGTCACCTCCAGCAGCGGGTGCCCTTCGACTGGGCCGGGCTCGCCCTGTTCATGCCCGCCATCACGGCGCTGCTGTCCGCCGCGACACTCGGGAACCGGGCTGGCTGGACGTCCCCGGTGATCACCGGCCTGCTGGCGGGGGCGGCAGTGCTGGGGCCCGGCTTCGTGCGCTGGGAACGCAGGGCCCGCGCGCCGATGCTCGACACCTCCCTGTTCCGCAGCCCCGCGTTCACGTCGGGGATAGCCAGCGGGCTGCTGTCCTACCTGGTCATGTTCGGTGTTCTGCTCGTGGCCCCGGTCTACCTGGAGCGGGCGCTGCGGGCATCTTCCGGCCGTGCCGGGCTGGAGCTGACTGTCATGCCGTTGTGCCTTGCCGTGGTGGCGCCGCCGGCTGGGCGCCTTGCCGACCGCTGCGGGCCCCGGCTGCTGACCGCCGCCGGCATGACGATCGTTGCCGGCATGCTGATCGCCCTGGCCCTCGGCCGGCCCGGACAGCTGACCCTGATCACGGGGCTGGCCGTGGTGGGGGCCGGGCTTGGGTTGTTCACCCCGCCGAACAATGCGGCGATCATGGCGGCGGCCCCCAGACGCCAATCTGGCATGGCGGGCGGGGTGCTCAACATGACCCGGGGAACAGGGACAGCCCTCGCCCTGGCGCTCACCGGGGCGGCGTATGAGCTCGGCGCCTCGCCGTGGCAGGGATTCCGGATCGCGGTCCTGTTCCTGGCCAGCATGTCGGCGGCGGCCGCCTTGCTGGCCTCCGGCCGCGGGCACAGACCAGGCGAACCCGGCACAGTTGATAGCCGGCACCGGCGCGGTCCCGGTCCGCCCGCCCGCCCGATCACTGGCCTGACCGGCCCGATGCTCTTGGCGCCAGGGAGGGAGTGCACTTTCTGCACTCGATGGGCGGGACGTTCGCGTTCATGCGCATCCTCTGTCCTGCACGCCGCTCCCCGGCGGCCCCTGTGAAGCTGTCCACGGTATTGCAGTTCCGCACTCCAGTGACGATGGTCTCCGGAGCCGTTTCCGCAATGCAGATGCTATGTCGGCTAAGGTCTAGTGCGGCGGACCTATCATCCTCTGAGCTTGGAAGAGGCTCCGAGGACACAATCTGCTTGATTCGGCGGTTCGATCAGCCGGACCTAGAAGATCTTCACTGACAGAGCATCCGCGGCGCTAGGCGCCGGAGACTAGACCAGGGCGGGAGAGCTTACGCCGATGCGGGCAACTGATCTTCGCTAGCGCCTGCGAGCTCCTCCACCCGCATTGTGTTCTTATCCAGCCAGACAACAAGCATGCTGATATGGCTAGCTCGAGCGAGATCTTGGATGTTCTCGGTAACAGGTCCAGGGACGACGAGGATTAGATGCGCCTCCGGATGGCCCTCTGCGACGCGCTTCAAGCGTTGTGCCAAGTATGTGAATGCTTGTGATGACGGCGCCGCAGTTGCCTTCACCTGGACGACAGCCGTTTCACCATCTCGCTTGGCCATCAGGTCAATGCCCTCGGCTGCCCATGAGGATGGCTCGATAAGACCCCAGCCATGTGTCCTGAGATACATGCCAGCAAGCTCCGCCAGCTGCGGCCCGGCAAGCCTGGCTGCAGGCCATCCGGCTATCGTCGCGGAAGGTGGCGGCCCGGGAGGCCCGTTGAACAGAGGTTCTCCGCGGACTGCCGTCAGAATCGCATCCTCAATGACTGCGCTGCGCAGATTCGCGCGGTCCACAAGGGCACCGCTAAAGTCTGCCGCAGTGAGGTTCGCCTCATGCAGGTTCGCCCTACTTAGGTCGGCATCCGAGAAGTTGGCGCGTTGCAAGCGGCAGCGGCTTAGATTTGCTCGTCTGAGCGAGGCACTGACAAAGGCAGCCGCAGTGGCATCAGCTGCCTCCATGTCTGCCTTGTCCAGATCGGTATACGAGAAGTCAGCGCCGATCATGCTTGCGTTGACCAGACATGACCGAGCGAGGCTCGTCCCGGCAAAGCGAGCGCCATCCAGTGCCGCGCCCGTGAGGTCACACTCGTCAAGATCAAGGCCGGACAGATCTGCGTCCCGCAAGTCAGCGCCAGGTAGCAGCAGCCGTCGCCACTCACCTCGCTGCCGCGCTGCTGTGTACTCTGCCAGTGCATCAAGAGCATGAGAATCTGCGCGGAGGGCTCGCGTGGTCTCAGCGCTCACTCATACCACCTCACATGGGCCGTAAGGCCCGCATCGTCAACCGCATCACGCAGCGCTTGGCGATGCGCAGGATCGACCAGACCAGTCAGGTCCACGATCACATTTTCCCGGCAGCACTGGATCTCATAGCGTATGCACCCCTCCAGGAAGTCGGCAACATCGAACCGCGGGCGCCGCTCAGTATCGCGGGGACGCTTGACATCCCAGTCCTGTCTAGTCGCATCGGTGCAGTCGCCCCGGTTTGGCAGCCGGACCACCGGACCCGGCAGTTCGCCTGCTTCCTCCAAAGCGAGTATCACATGTGCTTCCTGCAATGACCCGAAACTTACCCGGCCGCCCTGATCAGGGTCTGCCGCCAGCTCCAGCTGGCGAGCAGCCCGGTCGGCGGCGCCGCTCCTGTCCAGCCGAACTCCCCTCTCCGACGGACCACCGTATAGCGGTGAGATGGCGCAGACGCCTGCTTCATGCTCGCAAGCGTTGAGGACGGGATTGGCGACGACGCTGCCGCCTACCTGCCTTCGCAGGCGAAGGGGAGTGCCTCCGCTACTCTGTCGAACCGGCCTCCGTGTCCGCGACAATCCACTCCCCGAGCCTCATGGCGGAAGCGTAAAGCTAGACAGCGTGCCCGTTGCGTTCCCGACCCGGACGGTGAGTGACGGTGACCATGCTCGACCGTGCCATGGTGGTGGTCGGCGATGCTGGACAGGTGACTGGCGAGCGACTGCGGGAAGACGATAGTCGAGGGTATGTCCTCACCAGTCTTGTGCACGGATTTGTGCACGAGACGCAGCGGGACATGCCGAGACGGGGGAGACACGGAAGGCCGAGCGCGATCTCGCGCCATGAGTCTGCCGAGGTCAACACGGCGAACAGAGACCGCCCGAGACGGGGAGACGGGCGTCGTGGTGCTCATAACCCAGAGGTCGCGGGTTCAAATCCCGCCCCCGGGAGCTGGTGGCAGCGTTTCCATTTCCGGGCGGATCCGCACGCCGGCCCCGGTCCTGGCTGGCCGCGTGCACCGTGGTCAGCGCGTTCCATTCCACGCCGTGGCGGCGCAGCGCGGCCAGCCCTTTCATCACCCGGTCGAAGCTGCCCTTGCCGCCCTTGTCGACCCGGTAGGCGTCGTGCACCTCACGGGGCCCGTCGATGGACAAGCCGACCAGGAAGCCGTGCTTGGCGAGGAACGCGGCCCACTCGTCATCGAGCAGGGTGCCGTTCGTCTGGATGGTGTAGGTGATCTGCTGGCCGGGCTGTTTCATGCCGTCCGCCAGCTCGACCGGGCGGCGGAAGAAGCCAAGTCCCATCATCGTCGGCTCCCCGCCCTGCCACGCCACGACCACCTCCGGGGCGCCGGCGTGCGCCTCGATCAGCTGCCGCAGATAGGTCTGCAGGAGGCCGTCGGCCATCCGGAACCGGCTGCCCGGGTACAGCAGCTCCTTGGACAGGAAGAAGCAGTAGCTGCAGTCCAGGTTGCACACCGCCCCGGTCGGCTTGGCCAGCAGGTGAAACGGCCGCGGCGCCGAATCCGGCAGCAGCACGCCGCTGCGGTCATTCCTAGCCATCACCATCCCACCTGCCCAACTGCCGGTGCCAGGACCGGGGCCGCCCGCGGCGGGTTGGCCGCCGCCCTGCTCCTATCAGCCCTTCCTCTCTCTGAACGAACGCGTGCCACCCGGCGCTGCCTGTCTTGGTGCCCGATGTGGGTGCCTCAGCCGGCGACGCCGGCCGCGACGGTCTCCCTCGAGTGATGCTCGTGCAGGGCTTTCTCCTGCTCGTGCGTGGCGGGTTTGAGGTCAAAGACGACCCGCTTCACGGTGCCGGTGAAGGCATAGGGGGCCTTGTCTTCGTAGGCGAGGTCGACGACCCCGCCGTTGTCGCGGCCGATGTCCATGCCTGCGTAGGTCGTGTACAGCATGCTGACCGTCCGGGGCACCCTGCCCTCGCCGATCTGCGTGTCGTTCGCCCAGAGCGTCACCGTGCCGCCCGAGCCCGGCTTGGGCTCGTCGATCTCGAATAGCATCTTCACGGTCACGTCACCGGCAGGGATCTTCGCCGTGGAGGTCTGCTTGTAGGTGTCTATCCCCAGGAACTGGTAGGTGTGGTTGAGCAGGCCCTGCTCATCGACCCACAGCGCGAAGCCGCCGATGAAGTCGGCGAAAGCGGCCAGCACGCCCTCAGCCCCGCCGTCCGGCACGTGCAGCTCCGCCTCGATGGCGTACGAGCGGCCGTAGATGCGCGGGATCATCGTGGTCTGAATGTTCTGGACGTCGCCGGCGTAGGTGTGCCGGGTGATGGTCGGCATCGGCGGCAGGTCGCCGAGCCACACCGAGAACGGGGCGAGGAGCGGCAGCACCCGGTTCCGTTCGGCCTCTTGCCAGAACAGCTCCTGCAGCTCCCTGAGCTTGTCCGGATGGTCGGCCGCCAGGTTGCGGGCCTGGGAGAAGTCGTCAGGCAGGTAGTACAGCTCCCAGACGTCGTTATCCGGGTCGTAGGCGCCCGGGGCGAACCGCTTGATGGTCTCCGGCGTAAAGTCCCAGGGGATTTTGTCCAGCTTGGCGCAGGCCCACCAGCCGTCCTTGTACATCGCCCGGCTGCCGAGCATCTCAAAGTACTGCACCGTGTGGCGCTCAGCGGCCGCGGCATCGCCGAGCGTGCAGGCGAAGCTGGTACCGTCCATCGGCTCCTGGCCGATCCCGTCGACCACCGTCGGCTCGGGGATGCCGGCGAGCTCCAGGACGGTCGGGCCGACGTCGATGCAGTGCGTGAACTGGGTCCGGAGGTCGCCGTTCCCGTTGATCCGGTTCGGCCAGGCGACCACCATCGGGTTGCGTGTTCCGCCCAGGTGGCTCGCCATCTGCTTGCCCCACTGGAACGGCGCGTTGTTGGCCCACGCCCACGCCGCGGCGAAGTGCGGGGCGGTGTGGAATCCGCCCAGGGCCTGCAGGCCGCCGAATTTCTCGATGAGCCTCAGCTGCTCATCGGCCTCGAGCACGACCCCGTTGAAGAAGGTTGTCTCGTTGAACGAACCAGTGAGGGTGCCCTCCATGCTCGCGCCGTTGTCACCCCAGATGTAGATGATCAACGTGTTGTCCAGGTCGCCCATCTCCTCGATAGCGTCCAGCACACGCCCGACGTTCCAGTCGGCGTTCTCGGAGTAGCCGGCGAAGACCTCCATCTGCCGGGCGTAGAGCTTTTGCTGCGCGTCGCCGAGCGAGTCCCAGGCCGGGAACAGATCCGGGCGGCTGGTCAGCTCGGTGTCCTCCGGGATAACGCCAAGTCTTTTCTGGCGCTCAAGGGTCTGCTCGCGGTAGATGTCCCAGCCCTGGTCGAACTTGCCCTTATACCTGTCCGCCCACTCCTTGGCCACGTGATGGGGAGCATGGCTGCACCCGGTCGAGTAGTACATCATCCAGGGCTTGTGTGCATCGGCCGCACGGACCGCGTGCAGCCACTCGATGGCCTTGTCGGTGAAGGCGTCGGGGAAGTAGTACAGCTGGCCGTCCTTCCCCTCCTGCACCCCGATGGTCGTGTTGTCCTGCGTGATGATCGGGTCGTACTGGCCGGCGGCGCCGGTCAGGAACCCGTAGAAGTTGTCGAAGCCCCACGACTGCGGCCAGTGATCGAACGGGCCGGATGCCCCCATCTGGCTCCCCGGCGTGAGGTGCCACTTGCCGAAGCCGCTGGTGACGTAGCCGTTCTCTCTAAGGATCCGGGGCAGGGCGGTGCAAGTCCGCGGTCGCGTGCCCGTGTACCCCGGGTAGGGGGCCGGAAGCTCGGCGATCGTTCCCATGCCCACGCGATGGTGGTTGCGCCCGGTCAGCAGCGCCGCGCGGGTCGGGGAGCACACCGCGGTCACGTGGAACCGGTTATAGGTCAGCCCCATGCCCTGCACCCGGGTCATATTCGGGGTCCTGATCGCGCCGCCGAACGTGTCCGGCCCACCGAACCCCGCGTCGTCGATCAACACGATCAGCACGTTCGGGGCATCCTCCGGCGCCTTCGGCCCCGGGATGATCGTCCAGTCGCCCACCGACTTGTCCAGTGTCCGCCCCATCGTCCCGCCGAAAGTGCGGTCCGGGATCGGCAGCACGGTGCGGTCTGGGGCGAACTTGCCTGCCGCCTGTGCCAGCGCCGTCTTCAGCTCACCGGCGCCCTTCTTATCCATCGCGGCGACCGACTTCGCCGGCGAGCCGGCCAGTGCCTGTTCGGCCGCCAGCCGGTCATCGTCGTCCACGACGGCGATGACCGCCGCGGTACCCGGCGGGAGCTTATCGCCCAGGCCCTTCTCGATGCCGCTGGCTATCTTGTGCTCGGCGAACTTGCCGACTAGGCCACCAGCGGCGCCGCCGGCCACGATCGAGGCCAGCAGCGGCGGGGAGAACAGGCCTACCACCAGGCCCACGCCGCCGCCCCAGCCCAGGCCCTTGCGGCCCAGATGGTCGCCCGTCTGGGTGACGCTCACCTTACCGTCGGCGTCGTGCTCGACCAGGATCACACCCTCGGTCCGGACCGTCTTGTCCTTAACCAGCTTGACCAGCGCCTCGAAATCGTTCTGGGCGCGCTCAAGCGACTGGTAGGCCGCCATGATCACGTCGAAGGAATTTCCCATTGTCTCTCCCCAGATCGATTCAGGTCGTGGACCTCTGGCGTCAAGAGCCTGAAGCTGAGCCGGCGTCGTTCATGCGCTGATCCGTGCCGCTGGCCGGTTTGACCCTTTTTGGACGCCATGGAGTCCCCAGTTGTCAAAGCGCCGGGACTTGACTCCAGTCCCGCTGCTCTCGATCTCAGCACGCGTCCCCGGGCGGGGCATCCCCCCTTAGGCGCGTTATTTGAGTTGAAAGTTGCGACGCGCCGGGCGTGGTGCTTGATCTGAAAAGACTCCTGCGGCAGCAAGCAGTTGTCAGAGTTACCTTCGCCGCAGGAGTCCCCACCATGCTGGCAACTGAGCTGCTGTTCGTCTATATCTACTGCCTGGTTGATGACGCCATCAAGGCTGGCGCGCTGCTGATCCCGCACCGTCCCGGTCCCGCTCCGGCCTGCACAGACGCTGAACTGCTCACGATCGCGCTGGTCCGGCACCTGCTCGGCCGCCGTAGCGAGAGCGGGTTCCTGGCCGAGATCCGCCGCGACTGGCCGCACCTGTTCCCGCACCTGCCGGACCAGCCGGAGGTCAACCGCCGCACCCGCTGGCTGTGGGGCGCCTTCGAGCAGCTCCGCGCCGCCTGGGCGGCGGCCGTGCCCGCCGACCCGGTCCAGCAGATCGACACCTCCGCGATCCCGGTCAAGCACCCCTCCCGGGTCCGCGGCCCGGACGGCTGGACCGGCCCGGGCAACGACCTGGCCGCCCGGTTCGGCCGCGACGGCGCGCACGCCGAATGGTTCTACGGCTTCCGCCTGGCGGTTCGCACTGACCTGGGCAGGCGCATCGTCCGTGCCTGGTCCATCGTGCCCGCCGCCATCGATGAGCGCCAGGTCGGCGCCGACCTGGTTACCGGCGACGCGGCCGGCATCGACGCGCTGCTGCTGGACAAGGGCTTCACCGGCAGCCGGTTCGCCGGCGAGATGGCCACCGCCGGGATCGACGTGATCATCCCGCCCACCCGGGCGCAGCGCACGACCATGCCCAAGACGCTGCAGCGGCTGATCGCCCGGCTCCGCAACCGGGTGGAGATCTCGTTCAAAGAGATCACCGACCAGATGGAACTCGCCCGGCACGGCGCGCACACCTTCGAAGGGCTGCTCACCAGGACCCTCGCCGTCCTCGCCGCCCATACCCTCCTGCTCACCGAACTCGGTAACGCGATGTAAGCAGGCACATCAACCTACATAACGCGCCTGAGGTGCGCATCGGGAAACGCTGGTACAGCACCGCCTGGCTGATCCCGATCACCGTCGCAGGACTGATCATCGGGATCGCGGTGTGCCAGCAGCTGCGCACCTACCCGGCGGTACAGAGCTGGATTGCCGCTCACCCGGGGACCGGTGACTTCCAGCCGCCGGTGATCACCGGGTTCCCGGTCTGGCTGCGCATCCTGCATTTCCTGAACTTGCTGTTCATGTTGTTCATCATCCGGGCCGGGCTGCAGATCCTGGGCGATCACCCGCGGCTGGGAACTGACGCCGGCTGCGAGCCGGGGCGGGCATGGCTGCGGCTGCGCGGACCGGTGCCCGCCGACAGGACAGCCCAGGAACCGCCCGAGCGCGCGTGGACGGCCAAGGACGACGCGGTCACCTTGCCGCGCTGGCTCGGCATCCCCGGGATACGTCATTCGATCGGCCTGGCCCGCTGGTGGCACTTCAGCTTCGACTTCCTGTGGCTCCTTACCGGCGCAGCTTTTTACGCGCTGCTTTTCGCCACGGGCCAGTGGGCGCGGCTGGTGCCGGTGAACTGGAGCGTCTTCCCCAACGCGGTTTCGACCGCCGTCCAGTACGGGTCGCTGCACTTTCCCGCCAATAGGGGCTGGACGCAGTACAACGGCCTGCAGATCCTCACCTACTTCGTGGTGGTCTTCGTCGCCCCGCCGCTGGCGCTCGCCACCGGCCTGCTGCAGGCGCCCGCCATCGCCGCCAAGTTCGGGACCGGCTGGGGCCGGCTCAACGCCAGATAGCCCGCATAGTCCACTTCAGCGTCCTCGTGTTCTTCGTCGCCTTCATCGCCGTCCACACCACCATGGTCTGGATCACCGGGTTGCTGGTGAACCTCAACCACATGACCACGGGCAAGAACATCGCCTCCTGGGCTGGATGGTGGCTGTACGTCATCTGGATGGCCATCGTCGTGGCCGCCTGGTGGGCAGCATCACCGGTCACGCTGCGTTATCCGCGGGTCGTGCAGCGGACCGGCCGGGCCCTGATCGGCTGGGCGAAAGCGCTGCTGGAATTCACCGACCCTCGCGCCACTTACCCGGAGAAGGCGATCTCGCCTTTCTTCTGGCCCAACGGCACGCTGCCGGACAGCCAGGAATACAGGTACCTGAAGGACCACCAATTCCGTGATTACTCCCTGCGGGTCGACGGGCTGGTCAACAACCCCGTGACCTTGACCTACGACCAGCTGAAGGCGATGCCCAAGCAAGAGCAGATCACCCAGCACTACTGCATCCAGGGCTGGTCAGGCGTGGCGAAGTGGGGCGGCGTGCGGATGCGGGACATCCTCGACCTGGCCCAGCCGGCGCCAGAGGCCCGCTACGCTGTGTTCTACTCCTTCGCCGACGGCTCCGAGGGCGGCGTGTATTACGACGCTCACAAGATCGAGCACATGCACCACGAGCTGACGATCCTGGCCTACGAGATGAAGGGCGCGCCGCTCAACGAACTGCACGGAGCGCCGCTCCGCCTGCGAAACGAGCTCGAACTCGGCTTCAAGCAGGTCAAATGGATCCGCGCCATCGAGTTCGTCGACAGCTTCGCCCCACTTGGCGCGGGCCAGGGCGGCTACAACGAGGATCATGAGTTCTACCAGCTGACCGTGCTCATGATCGCGGTCGTCTTGATGATCGCCCAAGCCATCGCCATCAACGGCTCGCCGGCCTCCCCTACCCGCTGTGGGCCCCCCACAAGACCGCGCGGTAGGACGGCGGGGAACGAGAAGCCTGGCCGGTCGGCACGACCGCGGCCATTTCACACGCTGCGGGTCATCCGCCGTGACCGTCTCGCTGCGATGCTGGCGCCGACCCCGCCCGACGTGTCCGTTCTTACCACAGGGGGACCAATGGCTACCCGCACCGCACCCGCGATCGCCGCACGGCAGCGACTGGGCTTTTGGATGACGCTGGTTGCCGTCGTGATCATGCTGGCCGGGCTGCTGTTCGGCTATGACCAGGGCGTCATCAGCGGTGCGCTCGACGGCATCCAGAAGTCGTTCAAGGTCAGCACCTTCCTGCTCGAGATCATCACCAGCTGGGTGACGCTCGGCGCCCTGGTGGGCGCGGTCATCGCCGGCGACATGGCCGAGCGGCTGGGGCGCCGCTGGACGATCCTCGTGGCGGCGTTGCTGTTCAGCGTGGGCGCAATCGTCGAGGCGCTGGCACCCGGGTCCGGCGTGCTGGTGGCTGGACGCCTGGTGCTCGGCTTCGGCGTCGGGGTCGCCTCGGTGGCCGCGCCGCTGTACGCGGCCGAGGTCGCGCCGAGCCGGCTGCGCGGCCGGTTCATCTCGCTGTACCAGCTCGCTGTACCAGCTCGCGATCACGTTCGGCATTGTCCTCGCCTATCTGGTGGACTACTTGCTGTCCCACGATCAGGCCTGGCGGCTCATGCTGGGCATCTCCCTCGTCCCGGGCGTGCTGCTCTTCATCGCCATGTGGCCGCTGCCGGACTCCCCCCGGTGGTATGTGAAGGTCGGCCGGACCCAGCGAGCCGAAGCGGCGCTGCGGCGGCTGGAGCCGTACGCCGACCCGGCGGCGGCCGTGACCGGCCTGAAGACCGCCGTGAGCAGCTCGCGCCCGGTGCCCTGGCGCGAGGTGTTCGCGGCGCGATGGCGCAAACCGCTGACGATCGGCGTGCTGCTGGCCGTCTTCCAGCAGTTCACCGGCATCAACGCGATCATCTACTACGCGGACAAGGTGTTCGCGGCTGCCGGGTTCAACTCGCCCACCAAGCAGAGTCTGGCCACGCTGTTCGCCGTCGGCGTGGTCAACTTCCTGGCGACGTTCGTGGCGGTGGCCTACGTGGACCGGTTCGGACGCAGGCCGCTGCTGTTGATCGGCTCGGTCGGCATGGGGGCCAGCCTCGTCGTCGTGGGCGTCATGTTCCTCAGCCTCGGCCGCATCACCACGTCGACGGCCGCGGCCACGGGCCTGTCGGGTCAGGGCCTGATCACGCTCGTGGCCCTGGTCGTCTTCATCGCCTCGTTCGCTTTCTCGCTGGGCCCGGTGGTGTGGACCGTGATCAACGAGATCTTCCCCACCGAAGTGCGCGGCCGTGCCGTCGCGGTCGCGACCGCCGCCAACTGGCTGGCTGCCTGGATCGTCAGCCAGTTCTTCCTGACGCTGGTGCACGCGATCAGCGAGTCCGGCACGTTCTTCCTGTTCGCCGCGTTTTGCGCGGTCACCTTCGGCTACGTGCGCCGTTTCGTGCCCGAGACCAAGGGGATGACCCTGGAGCAGGTCGCGCGGCTGTGGGAGGACCCGCAGGCCCTGCAACACGCCATCTCTGAGCATGGTGAGGGTGGTCCGCGGTGACCGTAACGAGCGGTGAGCCCGGCCGCTGGAGCGGGCCGAGTTCACATCCTGCGGGTGAGCTAGCCGCGCGGCGACGGTGCAACATCGAAGGGCCCAGATCAGGCCCGCTGTCCGGATTCCGCGGTTTCGGCGGTTCCGGGCGTTGGGAGTCCTCTCCATGCCCGACTACTACGATGTGATCATCGTGGGTACCGGTGCCGGGGGCGGCACCCTGGCCCACACGCTAGCGCCGAGTGACCGTCGGATCCTGCTGCTCGAGCGAGGCGACTTCCTGCCGCGCGAGATGCAGAACTGGGATCCCGACGCGGTGTTCGTCGACGGACGCTACGTCTCGCCGGAGACGTGGTACGACGCCGCGGGCAAGCCGCTCAAGCCGCAGGTGCACTACTACGTGGGCGGAGCCACCAAGCTCTACGGCGCGGCGCTGTACCGGCTGCGCCCGCGCGACTTCGGGGCGCTGCACCACGTCGACGGGGTGTCACCGGCATGGCCGCTGCACTACGACGACTTCGAACCCTGGTATGCGAAAGCGGAATGGCTCTACCAGGTGCACGGCAACGGCGGTGAGGACCCGACCGAGGGCACCCGCTCGCGGCCGTACCCGTGGCCGGCAATATCCCACGAGCCGCGCATCGAGCAGTTGTTCACCGACCTGGCCAAGGGCGGGTACCGGCCGTTCCACGCGCCGTGCGGCATCCTGCTCGACGAGGGCCACCGGGCGCGCAGCACCTGCATCCGGTGCGCCTGGTGCGACGGGTACCCGTGCCTGGTGCATGCAAAGTCCGACGCCGAGACCATCGCCGTGCGCCCACTGCTCAACCGGCCCAATGTCAGCCTGCTCACCGGCGCCAAGGTGACCGGCTGCACACCGTCCCGTCCGGCCGCCGCGTGAGCGAGGTCGAGGTGGCGCGCGACGGGGCGAGGGAGGTCTACCGGGCCGACATCGTCGTGTTGTCCGCCGGCGCCGCCAACAGCGCCAAGATCCTCCTGCAGTCGGCCTGCGACCGGCATCCACGCGGGCTGGCCAACGGCTCGGACCAGGTAGTTCGCCGCGTTCGCCACACTCTACGGCATCTGCGAAACCATGAACGGCAACTGGTCACAGCTGGAGCTGACCCGCTCCGCGGGCGCATCCACCGCGCAAGCCTCGCTGGCGCTGACCGCCTTCTGGGGCGCGGTCACCGCCGGCCGACTGCTATTCACCGCGGCGCAGCGCTGGCTACCCACCCGGTACACCTACCGCCTGCTGCCGATCGTGCTCGTCGGCACCTTCCTCGCGGTGTCCACCCTGTCTGATGGGCGCGCGGTGCTGGGCATTGGGGTGTTCGCCCTGGCCGGCCTGGGCTGCTCGGCGCTGCTGCCGTTGACGATCAGCTTCGGCGAGGAGCGCCTCGCCGACATCGCCGGCGCGATGGCCGGGCTCGTCATCGCCTTCTACCAGCTCGGCTACGGCATCGCCGCGTTCGGCGCGGGTCCCGCGCAGAGCGCCGGGCTCAGCCTGTCCACCCTGTTCCTGGCCACCGCCAGCATCGCCGCCGCGCTGGCCGTCCTGTCGGTCGTACTGACCCGTTCGCGTTGACCTGTTTTCGCCTTCACACCGCCATCTCACCCCGCGGGAGGACCCATGAACACCCTTGACGGCAAGGTCGCCATCGTCACCGGCGGCAACAGCGGCATCGGCCAGGCGTGCGTGCTCGCCCTCGCCGAGGCCGGCGCCCGAATCGTCATCGACTACGTCACCCACCCCGAGGCCGCCGAGGAACTCGAGCGCCGCGTCGCGCGGCTGGGCGACCAGGCGATCGGGGTGCACGCCGACGTCAGCAAGGTCGGCGACCTGCAGCGGCTTATCGGCACGGCCGTGTCGGCCTTCGGCCGGCTCGACGTGATGGTCAACAACGCCGGGATCGAGACCCGCTCCTCGGTGCTGGACACCACCGAGCAGCAGTACGATGCGGTACTGGCCATCAACCTCAAGAGCGCTTTTTTCGGCACCCAGCTGGCCGCGAAACAGATGATCGCCCAGGGTGGCGGCGGCCGGATCATCAACATCAGCTCCGTGCACGAGGACTGGCCGATGCCGGGCAACACGCCGTACTGCCTGTCAAAGGGCGGCATGCGCATGCTCAGCCGAACCGCCGGGGTGGAGCTGGCCCCGCACGGCGTCCTGGTGGTGGGGGTGGGCCCCAAGTGCGGCCGCGCGACCGGCCCGGACGCCGTTCGCTATACGTCCGTGGACCTTGTGTGCCGAGGAAGGTGGCCACCGCTGGATGAGTTAACGCCGGCGCTTATGGCGGGCCTGGACCCGGCGTTGAACCCGGATGACCTGCTGCGCGGACGCCTCGTTTCCCGATCCGATCAGGGCGGTGATGCGGGATGCCACGGCACGGCGGACCTCGAGGTCACGTTGCGCGACCGCTAGCGACCTGGCGTTCTCGTAGGCCGCGAGCGCGGATTCTGGCTCATCGAGAGCGTGGTACACGTCGCCCGCGTGCATCTGGACCGAAGGATTCCCCGGGCACAGATCCTTGACGAATTGGACCTGGAACCTTACCCGATCCTCCCCGATCGCCCCCGTGGTCATGGCAGTGGCGAGCGCTGCCAGGGAATCGTCATACCAGCGGCAAGACCATAGTGGCTCGAAGTCTGCCAGGGTCTCGGCGGCGGCGAGCGCTTCCTCGATCAGGCCTGCGGATGCCAGGTCATGCACGAGCGTCTGCATCCAGTGTGGCGGGCGGCCGGCACGCACGGACTTCTCGCCGATGGCGGCGTAGAACTCCTCCGGCTGGCCGGAGAACTGCTCCTGGGCCTGAGCAAGCAAGCGGAGCAGTTCCGGCCCGGGCTTGCCGGTATGGGCGCGGATCTTCGAGGCGAGGCCGAACGGCAGTATCGGCCGCTCTCGCCGTATGCTGGCGTCGGTGATCGCGTTCCACCCTGGACGGTTGCTCTGCTCGGCGCGCACCAGGCGTTCTCGCGTGACCCTTTGCACCTCCCTTTGGTGCGGGCCGCACATATACACCGCTTGTTCGTTCAGGTCAGCGGGGAAATTGAAACGTCTCCCCTTGCATGCCGGGCAGCCCTGCCGCGGGGTCGGAAGCATCGCCAGTTCCACCAGCGAACGGTCAAACGCGACCGGCCCATACGCCTGCTGAACGGTGTCGGTGATCGCGCCGAGGCCGATCTCGTCCCAGCCGCCGCCCTTGACCTCTATCTTGGCGAGCCTGCCCAGCACCGCCTCACTGCTCTCGTCCTCCAGTGCCCCCGCCAGCAGGTCCGGAACCTCGCCGGAAGCGACCAGGCGGGCGTGCCGGCCTGCGATCACATCCCGCTGGTATTCGGCCGCCGTGACCACCGCGCACCCGCCGAGCCAGCCAAGGACCTCGGCGACATCGGTACCGCGGCGCTCAGCCAATCCCTCCAGCGACCAGAACGGAACGTAGACACACAGTTCATCCGAGTTCGCGGTCGCGAACGCGGGCGGGCGTGCGTCGTCGAGTTCCAGCGGGTCCCAGGTAATCACGAACACACGAAGAAACTCCGCCA
>Ga0335081_10007234_pt1 | contig 17739 bp, 18 predicted proteins | sample Lox_Sample_35_FD_206713 | JGI IMG/M metagenome (GOLD analysis project Ga0335081, IMG submission 206713) | Soil microbial communities from Loxahatchee National Wildlife Refuge, Florida, United States - Lox_Sample_3.5 | ecosystem: Environmental > Terrestrial > Soil > Wetlands | place: USA... | reverse complement strand
ATTTGTAGTTTTAATTCCCTCAGCCACCATTTTCATAGAGCCGACGATTTCATCGAGCTTGCGGCCGTGGGCCAGTTGCACTCCCACTGTTCTATTTCGGCTCAGATCTCCATTGCAGGTGAGAACCAGATCGCCCAACCCCGCCAGGCCGGCCAGCGTCTGCGCCCGGCCACCCATGGCGACGGCCAGCCTGGTTATTTCGGCCAATCCCCGGGTGATCAATGCCGCCATAGCGTTATGACCGAGGCCCATTCCATGTAACACACCAGCGCCGATGGCGACTACATTTTTGATCGAGCCTCCGATTTCTACACCAATAGTGTCTGTGCTGGAATACAACCGAAACGTGGGCCCTGAGAACGTCACCTGGATGGTTGCGGCCAGGCCTTGGTCTCGCGATGCTACTACAAGAGTAGTTGGTTCGAACTTCGCAACCTCCCTGGCAAACGTGGGCCCGGAGATCGCCGCCACCCGTGGAGGCAACCTGGGTGTCAAGACTTCACTTATTACCTCCGACATTCGTAGCAGAGAACTGTTCTCCAGACCCTTGGTGGCGCTGACGAATACCATCGATTCGTTGAGATGCGGCAGCATTTGTTGGTACAGGCTGCGGACCAGGTGCGACGGCACCACGCTCAAGACGATGTCCGCGCCCTCGAGCGCCTCTGCCAACTCATGCGTAACATGCACGTGGCTTGGGAGTTGGAATTCAGGCAGATAGATGTCGTTCTGGCGGGTCTGGCGCATGCGCGCAGCCAGATCCGCCTCGTACACCCACAAACGCAACACCGGGAAGCGAGGCGCCAGCACGATGGCCAGGGCGGTGCCCCAGCTTCCACCGCCAATAATGGCAAGGCGCTTCAAGACTTGCGAGCCCCGAAAATGAACATGTGCTCGGTGCCGGCACGGAGACGCTGGATATTGCTACTATGTTTGTAGATCACAAAGGCTCCAGCAATAATACAGGCCACGACCAGCGGCAACTCAGGCATCTGAATCAGCCAGACCGCCAGCGGAAGGGTGGCCGCCGCGACAATCGAGCCCATCGAGATGTGGCGGGTCCAGGCGACCACCACCACGAACACGATCAGCACGGCCGCCAAAGGGAGCGGCGTCAGGTAAAGGAAGGCGCCAATGAAGCTGGCGACGGCTTTCCCGCCTTTGAACTTGAGGAATACCGGATAGGCGTGGCCGGCCATCACGGCCAGCGCGGCGAGGCTTATCGCGAGCGGGCGGTTGTGCGTGAGTTGCCCGGCAATCCACACCGCCACGTAGCCCTTGGCAATGTCGAGCAGCAGGGTGGCAACGCCCGCCCCGCGCCCGGTCGTACGCAGCACGTTGGTTGCGCCGATATTTCCGCTGCCCGCGGCGCGTACGTCGGCGCCGGTTCGCCATTTCACCAGGAGGTACCCGAACGGAATCGCCCCGAGCAAATAAGCGATTGCGGCGGCCAGAAATGTGGGCATTATTTTGAGAGCGGGAACTCCGCAAGTTTAGTGTACACGGAACCGGTTGGCCGCAACTGGCTCTGGTAGAGAAAGAAACTCCGCGCCTGGAACCGGCCGAAGTCGAGCGAAGGCAGTGCGGCTATGGCCTCGTGCAACCGGCGTAAGTCCGGTCGCTCCTTGATCCGCGCCAGTGTTAAGTGCGGCGAGAACGGGCGATTCTCGCGCGCGATCCCGAGCCTCGAAGTTGCATCATCGGTTTCAGCGGCAAGCTCTGCCAGTCCCTCGGCTTGGATGCCGCACCAGAAGACCCGCGGCGAACGAGGGTTGGGAAAGAACCCCAGTCCGGCGATTTGCATTTCAATCGCGGGACGCGGCGGAAGCGCCGCCAGCGCGCTCTTCAGTTCCCCCAGCCGCTCTTCGGGCCACTCCCCGATGAATTTCGTGGTGATGTGCAGGTTCGCCGGCGGGCTCCAATGGATGCGCGCCGTTGGCCGCAATTGCCGGAGCAGCGCTTCCAGGTTCGAGACCACCTCGGCGGGCAGGTCCAGCCCGATGAACAACCGCATCAGCGCCATTGTACAGTAAGGCGAATGGCGTTCGGTCGGATCCTGAAACGTGCGTTTTATGCGCGGCCCACCATTGACGTTGCGCGCGATCTGCTCGGAAAAGTGATCGTCCACGGCCCCACCGCGGGCATCATCGTCGAAACCGAAGCTTACCTCGGCGGCGACGATCTCGCGTCCCACTCCGCCCGCGGCATCACCAGCCGAACCCGCGTCATTTTCGGCCCGCCTGGCCATGCATATGTCTACTTCGTCTACGGCATGTACGAATGCCTCAACATCGTGTGCGAACCGGATGGAAAACCGGGCTGCGTTCTGGTGCGGGCCCTGGAACCCGTGGCTGGCCTTGAGGTCATGCGCCGCCGGCGGCCGGCCGTCCGGAAGCCCGAGGCGCTCGCCAATGGCCCGGGCAAGCTGACTCTCGCTTTGGGCATCAGCCGCGCCCAGAACGGCGCCGACCTGACACACGGGCGGCTGGTAGTGCGCGAAACGGACCGGCCGCGAACGTTCGAAATCCAGGTGACACGGCGAATCGGTATCAGCCAGTGCGCGGAATTGCCGTTGCGCTTCCTCGTTGCGGGGAACCCGTTTGTCAGCCGGATACCGAGAAGATAGTTCTTCTTAACTTTTCGGGATAAACAACGTCATGTCCGCCGCGTTTGGAGGTCATCCGGGACCCTTCGGCCGCTGCTAACGCCTTGGAACCGAAGCGCCTGGCGATCTTGGCACGCCTCGATCAACCAAAATCCGCCGCGCATGTTTCACGTGAAACTGGAATTATGCAGCAAAAGGTTAACTACCACCAGCGGCAACTGGAGAAAGACTGAGCTTCTTCTTCTATGGGCCCGAGGAAGCTGAAGCCGCCGCGGTCGGGGAGCGATGGAAGGCCATCGTGGAGTCGGCCCTGGCCGCCGCGGCCGCTGCTCACTGAACACGCTCCCGGCCTACGGAATTTTAATCTCCTGGACTGAAACCCACCAACCGGTCGTTCGTCTGAAGTTGTGTTCCGCGTTCCAGCGAACGGCTCCCGGCGAGGACGTATGGCTGCCGTCCGCGACATTTCCTCGCCGCGGATGTTGGTGTATATATGGCGCAGAGCGGAACCAGGCAGGTGCAGACGCGGATCAGCGGGCAGACCATCATCGACGAGTTGGTTCGCAACATGGAATTGGGCCGGCTGGAGATGGGGTACAGCATCCTGTTGCCCTGCCTCTTCAGTGTCTACCTGCACCCGGACGACTACCACCGGCTGGCCGGGGTGCAGGACCTGATCAAGGAAGATGCGCGCCGCGCTCTGAGCGCGCGCATGGCCGACTGGAATAAGAAGGCCTCGCCGTTCCGCCGGGGCGCTTCCCGCAAACAGTATCGAATTGCCCAGAACGATTGGTGGATCGAGCTGTTCGGCGACACCGAGAACACGGTTCCGCCCGGAGACGTGGAAATACACTCGGAGCTGAACGACGTGGCGCAGCCCGGCTATCGCGGCGCTAAGACCACGCTCATCGACCGGGAACCTTCGGTGACTGCGGCGCGCGTGGCCCGGGACCGGGAAAGCACGCGCCGCCAGCCCGACCGCGTCTTCGCCGAAATCCGTTACCAGGACGACTCCGGCCCGCAAACCTACTTCGTGACCCAGAACGAGATCAGCATCGGCCGGGGCGGAGAAGATCTGTGGGTGGATCTGCCGCTGTATTCCAGCGACGAAGTCTCGCGGCAGCACCTGCGGCTGCGCAGGGACGCCGCCACGGGCGCGTTCACGGTGATGGACCAGAGCCGCAACGGGACATGGGTGAACGGGAAACGGCTGAAACGCAACGTGGAGGAACCGCTGCCGGACCGCGCGGAGATCGCCGTCGCGGAAGTCCTGAAGCTCTCGTTCGAGGCCCGGAAATGAAAGAGCTGTACAACCTGCACACGCCTTTCGTGATTGCGTTCCTGGCGTTCGTGGTGGTGTTCGTGCTGTCCCACTCGAGGGAGCGACGGCGATGACGGATGCCGCTGCCGCCACCGACACCGGTCTCCTGCGAGAGCGCAATGAAGACCGCTATTGGCTTGACGCCGAGCGCGGCGTCTTCCTGGTGGTGGACGGCGTCGGGGGCCAGGCCGCCGGTGAAATCGCCGCGCAGACGGCGGTGGAGGCCATCCGCGAATCGATTTTCGGCAAAGAGCCGACTCCCGAGGACCGCATCCGCGCGGCCATCACCCTTGCCAACAACCGGATCTTCGAGTTGGCGCAGACCCACCAGCAGCATCGGGGCATGGCCTGTGTGCTGACGCTGGCGGTGGTGGAGGATGGGCAGATCACCATCGGGCACGTGGGCGATTCGCGCCTCTACCTGATCTGGAACGGCGCCATACGCAAATTAACCTCCGACCATTCGCCAGTGGGCGAAGACGAAGACGCGGGCGCCCTGACCGAGGAAGAGGCGATGGCGCACCCGCGGCGCAACGAAGTCTTTCGCGACGTCGGATCGCGTCTTAGAAACGTGCAGGATGACGATTTCATCGAGATCCGCCAGTGCCGTTTCCGCGCGGATGCGGCGCTGCTGCTTTGCAGCGACGGGCTCACCGACCAGTTGACGGCCACCCAGGTGCGCGAGATCGCCGAGCGCTACGACGGCGATTCCGCCCGCGTAGCCGCCGAATTGGTGGAAGCGGCCAACATTGCAGGCGGGAAGGACAACATCACGGCGCTGTTTGTAGCCGGCCCGGAATTCCGCGGGCGGAGCGGCATCACGCGGCCGCGGTTCTCCACGACGCGCGTGCACCTGCGGGCGCGCATGTTGACGGGGCGGATGGCGTTTTTGACTTATGGGCTGCTCCTCGGCATGCTGCTGTGGGTGGTCCTGCGGGTGGCCAGGGGTTGATCGTATGGCTGCGCCAGCGCGTATCGGCCGCTACGAAATCGTTCGCCAGATCGGGCGGAGCATGACCGATGTGTACCTGGCGATCGATACGGTGGAGAACCGCAGGGCGGCGCTGAAGCTGATCAAGTCCGAAGGCGACGCGGTGTCGAAGCTGCTGCTCGAAGCGGAGCGCCGCGGCGCGGCGATTCAGAGGGAGTTGCATGTCATCGATCCGCGCATGGTGGAAATTTACGAAACAGGCGACCAGGATGGCTACTTCTTCGTGGCCATGCAGTATGTGGAAGGCCGCAGCCTGGCGGAGGAACTGCGGTCGCAGCAGGCTATCGAAGGAATCCGCGCGGCCACCATTGCGCTGGAAATCTGCGAGCAGATCGAGAAGATTCACACCTGGCAATCGACGGTGGTGCACGGAGACATCAAGCCATCCAACATCCACCTGGGGCCGAACGACACGGTGCGGCTGCTGGATTTCGGGATCGCCAAAATGCTACGGGCTAATTGCGACGCAACGATCGCGAATTTCGGCAGCCCGAGCTACTGCTCTCCGGAACGGCTGGCGCGGGCGGAGGTGGATCAGCAGTCGGACCTGTGGGCAGTAGGGGCCACGTTGTACCAAATGCTGGCGGGATCTCCGCCCTACCAGGCCGACAGCACGCGCAAGCTGGAGAGCCTGATTCGCTCCCGGCGGCCGCCGCGGGCGCTGCCCTCGACTTGCCCGCGCGCGCTGCGCTTCGTCACCATGAAGGCGCTCGCGCCAAAGGCCGCGCAGCGGTACCGCTCCGCACGGGAATTCCAGGCTGACCTCCAGGCTTTTTTGGAGGGCAAACCGACCCAGGCCGAAATCGAGCGCCGCCGAACGTGGAGCGCCAGCGCCACCATCGAGGTAGCCCGCGAGTGCCTGCATCGGGCTACGAGAACGGTGCGGCGGGCGGGGCGTCAACTGCAGATCGTGGGAGCAGCGGCGTGGTTTCTGGCCGGAATGGCGCTGTGGATCGGCGGGACCTTGGGCTGGCAATCGTGGCAGGCGCGCCGCGCACCGAAGCCAGCGGCGCCAGTCACGGCGCCCGTGGCGCAAGCTCCAATCGCCACTTCGACCGTGGTTACGCCGCCGTTGGTTGCCGCTCCAGCGCCCGCGCCTCCGGTCGCGGCTACGCCAGCGCCAGATCCTCCGAAATCGCCGGCCGCGCCCGCCAAGCGCGCGCCGAAATATCACCGCAAGGCCAAGCCACGGAGGCCGGGCCGATGGCGGTAACCAAGAGCTGGACCGCGGCCGGCGTACGCCCGGCGATCGTGGCGATCCGGCGGCCGGTTCCGCATCGCAGCGAGCTGGCGTGGTTGCTCGCGGCGTCAGCGTTTGTGGCCGCGGCGGTGGGAATGGTCTATGGCGCCAAGACTCGCGACTTCCCGGCAACCGCGCAGAAGCTGGCTCGGCAGGAGCTGGTGAACGTAAACACCGTGACCGGGCCGGAGCAACTAGCGCCGCTATTGAGTTCGTTTCCCCCCGGCCAGCGCGATGACGTCGCGGAGCGGACGTTCGCTTTTCTCGAGCGCGCGCGCCCGCTGCACAACGCCGGCGCCTTCGCCCCGTTACGCCGATTACTTCCGCTGGCCAGGCTCAAGCCGTTGATGGTGGTGCGCACGCCGCGGGAGTTTCAGAAGGAGTTCCAGCGATGGGTGCTCCTTTACTTCGCGGCATTTTATCTGGTCGCGCTGGCCTGGCGGCTGGCGCGGTTCCGCGGCGACCGCGCATTCCTCCCGGCGCTGCACCTGCTAACGGGAGTGGGTCTGGCCCTGATGCTGAGCCTGCGCGATCCGCTGCGCGACACCCTGGAATTCCGCAAGTTCGCGCTGGGAGCTTCGCTGGGATGCCTGCTGCTGATTCTCCCGGCGCTGAAAACGTTCCACTATCTCAGGCTGTCGGATTGGTGCTACACGCCGCTGTTCGGCGCCATGGCTCTGTTCGGCCTGCTGCTTGCGTTCGGGCGCGGCCCGGCCGGTAACGACGCCAAAGTGAACCTGGGCCCGTTTCAGCCGGTCGAGCTGATCAAGATTCTGATCGTACTGTTCCTCGCCGGCTATTTCACGCGCAACTGGGAACGATTGCGCGATCTGCGGGAAAAACGAATCTTCCCCAAATTGTTTCGGCGCATCGGGCTGGCGCGCGTGGAGCACATAGTTCCGGTGGGCGTCGCGGTAGCGGTCGCGCTGGTGTTGTTTTTCGTTCTGAAGGATATGGGCCCGGCGCTGGTCACCTTCTTCGTGTTCCTGGCGATGTTCGGGGCGGCGCGCGGGCGGCCGGGCCTGGTGATCGCGGGGCTGGTGGTGATGCTGGCCTCGGTGACCGTGGGTTACCGGCTGGGCCAGCCGCACACGGTGGTGCAGCGGATCGACATGTGGCTTTCGCCGTGGGACAACGATGTGCACGGGGGCGACCAACTGGCGCACGCGCTGTGGGCGTTTTCCACCGGCGGCCCCGTCGGATCGGGGCCGGGGTGGGGCGATCCGGATATGATCCCGGCGGGCAATACGGACCTGGTGTTGCCAGCCATTGGAGAGGAGTGGGGATTCGTGGGCGTAGCCGCGGTGCTGCTGCTCTTCGGCTTCCTAGTAGCACACGGACTGCGCGCCGCCGCAAGCTCGGAAACTCACTTTGGGTTCTTTCTTGGCATCGGGCTGACCAGCCTGATCGCCTTCGAGATGATGTTGATCAGCGCCGGCGTGCTGGGCGTGATGCCGCTTTCGGGCGTCGCATCGCCGTTCCTCAGCTCGGGGAACACGGCCATGCTGGCAAACTTCCTGGTGTTCGCCTTGTTGATTGCGATCTCGGCGGACCAACGGGAAGACCAGCAGCCTGGCGATTTGCCTGGCGTGGCGCCGCTGAAGCGGGTGCTGGCGTGCGCCGGAATCGTGCTACTGGCCGCGGCCGCGCGCTACCAGTTGGTGAAGGACGAGGATTACCTGGCGCGCGACGCCAACGCTATCGAGGGAGATGGCGTGAAGCGTCCGCAGCACAACCCGCGCATGAACTCCATCGCGAGAGAGATTCCTCGCGGCAGCATCTATGACCGCAACGGCATCCCGCTGGCTTCGAGCAACTGGGACGAACTCGAGCGGCATCGAGCGGAGTACGACTCGATGGGCGTTTCGCTGGACCAGGCCTGCTCGCGCTTCGACAGCCGCCACTATCCCTTCGGTTCAGCCACCGCGCACGTGGTGGGCGACCTGCGCACGAGCGAGAATTTCCACGCAACCAATGCGTCGCTGGTGGAGCACGATTCCAACCCCAAGCTGCAGGGATACGAATATGCCGAGTTGGTGTCGCTGGTGCGGTACCGGCATCAACCCGGCAACCAGGGAATTGCACGCGTGCTGGCGCGCGACCGCAACGTGCACTTGACGCTGGATATCCGGCTGCAAGTGCGCGCGCAGGAGATCCTGACAGGGCGCCTGCGAGAAACGGGCAACCAGAAGGGTTCCGTGGTGGTGATGGATGCGGCGACGGGAGATGTGCTGGCGCTGGTGAACGTGCCCGCGCCGGATCCTCCCGGCGGACGGGCGGCGGCGCCCACGGCGGATGAGTTGCTCGACCGCGCGCGGTACGGCGAGTATCCGCCCGGTTCGACGTTCAAACTGGTGACGGCGATCGCTGCCCTGCGCGCCAACCCGGAGTTGAAGCACCGCACGTTCCTCTGCCGGACCCTTTCGGACGGCCGCGCCGGCAACACCATCGCCGGATGGAACCGAGCGATCAAAGACGATATTGGCGACCTGGCGCACGGGACGCTCGACATGGAAAAGGCCATCATTGTCTCCTGCAACGCCTATTTCGCCCAGTTGGGCGTCCACGACGTGGGATCGAAGGCCTTGGCGGAAACCGCGGCGCGAATGGGGATTACCACGGGGGAAGCGGCGCAGTTGCGGCGGTCGCTGCCTTTCGCATCGTACGGGCAGGGGGAAGTGCTAGTGTCGCCGTTCAAGATGGCGCGCGTGACGGCGGCGATCGCGGCCGGCGGAAGGATGCCGCAAGGGCGTTGGGTGGCGGACGAGAGCAACCCGCGCACGGATGCGCCCGTGGAGGTGCTGCCGCCACAACAGGCCGCGTTTCTCGCGGCCGCCATGCGCCGCGTGGTCACTGAAGGAACGGCGCGGCACGCAATGGCCGGCGCGAAACTGGCGATCGCGGGCAAGACCGGGACTGCTCAGTTGGACGAGGGCATGCCGCACGCGTGGTTCACAGGGTTTGCGCCGGCGGACGAGGATGCGCCGCGGCGCCTGGCGTTCGCGGTGCTGGTGGAACGCGGCGGATACGGCGGCAGAGTGGCGGCGTCCGTCGCGCGGGAAGTGATGGAGGCGGCGCAAACGTTGGGACTGATTGGAGAGCCGGTGACTCCGGCTCCGGCCGCAACACTGGCGGCTGCACGGGAGTAAACATGAACGTTGGACAATTCCTGGAGCGATGGGGCCGAACGATGTTCGAGCGCTCCCTGGCTACGCCGGACCCCGAGGAGCCGCCGGAGCTGGCGGAAATCCGTCTGGCGATTCTGGACAAGGTCAAAGAGAAGAGCTACCCCTCCGGAGGCAAGAAGGTGTTCCCCTACGACCAGCTCCGCGTGGAGATGCGCGGTGTGGAAGAGAGCCGGCGCGCGGTATTCGCCGGCCGGTTCTTCCGCCAATACCTGGAGCAGGAAGTGCGCAACGCGCTGCGCAACGGCGGCTGCCGCTTTCCGGAAAACCTGCGCGTGGATGTGGAAGCCACCGGCGGGTTGCCCAAGCGCGGAGAGCAGTGGCTGGTGGTGGAGGCCGTTTCGATCGATCCGGCAGCCGCGGCCGCGAAATCGACAGCGCGCCTGGTGGTGCGGGAGGGCGAGGCCAATACGCCCGAGCTCCGGTTGGAGAAAGCGCGCACCAACATCGGCCGCGTGGTGGATGTATATCGCGAAGAAGGCCTGTTCCGCCGCAACGACCTGGCGTTTGCCGCGGACACCGAAATCAACCGCACGGTTTCGCGCGAGCATGCCCACATCCGGTACGACCGCGTCTCCGGCGAGTACCGCTTGTTCAACGACCGGTGGTACCAACGCGGCCCGCGGCAAGGGGAGTGCGGAATCTGGATCGTGCGCGATGGGATGAGCCAGGAAGTGCATCGCGACGCCCGCGGCGCCATGTTGGAGCCGGGGGACGAAATTCATTTCGGGCGCGCGGTGGTGATGTTCGAGGTGTAGCCGCGCCGCTCCGAGCCTGGATATCGGCGGCCTGTGCTCGTGGTGCAAGCGGACTCATTCAATCGGAGCCGCATACAAGCGGTGCTGGTGGCTGCGATTACCGGGAACCTGGAGCTTGCCGAGGCCCCTGGCAATGTGATGTTGCCGGCGCCCTCGTCAGGCCTCCCCCGTGACTCGGTCGTGAATGTCTCACAGGTTCGGACTCTCGACCGCAGTTTTCTGACCGGGCTCGCGGGAACGCTGTCCCCGCGCCTGCAAGGGCTGGTCGATGCGGGCTTGCGGCTGGTACTGCAACTGTAAGCTGAGACCCGGTGATGGATCGCCTAGGGTCTCGTCTCGAACCCCTGTTCACGAAAGTGAGCGTCAAAACAGAACGCGATCCGTAGGCCGTGGCGCCGCATCGTCTGGAAACTCACGCAGTCGACCAGACTCAACTTCCTTCGCGCGGCGGCGAGCATGGCCTCAGCGCCAGTGCGGTGCTGCTCCTCGGATACCCAATCGACCTGAAGCACTGGCACAACATCCTCGTGAAGGGCGCGAACAGCCGCCACGCCGAGCCGGTGTTGAAGCAGGGCGGTAGTCTCCACCAGGACGTAGTTATTTGTCACCAGCACCGTGTCTTCGTGAAGCCACTCAGCCCAAACGGCCTTGGCCCTGGAGTGATTCGCGTCGTCGTGGTCGAACACAGCGTATAGGGCGGACGTGTCGACAAAGACGCTCATCTCCTGAACGCCTCGGTCAAGTGCTTGTCATGCTTTGTGCCGACGTCGGATAAGCCGGACGAGAACTGCCCCGCGACGCGGATGGCTCTCTCAATCCGCTCCTCCCTCCCGAGTTCGCTTCGCCCGGCCAGGTACTGATCGACTCCCTGCCGAATCAGCTCGGCTACGGACCTGCCCGTTTCGGCCGCAGCGTTCCGCAGGGCCTTGAGCTGGCCATCGGTCAACTGGACTTGGGTGCGCACCATGCCAACATGCTAGCAGGTTTGCCATCATGTCATCACTAGGGCCCTGTGGCTTGGGAACCAGCCGGATTTCTCGACCCACTATCGCAGCTTGGGGTGACTACCAAACCCGAGAGGTGACTTGAATTCGCGGCCAACCCCTACTTCAACCGCCCCATCTGGTTGGGTGGCCAGTACGCGAACACGGCTTTCCCGTAGATGTCCTTGCGCGGGACACATCCCCAATAGCGGCTGTCGCTCGAGGAGTTGCGGTGGTCGCCCAATACAAAATATTCATCGGGCGGCACTACTTCCTCGCGCATGCTGTATTCGTCGCGATAGTCCCCGGGTACATAGTCTTCCGCGAGCGGACTGTCGTTCACGTAGACCTGGCCTCTCTGGATGCGAACGCGGTCGCCGGGCAGGCCGATCACGCGCTTGATGTAGGATTTGCTGGTGTCCAGGGGCCACGAGAAAACCACCGTGTCGCCGCGTTCGATGCTCCCCAGGCCAAAACGATAGGTGAACTTGTTGATGAAGATCCGCTCATTGTCGGTCAGGGTTGGCATCATGCTGGTGCCTTCCACTTTGACCGGCTGGTAGATGAACACGATGGACACAATCGCGATCAGAACGGAGAAGGCCAGGTCCCGCACCCAGGAAAGGGCGGTCCACATCCCCGCGCGAACGTTCTCGCGGGAGCGGTCCCCCTCGGGAGTCGGGAGGGTGGCAAGATCGTGGCTATCGTTCACCGGCATCCCTACGTAACTTCATTATAGACGCTCAAACCCGCCCGCCGGTTGCCCGCTTCACTGCTGGTCGCGGAGTCTAGCAGGCTGTCGTGAAGGGATGGCGGGGTATGACTGGCGCCGGCGCCGACACCGGAATGGGGCGCCGCCGCCGTAGCTGATCGAGATCGCGCAAAATTCGCACACGCTCGGTATCGGCATTGCGACGGATCACGCGCTCGCCAATCAGACAACCCCAAAGGAGGGCGACTGAAAACGCGATCGCAGACAAGCCCTGTCCTGTAATCCTCACGACCGGCATCAGCCGCGCCTCCTTCGCTGCCTTAGCAGCAATCCTTCGACCAATGGATACGTTCTTTGTTATCAAACGGATTTGATCGTGCCTGTGAATCGTCCGAACGACACAGGAGCCGAACTTACACGCCCGCGGTCAGTTCTGATAGCTCAGGCGCCAGATCTTCTTGTTACCGTCCTCGGAGATCAGCAGGCTGCCGTCGGGCAACTGCAGCAGGCCCACCGGCCGGCCCCACACTTCGCGCGAGTCCGGCGAAATCATCCAGCCGGTGAGTATCTCGCGCAGCGGGCCGCTGGGCTTGCCATTCTGGAACGGGATGAAGCCAATGGATTGGCCCACGCGCTTGGAACGGTTCCACGATCCGTGAAACGCCAGGAAGGCTCCGCCCTGATATTCCTTTGGAAACTGCTGGCCGGTGTAGAAGAGGAAATCGAGCACGGCCACGTGCGCGCCTAAGAGCACGTCCGGCGTGATGGCCTTGGTCACCAGTTCCGGATTCTGCGGCTTGACGTCGGGATCGGGGTGCGGGCCGATGTAGGCGAACGGCCAACCATAAAATCCGCCTTGCTGGATGTGAGTGAAATAGTCGGGCACGAGGTCGTCGCCGAGCATGTCGCGCTCCTGGACGGATGCCCACAGCGTATCGGTGCCCGGATACCAGCGCAGCGTGGTCGGGTTACGGGTGCCGGTGGCGAACAGTTCATGGTCGCTGCCATCCGGGTTGTAGCGGTTGATGGCGGCGCGCCGGGGATCCTCGCCGACCGAGTTATTCGAGCCGGAACCAACTCCCACGTAGAGCTTCTCCCCCGCGCGGTCAAAGAGCAGCATGCGCGTCCAGTGGTCGGCGGTCAGGCCTTTGAGCGACACCAGTTCCTGACCCGGGCCGGCCGTCATGGCTGTGGAGTCGTACTTGTACCGCTTCACCGAGTCCACTTCCCCGACGTACAAGTAGTCCCGCCAAAGGGCCAGACCGTAGGGCTGACGGAGTCCCTGGATCAGTTTGCGGCGCTGTTTGTCGGCGCCAAAAACGTATACGATCCCAGCTTCGGAGTCGCTCAAGAGGATCTCGTTGCTTGGACCCAGGGTCATGTACCTGGGCTGGACGAAATCCTCGGCCCAGATCTCCGCGTGGAACCCCGGTGGCACGCGGAGGCGCGCCCCGGCCGGCGGCAGGATCACCCTGGGTGGGTTACGCACGCCAGGGGTGGCGTGCGGCGGCGGAAGCTGGGGGTTATCGGCGGCGTAAAAGATGGCGCACGCAGCAGCGAGCAAAGCTGTGCCCAGCAGGATTCCTCTGAGGTGCATGACTGATATGATGCCACGAAAAGAAGGTGGGCTTCAGCCGGCCGCAGGTGGTTACCGGGCGGCCATAAGCGCCCGGAGACGGCGGGCCCGCTCTGGCGCGCGGAGTTGCCGTAGCGCCTTGGCTTCGATCTGGCGAATGCGCTCGCGAGTGACGTCGAACTCCTGGCCGATCTCTTCCAGCGTGTGCTCCCGCTCACAGCCGATGCCGAACCGCATGCGGATGACTTTCTCCTCCTTGGGGGAAAGGGTCTTCAGGATTCCGGCGGTCTCGTCGCGGACGTTGGATTCGATAACGGCATCCACCGGGGAACCCACCCAGCGATCTTCGATGAGGTCGCCCAGCGCCGACTCGCCGTCGCGGCCGACCGGAGTTTCGAGCGAGACCGGGTCGCGCGAAATGGTCTTCAGCTTCTGAACCTTCTCGACCGGGATATCCATCCGGCGGCCAATTTCGTCGTTTGTAGGAGTCCGGCCCAGTTCCTTCTCCAACTCGCGCGTCGCGCGGAGGAACTTGTTCATGCTCTCGTTCATGTGGACCGGGATCCGGATGGTCCGCGACTGGTCCGCGATGGCTCGCGTGATAGCTTGGCGAATCCACCACGTAGCGTAGGTGGAAAACTTGTAGCCGCGCCGGTATTCGAACTTGTCGGCGGCGCGCATCAGGCCGATATTGCCCTCCTGGATGAGGTCGAGCAGGTGAAGTCCGCGGTTGACGTATTTCTTGGCAACCGAAACCACCAGCCGGAGGTTGGCTTCCACCAGGTCTTTCTTGGCGCGCTCGGCCTCCGCCTCGCCGTGCCGGATCACGGTCATGCTATGGCGCAATTCGGGTAGCGTGGCGCCGGCGGCCGTTTCGCGCTTCCTGATTTCGCGCTTCAACTCTTTCAATCGGGCCTGCTGTACCGGATTGTTGCGGATCTCGAGCTTCTTGATCTCGCTGTCGAGATGGTTGATCTCGTCCACGGCGCGCTCGATCTCGCGTGAAAACTCCTTCCACTTGTTGACCTTGAACGGGCACCGGCGAATCGCCAGAGAGACCTCGACTTTGGCGCGGTTCAGTTTGGCGCAGAGCCGTTTGCGCGGCCGCTTGTTGGCGACCGGCGTCATCTCTACCTTTTCCTCGAGCTGCAGGAGTTTCTTGTGCAGGATGGCAACGTCAGAGAACTGCTTGGCCGCCTCCATGCGCACTTTCATGTCGGCGGGCGTGCCCTCTTCGACATCGCCGAGATCGGCCACGCTCTCCAGTTCGATGACGCCCTTCTTCAACTGCTCGGACAACTCCACGACCACTTGTTGGACCAGGGCGGAACGGCTAATGGCCTTCTGCATGCGCAGCTTGCCGCGCTCCATGCGGCGGGCGAGATCGACTTCTCCCTCCCGCGTCAGCAACGGAACAGCCCCCATTTCACGAAGGTACACGCGCACCGGATCGTCGGTGTAGATGGATTCTTCCACCGGCGCGGGGTGTAGGAAATCGGCATCGTGAGCCGCCTCGGGATCGAAGAATTTAGCTTCATCTTCAAAATTGATCCCAAGGCTCTCAGGGCTATCCGCCAGGAACTGATCTTCAAAATGATCCACTAAGACTCACCTCCCCCATGAACATACGACCGCTTACACCGGATGTCTGGGAAATGGTTTATGAACTGAAAAATGTTCAACTTGCTGGTCCGGCCCAAAGTGTAAGAGCTACTGGGCGCATTCGGGGTTCGGCTTTCGACTGATGATATCACCATCGCCCGCAGAGTTAAAGCTCTATTTTTAAAGATGTCTTGGAACTGTTTAGGTTACACGGATTTTTGCAGCCTGCTATGCACCAGGCGGTTTCGGTGCGCTAGGGTAGTTTCTGGCGCATTAAGTTCTTCAGCTCGTTGAAAAACGCCTCCTCGTCCTGAAAATCACGATAAACGGATGCGAAGCGCACGTACGCAATCTTATCCAGGTCTCGAAGGCTCTCGATCAGAAATTCTCCTATTTCTGTAGTTGAAATTTCCCGGTCGGGAGAATCGCTGACTTTGGATTCCACCTGGTTGACCAGTTCCGAGAGCTTGGCCATGCTCACGGGCCGCTTCTCGCAGGCTTTCAACAGGCCTCCCAGCACCTTCTGGCGATCGAACTTCTCGCGGCGGCCATCCTTCTTGATGACCATGTAGGGCACTTCATCGATCCGCTCGTAGGTGGTAAAGCGGCGCTCGCACTTGAGGCATTCCCGGCGGCGGCGAATGGCGTCGCCTTCCTTGCTCTCGCGGGAATCCACGACCTTGTCATGTAAGTGGTTACAAAATGGGCACTTCATTGGACGGCCTCCCGGCCGATCTGCCGCAGGCCATGCCAATCCAACCCCTCCTTGAGGGCCAGGCCAAGGCCCACGGGCACAATTGCTACAAACGTAAGAATCCAGAGTAGCACAGCAAAACCGGTAGCCAATTCCAGCCTCACGCGGAACAGTTCCGTCAGCACCAGAATCGCGACCACCTGCGTTCCGCCACCGACTCCGGGTATCTGGATCACCCCTCCAAATGACACGAAGCTCATCAGGATGATTACATCTACAAATGTAAGATTTATTACGCCAACAAACGCCTGCGCCAGGCTCCAATAGCAGGCTCCGATCAGCACCCACTCCAACACCGAGTACAAGAACATCAGCACCAGGGCTCCGTCGCTGCGTGTCGACTCCACCCCTTTCACCAGCGCGGTGATCAGCTTCTCGAAGCGGCGGAACTGGCTTTCCGGGAGGAAACGCACCGCGGCTGTTAAGCGGCGGCGGACAGGTTCGGCGAAGTGGCGCAGCGAGAGCAGCATGACCAGAACCGCCAGGCACGAGCATCCCACAATGCGTCCTCCGAAAGCGAGGATCCAAGCCAAATTCGATCCCACCGGCAAGCCGGCCGCCCGCACCCGGCTCAGCGCAATGCCCAGGAGCAGCGACGCCATGAGGAGATCGAAGATACGTTCCAACACCCAGGCGGCCAGTTGCGACGAAAAAGGCACTTCCTCCTTCCTGGCGATCAGGTACGGCCGGACGAAATCGCCGGCCCGCCCGAACAGGGTGATCGCGGCGAACCCGATAATCGTGGCGACGGTCAGGTTGCGCATGGAAGGGCGCTCTTTGAGGGGCTTCAGAAAAACCGCCCAGCGCAAGGCGCGGCCCCAGTACGTGCCGAAGATCGGGACCAGGGAGAGAGCCAGCCACTCCCAGTGGAGTCTCTCGATGCCGCCGGCGGCGAGCTTCCAATCGAAGGCGTGCTGCGACCATTGTGCCTGGAAAAACCACACCAGGAGGGCCGCCGCCAGCAGGCTGCCGGCCACCCATTTCCATTTATGGCGTCGAATGTGCCTTCCTCCGCCCGAAATGCCTCAAAATGACTGGCATACCTGAAAAATTGAACCTATCATGAAAAAGCCTCGTTTCTCCATATGAAAGAACGAGAGCCATGGCTGCCGCGACGCTAGTTTTCGGGAGTTTCGAAAATCGGGCGAGAATCGCGCCTCGGGTGGTGGCTATTCCCGGCAGCCGCAATCTGGTAGAACGTAGCTTGGACCCGGATTACAGCCTCGTTGCGAGATGTTTGCGGGGAGACGAGACCGCCTGGGAAGAGCTGGTACGGTTCCATACCCGGAAGGTCTATGGACTCTGCTACCGGTTTACCGGCAGCGGCTCCGAAGCACAGGATTTGACGCAGGAAGTTTTTCTCCGCGTGTTCCGCACGCTGGCGACCTTCCGCTCGGCAGAAGGCTCGTTCGCCACGTGGCTGGCGCGGGTGACGCGTAACCTTTTGATCGATCACTATCGCCGCACTCGTCAGGAACGCGTGACGGATTCCATCGAGGACCAGCTTCCGGTGCTGGAGGAAGCGGGGGCAGCGGCGTCGGGGCGTCCCGACCATGCGGTCGCCGGGAGGGAAGCCAGTGAGATCCTCCAGGCCACTTTGCAAAGACTCTCGCCGGATTTGCGGGAGGCGGTAATCCTGCGCGACTTGCAGGAAATGGAATACCGCGAGATTGCCGATGTGCTGAAGATTCCGGAAGGCACGGTGAAATCGCGAATCAACCGGGGCCGCGCCGAGTTGGGGCGGCTGTTGCGGAAACAGAAGCTGGCGGTATGAACTGCGCAGAGATCGAAATCCTCATCTGCGACTACATGGACGGCACGCTCCAAGCGGACCGCAAGGCCGAGGTGGAGCGCCACCTCGCCGAATGCCCGGTCTGCGCCGAGTTGGCGCGGGATTCCGCGGCCGCCGTGGCCTTCATTGAGAAGGCCGCGGTTGTCGAGCCGCCGCCGGAGCTGATCACCCGCATCCTGTTCGAGGCGCCGTGGCGCAAGGACAAGAGCAAGGTGAAAGG
>Ga0335081_10007232_pt1 | contig 17740 bp, 12 predicted proteins | sample Lox_Sample_35_FD_206713 | JGI IMG/M metagenome (GOLD analysis project Ga0335081, IMG submission 206713) | Soil microbial communities from Loxahatchee National Wildlife Refuge, Florida, United States - Lox_Sample_3.5 | ecosystem: Environmental > Terrestrial > Soil > Wetlands | place: USA... | reverse complement strand
ATCTCCGATGAACAGGCTCTCTTTGCTCATTCTGGTTGCGGCGGGCGCGTTCGCGCAGGCGCCGCAAAACCCCGCCCCCACCGGCCCGGGGGGCGCGCCCGCGACGCCCGCCGCCCGGCCCGACGGGCTGTACGCCATTATGAAGACCTCGATGGGTGACATCACCATCCAGCTCTTCGAAAAGGAAACACCGGCTACGGTGCGCAATTTCGTCGCGCTGGCCAAAGGCACCAAGCCGTGGAAGGACCCGAAAACGGGCGCTATGGTGCATCGGCCGCTTTACAACAACATCAATTTTCACCGCATCATGATGGACGGCATGATTCAGGGCGGAGACCCGACCGGTAAGGGCGACCACGAATGCGGCGTCACCATCAAGGATGAAATCAAGCCCGATCTGAAATTCGATCAGCCTGGAAGGCTGGCGATGGCCAATACCGGTTCACCCAATACTGGCGGGTGCCAATGGTTCATTACGGTAGCCCCGAAAATTCCCAGTTATGACGGCGGCTACACCATCTTCGGCCAGGTAGTGGAAGGCCAGGATGTGGTGAAGGCGATTTCGCGCGTGCCCGGAACGCCCCTGCCCAATGGAGGCATGAAGCCCAAGCAACCGGTGAAGCTGGTGAGTGTAACCATCCAACGAGTGGGGCCGGAACCCGCACACGCGGCGCCGGCAAGAAAGGCCGCACCCGCGGCCAAGAAATCCACTACGCCTGCCAAGCAGTAAGCGGCTACGGCAGGTCGGGAACCTGCTGGGCGGCCGCCGGTTTGGCGGCAGCGCTCTTGGACGCTGCGCCGGCCGCTTTGGCCGCCGGCTTGGCCGTGGCTTCCATGGCGCGCCGGATCAGGAATACTGCATAAAGCGCAAACGACGCCGCCACCACCAGCGCCGTGAGCACAAGGAAAAGGCCATCCACCGTGCCCGCCTGCCCGGTGACGATCAGCCACACCGCCGAGCCCAGCCCGGCAGCGATCATAACCACGCTGAAGACGAATAAAAGCCCGCGATCTGACATAGTCCGGTTTCGCACCCTCCGGTCGGAACAATAGATCCGCCGCCATTTATTTTACAGCAGGGGGCGAGAGTCTGGAGTACGAGGTCTGCCGGAGTGGCGTGAGGTTTAGTTTTCCCCGATAAATGCGGGGTCAATCGCCTCTCGCAACGCCGCCTGAGCCGTCTCCCAGGGGCAATCTCCCGCCCCACAGCCGGGAAACGGTACGTCCACGCCCTCCGGTGGAGCGGAGACGGATACCGGCTCCGCATGGCGCATCTGTTCAAGTGTCTGGGCCACGTAGCGCAGCCGCACGCTATACCGCCCGGCGCGCGGCTCCCGCCACAGCGAGAAGATCAGCGCACCACCGGGCGGCGTGTCGTCCGGCTGATATCCCGCGAGCTTCCATGAGAGTCCTAGCATGCCGCTCACATTCGACAGGTTGGTGTCGTGGCCCGCGAGCATCAGCAGTACATCGCCCGGCCCGCCGAGCGCGCCAGGCGTGCTTTTCCCGGTCACTGCCTGTTCCAGCGAGCGCAACACATGCGACAGAAGGTTCGACCCGCGCGCGCGCGCCAGATAGGGCGTGCGGCGCATCAGGTCGGCGTACGCCGCGTGGATTTCGAGCACGCGATCGAGATTTTCGCGCGTCAGCCGGCCCCAGCCGAGCGCGGCGCCTTCCATCCCGTTGGCGTACTCCAGCAGTAGATTCTCGCTGAAGGTCGAACCTGTGGCGAAAGGCCCCGTCAGCTCGACCGATCTGCCCTTGAGAGCGACACCGATGGAGAACGGTTCTTCCGTTTTACCCCCTACGATCGTTTGCAGTGCGTCGAGTGCCGCGCGATGGTCGGCGAGGAGCTTTTGCGGGTCGGGGCCGAGCCGTTCGCGCACCGCGGCGAGCAGACGTTCGGGGTCCGGAGCCCCGAAACCCGAGAATAGCGGGTCAGACCGGCCTTCGGGCTGCGCGTGGACGTCGATCCGGCAGCCGGGAAGCAGCGTTTCCGCGAGTGCGCGCGCCGTTTCGAGTGTGCGCTGATCCTTATCCGCCCGCACATATACGCCGTTCGCATCCTGGCATCCCGCGGGGTGCAAGAGGTGCTCGCCGATGAGCCATTCACGGTAGTACGAACCCATGAGCTCGATGAGCGTGCGCCCGTGGGGCGTGAGATTGCCGGGAGGAACCCCCCACGTGGGCCACGGCTCGGCGGAATATGCGTTGAGCCGTGCGTTTTCCCATGTGGGTGAGCGCACGCCGTGACGGCTCAGGATCACCACATACTTCAGCTCGCTCCCGTCGGCGCAACCTGCCGGCCACGCAGCCGGGAGCAGCGCCACGAGGAATGCCGCAACGCGTTTACCGTTCACGATTCAGGTTGTACCGAAGGCCCCCGGCGTAGGTTGCCTTGTACCACTCCCGCTGGTTGACGAAGATCGGGCTGCCGGTGTAATAGCCGAAAACCTCGTCAGTGAGGTTGAGGCCGTAGACCACCGCGGAAAGGCCGTGCCCCAGCCGGACGCTCGCCTGCGCATCGAGCTGGAAGTGCGGCAGTGTATAAACGTCGCCGGTGGGGCCGCTGGGACCGAGATGGCTGACGTCGGAGGAGGTCTGATACTCGTACTGATAGATGCTCGCGCCGTTGTATGCCATGCCAACACGCGCCGAGACGCGGCCGCGGTCGTACGTGGGGCTGATATTCCACGAATTGGGCGCCTGGCGCTGCAGCGCGGGGCTGTCGGAGCGGCCGGGAATACTTTTGATCTGCGAGGCGGCCCAACTGTAATTGGCCATCACCCCGAAGCCTTTCAGCAGGCCTGGCAGCATGGACAGTCTCTGTTGGTAAGAAACCTCGAAGCCGTGGATCTGCGCATTGGATACATTCAGCCACTGCGAAACCAGATCGCCCGCGTACGGGCCGCCCGCCGCCGTGTACGACGTGCTGATCAGCGTGTCGTTGATCTGTTTGAAGAAGAAACCGGCCTGAATAATGCCGGTGGGATTCAAGTATCGTTCGTAGAGCAGGTCGTAGTTATTGGCATGCTCCGGCTTGAGCCTGGGATTGCCCTCCGCGATGGTGGCCGGGTTCGTGGAATCGTCCTCGATCACATAGGGCACTAACTGGTAAGCATCGGGGCGGGACACTCCCCGGCCATACACCAGCCGCAGGCTGGAATTCGTGTCCAGCGCGTAGCGCATGGACACGCTGGGAAGTACGTTCACATAGGATGGATTATTGTAGACGGCCACGGGAACACCGCATCCGGTGCTGTTGGCGCACAGGCTGCTGCCGGCGGGAAAGAGCGTCACGTTGTAGCCCTGCGTATTCATCTGCGTGCCTTCGAAGCGCACGCCCGCCACCACGTGCAGATGGCCGAAATCCATACTGTTCATGATGTAGCCTGCGGAAATCCGCTCCACGATATTAAAGATGTTGGGATACGTGTCGGCCGCGGTTTTGTAGCCATCTACGTAGTTCGATAAGTTACTCAGGGTGAAGTTCATGACCTTATTGAAGTCGGAGACCGGCCCGAAATGACCGCCAAAATAGTCGTTATTGAGGTAGTTGCTGCTGCTGAAATCGCCCTCGATCTGGGTCATGGGATAATTGGCGGCGTTCCAGCCGTCGTACACCGTTTCGGTGGCGTTCTGGAACTTGTGGCCGTTGCGAATCTTGCCGCCGATTTCCAGGATTCCGAAGTGCGAACCCATGCGATAATTCCGCGAATAAGCCGCCGAGGCCGTCAAGTTGAGCTGCGCGGACAAGCCGGTGGAGGTGGTGATGTCCTTGAAGCCCCAGTTGGTGGCCACCTGCAGCGGCGAGTTGGCGGAGTCGCAGCCCGATCCGAAATGCGGAACCAGCGGATCGGTTTGCGTGGTGGGACTGTAGCCGCAAGTGAGTTTGCTTCCAATCCAGGAGAAATCGGCTTTCGGGTTGCCGGCCGAATCCAGTTCGTACGACCGCGCGAACGAGACTTCCCACTTCAGCAGCGAAGAGGGCATCTGGTGGCTGCCTCCCAACACCACATTGCTGATGGAGGCGTCCGGCCGCTTGCTCGACGTATAGAATTTTGGCGCACTGGTAGCCAGCGGCTCGTAGTACCATTTGTCGCCGTAATCCTTGAGGTTGGAATACATCGCGCGCAGATAAAGACTGGAGAACGCGCCCAATTTGTAGTCGGCGGAGCCGGCATAGCCCCAGCGGTCGCGATAATAGCGGTATTCGCGGATGGTGTTGTTGTCGTAAATCGGCTGGGCGAAGGTGGAAGCCGGGTCGATGGCGGGCTGGTAATTGTCAATGCCGCGCCCGTTGAAGTCGTACGAACCGCCAAACAGGATTCCCAGCTTCCGGGTCTTTCCGAAACGGTGGCCGAAAGTGCCCCCGAACTGGTCGTTGTATCGGCCACCGAGGATCTGATTGTAGCCGCCGATTCCATAGAGGCTGAGCGTGGAAAATTCACCCGCCGTCTTGGTCTTCAGGTTCACCGATCCGCCGATGCCGTCGCCGTCGATATTGGGCGCCAGGGTCTTATTGATTTCCACCGACTCCACCAGGTCGGCGGGAATCACGTCCAGGCGGATCTGGCGCACGGTCGGCTCGGGCGACGGAACGGTGATGCCGTCAATCGTCACGTTGGTCAGCCGCGGCTCGGTGCCGCGCACCTGGATGTAAACGCCTTCTCCTTCGATCCGCTCCAGGGTGACGGATGGCAGGCGTCCCAAAGCGTCGGCGACGTTCGCGTTCGGCAGCGAGGTGATCACCTCCGCCGGCAGCACCTGGAGGACGTTATCGGCCATGCGCGTGCGATTGATCGCTTCCGCCTCGCCGCGCGGCCGCTCGGCGGTGACCAGAATTTCCTCGTTCGCCGAAGCGATTTCCATCCGCACCTCCAGGTCCTGAGTTTCCCCGGCGCCCACGGTGATGTCCTTCTCGAAAGAACGGAACCCGACGTACGAGACCTTGAGCTTGTAGCTGCCCGGCGTAAGGTTGGGGAACGAGAATTCGCCCGTGGCGCCCGTGGCCGTCGTCAGTTCCAACGGCTGCACCTGCACCTGCGCGCCCTGCAGAACCGCTCCTGACCTGTCTACCACGCGCCCGGCGATCACGCCATTGGCGGCCGTCTCGGCGGCGGGTGAAGCGTTGCACATGACAACAAGGGCTGCAATCAGGCTCGCCACCGGGGCTGATAGAGAGCCCAACACCGCTTTCCGATTTCGTGAGCGACTGCGCATGACAATTCTCCTATTACGATTTCTTTTTGCGGCTTCCGTAAGGCCGCTACGGCCGCATTGGAACATGCGATTCTGAGAACAATCTGAGGAATCCGCCCGGATGCGCGAATTTTATGCCATCGTCATCAGAAATTAACCTGCGCGAGACAAAATTAGGGCATCAGAATTCTGGTAGCCGAAGATAGGCCGAGCACTGCCGATCTGCTGCGACGGGCACTCGAAACCGACGGGCATTCGGTCCTTACTGCCTACGATGGAGATCGCGCGCTGAAGCTCGGCATGGAAGCCGGAAGCGACGCCATTGTTCTCGATGTCATGCTTCCCCGGCTGGATGGACTGAGCGTGCTGCGGAGATGGCGCGAAGCACACGTTCTCACTCCCGTGATCATCGTTTCGGCGCGCGATGCCGGAGCCGACATCGTACGGGGGCTCGATTGCGGCGCCGACGACTATCTCACCAAGCCGTTCGAATTGGACATTCTTCTCGCGCGGCTCCGGGCCGTTGCCCGGCGCGCTCCGCCGGCGCCGCTCGCGGACTTGGCGTTCCAGGATCTAAGACTGAACCCAAACACCTACCAAATGCAGCGCGGGGAGCGAACCGTGTCTCTCACTCGCACCGAGTATGTCCTTCTGGCAACGTTAGTACGGCGCGCCGGCATGGTGGTGCCCAGAGACGTGTTGATCGAAGAAGGCTGGGGAGTGGAATCGGATGTGAGCGACGCGAACCTCTATTTCTTCGTGCGGTCTTTGCGGTCGAAGATCACGCAGCCGGGAGAAACCGAACTCCTGCACACGGTCCGCGGCGTGGGTTACTCCATTCGGAGTGAAGACTGTTGATTGCCCGTCGTTCCATTTCGCTGCGGCTCACGGTCTGGTTCTCCGCCGTATTCTTCGCGGGACTCGCTCTGTTCGGCGCGGTCATGTGGTTCCACCTGAAAGATACTCTTACCACGGGACGGTCGCAGACTCTGGAGAGGCGTGCCGACCGTTTGGGCGATCTGCTTCGGGACACTCAGGCGAATCCGCCCGAACAGCTCGCCGGGAGGTTTCAGGCATTCGCGGACGCGACCGGCGGGGGACTAATGGAAGTTTTCCGGACTAATGGGACTCTCGCTCTTCCTTCGCCCGCGGCTGCTCAAACTTTCCCCTGGCCCCGCGTCACACCGATCGCCCGCGACGGGTTCAGCGAGGTTGCATTCCTGGGGCAGCCATATCGCGTTCTGGCGCGTCCCTTTTCTTCCGGCTCGCAAGCGTTGGTTCTGTGCGTCGCTGCTCCCCTCGAGGCCAATCGCAACGTCCTGCGGACGTTCTTGTCCGGCTTGCTTTGGGCTATCCCGGTTCTGCTGGCCGTCTCCGCGCTGGGCGGATACGCGCTCAGCCGAAGAGCGCTGAAACCGGTGGACGAGATTATTGCGGCCACGCGCTCGATCAGCGTATCGAACCTATCCGGCAGGCTGCCCGTGCCGCGGACTGGGGACGAGCTGCAGCGGCTTTCCGAAACCTGCAATGAGATGCTGGCGCGCCTGGAATCGGCAGTGAACGAAATCAAGCGGTTCACCGGCGACGCTTCGCATGAACTGCGCAACCCCGTGTCGTTCGTGAGGACTACGGCGGAGCTCGCGCTGCGCAACCGGCAGATCGATGCGGCCAGCCGGCGCGCTTTCGAAGAGATTGTCGCCGAGTGCGGCAAAGCTAACCTCCTGCTCAAAGACATGCTGACGCTGGCGCGCGCCGATGCCGGCAATTCGCGACTGGCCTTCGAGCCCGTCGATCTGGTTGGGCTCGTCAGGGCGGCCTGCCATAAAGCCCGCCTGCTCGCGGATCAGTACGGGCACACCCTCGCGGTTCATTTCGAGCAGGGTTGCTACGCAACCGTCTGGGGCGATTACTCCAGTCTCTACCGTTTGCTGTGGATACTCCTGGACAACGCCGCGAAGTACACGGCAGCGCCAGGCGCCATCAAGGTCACGCTGGCCACCGCCGGGGAGAAAGCAACCGTTACGGTGGAGGACAACGGCATTGGGATCTCGGCCAGTGACCTGCCGCATATCTTTGGACGCTTTTATCGCGCCGATCCGTCGCGGAGCCGGGTGGAAGGTTTCGGCCTGGGTCTGTCCATCGCTACATGGATCGCGAACGTTCATCGGGCCTCTCTCTCGGCCGAAAGCAAAGAGAATTCGGGATCCGTCTTTAAGATTGTGTTTCCCCTGCTTGTCGTTGACCCACGCCAGCCTGAATCGCCTCTGCTTAGATCTCTTTCCGCAACTGCTGCGCCGCGATGAGTAACGGATCCCACACCGGCGCGAACGGGGGCGAATAAGCCAGATCCAGTTGCTCGAAATCTTCCACGCGCATGCGGCTGTGGAGCGCCGCGGCGATCACGTCGATGCGGCCGGCGGCGCCTTCCTCACCAATCACCGAGCCGCCGATCAGCCGGCCGGTGGCGCGGTCGGCCACCAGCTCCACGGTGGTTTTCGTGCCCTGGAAATAGCGCGGCCTCGCCAGCGCCTCGATGCGCGCGCCCACGGGCGAAAAGCCTTCGGCGCGCGCCTGCGCCACGGAAAATCCGGTGGTGGCGAAACCCACTCCGAAGACGCCCACAATCGCGGTCCCCACGATGCCGGGAAAGCGCTCGCGCCCGCCCGCCGCATTGGCTCCGGCCACGCGGCCGGTCTTATTGGCCGTGGTGCCTAGAGGAATGTAAGTGGGGCGGCCCGTCACCAGGTGGGTCACCTCCGCGCAATCGCCCGCGGCATACACACCGCTCAGATTGCTCTGCATGCGCTCATCCGTCCGGATGGCGCCGCTGCGACCCAACTCCACGCCCGCTTCCGCCGCCAGGACGGCGTTGGGCCGGAAGCCGCAAGCCAACACCACCAGGTCGCAGGAAACGTCCGCCACGCGATCCGCTTCGACGGTGGTGACGTTCACGCCGCAGCAAAGCTCCACTCCGTGCTGCTCCAGTGTGCGGCGCACGGCGGCGGTGAACTCCGCATCGTCGCGCAGCAGCGCGTGGGCCGAGCGCTCCAGCACCGTGACCCGCATTCCGCGGCGCCGCAGCGCATCGGCCGCTTCCACTCCGATATAGCCGGCGCCCACCACCACCGCCCGGCGTGGCCGCTTTTCCGCGATGAATCTCCTCAGCCGTTCGGCATCGTCCAGGGTGTGGAGGGTAAAGACGTGCGGCTGGGCGGAGCCCGCAATGCCGCCGGTGTCGCAGCGCGCTCCAGTGGCAATCACCAGCCGTTCATAGCGTACGCGCTCTCCCGTCTCCAGCACCACCTCGCGGCGCGGGTGGGCAATGGCCGCGGCGCGCGCCCCGGTGCGCACTTCGATCTTGCGCTCGCGCCGGAAATATTCCGGCGTGTAGACCACCAGGTCCGTGGCCTCGTTCACGCGGCCTTCCACGAAATAGGGAAGTCCGCAGGCGCCGTACGAAATGACGGGGCCTTTTTCCAGCACCACGATTTCCAGGCGCGGATCGATCCGCCGCGCGCGCGCCGCCGCGCTTAGCCCCGCGGCTACGCCCCCGATGACCACCAGCGCCATCGGCGATTATTCCTTCTTCATGGATTCGACAAAATTCAGGATATCGAAGGTTTTAATCTTGCGGTCGGGAAAGAAGCTGTTCACGGCATCCTGCTCGTCGTTGAAGATTTCGAAAACCGTGGCCAGCTTAGTCATAACCAGCAGTTCGATGTTGCGCCGGTTCAGGTGCAGCAGCTTGAGGTTGCCCCCGTTCTTGCGCAAGCTTGTGGCGCACATCACCAGCGCGCCGAGGCCGGTGCTATCGATGTAGCTCACCTGCGGCATACCGAGCACGATATTGCGCGTGCCGGCGGCATTCAGCGCGGCAATCTTCTCCCGAAACGCTCCCGCTTCCGGTCCGACGGTGAGGCGGCCGCCGAGCGCCAGGATGATAATCCCTTCCCGTTCTCTTTGCTGAATGTCGAGCGCCATAGGACGACAGAAGCTAGATCGCCATTTTCTGGCCGATCACAGCTTCTACATCTTCTATTGGTACCATCTCGATGGCGTCCCAGGGACAGCCATCCAGAAAAGCGCCGTCGGGACCTTTGCTGGTGCACTTCTTGCACCCGATGCAGAGGAACGGGTCGACCTCGATGCGGCCGAAAGGCGTATGGTCCGGATCGGGCACCCAGTACATGCAATCGGCCACCGGGCAATAGGGCACGCAGGCGGGTGAGCCCGCACAACCCGTGCAGCATTCCGTAATGACCGCTAATTCCTTGGGCCGCTTTTTCCGGGGGGTTGCGATCCCCTCCGATTTCGGCTCCATTTTGATGATGGCCGTCGCCATGCGAGGAATTATGACACAAATCGCGCCGGGGCGCAGGGATTTTCCCCGCGGGTCAATCACTGATAGTGGATGCGGAAACACTCCGCGCCGGCGGGACACGAAAACGTCTGTGCGGCAGCGCCCCCGCGAGCCGTCACGGCAATGCTCCGCAGGTGGACGTTCGACACGACGCCATGATTGGCCGACGGCAGGTTGAGGCCGTGGCCGTGCACATCGATGTGAATCGTGTCCATCGGACCGGAACTGAACATGTGCGCGACCACCGCCGATTCGTGCATGTCCACTCTCCAGCCCGCCGCCAGCGCCACAGTTCCGGAGCCCGCGATGGTGATCGATCGCACGGTCCGATTCGGTTCGTGCACAAACAGACCCGCGGCTTCGGTCTGGAAGCGGTCACTCGCCGTAGCGCGCGTGAAGTGAATGGAACTGGAATCTCCGACTATGATCGGAGAATCCTGAAAGGCCCATGAAATCCCGCCGGCCAGCAGGATCAGACCAGTGGGGAGAACATTTCTTCTTCGCATGTTTTGTCCTTTTTATTGATTAGCGTAAAGTTTGCGGCATCAACGGCCGCAGCAAGCGGGCGATATCGGGCCGCCGCTCATAAGCGAGAAATGCGGCGTCGCCCCATCCGTGTTTCAAATCTTCGGCGGCTTTGACGGCGTCCGCTTTATACGCCGCGTCGAGACGGCCCATGAGGGCCAATGCCCGCCAGCGCGATTCCGGATGATTCGGCAACACGGGAGCCAGTTGATCCAGTTGAGCACGGGCGCCGGCGGCGTCGCCATTCTCCACGCGGGCGCGCAGCAGCGCCAGTTCGGAAGCGATCAACCGGTATTGATCGCTGAGCGCGCGCGCGGCGGCCACGGATTCCTCGCACTCCTTCAAACCTTCCCGCCGCTGTCCCGATGAGACCAGGGCGAGGCCGAGAATCGCCTTCAATTGGACTACTTCCGGTCCCGAATTCGAGGCCAGCGCTTGCCGCGCCGCGGCGCCGGCGGCGGAGAACTTCTCCTGGCTGAGCGCCATCTCTGCGCGCTCCACCGCCAGCGCCGCACGCAAAGCAGCGTATTTCTGGCCATCGCGCGCGGCGACGTCGAACGACCGTTCGGCTTCGGCGTATCGCCCCAGCCTCCATAACTCGGCGCCTGACTGCAACTGCGTCCACACGAGGCGCTCCGGGTCGTTGATGGCGTCCAGGTTCTTCTGGTATTCGGCAAGGGCCTCGGGAAACCGCTCCTGCGCGGCAAACAGGGCGCCCAGCGATTCGTGCGCCACGGCGATTTGCTGCCTGTCATTGGCTTTGGTCGCCGCGTCCAGAAGCTGTTGAAACGAGCTCAGGGCACGCGTGAAATCGCCCTGCTTGCGCTGCGCGCGGCCGGCCAGCGTCAGGCATTGCAGCTCTTCCTTGACAAACCCGTTGGCGTGGTAGAAGGCGAACGCTTCCATGGCTTCGCGCTCCGCCGCCGGCGAATTCATCTGATCGTGCATGCTGGCAAGCGACAAAAGGGCCAGGGCCACCAGGTGCTGCTCACCGCCGGTTCTCGCCAGCGAAAGGGCGTTCTGGTAGTAGCGGTCGGCATTGGCGAAATCACGTTTCCGAAGAGAGGCCGAGCCCATGCCGAACATGCCCCGCACCGCCTGGCTCTGCATTTGATTCGCCTCGGCGGTGTCCAACGCCTCGCGGGAGTACTGCTCGGCCTTGTCCGCGTCACCGGCCAGCACGGCGTTGGTGCCCAATTGCATTTTGGCGCGGATCTCCTGCTGCAAATTTCCAGCCAGGCGCGCCGTTTCCAGCGCCTTTTGCAGATGGGCCGCGCCCTCGGCCAGCCGCAACTGCCGGTTGGCGGCCACGCCGCGCTGCACCTCCACCTCGGTAATTCCTTCCAGATTGCTGGTGTTCTGGTACTGAAGCTCGGCGCTCTGAAAAGCCTGCTCCGCTTTGGCGGGTTCCGACCGCTGGCTATACAGCACGCCCAGCCGCAGCCAGGCGGCGGGGTTATGCGACGGACTTTCGGCGGCCCTTCGGTATGCCGCCATGGCCTTGCCGGGATTGGTCGCTTTTTCATAGGCGCGGCCCAGATCCACGTCCATGCCCGCGGGGTCCGAACCGCCCATGGACTGAAGCCGTTCGTACTTGTCCACGGCGGCGGCGAAATCGCGCGTGATGGTGAGATCCACGGCCTCGATCTCAAAGCGGTCGCGTTGCGAAAGCCCGGCCGTTTCCTGCCGGCGCGCCAGCAGCATCTCCTGGCTCGCCTTTTCCGGCATCTCCATTTCGAGCCACGCCTCCGCCAGCCGCGCGTGCCCCAGGCTGAAAGCGGGCGCCAGTTTCACCGCTTGCGTCAAGGCCTTGCTGGCGGCAAAATAAGCGCCGGCGTGCAGGTCGTCGACGCCGGTTTTGTATAGCAGCGTCGCTTCGGGAGACGGACGGTTGCGCCAGCGCATCCAGCCGGTCCACGCCACCAGAACGCCCGTCAGCAGCAGCGCCGCTACCACCGCGCCGGCCGCTTTGCGGCGCGTCATAGGCGGCAGTTTCAGCGTCACCGATGCCGTCTCGCCGCGCAGCGCTCCCACAAATTCCCGTGCCCGGCCGAAACGCTGCGCCGGATTCGGATCGAGGCCGCGCACCAGCGCACGATCCCAACGCGGGTTCAAATCCGGCACGGCCTTGCGCGGCGAGGGCACGGGCTGCTTGCTGCGCAAAATGGCCGCGCCCCACGGCGTAGTCGAATCGAACGGCAGCGTGCCCGCGATCATCTTGTAGGCCGTCATGGCCAGCGCGTAGATGTCCGATTGCACCGACTCCTGCGCGCCGGTCAGCAGTTCCGGCGCCATATAATCCAGCGTGCCCATCACCTGGCCGCTGAGCGTGGCCGTGCGGTCGTCGCTCCCGGCCACGCGCCGCGCCAGCCCGAAATCCGTCACTACCGCCCGCGTGCCGCCGCTGGAGGGCACCAGCATCACGTTCGACGGTTTGAAGTCGCGGTGAATTACGCCCGCCTCATGGGCCGCATCCAACGCTCCGGCCATCTGGTCGAGCAGCGGCAGAGCCTCGGCCGGGCTCATCCGGCCCTGACGCGTCAGCCGGGCGGAGAGGTTCTCGCCTTCCAGAAACGTCATGGTGAAGAAGTACGTGGCGTCGGAGGGCTGGCCGTCGGGCGGGTGCCGCTCCAGATCGAAAACACGGCACACGTTGGGGTGGGTGATCTTGCGCGAAAGCTGAATCTCCCGCTTGAAGCGGGCGATCATGCGCGCGTCGGAAGCAATATCCGGCAGCAGGGTCTTGAGCGCGACCCGCTCGCCGAGCAGCTCCAGGTGCTCCGCCTCGTAAACCTCTCCCATGCCGCCGCGGCTGAGATAGCGGATGATACGATAGCGCCCGGCGATGATCTGGCCCGCTGAAAACACCGGTCCGCTGGTGCCCATGCGCCCCGCGGAAGCCCCGCTCTTGGGAGCCGGCGGCAATACTTCGTGATCCAGCGGACCGGTGGCGGCATGCGCCGATAGCATCCGGCGCACTTCCGCATACAAGTCCGGATCTTCCCCGCACTCCGCCCGCAGGAAGTCCTCCACCGCCTCCGGCGTCTGTTCGAGTGCGCCTTCGAAAACCTCGCGCAGGCGGCTCCAGCGCGTTGGACTCATTGCACGGCCCCGGCTAGCCGAGCCTTCTTTCGCCACGGAAACACGGGCGTCCGGAATGTAGGGGTACGGTTCACACCCAAACTGTCCTGGTTGAATCAAATTTTACATCAGGAGATTACCCGCGAGCACTTGTTTTCGAGGGAGTGGACGAAAGAGCAGTCGGAGCCGCGACCGTAAAGTAAAGGAGCGGTGGTTATTCAGCCGCGCGCCATAAGCCGGCGCATGCGCACTCCGGCGGCGCCCAGCAGGCCGCCACCCACCAGCAGATCGAGCCAGCCGGATGCGGTATCCGGCATCGAGCGATCGGCCGACCCGGTGGTAGCGTGGCTGTAGTCGCCGCCAATCGGCGCCGCGGCGCAGGGGCCTGACGGTTGTTTTGCGCCGGCATCAGCCCTGGGCCGAGGGCGAGCACCGTTCCCAAAACGAATATATTGAATCTGGGCATCATCGCTCCTTTGCAGGTGTTGGAGCATCGAATCTGCCAGTGGGCGGAATCGAACACAGAAGCCTCGGATTCAGTACGGCAAGGTTGTTGGAATGCCAGCCTCATTTTGCCGCCACCTCCAGCAGAGTCTGATAGATGTAGTCGGTCCCCTGCTCCAGCGAGTCCACCGGCACGCGCTCATCGTTGCCGTGCATGCGGCTCAGGTCCTCGTTCGAAATCGGGTAAGGGTAGACGCCATAGACCGGCACGCCGCGGCTGCGCCACGCAAATGCGTCCGTGCCCGCCTGAAACAGGTACTGCGTGACCGGCACGCCCGGCCAGACCTGATTCGCGCTCTTCACCAGCGCCTGGTAGAGCGGCGAATCCGTGGGGGAAGGTTTCACATTGCGCACGCTGCGCGACAGGCGCGCCATGGCGGGATTGGCGGGCGGCACGGCCACGTCCACATTCGGATCGCCGATTACCTTCTTCATCTCGGCGATCAGGTCTTCCGGCGTCGTTCCCGGAATGGTGCGGAAATTTATCGTGCACTCGGCAGAACCCGGAATCACGTTGCCGCGGAAGCCGGCCTGCATCAGCACCGGCGCGATGGTGTTGCGCATAATGGCGTGCAGCAGCGTATCTTTGCTGATCTCCTTGTCCGCCTGCGCCACCAGCGCCGGATCTTTGCTGTTCACCAGGTTGTAGAAATAGGTGGACATGGGCGGCTCGCTGGTCTTGGCCAGCGTCAGGAAGAACTCGCGCGTGCTGGCGGTGAGTTCGGGCTTGGTGTCGTAATCGGCGAGTTTTGCCAGCGCTTTCGCCAGCCGGAAAATGGCCTGGTCGGGCCGCGGCATGGAAGAATGCGTCGAGGTGCCGTGCGCGGTCACCACCAGCGAGATGCCGCTCTTGTCGGCGGTCGAGATGCTCACGTAGCGCACCTTGCCGTCGGGCCGTTTCATAATCCATCCGCCCTCGTTCAGAGCGAATTCGCAATCCATCTGGTCCCAGTGCGAGTCGGCCAGCCACGACGTGTTGTACTGCGCGCCCTCCTCGTCGGCTTCCACCAGCAGGATGACGTCGCGCTTGAGCGGCACCTTATTGCGCGCCAGGCGCATCACCGCTTCGGTAAAGACGGCAATGCCGCCTTTGAAATCGATGGCGCCGCGGCCGTAGACATAGCCGTCTTTGACGATGCCGGCGAACGGATCGAGCGACCACTTTTCGCGCTCCACCCCGACCACGTCGCCGTGCGAGGCCACCAGCACCGGTTTGGCGCTGCCGTCGCCCCTAAGCCGGGCGAACAAGGCCGACTTGCCGGCTTCCGGCGTCGGAACGATAGTGATCTCAAATCCAAGCGGCTTGAGTTTCGCCGCCAGCAACTCGTCCAGCGGGCCCGTGCTGCCCGGCGGATTGCTGGTATTCACACGAATGATTTCGCTAAGAAGGTCTGCTACGGCATTGCCGGCGGAAACCGGCTGACCCGATACGGAAGCTGCGCAGAGCGCTCCCACCAAGCCGCTCCGTAGTTTGTGCATGTGTCCCCTCCAGGCATTTCACAACGTCAGCTTATTCGATGGAGTATGAAGGCTGGGCGGGCGGCTGTCAACCAAAATTTAAGTTATGGAAGGAGTTAAACATTTGGATGGTTGTGGGGCAGGATGGCATCCTGCGGCGGATTGACAATCCGCCTCTTTGCGCCGGTTGCCAACCGGCGCGCAGGTAACCAACCTGCCCCACAACTCTAATGCCCGTACCCGCCTTCGCCCGCGGCAATCTTCCCCCGGAACATCCGATATACGAATATGAAATAACCGGCGGCGAGCGCCATCCCGAAGCTCCACCAGATGAGCCCCACCGCCAGCGAGTGCTCGCCGGAATGGGCGTTGTAGATGGTGATGTTCAAGGCCGGATCGCCCGTGGAAAGCAGAAGATTCGGATATACCGCGGCCGCCGCGCCCACCATCATCAGCAGCAGGTAGGCGCACGAACACAAGAACGCGCCCAGCTCCTGGCCGCTCCGGCCCAGGAGGCGCATGCCGGCGAGCGAAGCCGCCACCAGCAGCGGAATGACGTAGAGCGCCGGCAGGGTTCGATAGTTATCCAGCATGCTTGGCCTTATGGCTAGCGTCGCTGCCAGGCTGGCGACGGTCAACAGCGCCAGTATGGGCCACAGCCACGCCGCGGCAAGGCGGGCGCGCTGGTTCATCTCGCCGGCGGTCTTGAGCACCGCATAGTTCGCGCCGTGCAACGCCAGAGCCACCAGCGCCACCACCCCCGCCAGCACGGTGTACCAATCGAGAATGCCGGGCTGCGGGCCCACATTCCAATTCGTCCACAGAGGCAGGAAGAAATAGCCGTCGCGCTGGAGCGGCACGCCGCGAATCACGTTGCCCAGCGCCGCGCCGTAGAACACCGCCAGCAGCGAACTCGCAATTCCGAAGCAGCCGTTGAACAGGCCGCGCCACACCGGCGAATCCAGGTGCATGCGCAGCTCGATGCCGATGCCGCGCAGAATCAGCAACCACAGCACGATCATCAGCGGCAGGTAGAAGCCGCTGAAACCGGAGGCGTAGAGCAGGGGGAAAGCGAAGTAGAGTGTTCCGCCGCCCGCCAGCAGCCATACTTCGTTGCCGTCCCAAACCGGTCCAATCGTCCGGATCAGTATGCGCCGCTCCTCTTCGCTGCGCGCCAGGAAGAGGTGCAGCACGCCGACGCCGATGTCGAATCCGTCGAACACCACGTATGCCGCGAGCATTACGGCAACCAGCAGGAACCAGGTCAGCAGCATGGCATCGCCCTCCTCACACCACCGTTACCGGCGTTCCCGATTCGATTCCGGGAACGGGTTCTTCCACCGGGCCGTGCACGATAACCCGGTTGACCAGAAAAAGAAAAAGGATAGCCAGCAGCGCATAGAGCCCCATGAAGCCCAGCAGCGTGAACAGGCCGTTGCCCGCGTGAACATAGGTGGAATAGCCCTCCGGCGTGCGCATCATCCCGTAGACCAGCCACGGCTGGCGGCCCACCTCCGCCGTCATCCAACCGGCCGTATTGGCAATATAGGGCAGCGGCAGGCAGAGCAGCAGAATCCACAGCATCCACTGCGTTTGGTAAAGGCGGCGGCGCCAGAGCAGGAACGCGGCCGCAGCCATCACCGCCAGAAAGATGGTGCCCAGGCCCGCCATGATGTGATAGCTGTAATACAGCAGTGGGATGTTGGTGGGCCAGTCGGATTTCGGGAATGCGTTGAGTCCCTTTACCGTGGCGGTGGTGGTGCCGTAAATCAGGAAGCTGAGCACTTTGTTGGCAACCAGCGGATTGTCGATGCGCTCGCTCTCGGCGTCCGGCTGGCCCAGGATCACGATGGGCGCCCCGGTTTCGGTTTTGAAAAGTCCTTCCATGGCGGCCACCGTGACCGGTTGGTGCGCGGCCATGAATTTTCCATGCAGGTCGCCGGTGGGAAAAATCTGGATGATCGAGGCCGCGATTCCCACCACCACGGCGACGCGGAGAAACACGCGCGCGTCTTCCACGAAGATCCCGTCCAGAAGATAGTAAGCGCCCACCGCCGCAATCACGAAAACGCCGGTGATCAATGCGCCGCACATGTTGTGCGCGTACTGGATCAGGGCCCACGGGTTCAGCAGCAGGCCCCAGAAGCTGGTCACCTGAAAAGTGCCGTCGGCCGCGCGCTGAAAAGCCACCGGGTATTGCATCCATGCGTCGGTGACGATGATGAAGAAGCCGGAAAGCCACGAGCCGGCAAAGACGGCGAATGCCGCCCACCAGTGGCCCACGCGGCCGAGACGTCGCTCGCCGTAGAGAAACAGCCCGAGGAATGCCGATTCCAGAAAAAACGAAAACACTCCTTCCATCACCAGCGGCTGGCCGATCACCCCGCCGGTGAGGCGCGAAAACTGCGCCCAGTTGGTGCCGAATTCGAATTCCATCGGAATTCCGGTCACCACCCCCAGCACGAAATTGATGCCGAACACTTTTGCCCAGAAACGCGCCGCGCGGTTGTAGAGCGGGTTGTTGGTCCGCAGGTAGAGGGATTTGAAAATGACGATGAGCGGGGCCAGCCCCATGGTGAGTTGCGGAAACAGGTAATGGAAAGTGACCGT
>Ga0335081_10007231_pt1 | contig 17741 bp, 14 predicted proteins | sample Lox_Sample_35_FD_206713 | JGI IMG/M metagenome (GOLD analysis project Ga0335081, IMG submission 206713) | Soil microbial communities from Loxahatchee National Wildlife Refuge, Florida, United States - Lox_Sample_3.5 | ecosystem: Environmental > Terrestrial > Soil > Wetlands | place: USA... | reverse complement strand
GTGGGCAGCGGGCGCCGGCATGAGATTGAGGCGCTGCAGGCCGCGCCCGGCGTGGATAACGTCGTGCCCATCGCGCAGCCCTACAAGCTGGTGAGCCGGCAGGTCCGGCCCGAGGGATCGGTGGTCAGCGTGGGTGGCGTGCGCATCGGCAATGGCGAACCGGTGGTCGTCATCGCCGGACCGTGCTCGGTGGAATCCCGCGAGCAGCTTCTGACCACGGCGCGCGCGGTGAAGAGCGCTGGCGCCCGTCTGCTGCGTGGAGGCGCCTACAAGCCGCGTACGTCTCCGTATGACTTCCAGGGGCTGGGCGAGGAAGCGCTCGCGTTGCTGGCGGAGGCACGCCGTGAAACCGGCCTGCCGGTCGTCACCGAGGTGATGAGCACGGAGGACGTCGATACGATCTGCGAGCACGCCGACATGCTGCAGGTGGGCGCGCGCAACATGCAGAACTTCGCCCTGCTGCGGCGCCTGGCGACGGTCAACAAACCGGTGCTGCTCAAGCGCGGTCCCTCGGCCACGGTGAAGGAGTGGCTGCTGGCGGCCGAATATCTGCTCACGGGCGGCAATCCGAATGTGGTGCTGTGCGAGCGCGGCATCAAGACCTTTGAGACTGAGACCCGTAACACGATTGATCTCGCCGCGGTGGCGCTGGCGAAGGAGCTTTCGCATCTGCCGGTGATTGCCGATCCATCGCACGGTACCGGCCGGCGCAGCCTGATCGCGCCGCTGTCGAAAGCGGCCATTGCGGTAGGAGCGGACGGACTGATTATCGAGGTTCATCCCAACCCGGAACGGGCTTTGTCGGATGGTCCGCAGTCGCTCGACTGCCGCGAATTCCAGGCCATGATGCAGGAGCTGACGCTCCAGAAATGTGCCACCGCGGCAGCCTGAATCTGGGTTCAAAACGGGCCCTCAGCGCGAGTGCTAGTGGCTGCACTAAGCCACTATTTATCAATAGCTTGCATTGCTGTTCTCTGGTCTGGTTCCAGGGCAAACGGCAGCGTTAGTACTTCAGTAATCGTAACCGGCGCGGCTTCGCACCCAGCGCGTAAACACCACTACCTATTGTGGTGTGTGATGATAAATCTACATAATCTTGACAATTGCTTGGGGCCGCACCGGAAGTACATGGCCTAAAATCCCCATAAAACACGGATAAAACAGGGATTAGTTCCTTGACAGTCCATACCACAAGACTGCTATAACTCGCGCAGTCTCCCCCGAAAAGCAGGTTCTGTGTGAGGTCCGGAGGTCCGGGCCCATTCGAGGCTACTGCCTGGCAGTTGCCGGGGGGGCCTCTCCTGTGGAAAGGGCATACGCAGTATGGCCGATGCGCGTGAAGTGATGAACATCCGGCAAGCTTCGCAGTACCTGGGAGTCAGCCCGGACACGCTTTACAAGTACGTATACGAAGAAAAAATCCCTGCCTTCAAGCTCGGCAACCGCTGGAAGTTCAAGAAAACCATCCTCGACCAGTGGATGGAGCGCAAGAGCGTGCTGGGCGAAGGACGGGGCAAGAAAAAACCTAGAGCCGCGCGGATCGCGGCCGGGGACTAGAGGTCTTCATGTTCGGATTGGGAGCAGTGAAGAACGTCGTGGGCCTGGACATCGGTTCCAGCAGCATCAAGGCCATCGAGCTGAAGAAGAGCAAGGGGCAGATCGAGGTGGCGCATATCGGCTTCGAGCCCCTCGCCAGCGACATTGTGGTGGACTCGATGATCGTCGATTCCGGCTCGGTCTCGAGCGCCATCAGCAAGATCTTCACCGAGAACACCATGAAGTCGAAGCTGGTGGCCACTTCGGTGAGCGGACACTCGGTGATCGTGAAGAAAATCTCGATCCCCACCATGAGCGAGCAGGAGCTGGCTGAGCACATCGGGACGGAGGCGGCACAGCACATTCCCTTCGACATCGCCGACGTCAACATCGACTTTCAGATCCTCTCCGAAGACCTGAGCGGCCCGCAGATGGACGTGCTCCTGGTGGCGGTCAAGAAGGACAAGATCCTCAATTACACCAACGTGCTCTCGCTGGCGGGCAAGAGCCCGGCTATCGTGGACATCGACGCCTTCGCGCTGCAGAACTGCTATGAATACAACTACGATCCCGCGCCGGGCGCGACCGTGGCCCTGCTGAACCTGGGCGCCAGCGTGATGAATATCAACATCGTCAAGGGCACTACTCCGCTGTTCACGCGCGACGTCAGCGTGGGCGGCAATCAGTACACCGACTCGCTGCAGAAGGAACTGGACCTGAGCTTCGATGACGCCGAATCGCTCAAGCTCGGGCGCCAGGTGGGCACCGTCAGCGCCGATGCTAAGGCGCCCATCCTGCAACAGGTCACGGAAATCATCGTGCTGGAAATCCAGAAGACCTTCGACTTCTTCCGCGCTACCGCCCCGGGCGAGCACATCGAGCGCATTTACCTGGCTGGGGGCTCGTCCAAGGTGCCGGGGCTCATTGAAGCGCTGCGCCAGGAATTTTCCATCCCGGTGGAGCTGCTCAACCCATTCCAGCGGGTCGCATTGCCGCTGGGCAGCGCTGCCTCGCTGGTCGACCAGAATGCGGGCCAACTGGCGGTGGCAGTGGGCCTGGCTTTAAGGAGTTTTGAGAACCTATGATCCGCATCAATCTGCTGAGCATTCCGAGATCGAAGCGGGGCAAGCGGACCACGTCGGCTCCGGCCGTCAGCGGCGCCGGCCCCAATCTGATGATTGTCGCCCTGGTGGTGATTGTTCTCACCGCGCTGGTGAATGCGGGCTGGTGGTACAAGCTGAACCACGAAGCGCAGCTTATCTCCGCGAACATGGCCAAGGCCGAGAAAGAGAACCGCGAATTGCTGCAGGTCAAAGCGCGGGTGGAGCAGAAGAACAAGCAGGCTGAGGCCTACCAGCGGCGGGTCGACGTGATCGACAAGTTGCGGGCGGCGCAGTCGGGTCCCAAAGATCTGCTGTCCATGATCGGCGACACCGTGAACTCGACCGACGCCGTCTGGCTGAACAAGATGAACGATGACGGCCCCAACATCAGCATCGAGGGTACGGCGCTGAGCATCGACGCCGTCGCCAACCTCATGTCGAACCTTAAGCGCACCGGCTACTTCAAGAACGTGGAAATGAAGGAGTCCTACCAGGACGAGACGGTGCACAACATGCAAGCTTTCGTTTTTACCCTGGTCTGCGAGAAGCAAGCGCAGCCGCAGAAATCGTAACCGGGACGGATCGCATATGGCGAAGTTCAGCGAATTGCCGGGCAAGACACAGGTGGGAATCATTCTGGGCGGAGCGGTTGCTCTGACGGTGCTGTTCTACTTCACCCAGTTGCGCAACATGACCGCCGCTAATCAGAGCGCCAGCGCCGCGCTGCAGGCTAAGCAGCGCGAGAACAACCTGCTGCGCCCCTACCGCGACAAGGAAAAGGACTTGGAGCAGAAGATCGCTTCTCTGCAGCAGCAGCTCGAGATCCTGAAGAAAATCGTTCCCGACGAGAAGGAAGCCGAGCAGTTCATGCACATCATGCAGTCCACGGCCAACTCCGCCGGCGTGGAGATCCGCCGCTACACCTCGAAGGCCCCCGCTTCGCACGAGTTCTACACCGAGGTGCCGTTCGAGATGGATATCGACGGCCCTTACTACTCGGTACTCAGCTTCTTCGACCGCACCGCCAGGCTGGAACGGATTATCACCGTGGGCGGATTGCAGATGTCGTCGGTAAAGAAGCCGGGTGACGCGCGAGTGCGCAAGACGTATCAGTACGCTCCCAGCGAGAGCGTGGTGGTGAGCTGTCTGGCCACCACCTTTTTCAGCCATGACATCAGCCCGCAGGCGCCGGCGCCGAAAGCGGCCAACGCGCCCGCAAGGTAGGAAACTGCAATGCTAAAGAAAACACTCTTTGTCCTGGTGATCGCCAGCTGCGCAGGCTGGGCACAGCGGGTAGATACTCCCGCCAACGTGCGTAAGGTGCTGGCGGCCCCGGCGACGTCGGGGCAGGCCGCGCCGCCGGCGGCGGCCCATGTCGCGGTGGCGAGCGCTCCCGCTGCTCCCATCACCGCCAACACCGGCAGCGAAGCCAATGCGCCGGCTGACGAGGAACTGCGTCCCGAGCGCAAGATCGGCAGCGGCAAGCGCGATCCGTTTGTCAGCCCCATCTCCACCGCCACCGGCGTGGCTTTGCCGGCGAGCAACTGTACGAGCGGAAAACGTTGCCTGGTGATCGACCAGCTGGTGTTGCGAGGCGTGGTGAAGACCGCGAACGGCATGATCGCCGTGGTCGCGAACTCCATCAACAAGGCTTACTTCCTGCACGAGAACGACCCGGTATTTAACGGATACGTGGTTCGCATTACCGGCGACAGCGTGGTCTTCAAGGAGAACACGGTGGATCGCATCGGCAAGCAGAGCACGCGGGAAGTAGTGAAGAAGGTTACGGCCCCGCCGGTGTAAGGCGGGTAGCGGCGGTGGCATCACCGCCAAGGGACGAACTCAAAGAGGCTCAACCTCAGCGGCAGGGGTCAGGTTGCCGCACATCCCGCAGAAGGTGGGATGGGGAGACAGAAGATGAGGGGCAAGCAACTGCTGGGCATTTTCCTGATGGTACTGGTGCTGTCGACAATAGCCGCTGCCGCTGGGCCGCAGCTTACCGCGGTCGGCATCAGCGCCCAGGACAACACCACCACCATTACCATTCGCGCCAGTGGCGCTTTCACGCACACCGAGTACCGGCCCTCCGATAATCTGCTGCTGGTCGACCTGCCGGGAGTATCTGCCAGCGTTCTGGAAGGGCAGAGCCAGCCGGTCCAGGGGCCCGGCGTCACCTCGTACCGGGTGGAGTCGTTCCAGGGTACGGGTGGCACGGACGTGGCGCGCGTGGAATTGACCCTCAGCGGCGCTCCCTTCGTCACCTTCAACCAGGAAAAAGATTCGCTGGAAGTGCGTGTGACCTCAGCGGAAGCGCCGGCGGCTGCTGCCAGTGCCGCGGCGGCCAAGCCGATCGCGGCCTCCGACCCGACGCCTGCTACCACGGTCGCCACCGCCTTCCCGGCGGCTGCGCCGCAAGTACCGGTCGCCGAGCAATCCGCGCCGGCGCCGATTTCGCCAGCCAGCCCGGCGGCGCAGATGGCGCCCACGCCAGCGGCGGCAGTAATCACTCCGGCCCAGTCGGCGAAGGCGGACAAACCGGCCTGGGTGCGCAGCGTCAACGTGATTCACGGCCGTCAGGGGATCGAGCTGGAAATTCGCGGCAACGGCGTGCTCAAGCCCACCGTCACCAAGATCTCCGATCCTGAGCGCATCGTCGTCGACCTGGAGAACGCGCGCACGCTTCGTCCGGTGCAGGTACCGGTCAAGAGCGGTGACGTAAAAGACGTTCGCATGGCGCTGTACCAGGCTAACCCGCCGGTTACGCGCGTGGTGGTTGACCTGGAAGCGGCTCGTGACTACGAACTGGTTCCCACCGAGAATGGACTGCGTGTGAAGCTGCACGCGCCCTCCCAGGTGGCCAGCCTGGGCGCGCCTCCGGTTCCGGCCGTGACGGCGAAGACCATGCCGGCACTTCCCAAGGCTCCAGCGATTGCCCAGGCTTCGGATCAGGACAGCACGCCGCAGCCGGCCTCCGACTCGTCGGCAAACAATGCGAAACCATCCGCCAAGGAGGTTGCCAGCGCGACCCCCGTGGTGATTGCGTCCGCGGCAAGCCAGCCGGCGCCCTCAACCCAGACTGCCTCCTCTAACGCGCAGGATTTCGTGGTTGTGCAGCCGAGCTACAAAGCCAAGGCTGAAACCACCGAGCCCGCAGCCCGCGCCGAAGATGCCGCCTCCAAGTTTTCCGGCGGCAAGACCGAAGTTGCTTTGACCAATGTTCCGCCGTTGCCGGGGGCGAGCAGCCTGAAAGCCGCGGCTCCGGTCACCGCAGCGCAACAGCCGGCCGCCGCAATGGAAATGCCGATGCCCGGCAAGGCTAAGTACACCGGCGAGCCGATCTCGGTGAACCTGAAGGATGTCGACCTGAAGGACTTCTTCCGCTTGATCCATGAGATCAGCGGTCTGAACGTAGTGCTCGATCCCAACGTGCACGGCACGCTGACGCTGGTGCTGGATGACGTGCCGTGGGACCAGGCTCTCGACATCGTGCTCAAGAACAACGGACTTGAGCGTCAGCTTGATGGCAACGTGCTCCGCATCGCTACCCTGGATACGCTGAAGCACGAAGCCGATTCGCGCCGCGAGCAGGTGGAGGCCCAGGCGCTGGCCGCCTCCAAGATTACCGTCACCCGCTTCCTGAGCTACGCGCACTCGAAGGACATGGTGCCGGTGATCAAGAAATTCCTCACCAAGCGCGGTGAGGTGGTTTCCGATGACCGCAACAACGCGCTCATCATCATGGACATCCCGCAGGTGTTCCAGGAAATCGATCGCGTGCTGACGCAACTGGATCGCAAAACGCCCCAGGTGGAGATCGAAGCCCGGGTGGTGGCTGCAACGCGCAACTTCTCGCGCGACATCGGCACCCAGTTCGGATTCGCGTTCGGCAACAACGCTTCGGCAGTCGGCGGCTCGAGCCAGGTCGGAACCAGCCCCATCCTTACCAACCCGCCAGCGTTCATCGCGGGCGGCAGCAGTGGCAGCAGCGGCAGTGGCAGCGGCAGCGGGAGCGGGACGACCGGCGTCGGCATTCCGCTGTTCAGCAACCTGCCGGCAACCGGCCCAACCAGCGGCCTGTCTCTCGTGAACATGGGATCCAACTATCGGTTGGACATGGTGCTCACGGCGGCGGAATCGCGCGGACTGCTCAAGATTCTCTCCCGCCCGCGCATCATCACCCAGAACAACGTTCAGGCAACGGTACGGCAGGGCGTGCAGATTCCTGTCGTAACCGCCGCCCAGTTGGGTGGACCGCCCACCACGACTTACGTCCAGGCCTTTCTGCGGCTGACGGTTACGCCCCAGATCACGGTCGAGAACACCATCTTCCTGAACGTCGACGTGGAGAACACCACGCCTGACTTCTCGCAAGAGGTGCAGAACAACCCCACGCTGTTGACCCAGCAGGCAACCACCCAAGTTCTGGTGACCGACGGAGGCACGGTGGTAATCGGCGGCGTCATCCAGACCCAGAACTCGGTGAACATCAAGCAGGTGCCGTTCCTGGGCTCCATCCCGGCGCTGGGCAACCTGTTCAAGGAGAGAGCGGTCTCCACCCAGACGCAGGAATTGTTCTTCTTCATCACGCCCAAGATCGTCCAGACGTAGTCAACCAGCTATTCCTGGAGATTCTGACCGACGGCCCCCGGCAACCACCGGGGGTCTTCTGTTCTGGAGCGCATGGCGGCCATTTACAATCCCGATGGGCCGGGCTGCTTAATGACACAATTGCCCAAGGACGCAATGGATTACCGCGGGCGCCAGCGCCGGGTAGCGCAGGCGATTGCGGCGCGTCATCTTGATGCGCTGCTGCTGACCCATCTGCCAAATGTCCGGTATTTGTGCGGATTCACCGGCAGCGCCGGGGTGCTGGTGATCGCCGGCGGCAGATCCGTGTTCTTCACCGACGGACGTTATCGCCAACAGGCTGCAGCGGAAGTGCGGGGCGCGCGAGTGGTCGTGCCTCGCGGGCCGGTGCTGGACGCCGCTGCCCGCGCGCTTGCGGAGTGGAAGGTCAGAAGGCTCGGCGTGGAGAGCGAGTACCTGACACTCGAAGAGGAATCGAGACTCGCGCGCGTTCTTTCTCGCAAGGTTCGCCTGCGAAAGACCCTGAACCTGGTCGAAGAGCACAGGATGATCAAGGAACCGTCCGAGATCGCATGCGTGCGCGCCGCGGCGCTTCTGGGGGCGAGCCTGTTTGACAAAATGGTTGCGGCCATCCGTCCGGGCGTAACGGAACGGGAGGTGGCAGCCGAGCTGGAATATGCGGCGCGCAAAGCCGGCGCTGAAGGCATGGCGTTCGCTACCATCGTGGCGGCGGGCGCGCGCTCGGCCTTGCCGCACGGCGTGGCCTCCAATCAGCCGATTCCCCGGCGCGGATTCGTGGTGCTCGACTTCGGTGTTATACTCGCGGGCTATTGTTCGGATATGACTCGTACCGTGCATGTGGGGAAACCGGATGCGGACTCGCGACGGTTGTACCAGGCGGTGCGTGACGCGCAACAGGCCGCCATTGACGCCGTTCGGCTGGGCAGAACAGTGGGTGAGGTAGACCAGGCGGCGCGTTCCTGGCTGCGGCGCGCGGGGCTGGCGCGGTACTTCACGCATTCCACCGGTCACGGTGTGGGTTTGGAGATCCACGAACCCCCTCGCATCGCCCGTGCGCAGAAAGAAGTGCTGCGGCAGGGCATGGTGCTTACCATCGAACCCGGTGTTTATCTGCCAGGCTGCGGCGGGGTCCGCATCGAAGACATGGTGGTGGTCGCGGCAGGCTCGTGCGAGGTGGTCACCCCCACCAGCAAGGAACTCCTGATCGTGTAGCAAAGCAGCTCACGGTTTCTCCGCATGAATCAGAAAGAGCTGAAGGAACTCATCGAGTTCTTAATCGAGAAGGATATAGCCGAGTTCGAGCTGGAACGCGGCGACGTCAAAGTGCGCGTAAAGCGCGGCGCCGCAGCGCACGCTGCACCGCCATCGGCGACTCATGTGCACCTGGCTCCGGCGGTGGCGCCCGCGGTGGAGTACTCTTCGGCGCCTTCGGGTGCGTCTTCGCCGTCTGCTACGCCGCCTCCGCCGGCAAAGCCCGCGGCGGAGGAATCGGGACTGCACGAGGTCAAGTCGCCGATCGTGGGGACGTTCTACGAGTCGCCGTCTCCGGGCGCGCCGGCCTTTGTGAAGGTGGGGGATGTGGTGCAGGAAGGCCAGCCGCTGTGCATTATTGAAGCTATGAAGCTGATGAACGAGATCGAAGCCGATGCCAGCGGCGAGATCGTCAAGCGGCTGGTCAACAACGGACAGCCGGTGGAATACGGGCAGCCATTGTTTCTCATCCGGCCGCAGTCGTAGCCAACTTCTTCGCCGCGGATTGACGCGGATGATCCGCGTTGACGGGTGTGAATCCGCGGCGAACGAATTTCAACATGTTCCGGAAGATTCTCATAGCCAATCGCGGCGAGATCGCCCTGCGCGTGATTTGCGCGTGCAAGGAACTGGGCATCAAAACGGTCGCGGTCTACAGCGAGGCTGACCGCAACTCGCTGCACGTCCGCTTCGCCGATGAAGCCATCTGCATCGGCCCGCCGCGCTCGGCGGAAAGCTACCTCAACGTTCCCGCCGTCATCAGCGCCGCCGAGATCGCCAACGTCGACGCCATCCATCCTGGTTACGGCCTGCTCAGCGAGAACGCCAACTTCGCCGAAGTCTGCGAGACCTCGCGCATTACGTTTATTGGCCCTCCGCCTGAGGTCACCCGTCTGATGGGTGAAAAGGAAAAGGCGCGCGAAGCCATGAAGGCTGCGGGTGTTCCCATCCTGCCGGGATCGGAGGGCCTGGTGGCATCCGAAGGCGAGGCGCTGGAGTGGGCGCAGAGCGTGGGATTTCCCGTGATCGTCAAGGCGTCTGCCGGTGGCGGCGGGCGCGGAATGCGCGTGATCCGCAGCTCCGAAGAGTTGCCGGCGCTATTCCATGCCGCCAGGTCGGAAGCCGCTGCTGCCTTCGGCAACGGCGACCTCTACATGGAGAAGTTCATCGAGCAGCCCCGCCACATCGAGTTTCAGATCCTGGCCGACAAGTATCGCAATGTGGTGAGCCTGGGCGAGCGCGAGTGCAGCATTCAGCGGCGCCATCAGAAGCTGCTCGAAGAATCTCCCTCGGTCAAGATGACGCCTGAATTGCGCCAGCAGACCGGAGACCGCTTGGTCGCGGCCCTCAGCCGCATCGGCTACGTCAACGCCGGCACCGTGGAATTTCTGATGGATGAGAATGGCTCGTTGACCTTCATGGAGATGAATACTCGTATCCAGGTTGAGCATCCGGTCACGGAAATGATTACCGGAGTCGACCTGGTCAAGAGCCAGATTCGCATTGCCGCCGGTGAGAAGCTCGATTCGGTTCTGGACAACAAACCCATCGAGCGCCGCGGTCACGCCATCGAGTGCCGCATCAACGCGGAGCATCCCGAAACGTTCGTCCCTTCCGCCGGCAAGATCCTGGTGTTCCACAAGCCGGGAGGCATCGGCATTCGCCTCGATACGGCGGCATACACGCAAGCCGTGATTCCGCCTTATTACGATTCGCTGATTGCCAAGCTGATCGCTCACGGCAAAGACCGCGACGAAGCCATCGCCCGCATGGAGCGCGCGCTCGAGATGTTCATCATCGAGGGCATCTATACCAGCGTCCCTATGCACCTGAAGATTCTGGCCGATCCCGACTTTCGCGCCGGCAAGTTCGACACCAGGTTCATGGAGCGGTTTTTGGCGAAGAAGAAGACGATCAAGTAACGCTTTGAAGGGGCGCGGCTTCAGCCGCGCCGCAAAGAGATTTATATTTGATTGTCATCCCGAGCGAAGTGCGACCCGAGCCTGTCGAGGGAGCGCGAGTCGAGGGATCTGGATTGGTATTGCCCCGCGTAACTGCAGATCCCTCGCGACGCGCCCAGTCGCATTCGCTCCCTCGCGCTGCTCGTGATGACAATTCAACAGAGCACGGGCGGCGCGGCTGAAGCCGCGCCCCTTCAAGGCCAACACGTGAACCAAGGAGTTCTCCCTCGCCTTTACCCCATCCTAGACCCCGCGCTGCTCGCCGATCCGGCCGGCGTCGTGGTCTTCGCCCGCGAACTCGTCAACGGCGGCGCAACCCTCATCCAATATCGCAACAAAACCGGCACCGGACGCCAGATGCTCGCCGACGCCCGGGCACTGCGGCAGGCGCTCGGTTCGAACATACGCCTCATCATGAACGACCGCGCCGACCTCTGCCTGGCCGCCGGACTCGACGGCGTCCACGTCGGCCAAGATGATCTCTCGCCGGAAAGCGCGCGCCTGATCGTCGGAGATCAGCTCTGGGTGGGCGTTTCTACTCATTCGGTCGAGCAGGTCACCGTAGCCGACCGAACCTCGGCCGACTACATCGCCATCGGCCCGGTTTTCGCTACCGCTTCCAAGCAGAACCCCGATCCGGTGGTTGCCCTTGAGGGTGTTCGCGCCGCCCGCGCCGCCACCCGCAAGCCGCTGGTTGCGATTGGCGGCATTACCCGCCTGAACTGCGCCGCGGTAATCGAGGCGGGCGCGGATTCGGTCGCCGTCATTTCCGACTTAGTACATGACCCCGCGAAATCTGTTGCAGCTTTCCTGCGTGTTTTAGGGTAAAACATGCAATCAATGAGCAGTCTTGCGCACCCGCAAACGGTTGCCCCGCAGGAACAGGAACTGGTCAAAGGATTAGGGCTCACCAGCGCCACGACGCTGGTCATGGGCTCGATGATCGGTTCCGGCATCTTCATCGTCTCCGCCGACATCGCGCGCCTGGTCGATTCCCCCGGCCTGCTGATCATGGCGTGGGTGGTGACCGGCTTTATGACCGTTACCGGCGCGCTGGCCTATGGCGAGCTTGCCGCCATGATGCCCAAGGCCGGCGGACAGTACGTTTACCTGCGCGAGTCGCTGGGGCCGCTGTGGGGATTTCTCTACGGCTGGACCATGTTCCTGGTAATCCAGACGGGAACCATCGCCGCCGTCGGCGTGGCTTTCGGCAAGTTTATCGGGGTGTTCTTCCCCTCGATTTCCTCGACCAACTGGATCATCCACCTGTGGAAGGCGCCGCCCATCCACATCGGCCCGATGGTGCTGGGCAACATGCACGTGGGCCTGAATACGCAGAACCTGGTCGCCATCATCATTATCGTTGCGCTTACCGTGGTGAATGTTTTCGGCATCAAGACCGGCGCCGCCATACAGAACGTCTTCACTTTCGCCAAGACAGCGGCGCTGCTTGGCCTGGTGATCGCCGGAGCGCTGATCTTTCGCAACCCCGCCGCCATAGCCGCCAACTTCAGTGATTTTTGGCGCATGGGGCCGGGACATGCCGATATCGGCATCGCATCTCCGTTTCTGCTGGTGATCACGCTCGTTGCTGTGGCGCAGGTTGGATCTCTGTTCTCCGCCGACGCCTGGAACAACGTCACCTTCACTGCCGGCGAAGTGAAAGATCCCCGGCGCAACCTGCCGCTTTCGCTGGCGCTCGGCACCGGGACCGTGATCGGGCTCTACGTTCTGGCAAATTTTGCGTATCTGAACGTGCTGCCGATGCGCGGCGATCCCCACGGCGCCAGCGTGATCGCGCGCGGCATCCAGTATGCCACCGAAGACCGTGTGGCTACGGCGGCCATGATCGCCATGTTCGGCGCGGCGGGCGGCGGGCTGATGGCGGTCGCCATCATGATCTCAACGTTCGGCTGCAACAACGGGCTGATTCTCGCGGGCGCGCGCGTCTACTACGCCATGGCCAAGGACGGGCTGTTCTTCCGCCAGGCGGCGCACATCCATCCCAAGTACCGGACGCCGGTTTACGCGCTGGTGGTGCAGGCCATCTGGACCTCGATCCTCTGCCTCTCGGGGACCTACGGCCAGTTGCTCGACTACATCATCTTCGCCGTGCTGGTCTTTTACATTCTGACCATCCTGGGATTGTTTGTGCTGCGGCAGAGGCGCCCGGATGCCGAGCGGCCCTATCGCGCGTTTGGCTACCCGGTGCTGCCGGCGATTTACATCATCATGGCGATATTTATTGATATCGTATTACTCAGATATAAACCCCAGTACACCTGGCCCGGCCTGATCATTGTGTTGCTGGGAATCCCCGTGTATTTTCTTTCGCAACGTCCGAACAGTGGGAGACCTGCAGAATAACGTCATGCGGAGGAACCTCCATGGCTAGCAGACTGTTCTCAACCAAACCGCTCAGCTTGCTGCTGGAAGAGATGGCCGGCGAAAACCGTTTGCGGCGGGTGCTGGGACCCGTGCAACTGAGCGCGCTGGGTGTGGGCGCGATTATCGGTACCGGCATTTTCATCCTTACCGGCGTGGCGGCCCATGACCGGACCGGCCCGGCGTTGATGCTTTCCTTTGTGTCGGCGGGAATTGCCTGCGTTTTTGCCGCCCTCTGCTATGCCGAGTTTGCTTCCATGGTGCCGGTGGCCGGTTCGGCCTACACCTACGCGTATGCCACCTTGGGCGAACTCTTCGCCTGGATCATCGGCTGGGACCTGGTGCTCGAGTATGCGGTCGGTTCCTCCACCGTGGCGCATGGCTGGTCGGCGCACTTCCGGGAATTCATCCCGCTGCTCGGGCTCCATGTGCCCAAGCCGTTTGCAACTGCGCCCTTTGACTACATCGTCGAGACCGGAAAATTTGTGATGACAGGGGCATATCTCGACCTGCCCGCGATCCTGATCACGTTCATCATTACCGCGATTCTCGTCAAGGGCATACGGGAAAGCGCGGGATTCAACGCAATCATGGTGGGGATCAAGCTGTGCATCGTGTTCCTGGTGATCGGAATCGGAGTGTTCTACATCAATCCTGCCAATTGGCATCCTTTTGCGCCCTTCGGCTATACCGGCATTAATTTCTTCGGCCACACGCTGCTGGGGAAGGAAAGTGCGGGGGGCGAGCCTCTGGGAATGTTTGCCGGCGCGGCGATCATTTTCTTCGCCTACATCGGCTTCGATTCGGTTTCCGTACACTCGGAGGAAGCGCGCAAGCCGGCGCGGGATGTTCCCATCGGCATCATCGCGTCACTGCTGATCTGCACCATTCTCTACATTGCTGTATCTGGCGTGCTCACCGGAATGGTGCCCAGCCACCTGATCGATCGCGACGCGCCGGTCGTGGATGCGTTCCGCCGGGCCGGGCTGACCTGGATGCAATATCTGGTCGCCGCCGGGGCGATGACCGGCATCACCTCGGTGCTGCTGGTGATGATGCTGAGCCAGCCCCGCGTGCTGCTGGCCATGGGACGCGACGGACTTGTCCCCCCGAGTTTCTTTGGTGCGATTCATGAACGTTTTCGCACGCCCTGGAAATCCACGATTCTGACCGGCATCTTCGTCGCCTGCATGGCCGGGTTCTTGCCCCTAAGCATCCTGGCCGAAATGACAAACATCGGGACCCTGTTCGCCTTCGTCATCGTTTGCGCGGCGGTGATGGTGATGCGCAAGACGCATCCCGAGGCCAATCGGCCATTTCGCGCTCCCTGGGTGCCGGTGGTGCCCATCTTGGGCATCCTGATGTGTCTGCTGCTGATGTTTTCTCTGCCCGCCGGCAACTGGTACCGGCTGATCATCTGGCTGCTGATCGGACTCGCGATTTATTTCTTCTACGGGCGCCACAACAGCGTGATGGCGAAGCAGCACCATCTGCAACATGAAATCGCGGTCCACGGCACGGGTGCGCCTGCGGTCGGGGATCCGGACGCAGGGCCAAGCAGCCAGGCCGCCCCGGTTGATTCCACGATTAGGAACTCCAGAGGATGACAAGCGTTGCTGGGGAAGGGTTGCGGCCGTACGGCAGTCTGAGCTAACGCTTTTCCGCGCGCGAGTACCCTCGGTCCCTGTACTCAATGGCGAATGACGGATTGTTGCCCAGGAAGTTTTTCGCCGCCGTCCACCCCAAATTCCGGACCCCGTGGAAGAACACGATTCTGGTGGGTTTCCTGGCCGCCATCGTGGGCAGCGCGATCCCCATCGACGACATCGGCAAGATGGTGAACATCGGCACACTGCTGGCCTTTGTGATCGTATGTATTGCGGTGATGATACTTCGCAGCACCAACCCCGGCCAGCATCGGCCATTCCGCACGCCATGGGTGCCGGTGGTCCCGATTCTGGGCATCGGCTTCAACGGTTACATGATGTACAAGCTGGGTTGGATCAACTGGGTGCGGCTGATCATCTGGCTGATAATCGGGCTCGTTATCTACTTCACCTACAGCCGCCACCACAGCCGCGTGCAGGCGCTGGGCAAGACAGAAAAGCAGGGCGTCATGGCGGATTGAAGCAGCAATTCGCATTTCGGAGCCCTCCGCCGCGGCGGAGGGTTTTCTTTTTCCTTGTGAGCGCTTGTTCTGAATTCGGAACTGTACGGCGATACTTTGCGTCTATTCTTGACTAAAGCGTAATCTTAGCCCCCTCAGACTCAGTTGAGGCGCGATGCTTCGACATCTGGCCATGTCGGTGATGGTTTGGTTGGTTTGCTGCTTCATGCCCGCCCCGGCGTGTGCCCAGACGTTCGGTACCGGTGGAGGCATGGGGGCGGGTCACCCGGAGGCCCCTCACGCCGACACCAACCAGTACGAGCTGAATGGCACGGTGGTGAATGCGATTACCGGCGAGAAGATTGCACGCGCCCTAGTCCTGGTGAATGGCCAGAACGGAATGCTCACCGACGCGGAGGGCCAGTTTCATTTTGAAGGCCTGAGCCAAGCATATGTGAGCGTCACGGTTCGGAAGCCGGGGTACCGGGATGAACAGCATTTTGGGCATTATGCAGGTTTGAGGAACTCCAGGATTGAGATCAGCGCGAACACGCAGCCGTTGACGCTGAAGCTGGTGCCGGCCGCTGTCATTACCGGGCAAATCACGGGTGTAGAAAACGAGCCCGTGGAAAATGCCATGGTTCGCTTGCTCAGAAGTCAGATTGTGAACGGGCACCGACAGTGGCAGCAGGAGGGAACGGCAAAATCGGATGAAGAAGGGCGCTATCGCATCGGAAATCTGCGCGCAGGCCAGTACATCGTGTCCGTGAGCGCGTCCAATGAAAATGATTTGGTTTCGCTGACAGAAGCGTATGCCTACCCGCTGCAGTGGTTCTACCCGGGTGTTCCGGAGCGTAGGGCAGCGACCCCGGTGAGGTTGGATGCCGCGCAGGAATTCCACGCGGATTTCGTCCTCGCCAAGCAGGCGGCGTTCAAAATTGAGGGAACCGTGATGAAGCCGGCGGACGCGTCAGCATTTTCTATTCAACTCGCATCTGCAGACCGCGAATTCCTGCCCAAGCCGGTCCGATTGCTGGGAGGCGGCGGTTTCGAGATGTCTCAGGTCCCCCCCGGGGACTACATTCTGCAGGCCGACACACACGACCCGCAAGGGCACCAGTACCATGCCGAAGCCCACATCAGCGTGCGCTCGAACGTGAGTGGCATCATCCTCTCGACGAATGCAGCGACCAGAATCCCGGTCGTCGCGAAAACAGAACTCACCCGGCCACATCCCGAGATGCGGCAGGATGTTTTTCCTGTCCAGGTGGTTTTGGAAGGGAGAGAGGGTAACCGCAGTGGCTATGCGCCAACCGGAAAGGGCGATCGCGAGTTAGTCATCCTCAGCCCAGGGCCGGGTCGCTACACAGCTGTGTTTTCGCCAAACTATGGCTTCTACGTGCAGTCGGCGACCTGCGGCAACGTTGATCTGTTGCGCGAACCGCTGGTGGTCGGCAGTGGCGCGGCCATGCCGCCAATCGAGGTGACGCTGCGCGACGACGCCGGCAGCCTGGAGGTGAAATTCAACACGCCTCCGGAAAATGGGGCGCAGATCCTGCTCGTGGCGGATGACAAGCCGGCACAGAGCCCCCACGTTGCGTATGTTTCCTCGTCACCCTCTCGCCAAACCGGTATTCGCAGCATCAATCCGGGCAGCACGATCACTATCCCAAATCTTGCGCCCGGCAATTACACCGTATACGCATTTGACTGCATCGACGACCTGGAATACGCCGATCCCGACGTCATGCAGAAGTATCAGACGCATGCAACACACATCACGATCCATCCTGGCGACCGGGCTAACGCCACGGTCGAGCTGATCAGGCTGGGAGAATGATGCGGATGGCGACACAAATCCTCGCTGTTCTGGTGGCTGCGCTGGGCGCTTTTGCCGTCGCGCAAGGCCAGCCTGGCATTACCGCATCTGGCATAAACGAATTTCACGTTACGGGCACAGTTGTCGATGCGAACTCCGGCAGTCCGCTCGCAATGGTCACGGTCTCGCTGTTGCCGGTTCGTAGCGGCACCAAGCCGCCTTCGCCCCATACCACCGACGCTGACGGCCACTTCCAGTTTGACCATGTGACGGCCGGAAAATATCTGCTTGCGGCGCGACGGCGCGGCTACCGCAGCGAAAAACTGGATGAACACGGTGATTTCTCGACGGGAGTGGCCGTCGGTCCGGACCTTGTGTCGGATGGAATTGTCTTTCGCCTCCGCCCCGATTCATCACTATCAGGGCGCATCTCCGATGAAGCCAATGAGCCGGTGGCGAACGCGCGCGTAATGCTTTTTGGCGCGCGCAACGACGATCCCAAGGCGATGCGGCACCTGCGTGACGCGCAGACAGATGACGAGGGTGTTTTTCGTTTTCCTCATCTAGCGCCGGCCACCTACATCATCGGTGTTACAGCACAGCCTTGGTATGCGCAGCAACTGGGTTTGCGTCACGCTCGCGAGGGACCAGTCGCCTTTGCCGAGACGGCGGCTCCCTCGCTCGACATGGCCTATCCGCTCACCTTCTATTCCGAGACAACAGACGAGGAATCAGCCACACGGATCACGCTCAGCGCAGGCGCCAGATTCACCGCCGACATTACGATGCGGGCCATCCCCGCGTTGCACCTTCAGATTCATACGCCACGCGGGGTCGAGTCAACTGCGGCTCCTTTCGTCACCGTCATCGCTCGGGTATTTGGTACCGAGATAGCTGTGCCGACGCGCCCAACGATTCTCCGCGACCGGGAGGTCACGGAAATCACGGGAATTGCGCCTGGACATTATGAG
>Ga0335081_10007230_pt1 | contig 17741 bp, 17 predicted proteins | sample Lox_Sample_35_FD_206713 | JGI IMG/M metagenome (GOLD analysis project Ga0335081, IMG submission 206713) | Soil microbial communities from Loxahatchee National Wildlife Refuge, Florida, United States - Lox_Sample_3.5 | ecosystem: Environmental > Terrestrial > Soil > Wetlands | place: USA... | reverse complement strand
GTCGCCGCGCTCGGCGCGGCCCGCGCCGCCGACCTGGAACCGCGCCTGGCCGGGATTGTGCTGCGGCTGCAACGGCAGCTCTTTGCGACCGCCGCGGACCTGGCGGCCAGCCCGCGCCAGCGCCACCGACTGGTCCCCGGGATCTCCCTGGTCACCGCGGAGATGACCGCCGGCGTCGAGCAGCTGATCGACGACCTGGTCACCGAGCGCCCGCTGCGCCCGGTGTTCGTGGTGCCCGGCGCGACACCGGCCGGCGCGATGCTCGATCTGGCCCGCGCCGTGGTCCGCCGCGCCGAGCGCCACGCGGTCCGGGCCCGGGCCTGCGGCCGTCCCGTCGGCGACGAGGTGCTGCGCTACCTCAACCGGCTGTCGGACCTGCTGTTCGTCTTGGCCCGGCATGCCGCCGGCGACGCGGCAGAGCCCGCCAGCCACGACTAGCGCACTGCCTCCGTGTCCTGCGACTCCGGCTCTGGTCAGCGCCGTCGGCTCCACTGCGGCTCGGTTATCGCCCAGTCGGCATCCCAGGCAGCCATCCGGCGCCAGTCCAGGAAGATGCCGGCGTAGGCCCAGAGGACCAGCAGCATGACCGATAGCGCGACAGGTGCGGCCAGTGCGGCCGCCAGCACCCGGCTGGCCAGGGCGGCGGCCGCAACGGGCGCCCCGGTCAGCCCGCCCGAGCGGTCGGTCCAGACCATCACGGTACTGCCGGCTTTCGTGCCCGGCGGGGCGTAGACCTTCCCGGTGCGCGGCCCGGCCGGTCCGGCCCACCGGGCCGGCGCCTGCGGCCACGGCACCGGGAAGGACAGGCTGCCGGCCGGCGTGGGCGCGTCGTGCAGCAGGACCGCGGGCACCTGGTGCCACCCGGCCTGGGCTCGCTCGGTGCGGAGCCCGGATGCCGCCGCCCAGTGGGCCGCGGCCAGCGCGGTCAGCGGCACGCCGGCCAGGAGCGCTGCGAGCAGCAGTGCGGCGACGGCAAACTCCGCCCGGTCGGCTGCCCGCCGCAGCGGATTGCCGTCCGGCCACAGCCTGCGGGCCCTCATCGCCAGCGGCGTCCCGCCTCCGCCCTGCCGTCCCATCACCATGACTTCCACCCACCTGGTACCCGGCGTCAGCCCGGCATCCTGTCCGGCTCGCCCGTCCCGTCCGTGCCCAGCCGCACGAAGATGTCGCCGTCATCGACCCGGACAGCGAAGACGGCGACCGGCCGGGTCGCCGGAGGTGAGAGCACCCGTCCGGTCGCCAGGTCGAAGCGGGAGCCGTGCAGCCAGCACTCGATCGCACCGCCGGTCACCTCGCCGTCGGACAGCGGCACGGCCTGATGGGTGCACTCGTCGCGCAGCGCGTACACGGCACCGCCGGTGCGGACCAGGCACACCGGGCACTGGCCGATGTCTGCATGCACCGGCTCGTCCTCGCCGAGATCGGCCAGGCGGCACGCGCGTACCCAGCCGTCCGCGATTCCCGGCGTGCTCATCTCAGGTCCGTGCCGTCGGGCTGCGGCCGGTCCCGTGCCGGGCTAGCACCGGGGCCTGGCGCCTGTCCGGACTCCCGGCCTGGCCAGGCCGTGCCGCCGAGAACCGTCAAGGCGGCAGGCTCCATCAGCACTGCCCCCTCGGCGGAGGCCATCAGCAGGCGCCCGGCTGCCGTGACGAGGCGCAGCAGCGCCGACGTCAGCGCGGCCAGGGCCAGCAGGTAAACCTGCCGACCTGGGCCGGCCCAGCGCAGCATGCCCTGGAGCAGGGTCAGCCGCCAGGCGAACCCGCAGTCGGCATTCCTCAGTTCCTTCTCAACCTGACAGAGTTCTTGCTGCTCACCGATGGTAAGCATGACGGTCATCTTCTCTCTTTTCCTTAACCGGGAAAGATGTCTGGCGGGACGGCCCGGCGGCGATGACGCGCAGCGCGGCCTGGAAGTCCTGACGCGGGTGCTCGAGGACATCGAGGGAGACGACCTCGCGCGGGAACAGCAGCGCCAGCGTCCAGTCCGAGACCACGCGCAGCCGCCGGTTCATCGTCGGCAGCTTCAGCAGGTGGTAGGTGCGGTGGGTCATCCAGGCGGGGAAGCCCCGCATCCGCAGCCCGTAGACCTCCGCGACGCCGCGGTACAAGCCCAGGCTGGCCACCGATCCGGCGGACGCGTGGCGGTAGGGGCGCGGCGTGCCGCCGCGCAGCACCGCGGCGATGTTGCCGGCCAGGCGGCGGGCCTGCCGGTAGGCGTGCTGGGCGGTCGGCGCGCACAAGGTCCCGTTACCAGCGGCCAGGTCCGGGACGGCGGCGCAGTCGCCCAGCGCCCACACGCCGTCGGCGCCCGGCACCGCGAGGAACTCGTCGACGATGACCCGTCCCCGGTCGTCGGCGGGCAGGCCCGCTTGCCTAGCCAGCTGGCTGGGGGCGACCCCGGCGGTCCACACCAGGGTCCCGGCGGGGAACTCCTCGCCGTCATCGAGCCGTATCCGGCCGCCTTCGGCAGAGGTCAGCCGGGTCCGCAGCCGGACCTCGATGTGCCGGCGGCGCAGCAGGGCGGCGGTGTAGCCCGCCATCGCCGGGCTGACCTCGGGCAGGATCCGGTCCGCTGCCTCCACCAGGACCCAGCGCATCTCCCGGTGGCTGAGCTCCGGGTAGCGTGCGCACGCATCGAAGGCCATGTCCTGCAGTTCGGCCAGCGCCTCCACCCCGGCGTAGCCGCCGCCGGCGAACACGAACGTCAGCGCTGTCCGGCGGGCCTGCGCCGACCTGGCGGACGCCGCCGCGTCGAGCCGGCCGAGCACGTGGTTGCGCAGGTGGATGGCCTCGCCGATGGTCTTGAAGCCGATCCCGGTTCCGGCCAGGCCGGGGATGGGGAGGACGCGGGAGACCGATCCCGGCGCCAGCACCGGCATGTCGTAGCCGACCCGGGTTTCCTCGCCGTCGCCTGCGGTGAGGCAGGCGAGCCGGCGCGCCGGGTCGACGGAGCTGACGGCCGCCTTGATGACCTGGGTCCGGCGCAGGACGCCGCGCAGCGGGACCACGACATGCCGGGGTTCCAGGTTGCCGGCGGCTGCCTCGGCGAGCAGCGGCTGATAGGTCATGTACGAGCGAGGTCCGCGATCATCACCGTCGCCTCGCCCGGGCGCAGCAGACGTTCCAGGCGCAGTGCGGTGTGCAGCCCGCCGTAGCCGCCGCCGACGATCAGGATCCGTGGCACGCCATCCATCATTTCCTCCAGCCTTTACTAGTTAAAACTAGTTTCACATGTAAATATTTCGCGGGAGAGGATGCCGGCGCAAGCCCTCCGACGGCAGGACACTCCCAACAGGGCGGGCAGGGCCAGGTACGGCGAGGATGGCGCGGCCCAGCCACAGCACCACGGGACGGCCCGGGGCCACCGCGACCGGAACGGGCGCCGTGAACGAGCAAGGACGCCGGCGACGCCCAGCGCGGCCTCGCGATCCGGCACGGCCCGGCGGTCCGGCTTATCCGCGGGAAGCCGGCCCGTTCCCCCCGGGGGGCGCCGGCCAGGCTGGGCGTAAGCGCCCGCCCATGATATTTTTCCAGTGTTTGCTAGAAAAACTAGCCCGGCCGTCGACGGCCGGGGAGGAGGTGGAGCGTGGCGACTGTGGACGCGCGGCCGATCATCGCGGCCGGCGGTGAGCCGTTCGACACGATCATGGCCGCGGTGGCGGCCCTGGGCGACGGCGAGGAACTGGTCGTGCTGGCGCCGTTCGAGCCGGTCCCGCTCGAGGGCGTGCTCGGCTCGCAAGGGTTCAACTACCACGCCGCCGACCTCGGCGGCGGCGACTGGCAGGTCACTTTCCGGCGGGAACCGTGAGCACGCCCGCCACCGGGCCGGTTGTTCCCGGCCCGGACAGCCCGGTCAGCGCGGCGTGGAACGCGCTCGCCGGCGTCTACGACCCGGAACTGTACCTGGACGTGGTCTCACTCGGCCTGGTCTACGACGTGCGCGTCGACGGCAGCGTCCTCGTCGTGGAGATGACGATGACCACGCCCGGCTGCCCGGTCTCGGAAAGCCTGCCGGAAGAGGCGAGGACCGCCGTGCGGCAGGCGGCCGGGGACAGCCTCCCGGTCGACGTCCGCGTGGTGTGGGATCCGCCGTGGGACCCGTCGATGATGGACGAGGGCGCGGCCTCCGCGCTCGGCTTCCGCGTCATGTGACAGTGCCCGCCAGGCGACGGCGTCGGCGACCGGCCCGCGTTATTCTGGCAGACGCTAGAGAATCCCCCCGGAAAGGCACTGGTGATGGCGGCGGACCTGCAGCTTCAGGCCAAGGCGCTGGGCGATCCCACGCGCCACCGGCTGTTCCGCTACATCGCGGACGCGCAGGCGCCGGTCACTGTGGCCGAGCTCACCGGGTACGCCGGGCTGAACCACAACGCGATCCGCCAGCACCTTGCCATACTCACCGGCGCCGGGCTGGTCATCGAGGATGCCGAGCGACGCGACCGGCCTGGGCGGCCCCGCTTGCTGTACCGGCTGCACCCGGAGGCGGCCGGCGAGTGGGGCACCCCTGGCGCCTACGCCTGGCTGGCCGGCCTGCTGACTGGGGCGCTGCGCCGCGGCCTAGACCCGCGGCAGGCCGGCCGGCAGGAGGGGCACCGCCGGGCCGCTGAGATGGCGGGTCCGGGTGACCCGGCCGACCTGCTGCAGCAGGAGATCGCCCGGCGCGGGTTCCGCCCGGCCCGCACCGACCGTGGCCCGCAGATCGAGTTCACTCTCGGGCGCTGCCCGTTCGCCGAGGTAGCCGCGGCCGACCCGGACACGATCTGCCGACTGCACCTCGGCCTGGCCGAAGGACTCACCGAGGGACTCGGCGGCCTGACCACGCAGCGCCTCACGGTCAAGCCTGCCCGCCGGGCCGGCTGCCGCCTGACCGTGCGCAGGGCGGCGGCCGAGCCGAGGGTCTCGGCGTAAGCACGGCTGAGCGGATTCAGGGAGGAGAAGAAGACGATGACCAGCGATCTGCCAATACGGGGAAGGAGCGAACCCGCCGCTGATCCGTTGCGGGCGGTAACCGAGGCGGCCGAATCCGGCGAGTCCGGAGACGGCGGGGACCCAGCCTGCTGGGCATGCCTGGTCTGCGAGGAGTGCGGGGCCGTGGTCAGCGAGGGCCACCGCGCCGGATGCTCCCGTTCCTCACGCCCGGCCGGTCCACTGCGGGCCGGTGCGTGACCACTCGGCTTCCCAGGTGACAAGCCGGCGCCTGTCCAGGGCACGCCTGGCGAGGCCCGCCATGACGGCCGGCTCGGCCCGGTCGGCGGCGCGCCGCAGCGGATTGCGGTCCGGCCGCAGGCGGCGCATCATGCCGCGCACTGGCTGTCCGCCAGGCGGGGCTCCCGGGCAAGCAGGGCGGCCAGATCGGCACCGGAACGCTCCAGCGCGGGCAGCAGAAGGCAGTCCTCCTTGGCCACGTGGCTGGCGAACAAAGCGCTGATCGCCGCGGCCCGCGCGGCCACGACAGCCGACGGCGCCGGCTCACCCAGCGTAGCGGCCCTGGCTGCCAGGTCACGGTGCTCGCTGGTCAGTGCCTGCACCAGCAGGCTGGTGTCCGGGTCGCGCCTGGCTGCCCGGTACAGCGTGCGCTCCTCGGCGCGGGCATGCGGCAGCACCTCGTCGGCGAGGAAGGCTCGCAGCAGGTTCCGCACCGGACGGGCCGGCCCGCCACTGTCCGCTGCGGCGGCCAGCGCGCCCGCCCAGTGATCGAGGACCTCCCGCAGTTCAGCGTGGCGGCCCATCAGCGCCTCCACCGGACGTGCCGCTCTGGCGCTCTTGTCAGGCGTGACGGTCACCTCACCCGCTCCTCTCCAGCCGCCGACCCCGCCCTGGGCCATCACTTATATACTAGCTAACTTGGCAAAACTCTGCGGTCGCCGGCGCGGTCACGTCGCTGTGGTCCGGCGCCCTCAGGCCCGGCGCTCCGCGCGCCGGAACACATGCTCCGCTCAGACGGGCAAGCCCGCTCGTCAGCAGGAGCCGGCGGCCCGCGCCTTCCCGGGCGCAGCGGCCACCCTCACCCGGTGATCATCGCCACGTTGACTGCCGCACAGGCGGTGGCCTGCCCGGCTCAGCGGAACGGCCCGTTGACAAGATACGCTCTTCATTTTTATTATAGATCTAGTGAAAATATTGGGGAGGCTGCCATGACCGAGGTGAACCTGGCGGTGAGGAGTGTGACGGAGACTGCCGGCCTGACCGCACAGCCGCCGCTGACGCTGACCGAGGAGCACGTGCTGCTGCTGTGGCAGGTCACGGCGAGCGCTGAGAAGCTGCTGACCGCGGCCGAGCATGACCGGTGGCCCGCCGCGGAACTGGCGGCGCTGGCTGGCTACGCCCAGTCCGAGGTGCTGCGCCAGGTGTCTGACGAGGAGGCGCTGCTGTTCCCCGCCGTCCCCGCCCAGACGGCAGCCGGGCTGGCCAGGGATCACGTGCGGCTGCGCGCTGCCGCTGAGCTGCTGGCCCGGGCGGCCGCCGGGGAACAGCCGATGTCCGCTGCCCAGCTCGCCGCCGCCGTCCGCGACTTCGTCGTCCAGCTCGAACGCCACCTGCGCAACGAGGACGATCTACTCGCGTCGGGCCGCGCGCCGCAGGACGTGCCGGGCACCGTGCACCTGGGCGGCCACCCGCACGAGTGGTACCCGCTCACCGAGGGACCCGAGGTCGACCTCGACGCGCTCCCCCCAGGCCAGGCGGTCGCCGCGGCCGTGGACCGGCTGCTGCGGATGCGCCGCGGCGAGCAGGTGGAACTGCAGTCCGGCGCCGGCCTGGACGCGGTATGGCGGGAGATCAGCGAGCTCAGCCCGGGCGGCTACCAGTTCACCGTCCTGCAGGACGGGCCGGCCCGCTGGCGGATGCAGGTCATCCGTCGCAAGGGCAGCTGACCCCGGAAAGCCGCGGCGCGCATTCCGCACCCGTGCCGTCAGAGCCGCGCAAGCCATCCGGCATGCGTGAATCACAGCGATCAACTCGTGCAGCAGGAGCACTCATGGCAATCGCGATACGAATGGCGCAGACTACGTGGGAAGGCCCGCTGGCCAGCGGCACCGGGACCTTGCGGATGGGCAGCGGCGCGGTTGGCGAGCTGCCTGTCACCTGGGCAGGCCGGACCGAGCGGGCAGACGGGAGGACCAGCCCGGAGGAACTGGCGGCCGCCGCGCACTCGGCCTGCTACGCGATGGCGCTGGCGCTGCGGCTCGGCGAGCACCAGGCCGTCCCGGAACGGCTGGCCATTACCGCAACCGTCACCCTCGACGAGGCCGACGGCGTCCCCACCATCGTCTCGTCCCACCTCAATGTGACCGCCCGGGTCCCGGCGATGGACCCGGCCGACTTCGACGCGGTGATCGGCGAGGCTAGCGAGCTGTGCCCCGTCTCCCGGCTGTTCGGCGGGGCGAAGATCACCGTCGATGCCGCGCTGGAACCCGCACCGTGACCACGGGCACGGCCCTGGCGCTCACGCTGCCGCGGCCGGCCGAAACCTCGCTCGCGGCCGTGCTGGTTCTGGGGACGTCGGTCTGGATCGGCGGCCTGGTGGCGATCTTCGTGGTGGCCAGGGTCGCTCACGCCACGCTGGCAACGGCCGACCGGGTGGCGTTCTTCCGCAGCCTGGGCCGCGCGTACGGGCTGGCCGGCGGGGCTGCGCTGACGATAGCACTGGTCAGCGGGGCCGTCCTGGCCTCTACGTACCCCTGGGACGGGCAGCTGACCGCCAGCACGGTGGTCGCGGCGGGCCTGGTCACCGCGACCGTGGCAGGGGTCGCGCAGGCCCGGCGGATGACCCGGCTGCGGCAGGACGCACTGCGCGCCCCTGGCAGCCCTGAGCTGGCGGCGAAGGTGCGGCGGGGCGCGCGGAACGCCACTGTCCTGCGCGCCGCGATCGCCACGCTCAGCCTGGCGCTGCTCGCCCTCGGCACCGTCATCGCAACGTGACATCCTCTCTCCTTCGCCCGAGCGGCGGAGGGCAGGACCTTGAACACTGGCACGGACAACTGAACAGGCCTAACGTTCTTTATGAGAGTGTCGGCCACGGTATCCGCCTGCAGCTTCGGGCCCGTGGAACGCGCGCTGCCCGAGGGCAGCGTGCAGCTGACCGGATCGCTTCCAGGCGCAACCTCGGCGCTGTCACGGTAGAAGGAGGCACCGGAACTTGCGAGCCAAAGACAACCTGAGTGCGGTCACATGGGGTCTCCCGGGCCGGTGAATTCGCCATGACCGTCGCCACCGGGCACCATTCGCCTACGGTCAGTTCTCCGCCGGGCGTCCCTACGCCGCACAGATCGCCGGTGGCAGCCGCTACCGGTGGCAGGCTTCCGGGCGGCACTGCGGTGATCAGGATCAGGCTGCTCGGCCGGTTCGCGGTGGAGCATGACGGGCAGGAGATCGCATTCGGACTGTTCGGCGGCAGGCTGGCCCGCCGGCTCCTGCGGTTGCTGGCGCTGCGGCGCGGGACATTGGTTCCCAAAGACCTGATTGCCGACGCGCTGTGGCCAGATAATCCCCCCGCAGATCCCGCAGGGAACATCGAGGTCCTGGTCAGCCGGATCCGCCGCGCGATGGGCGACCGGGCACTGGTCCGGACCGGCCCGGGCGGGTATGTCCTCGCTGACGGCGACTGCTGCTGGGTCGACGCTGAGGCGTTCCTTTCCGCGGTGCAGGCCGGCCAGGCTGCTCTCGCCGCGCGCCCGGCCGGTGCCCTCGCCTCGTTCCGCGCCGCGCTCGGTATCTGGCGCGGTGAGCCGCTCCCCGAAGACACCTACGCGGACTGGGCGCAAGCCGACCGGCGGCGTCTTTGGCTGGCTTACCTGGAGGCGCTGGACGGGGCCGCCACCGCTGCACTGGAGAGCACTGGCGCTGCCGCGGCCGGGGAGGCGGCGTCCTGGGTCAGGCAGGCGGTCGCTGCCGAGCCGTTGCGCGAGTCCTCGGTGCTGCTGCTGGTCCGCGCGCTTGCCGCGGCCGGGGACCGGGCCGGGGCGCTGGCGGCCTTCGACAGGTACCGGGACCGCCTGGCCGCCGAGACCGGACTGGATCCTACGCCGCGGGCCCACGAGATCCGCCAGTACGTACTGGCAGGCCAGCCCGCAGGCGGTCAGCAGGCCCCCTCCCGTGGGGTGCGGCCGGCCGCACCGCACGGATCCCCTCCCGGCCGCCGGGACCCGTTCCTGGGCCGAGAGGAGGAGTGCGCGGTGATCATGGCCGCGGCGGCGGGCTGCGGTCCGCGTGTCGTGCTGGTCACCGGGCCGGGCGGCATCGGCAAGTCAATGCTGCTGGCGGAGGCGGCGCGGCGGGCGGACGTTTCCGTGCTGGCCGCGCAGGCATTCGCCCCGGACCAGGACGAGGCGTGGTCGCTGGCCGGCCGTCTGCTGCGCCAGGCCAGCGCCTCGCTGCCGGACCTGCCGGCAGCAATCACCGAGCCGGAAGCAGCCGCGCTGCGCGAGGTGATACCCGGCCTGGCAAGGGTGCCCGGCGCTGCGGTAAGTGCCCTGGATGAGGAGACCCGCCACGCGTTCGCCCTGCAAGGCGCGGTCGGCCTCGTCGCGGCGGCGGTCCGGCCGCGCTGCCTGATCGTGGCCGATGACCTGCAGTGGGCCGACCCGACCAGCCTCACCGTGCTGGGCCTGCTGCTGCGCCGCCTGGACGGCGTCAGCCTGGCGGCCGCATACCGGACAGACGGCAGCACGGACTTCGACCCCGCCGAGGCACTGGGGATACCGGGCAACCAGATAACCGGCCTCACGCTCGGGCCGCTGCCAGCCACCCTCATCCGGAGCATGTTCAGCGACCAGCTGCTGGCCGAGGCGATCATCCGGCAGGCCGGCCGCACCCCGTTCACCGTCACCGAAGTCATCGCCGCCCTGGCCCGGCAGCGGGTGATCACCCGCGACGGCGACAGCAAGTGGCGCCTGCGGCCCGGCCACGACGCCGCGGGGGCCGCGCAGATCGTCGCCGCAGGGATCGGGCAGGCTGCGGGGAACCGGCTGGCCGGACTGCCATCCCGATGGCGGGACATGCTGGGCCTGATAGCACTGCTGGGCCGCCCCGCGCCGCCGGCCCTGCTCGCCGCCGCGAGCGGCAGCAGCCAGCGCACCGTCCTGGACACCCTGGAAGGGCTGGGCTGCGCCGGACTAGCCTGTCCCGGGCGCCGGGGCTGGTGGATCCGCCACGAACTGCTCCGCCAGGCTGTCACCGCCGCCATCCACCCCGCTGAGACAGCCCGGTTCCACGCACTGCTCGCCGGGGCACTGCGGCAGCGCGGCGCTGACCCGGCCGAGACCGCCGGCCACCTGGCCGCCAGCGGCGACAACGACCAGGCCGCCATCGCGTACGAGGCCGCCGCCCGCCACCAGCTGGACCGGATCTGCGACCGTGAGGCCATGCGGCTGGCAGAGGCCGGGCTGAGGCTCGATCCGCCCGACCGCACCCGGGCAGCGCTGCTGGAGGCGCGCGGGGAGGCACGCCGCCGCGCCGGCCAGCTCACCGGCGCCCGAGCCGACTTCACCGCCGCACTGGACAGCCTCGACGATCCCGCCTCCCGGTCCCGTGTGCTGGCCCAGCTGGCCATCCTGGACGCCAGGACCGGCGACGCCGCCCGCGGCAGTGAGCTGGCCGCGCTGGCAATCGCCGAAGCCGGGGACCAGCCCGCGGCCCTGGGCCAGGCCCTGGCAGCGGGCGCGATCATCGACCTGACCGGGGGCAACCTGACCCGCGCCCGGCACCAGGTGCGCCGGGCCGCCCGGCTACTGGACCAGGCCGGCGACAGCTGCGGCAGCGCTCGCCTGCTGTACTGGCGTGCCATGGAATGCTTCATCGACGGCAGGCTGCATGACGCCGCCGAACAGCTCGGCCACCTGGCCCGCCTGGCGGTCACCCCCGGCGAGGTACTGCGGCTATGGAACCCGCGCGCCACCCGCGGCCACGCCCTCGCCCTCCTCGGCCAAGCCGCCGACGGCCTGACGGAGATCGACGAGACCCTCGCCTGGGCCCGCGCCGCCCGCCACCCGGCTGTCGAGGCCGAGTGCCTGTGGCATCGCGCCGAAACCCTGGCCGCCCTCGGCCACGGCACCGAGGCGATCGAGTCAGCGGAAGAATCGGCTCGCATCGCGGCCCGCATCGGGCACGCGGAATGGACCGCCGCCGCGCACTGCGGCCTGGGCATCGCCTGCGAGGCGGCGGGGCTGTCCGGCCGCGCCGAATCCGCCTACCGCCGCTCGCTGGCGGCCTCCGAGGGCATCCCGTTGTTCCGCGCATGGGCAGCCGCCCGGCTCGGCGCCTTCCTGGCCCGCCAGGGCCGGCCAGCCGAGGCCGCACCGCAGGTCCAGGCCGCATTGGCCGGGGGAACGCCGCTCACCCGCCACGAGGCCCGGTGGGCGCATGCCGAGCTTCTCGCCAGCCAGGGCGACGACCAGGCGTGCGCCGCAACCGCCGCAGCCGCACTGGACCAGGCACGCAGCGACGGCTACCTGGTCCTGGTGCCGCGGCTACGCGAACTCGCCAGCCGCTGACACCCAGCACTCGCATTCTCGCCAGCAAACCGCAAGGAGCACCCGGTACCACCGGAATCATGAGCACGCGCTACGCGGCCGGTCCTGACCGTGCCTGAGCTACCCGAGGTAGAGACGCTGCGCCGCGGCCTGGCCGCGCGCATCACCGGCATGCGCGTCACGGCGGTCGAGATCGGCGACCGCAAGATCTTCGACGGACCGGAAGACGCGATCAGGCACGACGTCGAGGACCACCAGATCAGCCGCGTGGCACGCCGCGGCAAGGTCCTGATCTTGTTCCTCCGCGAGCCCGGCAAGGGAAGCGGGGATTCCGGCAGCCTGCTCATCCACCCGAAGATGACCGGCCAGCTCGTCCTGACCTCCGGCGGCGTCACCGTGTTCGCCGGCGGCCACCCCACTCCGAGCATGCTGCGGCCGATGCCGAACGCGACCACCCGGGCCGTCTTCCGGCTTGGCCCCGCATGCTGCCTGTACTACAACGACGCGCGGCGATTCGGCTGGATCCGCCCGGCCGGCCCGGACCCGTGCCGGACCGACCCGTTCCTGGCCCGGCTCGGCCCGGACCCGCTCGGCGATGACTTCACGCCCGCCGCACTACGGCAGGCGCTCGCCCGCCATCCGCGCGCCCCCGTCAAGGCGGTGCTGCTCGACCAGACCGCCATCGCGGGCATCGGAAACATCTACGCCGACGAGGTCTTGCACCGCGCCCGGATCAACCCCTCCCGCTCGGCGGGCGGCCTCGGCCAGGCTGAGGCGCTCCGCCTGCATGCCGCGATCAAGGAGATCCTCCGCGCCGCGGCCGGCAGCGGTGGCACCAGCTTCGCCGGCTACGTCAACGAGGCCCGTGGCCGCCCGGGCTACCTCGGCCAGGCGCACGTGTTCCGCAGGCAGGGCCTGCCCTGCCCGGTGTGCGGCACGGCGATCATCCGCGCCACGGTCGCGGGCCGCGCGACGAACTTCTGCCCGCACTGTCAGCAGCGCTGAGGCGCGCGGAGCCTGAAAGCTGCAGGGAAGCTGCAAGCCGCCGCCGCTACCGTGATCGCGGGATGAGCCTCCTGCACCATCACGCCGCCTGAACCTCACAGACGTACAGAACGGGCAACCCGGGAAAGGAAGATACCCGGGATGAAAACATGAGCACGCCACGGTCGCCGAACTGACAAGGGGGTCACGTGGCCGAGCCAATCGCACGGCAGACCATCACGCATGACGGACAGGACCTGACCAAGCCCGCCGGCCAGCACGGTGAGTTGCTGGCGCCGCTGCTGCCGGCGGGCGAACCGGTCGAGCAGCTGCTGCGCAAGGCGCAGTACTTCGTGCCCGGCGGCGCGCCCAGCCATGACTTCCGCGAGGTGCACCGCAAGGGCGGCCGCGGCGCGGAGGAGTTCTACCGGGAGCGGTGGCGGCATGACAAGGTGGTGCGGTCCACGCACGGGGTGAACTGCACCGGGTCGTGCTCGTGGAAGGTGTACGTCAAGGACGGGATCATCACCTGGGAGACCCAGCAGACCGACTACCCGTCCACCGGGCCGGACTCCCCGGAGTATGAGCCGCGCGGCTGCCCGCGCGGCGCGTCGTTCTCCTGGTACACCTACTCGCCGTCGCGGGTGCGCTACCCGTACGTGCGGGGCGAGCTGCTCCAGCTGTGGCGCGAGGCCAGGCAGCGCCTGGGAGACCCGGTGGACGCGTGGGCGGAGATCACCGGGGACCCGGCCAAGGCGGAGCGCTACAAGCAGGCCCGCGGCAAGGGCGGCTTCGTCCGCTCGACCTGGGACGAGGTCACCGAGCTGATCGCCGCGGCGCACGTGCACACGGTCAGGGCTTACGGCCCGGACCGGGTGGTGGGGTTCTCCCCGATTCCGGCGATGTCGCAGGTCTCCTACGCCGCGGGTACCCGGTTCCTGTCGCTGATCGGCGGGACGATCTTGTCGTTCTACGACTGGTACGCGGACATGCCGTGCGCCTCGCCGCAAGTGTTCGGTGACCAGACCGACGTGCCGGAGTCCGGTGACTGGTGGAACGCCGCGTACCTGATCATCTGGGGCACGAACTTGCCGATCACGCGGACCCCGGACGCGCACTTCATGACCGAGGCCCGCTATCGCGGGCAGAAGGTCGTGGTGGTTTCCCCGGACTACTCCGATCACACGAAGTTCGCCGACGACTGGCTGCCGGCCGCGCCCGGCACCGACGGCGCGCTGGCGATGGCGATGGGGCACGTGGTGCTCACCGAGTTCTTCCGTGACCGGCAGGTGCCCTACTTCACGGACTACGTGAAGACCTACACCGATGCGCCGTTCCTCGTCACGCTGCGGGAACGCGGGGACGGCTACGTCCCGGACCGCTTCCTGACCGCCGCCGACCTGGGCGACGGCACCGAGGGCGCAGCCCACAAGACGGTAGTCCTGGATTCCGCGACCGGTGCACCGAAGTTCCCGAACGGCTCGCTGGGCTTCCGCTTCACGCAGGCCGGCCTCGGCAAGTGGAACCTCGACCTCGGCGGCACCGACCCGGTCCTGACGTTGCACGGCCGGGACACGCACGCCGTCCCGGTCGACCTGCCCCGGTTCGACGCCGGCCCCACCGAGGGCGGCACGTCGGTCCGCCGCGGCGTCCCGGCCATCCGGCTGGACGGCCGCCTCGTCACCACCGTGTTCGACCTGCTGATGGCCCAGTACGCGGTCCACCGCGACGGCCTGCCCGGCGAGTGGCCGGCCGGCTACGACGACGCCGCCACGCCCGGCACCCCGGCCTGGCAGGAACCGATCACGTCCGTTCCGGCCGCCACGGCGGCGCGGGTGGCCCGCGAGTTCGCGCGCACCGCGGAACTCTCGAAAGGCCGGTCGATGATCGCGATGGGCGCCGGCACCAACCACTGGTACCACTCCGACGAGATCTACCGGACGTTCTTCACGCTGATCATGCTGTGCGGCTGCCAGGGCGTCAACGGCGGCGGCTGGGCGCACTACGTCGGCCAGGAGAAGGTGCGCCCGCTAGGCGGCTGGCAGCAGGTGGCGTTCGCGCTGGACTGGTGCCGCCCGCCCCGGCACATGACCGGCACCTCGTTCTTCTACCTGCATACCGGCCAGTGGCGGTATGAGAAGTTCGGCGCCGCCGAGCTGGCCAGCCCGCTGGGCAAGGGCATGTTCGCGGGCAAGACCTTCGCCGACTGCGTGGCCCAGGCATCGCGCCTCGGCTGGACCCCGTCGCACCCCGCTTTCGGCCGTAACCCGCTTGATCTTGCCAATGATTCGGAACGGGCCGGGCTGACTCCGGCTGACTACATCGTTCGCGAACTGCGGGAAGGCCGGCTGCGGTTCGCCGCCGAGGACCCCGATGACCCGGCCAACTGGCCACGGGTCCTGACCGTGTGGCGGGCCAACCTGCTCGGCTCGTCGGGCAAGGGCATGGAGTACTTCATGCGGCACCTGCTCGGCACCCACGACGCGGTCCGGGCGGAGGAGTCACCGGAGGACCTCCGCCCGGCCGAGGTCACCTGGCGCGAGGAGGCGCCGCGCGGGAAGCTGGACCTGCTCACTGCCATCGACTTCCGGATGACCAGCACCTGCACGTTCGCCGACGTGGTGCTGCCGGCCGCGACCTGGTATGAGAAGCACGACATCTCCACGACCGACATGCACCCGTTCGTGCACTCGTTCAACCCGGCGATCGCCCCGCCCTGGGAGACCAGGACCGACTTCGACGCGTTCAGCGGCATCGCCCGCGAATTCTCCCGGCTCGCCGAAAAGCACCTGGGGAAGCGCAACGACGTGGTGGCCGCGCCGCTGATGCACGACACCCCGGACGAGCTGGCCCAGCCCGGCGGCGTGACGCCGGAGCCGGGTTCGCTCATTCCCGGCGTGACCATGCCCCGGCTGATCACCATCGAGCGGGATTACCCGGCGGTGGCGGCGAAGATGGCCGCGCTCGGACCGCTGACAGACACCCTGGGCTGCTCGGTCAAGGGCGTCACCTGGGTCCCGGCGCACGCCGTGGACTACCTGCGGCACGCCAACGGCACCGTGCGCGGCGGGGTGGCGGACGGCCGCCCGGCGCTGACCCGCGACGTGCACCTGGCCGAGGCGATCCTGGCCCTGTCGGGCACCACCAACGGCGAGAACGCGCTGCTAGGCTGGCAGGAAGTCGAGAAGCGGACCGGCGTGCACCTGGCCGACCTGGCCGCCGAACGCGCGGGGGACAAGATCACCTTCGCCGACACCCAGGTGCAGCCCCGTGCGGTTATCACCTCCCCGGAATGGTCCGGGTCCGAGACCGGCGGCCGCCGGTACTCCCCGTTCGTGGTGAACGTGGAGCGGAAGAAACCGTGGCACACCCTCACCGGGCGGATGCATTTCTTCCTGGACCACGACTGGATCGCCGAGTACGGCGAGGCGCTGCCCGCCTACCGGCCGCCGCTGGACTACCGCCGCCACTTCGGCGATCAGGGACTGCCGGGCGACGGCCGCCCCGAGGTCATCGTCCGGTACCTGACCCCGCACTCGAAGTGGTCGATCCACTCCGAGTACCAGGACAACCTGCACATGCTGCGGCTTTTCCGCGGCGGCCCGGTGATCTGGCTGTCACCGCAGGACGCCGCCACCATCGGGGTAGCCGACAACGACTGGATCGAGGCCTGGAACCGCAACGGGGTGGTCGCCTGCCGGGCCGTGGTCAGCCACCGGATGCCGAAGGGCACGGTGTACATGTACCACGCCAAGGACCGGCACCTGATGACCCCGAAGTCGGAGATCTCCGGCTGGCCCGGCGGCTCGGACAACTCGCTGACCCGGCTGGTCATCAAGCCCACCCACCTGATCGGCGGCTACGGGCAGCTGTCTTGGGCGTTCAACTACTACGGCCCCACCGGCAACCAGCGCGACGAGATCGCCGTCATCCGCCGCCGCTCCCAGGAGGTCGAGTTCTGATGCGGATCATGGCCCAGATGTGCATGGTGATGAACCTCGACAAGTGCATCGGCTGCCACACCTGCTCGGTCACCTGCAAGCAAACCTGGACCAACCGGCCTGGCACCGAGTACGTCTACTTCAACAACGTGGAGACCAAGCCCGGCACCGGCTACCCGCGCCTGTATGAGGACCAGGAGCAATGGCGAGGTGGCTGGGCGCTGGACCGCAAGGGCCGGCTGCAGCTCAAGGCCGGCGGCCGGCTGCGCAAGCTGCTGTCCATCTTCTACAACCCGAACCTGCCGGAGATCGACGACTACGGCGACCCGTGGACCTACGACTACCAGACCCTGATCCAGGCCCCGCCCGGCACGCTGACCCCGAGCGCGCACTCGATCTCCGCGCTCACCGGCCAGGACATGCGCGTGCGGTGGGGCAGCAACTGGGACGACGACCTGGCCGGCGGGCCTGCGAACGCCGCGGACGACCCGGACCTGGCCGGGCTGGGCGAGCAGGTGAAGCTGGCGTTCGAGCAGGTCTTCATGTTCTACCTGCCGCGCATCTGCGAGCACTGCCTCAACCCCTCCTGCGTCGCCTCCTGCCCGTCGGGCGCGATGTACAAGCGCGAAGAGGACGGGATCGTCCTGGTCGACCAGGACCGCTGCCGCGGCTGGCGCTTTTGCGTCTCCGGCTGCCCGTACAAGAAGGTGTACTTCAACCACCGCACCGGCAAAGCCGAAAAGTGCACCCTGTGCTTCCCCCGGATCGAGGCCGGCCAGCCCACCATCTGCTCGGAGACCTGCGTCGGGCGGCTCCGCTACCTCGGTCTGGTGCTCTACGACGCCGACGCCGTGCTGGCCGCCGCCGCGACACCCGATCCCCGGGATCTGTACCACGCGCAGCTGTCTGTGTTCCTCGACCCGGAGGATCCGGGCGTGCGGGCCGCGGCCGCCCGGCAGGGCATCCCGGCCGACTGGCTGGACGCGGCGCGCCGCTCCCCCGTCTACGCGCTGATCGGCCGGCACCGGGTGGCGCTCCCGCTGCACCCGGAGTACCGCACGCTGCCGATGGTCTGGTACATCCCGCCGCTGTCCCCCGTCGCGGACACGGTAACCGCTGCCGGCTACGACGCCGACGACCCGGACCAGGTGTTCGCGGCCATCGAGGCGCTGCGCGTGCCGAACGAGTACCTGGCGAACCTGTTCACCGCCGGGGACCCCGGCCCGGTCCGGCGGGTGCTGCGCACGCTCGCCGCCGTCCGCACCCTGATGCGCGCGGGACAGCTCGGGCTCGAAGTACCGGACGGGCTGGCGGAATCGGTCGGCGCGACCGAGACGGACCTAGAGGAC
>Ga0335081_10007227_pt1 | contig 17742 bp, 15 predicted proteins | sample Lox_Sample_35_FD_206713 | JGI IMG/M metagenome (GOLD analysis project Ga0335081, IMG submission 206713) | Soil microbial communities from Loxahatchee National Wildlife Refuge, Florida, United States - Lox_Sample_3.5 | ecosystem: Environmental > Terrestrial > Soil > Wetlands | place: USA... | reverse complement strand
CGGCTACCCGGACTTCCTCGGCCATTCGCTGCCGGCGCTGGCGGCGGTCGAGACCGCCGCGGTCGTCATCAACGCGCAGAACGGGATCGAGATGATGACCGGGCGCTTCATGCAATGGGCCGCCCGGCGCGGACTCGACCGCTTGATCGTGGTGAACAAAATCGACGCCGGCGCCGACCTGGCGCGGCTGCTCGAGAGCATCCGGCAGGCCTTCGGCAAGGAGTGCCTGCCGCTCAACCTCCCCGCCGCCGGAGCGACGCGCGTCTCGGACTGCTTCTTCGCGCCCTCGGGCGAAGCGGACTTCTCCTCGGTCGAGGAGGCGCACAAGCAGCTGGTCGACCAGGTGGTCGAGGTCGACGAGGCGTTGATGGAGCTGTACCTCGAGCAGGGCAGCATCGAGCCGGAGCAGCTGCACGAGCCGCTCGAGCGCGCGCTGCGCGAAGGCCATCTGGTCCCGGTGGTCTTCACCTCGGCCACGACCGGCGCCGGAATCGCGCAGCTGCTCGACGTCATCGTGCGCCTGCTGCCCAATCCGGCCGAGGGCAATCCGCCGGTCTACGTGCAGACGCCGGTCGACGGTGGCGCCGCGCGCGAGATGCGCGCCGAGCCGGACCCGTCCAAGCACGCGCTCGCGCACGTGTTCAAGGTCGAGATCGACCCCTACCTCGGGCGGCTGGCGGTTTTCCGGGTGCACCAGGGCCGCATCACGCCCGCCACCCAGCTCTTCATCGGCGAGGGGCGCAAGCCGATCAAGCCCGGCCACCTGTTCATGCTGCGCGGCAAGCAGCAGACCGAGCTGGCCGAGGCGCTGCCGGGAGACATCTGCGCCATCGCCAAGGTGGACGAGATCCGCTTCGACCACATCCTGCACGACTCGCCCGAGGACGCGCAGATCCATGCGCGCCCGCTCGAGCTGCCGGCGTCGATCTTCGGCCTCGCGGTGCAGTCGAAGAAGCGCGGCGACGAGCAGAAGGTGTCCGACGTGCTTCACCGGCTGGTGGCCGAAGATCCCTGCTTTCGCATCGAGCACAACGCGCAGGCGAACGAGACCGTGATCCGCGGCCTGGGCGAGATGCACCTCAAGACCATGCTCGACAAGATGGCGACCCAGTACAAGCTCGAGCTCGATACGCGCCCGCCCGCGGTGCCGTTCCGCGAAACCATCGTGGCAAAGGCCGAGGGCCACAGCCGGCACAAGAAGCAGACCGGCGGCGCGGGACAGTTCGGCGAAGTCTTCCTGCGCGTCGAGCCGCTGCCGCGCGGCGCGGGATTCGAATTCGTCGACCAGGTCAAGGGCGGCGTGATCCCGTCGGTCTACATCCCGGCGGTCGAAAAGGGCGTGCGCGCGGTGATGGAGTCGGGCTACCTGGCTGGCTTCCCGCTGCAGGACCTGCGCATCACCGTGTACGACGGCAAGAGCCATCCGGTCGACTCGAAGGAGGTGGCGTTCGTCGCCGCGGGCAGAAAGGCGTTCCTGGATGCGCTGGCCAAGGCCAGGCCGATCGTGCTCGAGCCGATAGTGAACGTCGAGGTCGCGCTGCCCGAGGCCAGCATGGGCGACATCGCAGGCGATCTGTCGGCCCGCCGCGGCCACATCAAGGGCTCGGAGGCGCCCCGTCCCGGAACCTTGCGCGTCTCGGCCCAGGCGCCGCTGTCGGAACTGGAAACATTCCCCTCCCGCCTCAAGGCGCTCACCGCGGGCCACGGCTCCTACACGCTGGAGTTCAGCCACTACGAGCCTGCGCCGGCACCGCTGCAGCAGAAGCTCGTGGCGCAGCACAAGCCGGCGGCCGAGGAAGCTTGAGCGAAACGCGCGCCCCGATCTGGTACCAGCGCGCGGGCAGCGGCTCGCCGGCGCTGGTTTTCGTGCACGGCTTCGCCTGCAGCCACGCCGACTGGCGGCCGCAGCTCGATCACTTCGCCGCCACGCAGACGGTGGTCGCCTGTGACCTGCGCGGCCACGGCGCCACGCCGGGCGACCCGGCCGACTGCTCGATCGAAACCTACGGCGCGGACGTCGCCGCCCTGCTCGCCGCGCTCGAGCTGCGCGGCGCGCTGCTCGTCGGGCACAGCCTGGGCTGCCGCGTGGTGCTCCAGGCCGCGCTCAATGCGCCCGAGCGCGTGGCAGGCGTGGTGCTGATCGACGGCAGCCGCATCGGCATGGGCGACCCGGAGACCGCCGGGCGCGTGATGCGCGAGCAGATTCGCGCCACCGGCTATGGCGCGTTCGCGCGCCGGCTGTTCGAGGAGATGTTCCTGCCATCGAGCGGCGTGATGCTCAAGACCTCGATCGTCGAGCGTGCGCTGGAGCTTCCCGCGCCCATCGGCACCGCGCTCTTCCCGCGCATGGTCGCGTGGGACGCGGCCAACATGGAGCGCGCGCTCTCGACGCTCGGCACGCCGCTGCTGGTGGTGCAAAGCACCAACGTGAACGCGCAGCGGGTGCGGGTCGCGCTCGCCGCGGACGAGACGACACCCTGGCTCGACCTGGTCAAGCGCCTGGCCCCGAGCGCGCGGGTCGAGGTCCTCGCTGGCGTCGGACACTTTCCCCAGCTCGAAGCGCCGCAAGAGGTCAACCGGCTGATCGGCGAATTCGCCCGCAGTGCGACCTGAAGCGCCGGCGGCACGCCAACGGCACCTCGACCGCACCGCGCGTCACGGCCTGAGCTCGGGTACGTCGACCCACCTTCGGCTGCTCCAGCTCCTGAGGCCAAGCTCGGCGATCTGCGCCCCCTTGGCGCCCTCGAGCAGCCCCCAGGGGAAACCGCCCTCGCCCGCGACGTGCCTGAGAAACAGCTCCCATTGCGCCTTGAAGGCGTTTCCCAGCGGCAGGTTGTCTGGCACTTCCTGCCAGCCGGCGAAGAAATCTATCGGCTGGGGAATGTCCGGGTTCCAGACCGGCCTGGGCGTGTTGACGCGCGCCTGGCTGAAGCAGCGCCGCAGGCCCGCCACGGCGGAGCCGCACGCGCACGCACCATGAGCTGTTGAAGTGCGCGATCGCGCCGCCCTCGTCCTTCCTGTAGTTCCACGACGGCCGCTGCGCCGGCTGCCAGTCGCCCTCGAACACCCAGTAGCCGAACTCTCCGCGCACCGACAGAATCCTGCCGAACAAGCCGCTGTCGCGCAGCATTCTTAGCTTGAGCAGGCCCGGCAGCCAGAGCTTGTCCTGCACCACGCCGGCCTTCTTCGCCGCCCGGTACAGGCCCGGCGCTTGCGCCAGGTTGGTCGCGACCGGCTTCTCGCAATGCACGTGCTTGCCGGCGGCGATGGCACGCTTGAGCAGCGCCGGGCGCAGCTTGGTCGAGATCGGTGGTCCAGCGCTTCAGCCCGTGCGCGCGCGCGAGCGGTTCAAGCTTGGCGGCGCTGCGCCCCACCAGGACCGGATCGGGCATTAGGCGCGAGCCGTCCTTGAGCGCCACCCCGCCCTGATGGCGGATTTCGAGGATCGAGCGCACCAGGTGCTGGTTGCTGCCCATGCGACCGGTGACGCCGTTCATGATGATTCCGATGCGCTTTTGTTTCATGCCGCTTACTCTCGGATTTGCATCTTGCCGAGCGCGCTCCAGTCGGGCATCGCTCCGCTCGCGTATCCGGGGCAGTCCAGGCTCGCAATCGCCATGTTTCCGGCGCGAATCGACGCACGCACCGCACCGTGGCTGCTCTCGTACAGGTCGGGATGCGCGGCCAAGAACGCGCTTTGCTCGCGCTCCGGCGCCGCCGCCATGCCGTTGACGTAGTGGTGGCCGTTGCGCTCCACGTGCCGGATCCCGAGCAGCGACACCAGCGCGAGATCCTGCTGCAGCGCGAGGCCGGCCTGAACGGTCAGGTCCTCGCCGCTCATGAAGTAGCGCTGGGCGCGCTGCGCGCGGTTCCACGCCATGCAGCGCGCAGCGTTGATGAGCGACTTGTAAAGGCCCTTGCAGGTCTTCGAGGACACACCCGTGTAGCCCAGCGTGCGCGCCTGAGGGAATGCCTCGAGCGAGTCGTCGGACTCGTCGATGATCACCGGTATTCTGCGCGCCAGCGGCGAGATGTCGCGCGCCAGCGCATCGGCGCGCCGGATCGGCTGCTCGACGAACAGTACGCTGCGCGCCAGCCGCGCCAGGCGCGGGTCCGCCGCGACCCGGCGCCACAGCTCGAGCGCGCCCTCCACGTCGGCGTACTGCTCGTTGCAGTCGAGCGTGGCGTGGTACGGTGCCTCGATCCGGTCCAGCACGGCGGCGATCGCGGCGAGGCGCTCCACCGCGGCGCCGGGATCCCCGTCCACTTTCAGCTTGAACCAGCGCTGCCCGTAGCGCGCCACGACCTCCTCCAGCGTCTCCGGCAGGCCGTCGTTCACGCGCTGCAGCAGATCGCCCGCGGCAATCGGATCGGCCAGGCCGACCGTGTGGCGCGCGGCGATCGTAGCCTGCGGCGCGAGTCCGGACAGGAACGCCGTCATATCCAGGCCGGGCGCCTCGATCCCGGGCAAGTTCGCGCTCATCGCGCGCCAGAAGGACACGCCGAGCGCACGGCACAGCGCATCGAGCAGCGCGCGGTCGATCAGCGCCGGACCGTAGCACGCCGTCAGGCCGTTCAATCCGAGTTGCGCGCCGCGCGCGATCTGCGGCGCGTAGTTGTCTTGCCAGTGCCCGCCGGCCGTGTTCTCGTCCCCGGCGAGGTAGGCTGAGCGCGCCAGCGCCAGGGAGGCACGCAGCTGCTCGACGTTCTCCTCGTCCGACAGCGCGGGGTTCTTGTCGAACCATTTCGGCGCCATCATCTCCGCCGCCGCCCCCACGCTGCGCCTGCCGTCCGCGAGCCGGATGCGTGCGCGCACGAAGGCCTGCGGCGCGGCAGTCAGCGTCGCGACCCCGAACCGGAATGGCATGCGCAGGCGAGTCTGCCTTTCGAACAGGTCGATCGCCTCGAGCGCGAAGCGCGGCGCGCTCATTGCTGCCCGAGCGCCTCCAGGATGCCGCGGATGTAGCCCACCGCGCGCGCCGCTGCGCCCGGGCCGTCCGGCACATAGTCGAAGGGTTCGACCGCAATGTCACCGGGGTAGCGGTTGCGCAGCAGCGCGCCAAACAACGGCGCAAACCGCTGCTCGCCCTGGCCCGGGCCGCGCCGGTTGCGGTCGTTAACCTGTACGTGCGCGATCATTCCCTGCGGGACCCAGCGCTCGACCAGCGCATCGAGGGGCTGCGCCTCGCTGCGCCCCGCCGCGCTGCAATCGAGCATCGAGCGCAACGCAGGATTGCCGATCTGCGTCACCAGCGCGGCGGCCTCCTCGAGCGTGTTGATTAGCGGCGTTGCGTCCGCCGCCAACGGTTCTACGCAGTACAGCACGCCGGCCTTCGCCGCGCGCTCCGCCGCCCGGGCGAAGCACTCGCCGGCGCGCGCCAGAGCGGCTTCCCGGGTGTCACCCGCTTCGATGCGGCGCTGCTGCGGCGAGCCGTGCACCAGGTAGCGTCCGCCCAGCTCCGCGCACAAGTCGATCAGCGCCAGCATCGCGTCGACTGTGCGCTTGCGCACTGCGCCGTCGCGCGCGGTGATCGACAGGCCCGCCGGCTTCACCAGCAGCCAGTGCAGCCCGGTCACGACGATCCCCGCGTCCTCGGCCGCCGCGCGCGCCGCGGCGATCTGGGCCGATCCCATGCGCTGCGGCTCCTCCGACAGCGTGTAGGGCGCGATCTCGAGCCCGTCGTAGCCGAGCTTGGCGGCGTACTCGCACTGCGCCGGAAACGGCATCGGCGCGATGACTTCATTGCAAAGTGCGATACGCATCGGTGAGGAGCCCGGACACCATCATAGCGCGCTGCGCGCACTGAGCTCGCGGCCGGTTGCCACGGCCGCCGGCCGTGCTAGTAGCGACCGTGCTGCTTGGTGATGTAGTTGGTGAGCTCCACGTACTCAAGGTTCATGCGCAGAAGAATCGCATGCACGGTACGGACGATCGCGCGCATCACCCGGTAGACGAGCTGCGGGTGCGCTTCCAGCAGCGATTCGAGCACCGGCCTTTGAAGGCTGTAGACCTGGGTTGCGCCCGTCGCGCGCAAGGTCGCGGAATGCTCCTTGCCGTCGAGAAATCCCAGCTCACCGGCGATATCGCCCTGGCGCAGCAGCTGCAGCGTCACCCACGTGCCGCCCGCGGTGTTGCGAGTGACTGCAAGGGCACCGCTCACGATGACGTGCAACGCGTCATCGACGTGGCCTTCCTCGATCAGCACGTCGGCGTCGGCCAGTCGGCGCACCGTCATGGCGCCGGCGAGCGTACGGCAATCCTCTTGTTCGAGTTCCACCCCCAAGGGGCTGCGCGCGACCACGCCCGGATCCGGTTTATCGCCCATGTTCGCTCCAGTCTGGGGCCATTCTAGAACCTTGCACCGCACTGCATCTGATATAGATCAAGCGGAACTACAGCTAGGACTTGCTTCGCCCGCCCCGTGCCGCGATCCAGCGACCGATCTCCGGCCATGCCTCGGCGAGCGTGCGCGTGCCCATGAACAGGCCGATGTGCCCGCCCGGCACAAGCCTGTGCACGATGTCACCGCGCGGCGTACCGACCAGCGCAGCGGCGTTGAACACTTGCTCCTTGGTGGTGATTGCGTCACCTTCTCCGGCGAGCAGGTAGAGCGGGCTTCGAATGGCTTTCAGGTCGAGCTTGCGCCCGAGCGCGACGAACTCGCCCTTCGCCAGCCGGTTCTCCTTGAACAGCAGCTGGATCGCCTGCATGTAGTAGCGCCCCGGCAGGTCGATCGGGTTCTCGTACCAGCGCTCGAACTGCTCGGTGCGCTTGATGTAGCACTTGTCCTCGATGTGCCGGTACAGGTCGAGGTACTTGTCGACGTATTGCTGCTCGGGGTTCATGCTCTTCCAGCCTGCGAGCATGAACTTGCCGAGCATCCTTCCGCCGCCCGCCCGCACCAGCTCCTCATAGAAGCTCGTCGGCAGGGTGTGCGCGATCTTCTTGATCGGCCCGTCGCCCGCGTCGGTATCGATCGGCGCCCCGGCAAGCACCAGGCTCTTCACCTTGCGCGGGAAGCGCGCCGCGAACATCGCGCTCATCCAGCCGCCCTGGCACAGACCGACCAGGTGCGCCGCGCCGCCCAGCTCGTCGAGCGCGACGTTGATCTCGGCCAGGTACTTGTCGATATCGAAGTCGCGCATCTGGGCGCTGGCGGGCTTCCAGTCGGTCACCAGCACCCGGCCCAGGCCCGCGCCGAGGAGCGTCTCGACCAGGCTCTGGCCCTTGGCGTAATCGGCGATCGACGAGCTGTGTCCCGCGTAGGGCGCATCGACCAGCACCGGCTCGCCGGCGGACGAGCCGAACTCGCGCAGTCGCATGCTGTCGAGGTCGAGCAGGACGCGGTTCGGCGTGGCCCACTGCGGTTCGGGCGGCGCCGCGAGCTCCTCCGCCTCGGCGACGAACTCGAGGTTCTGCCGGTAGAGCTTCATGCCTTCTTCTTGCAGCTCGATCGCGGCCGCGAACGGCCAGAACCAGGGGACGCTGTGCTCCTGCGCAGGGGCCTTGGGCTGAAGTTTCCTTTCGGCCACGCGATCGGCTATATCTTGGCGGGGTCGAGGCGCTCGTAGGCCTCGCCCCAGGACTTCTTCCAGTCGTTGCCGAGGAAGTCGATCTCGCGCCCGTCCTTCCCGAAGAAGCGATTCGGGATCTGGAACATCGCCAGCATCAATCCTCCTTCCGGCGTCCACGCCTCGTGCCGGCTGCCCGCGGGGCGCCACACGAAGTTGCCGGGTGTGCATTCGCCCTCGCCGCATACCAGCCGGCCTTCCAGCACCCAGGTCTGCTCGATCAGGACATGCTCGTGGTCGGGCAGCTTCGCCCCCGGGGCCATCTTCAGCAGCACCGTGAGCAAGCCGGTAGAGCGCTCGAGCAGCAGCGTCTTCGCCTCGATGCCCTGGTAGATCGTCTTCTGCCATGGCAGCGCCGCTACGTCGACGAAGCGCGATGCCATCGGTGGCAGCTTGGCGTGCCCTGCTGCATTGGGCGTGATAGCGGTCATCGATATTCCTCCTCAGGCCCTGAGATGCTCCCCTACCCGGACGATCTTCATCGTGTTCGTTCCGCCCGGCTTTCCGATCGGCTCGCCGATGGTGAGCACGATCAGATCGCCGTGCTTCACCACGCCCTGATCGACCAGCACCCTCTCCGCCTCGGCCAGCAGCTCCTCGCGGTCGTGCCCGGCGTACTCCACGATAAGCGGGTAGACATCGCGGAACAGCGCGCAGCGGTAGCGCGTTCCGGTCTGCGAGGTGAGCGCGTAGATCGGCACGCCGCAATTCAGGCGCGACATCCACAGCGCGGTGGAACCGGACTCGGTGAGCGAGGCGATCGCCTTGACCTTGAGGTGGAAGGCGGTGAACAGCGCGGCCATCGCGATCGACTGGTCGACGCGCGAGAATACGCGGTTGAAGAACTCCTGGTCGAGCGTGACCGGCTGCGTCGCCTCGGCCTCGACGCAGATGCGGTGCATCGCCTCGATCGTCTGCACCGGGTACTTGCCGCTCGCCGATTCGGCCGAGAGCATCACCGCGTCGGTGCCGTCGAGCACCGCGTTCGCCACGTCCGAGACCTCGGCCCGCGTCGGCACCGGGCTGTCGATCATCGATTCCATCATCTGCGTCGCTGTGATGGTGAGCTTGTTGTGCTCGCGCGCAAGGCGGATCATCTTCTTCTGCAGCGCCGGGACCGACGCATCGCCCACCTCCACCGCCAGGTCGCCGCGCGCCACCATGATGCCGTCGCAGGCGTGCATGATGTCGAGCAGCGCCGCCTCGGTGACGGCCTCCGCGCGCTCGATCTTGGCGATCAGCATCGCCTTGCCGCCGGCCGCGCGCAGCAGCTCCTTGGCCATGAACATGTCCGCGCCCGACTTCGGGAATGACACCGCGAGGTAATCCGACTGCAGCTGGGCCGCGGTGCGCACGTCCTCCATGTCCTTGGCGGTCAGCGCCGGGGCGGTCAGGCCGCCGCCCTGGCGGTTGATGCCCTTGTTGTTCGACAGCACGCCGCCGTGGCGCGCGACGGTATGCACCTCGTCGCCGCGCACCTCGGTCACCTCGAGCACGATCTTGCCGTCGTCCAGCAGCAGCACCGCGCCCGGCTCGACGTCGCGCGGCAGCTCCTTGTAGTCCAGCCCGACGCGCGCGGCGTCGCCCAGCTTGCAGCCCGCGTCGAGGATGAAACGGCTGCCGGCGGCGAGCGCGACCTTGCCCTCCTTGAACTTGCCGATGCGGATCTTGGGGCCCTGCAGGTCGCACATGATCGCCACCGTGCGCCCGAGCTTGCGCGCGATGTCCTTCACCAGATTGGCGCGCTTGAGGTGGTCCTCGGCGCTGCCATGAGAGAAATTCAGCCGCGCCACGTCGACCCCGGCGCGGATCATCTTCTCCAGCACCGCGGGCTCGCTCGATGCCGGGCCGAGGGTAGCGACGATCTTAGTGCTGCGCAGCATTCATGTCCTTTCGGGAATGCCGCCGTTATACCAGAACGCGCCGCTCAACCGTTTGCGCGCGCCTCCAGCGCCGCGACCGCGGGCAGGGTCTTGCCTTCGAGGAATTCGAGAAAGGCGCCGCCGGCGGTCGAGATGTAGCCGATCCGGTCTGCGATGCCGTACTTGTTGATCGCGGCCACCGTGTCGCCGCCGCCGGCGATCGAGAACGCCTTCGACTCGGCGATCGCCTTGGCGACCGCGCGCGTGCCGCCGGCGAATGGCTCGCGCTCGAACACGCCGACCGGGCCGTTCCAGACGATGGTGCCCGCCTTGCCGAGCGCGCCCGCGAGCGCCTGCGCGCTCCTGGGCCCGATGTCGAGGATCATCTCGTCTTCGGCCACCGCGCCGGCGGGCTTGGTGACCGCGTTCGGGTCGTCCGGGCTCTTCGCCACCACCACGTCCACCGGCAGCGGCACCTTGGTCGCCGCCATGATCTTCTTCGCCTCGGGCACGAGGTCCGGCTCGGCGAGCGATCTTCCGATCCTGACGCCGCTCGCCAGCAGGAAGGTGTTGGCGATGCCGCCGCCCACGACCAGCTGGTCGACCTTGGCGGCGAGCGCGCCCAGCACGGTGAGCTTGGTCGAGACCTTGGAGCCGGCGACGATCGCGACCAGGGGCCGCGCAGGATGCGCGAGCGCCTTGCCGAGCGCGTCGAGCTCCGCGGCCATCAGCGGCCCGGCGCAGGCCACCGGCGCGAAGCGCGCCACGCCGTGGGTGGTCGCCTCGGCGCGGTGCGCGGTGCCGAAGGCGTCGTTCACGTACACGTCGCACAGCGCGGCGATCTTCCTCGCCAGCGCCTCGTCGTCCTTCTTCTCGCCCTTGTTGACGCGGCAGTTCTCGAGCACCACCAGCCCGCCGGGGCGCACCGAGATGCCGTTCACCCAGTCTTTCGCTACCGGAACTTCTCTGTTCAGCAGCTCGCCAAGCCGCTTCGCCACCGGCGCAAGGGAATCCTCGGGCCTGAGCTCGCCTTCCTTGGGGCGGCCCAGGTGCGAGGTCACCATCACCGCCGCGCCCTGCTCGAGCGCGCGCCGGATGCCGGGCAGCGAGGCGCGGATGCGTGTGTCGTCGGCCACCTTGCCCGAATCGTCGAGCGGCACGTTCAGGTCGGCGCGGATCAGCACCCGCTTGCCGCGCAGGTCCAGCTCGCTCATGCGCTTGAAGCGCATAGCCTACTTCGCGTTGACCATCGCCACCGCCACGTCGAGCATGCGGTTGCTGAAGCCCCACTCGTTGTCGTACCAGGAGCAGACCTTCACCAGCGTGCCGCCGTTAACCTTGGTCAGCGTCGAGTCGAAGATCGAGCTGGCCGGGTTGTGGTTGAAGTCCGAGGACACCAGCGGCTCGGTGTTGACCTCGAGGATCCCTTTGAGCGCGCCCTCGGACGCTTTCTTCACCGCGGCATTCACCTCGTCTACGGTGGTCGCCTTCTTGGCGACGAAGCACAGGTCGACGATCGAGACGTTGATCGTCGGCACGCGGATCGCGAAGCCGTCGAGCTTGCCGTTCAGATGCGGCAGCACCAGCCCCACCGCGGCCGCGGCGCCGGTCTTGGTCGGGATCATGTTCTGCGACGCCGAGCGCGCCCGGCGCAGGTCCTTGTGGTACACGTCGGTCAGCACCTGGTCGTTGGTGTAGGCGTGAACCGTAGTCATGAGTCCGCTCACCACTCCGATGCCGTCGTCGAGCGCCTTGACCAGCGGCGCGAGGCAGTTGGTGGTGCACGAGGCGTTCGAGATCACCGTGTCGCTCGCCTTGAGGTCCTTGTCGTTCACCCCCATCACGATGGTGCGATCGACGTCCTTGTCGCCCGGCGCGGAGATGATGACCTTTTTCGCCCCGGCCTGCAGGTGCGCGCTCGTCTTGGCCTTGCTGGTGAACAGGCCCGTGCACTCGAACACCACGTCGACGCCGAGCGCCTTCCAGGGCAGCTTGGCGGGGTCGCGCTCCGCCAGCACCTTGATCCGGTCGCCGTTCACCACCAGCGAATCGCCGTCGACCTGCACGCTGCCACGGAAGGGGCCGTGCGCGGTGTCGTGCTTGAGCAAATGCGCGTTGGTCTTGGCGTCGCCCAGGTCGTTGAGCGCAACGAATTGAAGGTCGTGCTTCTTGCCGTATTCGTAATGCGAGCGCACCACGTTTCGGCCGATTCGACCGAAACCATTGATCGCAACCTTGATCGCCATAATCTCTTCTCCGATGGTATGAGTCTGCGCCGCGAGCCCAATGATCGCGCAGCGGCCGGGTCGGTGTTTGACCTAGATCATCCTTCGCCGTTCAGGACGCTCCTCGCGACGGCCGCCACGCGCTCCGCGGTAAAGCCGAAGTGCTTGAACAACTCTCCCGCCGGCGCCGATTCGCCGAAGCGGTCGATCCCGACCACCGCGCCCTCGAGCCCCACGTACTTGCGCCAGAAGCCGGTGACGCCCGCCTCGACCGCCACGCGCGGCACGCCGCGCGGCAGCACCGCGTCGCGGTAGGACTGTTCTTGCCGGTCGAAAGCGGTAGTCGATGGCATCGACACCACGCGCACGGCGATCCCCTCGCCCGCGAGCTGCTTCTGCGCGCCGAGCGCGAGCGCGACTTCGGAACCGGTGGCGATGAGCACCACCTGCGGCGCCGCGGCGCCCTCCGAAAGCACGTATCCGCCGCGCGGCACGCTTGCGAGCGCCGCCGCGTCGCGCCGGGCGAAGGCGAGGTTCTGACGTGAAAGCAGCAGCGCCGTCGGCCCGCTCTTGCGCTCGAGCGCGGCGCCCCAGGCAACCGCGGTCTCGACCGTATCGCAAGGACGCCAGACCTCCATGTTGGGGATCAGGCGCAGCGTCGCCGCCTGCTCGATCGGCTGGTGCGTCGGCCCATCCTCGCCCAAGCCGATGGAGTCGTGTGTGAGCACGTAGATGACGCGCGTGCCGATCAGCGCCGCCATGCGCAGCGCGTTGCGCGCGTAGTCCGAGAAGATGAGGAAGGTGCCGCCGTAGGGAACCAGCCCGCCGTGCAGCGACAGGCCGTTCATGATGGCGCACATGCCGAACTCGCGCACGCCGTAGAACAGGTAGTTGCCGCCGCCCGTCCGCCCGATCGCCCTGGAGCCCTTGACCAGCGTGAGGTTGGAAGGGGCGAGGTCCGCCGACCCGCCCACCAGTTCGGGCAACTCGGGTTGCAGCGCTTCGAGCAGGTTTTGCGAAGCCTTGCGCGTGGCGATCGACTCGGCCTTCGCGTCGCACTCGCGCACCAGCTTCGCCGCCAGCGCGTCGAATCCCTGCGGCAGCTCGCCCGCCATGCGCCGGCGGAATTCGCGCGCAAGTTCGGGATGGGCCGCCTCGTACGCGGTGAACAGCTTGTTCCAGCGGCGCTGTGCGCGCTTGCCTGCCGCGCGCGCGTCCCAGGCGGCGTAGACGTGTTGCGGAATCTCGAACGCCGGGTACGGCCAGCCGATCGCGACGCGCGTCGCTGCGACCTCGTCCGCGCCCAGCGGCGAGCCGTGCGCGGCGCCGGTGTTCGCCTTGTGCGGCGCGCCTTTGGCAATCACGGTCTTGCAGCAGATCAGCGTCGGGCGCGCGCGCTCACGCTTGGCCTTGCGGATCGCCTTGTCGACCGCGGCGACGTCGTGGCCATCGACACGCGCGATCACCTGCCAGCCGTAGGCGGCAAAACGCTTCGGTACGTCGTCGGTGTACCACTGCCGGATCTGCCCCTTTTCGGAGTCGATCGATATGCCGTTGTCGTCGTAGAAGACGATCAGCTTGCCCAGCCCGAGGGTGCCGGCAAGCGCGCAGGATTCGTGCGAGACGCCTTCCATCATGCAGCCGTCGCCCATGAACACGTAGGTGTGGTGGTCGACGACGTCGAAACCCGGCTGATTGAAGTGCGCGGCGAGCACTCTCTCCGCGATCGCCATGCCGACGCCGTTGGCGACGCCTTGGCCGAGCGGCCCGGTGGTCGTCTCCACGCCCGGGGTGCAGCGGTATTCCGGATGCCCCGGCGTCTTGGAGCCGAGCTGGCGGAATCGTTTGAGCTCTTCGATCGGCAGGTCGTAGCCAGTGAGGTGCAGCAGGGCGTACTGCAGCATCGAGCCGTGCCCGTTCGAGAGCATGAAGCGGTCGCGGTTGGCCCAGTGCGGGTCGGCGGGGTTGTGCCGCAGATGCCGGCTCCACAGCGCGAGCGCGATCTCCGCCATGCCCATCGGCATGCCCGGATGTCCGGAGTTGGCGGCCTGCACGGCGTCCATGGCGAGCGCACGCAGCGCATTTGCCATGTCGCGCTGCAGGGAGTCCTGGGATGAAACGGGGGCGGCGGCCACGGCCGCCGTGGTCGGGGAGCTCATTGCGTTATCTTAATGACTCAGGCCGCGCGCGTCAGCGCCGGGGCCGAAAAATATCGCTGCGCCATGCGCTCGAGCGGCTCGGGCCGGATGCGCGGCGCCTGCCCCGCGCAGCCGAAAGCCACGAAACGCTCCTTGCACAGCGCCCGCGCGGCCGCGGTCGCGGCCATCAGGAACTTGCGCGGGTCGAACTCGGCCGGATCCTCGGCCATGGCGCGGCGCATCGCGCCGGTCATCGCCAGCCGGATATCGGTGTCGATGTTGACCTTGCGCACGCCGTGCTTGATGCCCTGCAGGATCGCCTCGAGCGGAACGCCATAGGTCTGCGCGATGCGGCCGCCGTGACTGCGGATCACCTCGAGCCATTCCTGCGGCACGCTGGAGGAGCCGTGCATCACCAGGTGCGTGCCGGGGATGCGGGCGTGAATTTCGCGGATACGGTCGATCGCCAGCACGTCGCCGGTCGGCCGCTTGGTGAACTTGTAGGCGCCGTGCGAGGTCCCGATCGCGACCGCGAGCGCATCGACGCCGGTGCGGCGCACGAAATCGGCCGCCTGCTCCGGATCGGTCAGGAGCTGCTCGCGCGCTAGCTTGCCCTCGGCGCCGACGCCGTCCTCCTTGCCCGCAGTGCCGGTCTCGAGCGACCCCAGGCAGCCGAGCTCGCCCTCGACCGAGACGCCGACCGCGTGCGCCATCTCGACCGCGCGCCGCGTAACCGCGACGTTGTACTCGTAGTCCGAGGGCGTCTTCATGTCCTCCCGCAGCGAGCCGTCCATCATCACGCTGGTGAAGCCGGAGCGGATCGCGGCCTGGCACACCGCGGGACTCGCGCCGTGATCCTGGTGCAGCACCACCGGAATGTGCGGGTAGGACTCGACCGCGGCCTCGACCATCTTGCGCAGGAAGGCTTCGCCGGCGTACTTGCGCGCGCCCGCCGAGGCCTGCAGGATCACCGGGCTCGAGCTCTCGTCGGCCGCCTGCATGATGGCCTGGATCTGCTCCAGGTTGTTGACGTTGAACGCCGGCACGCCGTAGCCGTGCTCCGCGGCGTGGTCGAGCAGTTGGCGCAGCGAAATGAAAGCCATCTCCCCCTCCTAGATGAATGAAATCCGGTGTCCTAGCGCTCGAGCGCCTGCCTGCGCCGGTCCATCAGCCGCCAGATCATCGGCGTGAAGATGAGCTGCATCGCAAGATCGATCTTGCCGCCCGGGCAGACGATTGTGTTCGGACGCGACATGAACGAGTCGTGCAGCATCGACAGCAGGTAGGGAAAATCTATGCCGCGCGGGTTGGCGAAGCGGATCACCAGCAGGCTCTCGTCCGCGCTCGGGATGTGGCGCGCAATGAACGGATTCGACGTATCGACTACCGGCACGCGCTGGAAATTGATGTGGGTGCGCGCGAACTGCGGCGTAATGTAGTTCACGTAGTCGTTCATGCGCCGCAGGATGGTGTCGGTCACGGCTTCGGTCGAATAGCCGCGCGTGGCGCGGTCGCGGTGCAGCTTCTGGATCCATTCCAGGTTGATCACCGGCACCACGCCGATCAGCAGGTCGACGTGCGAGGCGACGTCGACCTCGCCGTGCGCCGCGCCGCCGTGCAGGCCTTCGTAGAACAGCATGTCGGTGCCCGCCGGCAGGTCCTCCCAGGGCGTGAACGTGCCGGGCTTCTGCTTGTAGGGCGCGGCTTCCGCGTCGTTGTGCAGGTACTTGCGCGTTCGCCCGCCGCCGCTCGCCGCGTAGTCGCGAAACAGCCGCTCGAGCTCCGCGAACAGGTTCGCCTCGGGACCGAAGTGGCTGAAGTGCTGGTTGCCGCGCTCGAGCTCTTCGGCCATCTTGAGCTTCATCTCCTGCCGGTCGTAGCGGTGGAAGGCGTCGCCCTCGACGAACGCCGCCTTGACCTTCTCACGGTAGAAGATCTGCTCGAAGGTCTTCGACACCGAGGTGGTGCCGGCGCCCGAGGAGCCGGTGATCGCGATGACTGGGTGCCTGGCCGACATGCGGCGTCCTTTCAGAGCTCGGCCGGGGCGCGAAACAGCCCGCGCGTGCCGAACAGGGGCGCGTCGTAATCGCGCTGGTTGCTGTCGCGGTGATACTGCTCGATACGCTCGATCTCGTTGCGCGAGCCGAAAATGAGCGGGCTGTGCTGGTGCAGCGCGCGGGGCTCGAGCTCGAGCAGCGGCCCGTCGCCGGTGCTCGCCCGTCCGCCCGCGCGCTCGATCAGGTAGGCGAGCGGGTTGGCCTCGAACAGCAACTCGTGCCGGCCTTCGCGCCAGCCCTCGGCGGCGACGCGCGGACACAGGAACACGCCGCCCCGCATCAGGATGCGGTGCGCGTCGGCCACCAGCGACGCCGCCCAGCGCATGGTGAATTCGCGCCCGCGCGGGCCGGCCGCGCCGGCCAGGCATTCCTCGACGTAGCGCTTGACCGCCGGTTCCCACAGCCGCGCGTCCGAGTTGTCGATCGCGAACTCGGCGCTGTCGTCGGGAACGCGCAGCGCGGAGTGGGTGAGCATGAACTCGCCGATCTCGCGATCGAGCGTGAATCCGTTCACCCCGCTCGGCAGCGCGAGCACCAGCATGGTGGTCGGGCCGTAGATCGCGTAGCCCGAGCAGACCTGCGCCGAGCCAGGCTGCAGGAAATCGCTCTCCGCCCGGGTTGCCCCGTCCTGCGCGCGCAGCACCGAGAACAGGCTGCCCGCCACGGCGTTGACGTCGAGCGCCGGCCCGCCGCAAAGCGGGTCGAATGCGAGCAGATAGCGCCCGCGCGGGTATTGGTCCGGAATCGGGTGCGGCGCGGGATCGGCCTCCGAGGCCATCGCGGCCAGGTGCCCGCCCCACTCGTTGGTGCGCAGGAAAGTCTCGTTTGCGACCTTGCGCATCGCGCCCGCCGGCACGTCGGCGAGCGCACCCTTGCCCACCAGGTAGGCGATGCGCTTGCAGGCCAGCCTGATGTCGTTCAGCAGCGCAGTGAAGCCGCCGCTCGCGCCGGGCGACTTGCGCTGCTCGCCGATGATGAACTCGGTGATCGTCTTTTCCTGCTGCATCTTCGCTTCCTAGGCGGCGCGGGTGGCGCGCGCGGCGTGCAGCGCCGCGATCCGCGCCAGGTCGAGTTGCGGCTCGTCCAGGCTCGGCTGCACCAGGTCGGCCTGCGAGAAATCCTGCGTCGCGGTCCAGCGCGAAGGCGTCGCGATCGTGTAAAGCCCGGCCGCCTTGGCCGCCAGCACGCCGTTGGCCGAGTCCTCGATCGCGACGCAAGCGTCCGCCGGAACCCGCAGCGTACCGACGATCCTGCGGTACAGGTCCGGCGCGGGCTTTTTCCGCGCCACCTCGTCGGCGCTCGCCACGGCGCCGAACCAGCCCAGCGCCTTGGGGTCGAGCACGGCGCCGACCAGCGCTTCGACGTTCGCGGTGGTGCTGGTGGCCGCCAGCGCGAGCTTCACGCCTGCCGCGCGGGCCTCGTTCATGAGGCGCGCGACGCCGGGGCGCGCGACTGCGCGGCCGTCGCTGATCAGCTCGTAGTACAGGCGGGTCTTCTCGCGATGGATTGCCGGCACCAGGCCGGCGAGGCGCTGCTTTTCCCCGGGCTTGACACGCAGTCCCGAAATATAGTGCGCGAGGCGCTCCGGACCGCCCGAAACCCTGAGCAGCGCCATGTATTCCGCCTCGCCCCAATTCCAGCCCAGGTCCATGGCGAGAAACGCGGCGTTGAACGCCTGGCGGTGCACTTCCTCGGTGTCCGCGATCGTCCCGTCGACGTCGAAGATCAGCGCCTGCAGCGTCATGTCACTTCCCCCTTCTCCTCGAATACGCGGCTGGCACGGATGTCCGCGGCGGTGATGGTCATCAGCGCCTCGCGCGTGAGCGGCGCGCCGCGCTGCTCGAACAGCCTCTTTGCCTGTCGCAGACGCGCGCGGTCGAGCGCATTG
>Ga0335081_10007226_pt1 | contig 17743 bp, 20 predicted proteins | sample Lox_Sample_35_FD_206713 | JGI IMG/M metagenome (GOLD analysis project Ga0335081, IMG submission 206713) | Soil microbial communities from Loxahatchee National Wildlife Refuge, Florida, United States - Lox_Sample_3.5 | ecosystem: Environmental > Terrestrial > Soil > Wetlands | place: USA... | reverse complement strand
GGAGAATACGCGCAGCCGCCCATTACAATCAGAAAGCGGCGGGACAGCCGTCAGGAAACATTTCTGTGGTTCGTGAACGTCAAGGAAGAAGTCGACGGGCAGCGGCACGGCAGGTCTAGTCTATTTTCTTTCCTATGACGTTTGTTGCAGTTTTTCTCTTAAGTCGTGCACCCCAACTACAGAGACATGTCAAGTCAAACTTCTGTGAAATGTTCGCCTCCTGAAAATTACACCAATTTTTGTGGATTGCTGGTACCGAGCAGTGCCAACATACGTCTAACTTCCAGCAGCTTACTTTCGCGAGGTACGTGTACGATGCCGTATCCAGCCAAAGTGTCGCGGCAGTCCCGCCATCGGAGGCTCGTTCTCTGTATTGACGATCATCGGCAGGGGCTTCATGCCCGCAGGCTCATCCTACAGAGCGCTGGCTATGACGTGATCACGGCCAGCAGCGGCAAGATCGGTCTGCGGCTCCTTGAACGGCATCCCGTTCAACTTGTGATCTTGGACTACCGTATGCCGGAGATGAACGGAGATGCGGTCGCCCGCGAGATCAGGCGCACGCATCCACACGTGCCGATCCTTATGCTGTCGGGGCACCTCGACATTCCCAAACGGGCTGTGTCCACGGTGGATGCATTCGTGGAAAAAGGGCAGCCACCGACTGTGCTGTTGGAATACTTGACTGTTCTGGCTGCGCCACAACGCGGGGAAACGCCGTCCGCGTAAAGGCGATTCGCTCCGCAACGGATTCATATTCGACAGCAAACGTGAGTGGCCACCTGCGCCTTACTTACAGTCGAATCGCGGTAGCGCAGCTGTTTGGCGTAAGTGCCTTCGTCCAGATGAAACCCCGGTTCATCTTTAAGGTGACGGCGGTTTTCGCGCATGACCTGCGGCCAGAGGACCCGAAGCTGTCCTCTAGCTATCTCCTCGGCGAGGGTGGCTACTCGCGGCGGCACTGGGCTGCTCTTCTGGGTAAGTTTCGTGGTTTCTTTGCCCAAGCTGCTTTTTGCAGGACCGAAGAGTCTGACTCTCACAACGCCTCGACATTTTACTATCATCGGGCAGCATGGGGTCGTCGGCTGGCCCCAGGATGAAATACGACAGAGCGCCGTTCTCGGAGATCTATGGCCGCCCTTCAATGATGGGCGGCTCGATCTTGGCCTGCTCGCGGGGCGTTCCCCGCGTGGCCACCAGCACCGCCACCGTCCAGGTCGGAACGAGATCGACGCCAGGCACGACCTTGGCGACAAACGACGGCAGAAACGCCCAGTGCCAGCCGAGCAGGTGGATGAGCATCCATGCGACCGCGATGTCGAGCAGGTCGTCGAGGGGTGAGAAAGCCCCTTCAACGAACATCGGAAAGAACACGATCTGGAGCGCATCTGCCAATATCGCGATGGCGAGCGCGGTGCGCCGCGGATTGGAGGGAAGTTCAAGCATGAACAACTCGATTATAGTCGGCAAATAAACTGGAGAGAGGTAGTCTTGTCTCCGTGCTTGCTCGTATCCAACCGCGGGCCTCGTTCCGCCCGGCCTACCTATCACTCTGGAAATCGGGTGAGCTTGCCCGCCGGGTCGAACGCGCGCTGAGTAAACTTGCCGACTGCACGCTCTGCCCGCGCGCCTGCCACGTTGACCGTTTGGCCGACAAGTTCGCGGTCTGCCGTTCGGGACGCCACGTGCGCGTCGGCAGCTATTTCCCGCACTTCGGCGAAGAAGACTGCCTGCGGGGTACGCGCGGCTCGGGCACCATCTTCTTCAGTGGCTGCAACCTGCGCTGCGTGTTCTGCCAGAACTTCGAGGTCAGTTGGCAGCTGGAGGGCGACATCACGCCGCCGGAGAAGCTGGCAGCCATGATGCTTGAACTCCAGGCGCGCGGCTGCCACAACATCAACCTGGTGACACCCGAACATTTGGTGCCGCAGATCCTGGAAGGGCTGCTAATTGCAGTGGAGAGTGGGCTGCGGCTGCCGCTGGTGTACAACACCAGCGCCTACGACTCTCTTGACTCGCTGGAACTGATGGACGGCATGGTGGACATCTACATGCCCGATTTCAAGTTCTGGGATCCCGAAATGGCACGTCGCTACATCCGAGCTCCGAACTACCCCGAGGCTGCCCGCCGCGCCATCAAGGAAATGCACCGTCAGGTCGGCTCCCTGGTGTTCGACGAAGACAATCTGGCGTTGCGCGGCGTGATCGTCCGCCACCTGGTCATGCCGGGCGGGATCGCCGGTACCCGCGAGATCCTGCATTGGATTGCCCAGGAACTCGGCCCGGATACCTATGTCAACGTCATGCCGCAGTATTATCCTGCGGGCAAGGTGAGCGACAAGGAGCACGCCGAGATCAATCGCTCGATCACGCTCCAGGAGTTCCAACAGGCGCTGGAGTTTGCGGATGAATCCGGGCTGCAGGACCTTGATCGGCGATCCCTCCTGCGAGCCACGATGCAGTGAGGAGAGGCGGTGTGCTCCGCTTTGCCCGGGAAACCTGAACACCTCGGTGCAAGACTGCAACCACTCCCGTCAAGCAAGGGTTCAGTCGGCTACCACGCTGGCCTCGGACACGGATTTGGAACGCGCTGCAAGCGCTCGATGGACCGTCCCCAGCCCAACTCCCAACTGGCGAGAGATCGTGCGTAGGGAAGCCCCCTGTGCGCGAAGATCCCGAATGCTTTTCACCTCGACGTCCACGCCAGGCCTGCCCAGCCGCTTTCCTTGCGCCCGCGCGTGGCGCAAGCCAGCACGAACCCGTTCCTGAATTAGCACTCGTTCAAATTCGGCCATTGCGCCGATGATCTGGAACATTAGCCGTCCCGAGGGCGTGCTCAAGTCCAGGTTGTCGCGCAGGCTGACGAACGCCACCCCGAGTGCCTCCATTTCCGCCAGAGCATTGACGAGCTGCTTGATGCCTTGAAAACGGACACGAGGGGTTTCACCACGACAGCACGACATCCGGATAGACCGACTGGGACGATGCTGGGGCATGGCCGGATGGCTGTGCAACATTCATCTGCCGAAAGCCGCTGCCACGCCGGAAGTGCCCGTCAGAAAGACGGTGCCCAGAACCATGCTGTACGCGGCGCTGATCGCAGCGGCCCACTGCAATACCCGGGGGCGGCGCATCGAAGCCCGAAACACGCCGGTTGCGGTCGCACAAACTAAACTGTTCATCAGCAGCATTCCACAAGAAAACTTCCCAGCCCAAACAGGCCTGCGGTAATGCCTCCGAGATTGGCAGCCAGCAGGAATAGCATCAATTGCGTGGGAGTTTCCGCTCCGACGCCATGGATGATCCCGATCGTGAATGCCGGCATCTTGCCGATCCGCCTGCCAGGAGGCCGTGGGGCCGCCGAACCGAGCTGCACCCGCAATCGCCAGAAGCACCAGAGCGCTGCATTCCAGAGCAGAACTAGGCGTGTTTGCGGCAGATGAGAATGCGGGAACGATCTCCGAACTACGGTGGTCCCAAGAACGTAGCCGCCAAGGACAAGAAGAGTGAGTCCCACCAGGGGGTGAAACCAGGCGTCAATAGCTGCCGGGAGCGAGAAGTGGAATAGGATGACGGCCGTGCCGAGCACCGCCACGGTGACAGCATGTCCGATGGCATACATCAGGCCCATCTTCATGGCGTGCACAGGTCCGCGCTGCACAGCCGCGATGTCAGAGATGGCGGCAACATGGTCGTAGTCGAGACCATGCCGAAACCCCAGCACGCCGGCGGAAACCAGAGCTATATTGAGTACCAACGGCGCGGAGTAACTCATGCTGCCCCCTTGCCTGCTTATGCGGAACTCATGGCGAAGTTTCGGGTTCGGTTCAATCGCAACCAATCCAGCCAGCGATCGAGACCGTCGCCCGTCATGCACGAGAGCTCGATGATTTCGATTCCGGGATGTACTCGCCGCGCGTTTTCACGCGCCTGTTCCACGCTGAACGGCACGTACGGCAGCAGATCCAGCTTGTTCAAAACCATCAGCTCGGACTTTACGAAGATCGACGGGTATTTCAGGGGCTTGTCTTCGCCCTCGGTAACGCTGAGCAGCACGACCTTGGCGTGTTCTCCCAGATCGTAACTTGAAGGGCAAACAAGGTTGCCAACATTCTCGATCAGCAGCATGTCGAGATCGCCCAGGTTCCAGTCAGCTAGGTGCTTCTCTACCATCCTGGCGTCCAGGTGACAGGTACCGCCAGTAGTGATCTGCCTTACCGGGAACCCGAAGCGGGCAAGCCGCCGGGCGTCGTTTTCTGTCTGGATGTCGCCAGTTAGAACGGCAACATGCGTATTGTCTGGAAACGCCGCGAGCGTGCGCTCCAGCAGCGAGGTTTTGCCCGAGCCCGGTGAGCTGACCAGGTTAAGACAGAAAACGTTGTTTTGGCGGAACCGCCCTCTCAGCTCAGCGGCAATCCGCTGATTCTCATTGAGCACCTTCTGCTCGACTAAGAGGCGGGTCATTCATCCTCCGTCTCGATGAATGCGATGTCGAGCTCCTCGCCCGCCACAAGGATCGTGTTTTCAGCGCCACATTTCGGGCACTGGGTTTCATAGTTGGCGGACTGGAACGTTTGCTGGCATTGCCGGCAACGCTGCTTGCGGCGGCAATATTCAATCTCCAATGCCAAGCGTTCCCATGGCGATTCCCTGGTGAGAGCTTCGAAGCCGAACGAGAGGGCGTCGGGATCGACTCCTGACAGTTCACCCACACGAACCCCAACCTTGGTGAAGCGCGCGCCTGCGTATCGTGCAGCTTCGGCTGCGACCCGATCCAGTATGGCGGCAGCTATGCTGAGTTCGTGCAACTATCCTCCTGATGGATAAACTGCGGTCGTCCGATTTGGTCTCGTCCCCCTAAACAGCGGGCTACAACCACTTCGACAGTTGTGCTATAGCAGCCTCTATTACTTGATTCAGTGCGTCTGCCACTGGGGCCGACAGCGAAGCACCCAACTCGGTCGATCCGGGCTGGATGCCGAGTACGACGACTTCTTCAGGCTCTTGTCCAGTGATCCGCAGTGCCGCTAGCAGGTCGGCGAAGCCAAGCTGGTGTACGCTTCCGCTGCCCGGTATCTTGCGCAATTCTTCCCCTTCCAGGCGGATCAATGTTCCCGCTGGTGCGCCGGCATCCACGGCGTCGATCACCAACAGGCGTCGCGCTCCACCAACATGATTCAACAACATGAGGCCCAGCGTTCCGCCATCGAGCAGCTGCACATCCGTCGGGACGCGGCAATCCGCTTGTAGCCGCTGCACGGCATGGACACCGACCCCATCATCGCTGTGAATGAGGTTCCCCAGGCCGAGCACCACGGTCGTGGCCGAGTCCAATTGCATTAGCGATTGCTCGCACGCGCTATTTTTCAGCCATCCCCGGCGCGGTTAGCGGGGTTGGCCCTCGGCTGCAACGATTGCCTCATCCTGTTCCAGCTCGTTTTCCGGAACAAACTTGTACCCGGTGAAGATGCTCTCGACCAACCCGTTGCGCTCTTCCCACGAGACCAGAACTGCACTGTAAACGTGGTGAATCACAAAGACAAAAAACAGATACATGTTGAAGAAGTGGATCAGGCGCAAGGTTTGGATATCAACCAGCCGCGGGAGCCAGCCAATAAACAGGCTGAAGGTTCGGCTGCCCAGAATCTGGCTGTACATGGCCAAGCCGGTGAGGATTTCAAGCAACATGATCACGAACATCACCGTGTAGGTGATCCCCGCCAGCGCGTTGTGGCCCACGTGGTGTAGCAGGTCCTTGTTGAGAAAGCTGTAATACTTCACCATCTGGCCCATGCCTCGCCATTGTCGGCGATGTATGGGTATGAATGCCGTCCACCGCGACCAATGGTTCCCCTTGAAGAACCAGTAGATCCTCAGGATGAACGCGCCAATGAAAACGAATCCGGCCACCAGGTGTATGAATCGCATGGTTCCCATCAGATAGGCAGCGTCGCCGCGCGCAATGATGAACGGATTGTGCATGTAATAGCCAGTAAACGACAGGACCGCGACCGGGAGAACGATCAGCCAGTGCGACACCCGGACCGGAAGTTCCCAGACGTAGACTCGTACTTGGGTGACGCCGGTGTCGGGTCGGTTGACCTCCGCCCAATGGCGTTGCCGAACGATTGCCATTGCCGCCTCCCTGGCTTACGCCTGCTTTACTGCAAGCCTGTGGCCGCGCACGTCCACCACGTGGACGGCGCAAGCCAGGCATGGATCAAACGAGTGAACGGTGCGAAGGATTTCCAACGGCCGCTCGGGATCGGCAATCGGGGTCTTTAGCAGAGCAGCCTCATAAGCTCCGCGCTGCCCCTTACCGTCACGCGGCCCGGCATTCCAGGTCGAGGGCACGACAGCCTGGTAGTTCTTGATGGCCTTGTCTTCGATTTGCACCCAGTGCCCGAGCGAGCCGCGCGGAGCCTCATGAAAACCAAACCCCTGCGCCGTACCGGGCCACGTACTCGGGTCCCATTTCTCGCCGTTGTGGACGCGAATCTCGCCGCGGTCCAAGTTGCGGCCCAATTCGTTGATCCATGCCGTGACGTGGCGGGACAGAAGCTGGGTCTCAAGGGCGCGGGCGGCGACTCGTCCCAGAGTGGAAAACAGCGCGCTCGCCGGAGCATTCAGCTTGGCCAGGGCCGCATTCACCAGATCCTTCACCTCTTGATGGCCAGACGCATAGGCTACCAGCATGCGCGCCAGCGGACCGACCTCCATCGGGTGGTCCTGGTAACGTGGAGCTTTCAGCCAGGAATATTTCTGGTCGGTCTCCAGGTGCTCGTAGGGAGGCTTGGGTCCGGTGTACTTGGGGTTCGTCTCTCCCTGGAACGGATGTTTGGCAGTGTTATTTCCTTCCGTGTACTCGTACCAGGAGTGGGTCACGTATTCCGTCACATTGTTGGGATCAACCGGGTACACCTTGGAAAGGTCGCGGTTCATGATGATGCCGCGTGGGAGGAACAAGCGTGAAGTATCCTTGAGGCTGCCCATGGGATACTCGCCATATGACATGAAGTTGCCCAGGCCCTCTCCGCGGCCGAACCAGTCACGATAAAAACTGGCAACTGCAAATACATCGGGAATGTACACCTGCTCGACAAACGTCTGCGCGTTCTGGGCGAGTTCCCGCAAGAGCGTCATCCGTTCCGGGTTGATGCTCGCCTGCGGCTCGTTCAGGTCCATCGAGGTGGACATTCCACCCACCAGGTACGTCTGCAGGTGCGGGTTTTTGCCGCCCAGGATGGCGTGAATGCGGATGAACTCTCTTTGGAACTCCAGAGCCTCGATGTAGTGGGCAACTGCCATGAGGTTAGCTTCGGGCGGCAGATGGTAGGCGGGATGCCCCCAGTACCCGCTGGTGAACAGGCTTAACTGCTTGCTCTCAACCAGCGCCTTGACCCGGTTCTGGATAGCGGCGAAATAAGTCTGGCTGGATTTGGGCCAGTTGGAGATCGACTGCGCCAGCTGTGCTGTTTTCGCCGGGTCCGCTTTTAAGGCTAGAGTCACGTCCACCCAGTCCAGTGCGTGCAGGTGGTAGAAGTGGATGACGTGGTCCTGGATGTATTGCGTCGCGGCGATGATATTGCGGATGATGCGCGCATTCTCCGGGATCTCGATCTGCAACGCATTCTCCACAGCGCGTACGGAGGCCAGCGCATGCACCGTGGTGCACACGCCGCAGATGCGCTGCGTCCAATACCACGCCTCGCGGGGGTCGCGGCCACGCAGGATCAGCTCGATCCCACGGAACATCGTGCCCGAACTCCACGCGTCGGCAACCGCGCCCCCTTCCACTTGGGCTTCGATCCGCAGATGTCCTTCAATTCGGGTAACCGGGTCAACCACGATGCGTGCCATTGCGTCCTCCTATCACTTGGGCGGTGGTGTTGGACCCTCTCCGGCTTTGGTCCCTACCTGGGCGGGCGGCGGTCCGGCTGCGGGGTACTTACGGAACCGGTCGCGCAGGGCGCTGGCAATGCCGTGGGCCAAGGTCGCCCCGGCCACGCCTGCGGTTAGGGCCAGGCCAATCTCTCCAGCGGTTGTGTCCACGCCGAAGCCCGGCACTTGGGGAAGCCGCTTGTAAAAAGGCGATTTGGTGTCCCAAAAGCGGTAGGAGGCGCAAGCCACGCAGCCGTGGCCGGCTTTGACCGGCCAACTGGTCTGGTCATTCCAACGGACAGTGGGACAGTTGAACGTCGCCTGCGGGCCCTTACACCCCATCTTGTAGAGGCACCAGCCGCGTCGGTGTCCCTCGTCGCCCCATTCCTCGACGTAGCGGCCCGCATCGTAGTGCGCCCGGCGCTCGCACTGATTATGAATGATCCTGCCATAGGCAAACAGGGGCCGGTTGTACTGGTCGAGTGCCGGCAAGTCCCCAAAAGTCAAGTAATGAACCAGGACGGCGGCCGTGTTGACGGGATTAGCGGGGCATCCGCCAAGGTTCACGACCTTAATTCCAGGAACAGCCTCCTGCACGCCAACTGCACCCGTCGGGTTGGGGGCCGCAGCGGCGATCCCTCCATCCCAGGCGCACGCCCCAGTGGCGATCGTGGCCACGGCGTTGCTGCAGACGTGTCGTGCTATATCCAGCGCCGTTTTTCCAGCGATGGTGCAGTACACCCCTCCATCTCCCAGAGGGATTGAGCCCTCGACCACGGCGATGTACTTCCCCTTGTTCTCACTTACGACTCGCTCCAAGGCGGCCTCCGCCTGCTTACCGGCACCGGCCATGATGGTCTCGTGGTACTCCCACGAAAGCAGGTCGAGGACCACCTCAAGCACAGTGGGGTGACTGCTGCGCAGTATCGATTCGGTGTTGCCGGCGCAATCCTGGAACTCCAGCCACACCAGCACAGGCCGCGTCGTGCGTTCCAAGGCCTTGGCGACCTGCGCTACATAGCGGGGTGGCAGTGCCAGCACGGCGGTCATCATGGTGCAGAACTTGACAAACTTGCGGCGGGTGATGCCACGTTGTTCGAGGGCACTTGCAAGGGACTCTTCCGGTGGTAGCATGACTCCTCCTAGTCGAACGACCGGGACCTGAGCATTCGAATCGGAACCGGAAAGATGGGGCTTGATACCGGAAATCAGCCCCCACATGCAGTGATGATGGTCACAGACGGGTGTGATTGAACCGGAGTACCCTGCCCTTCCATTGGGCAGGCCTACCCGCTTGGCATACAATGCGCCATCGTACCTGCCTGGAATCCATGGAGAAAGCTGCCACCTCGGCAATCGTCTCTGCCGGTTCCGGCTGCTGCTTGCGCCGGCTCCGCCTGGTGATCCGCGGTGCTGTGCAAGGGGTTGGTTTCCGGCCATTCGTGTACCGGCTGGCAAGCGCGATGGGATTGAGCGGCTGGGTGCTCAACTCCGCCCAAGGCGTTTTCATCGAGGTGGACGGAGAAGAGGCTCGCCTGCATAACTTTCTGGTGCGCATCGCTCGTGAGAAGCCTGCTATAGCCCACATCCAGAGCATGGAATCGTCGTTGCTCGATCCTGCCGGGTTCACGCACTTCGAGATCCGCGAGAGTGCCGGCGGAGAAAAGACGACGCTTATCCTCCCCGACCTTGCCACCTGCCCCGAGTGCCTGCGGGAGATTCAAGATCCAAAGGACCGACGGTACCGCTATCCCTTCACCAACTGCACCAACTGTGGCCCGCGCTTCTCCATCATCGAGTCGCTGCCCTACGACCGGGTGAACACTACGATGAAGACGTTTGTCATGTGTGCCGAGTGCGAGCGCGAATATCACGGACCCGAGGACCGACGCTTCCACGCGCAACCGAATGCCTGCCCTGCCTGCGGCCCGCACCTGGAATTATGGGACGCGAGCAGTGAGGTGCTGGAATCTGGAGACGCCGCTCTGGAGGCCGCCGCAGAGGCAGTCCGGCGCGGCTTGATCATGGCGATCAAAGGGCTCGGCGGCTTCCACCTCGTGACTGACGCTGCCAACGAAGATGCTGTGGTGCGCCTGCGCCACCGCAAGTTGCGCGAGGAAAAACCATTCGCGCTGATGTATCCATCCTTCGCTCAAGTGGCGCGTGACTGCCAGCTTTCGGGAGTCGAAGAACGTCTCCTGCGCTCACCGGAGTCGCCCATCGTACTGCTGCGCCGGCGCGATGCCCAGTCGCCGGCTGTGGCGGCGTCGGTAGCGCCGCGGAATCCCTATCTGGGGGTAATGCTGCCGTACACTCCGTTGCACCATCTTCTGCTGTCGGATCTGGGATTCCCCGTGGTCGCCACCAGTGGGAATCTCTCGGACGAGCCCATCTGCACCGATGAGCACGAGGCCTTGCGCCGTCTGCGTGGAGTTGCCGACTTGTTCCTGGTGCACAACCGGCCGATTCTGCGACATGTGGATGACTCTATCGTGCGCGAAGTCAGCGGACGTGAACTGGTGTTGCGCCGCGCCCGCGGTTTCGCTCCCTTGCCGGTTCAGCTGCTCGGTGAGTGCCCGTCGCTGCTGGCCTTTGGCGCGCATCAGAAGAACACGATCGCCGCGTCGATAGGGCGGCAAGTCTTCATCAGCCAGCACATCGGCGATCTTGAGACCGCTCAGGCCCGTGAGGCCTTTCAGCACGTAATCGGAACGTTCCGCCACCTGTATGAACTGCGGCCCGCCGCAACCGCCTGCGACTTGCACCCTGCTTACTTCTCCACCCTGCACGCGACACGAAACGGCAAACCGGTCTCCAAGGTTCAGCATCACTACGCGCATGTCCTGTCCTGCATGGCGGAGAATGAGGTGCAGCCTCCAGTTCTGGGAATATCGTGGGATGGAACCGGTCACGGAACCGATGGCACGATCTGGGGCGGCGAGTTTTTGAGCGTCGGCCCGAGATCGTTCTCTCGTCTGGCGCACCTCCGAACCTTCCCTCTGCCAGGTGGGGAGAAAGCCGTGCGCGAGCCGCGCCGAGTAGCCTTGGCGTTGCTGTATGAAATTTTCGGGGCCGAAGCGTTCGACATGGTCCACCTTGAACCCGTGAGCGCGTTTCCCAGCGGTGAACTGCGGATTCTCCGCGGCATGTTAAAGCAACGGCTGAATTCTCCCGTTACTTCGAGTGCTGGTCGCCTGTTCGATGCCGTAGCTTCTTTGACCGGCCTGCGCCAGGTGTGTAGCTTCGAGGGGCAGGCGGCCATGGAGTTGGAGTTCGCTGCGGGAGCCGCCGTCGGCGATGGAAGTTACGACTTCCGATTGCAGGAAGAGCACGGCTGCCTGATTCTCGACTGGGAGCCGATGGTGCGAGCCATAGTGGAGCAGCCGGACGATCCCGCGGTCGCGCGCAGATTCCACCACACTTTGGCGTGCATGATGGTCGCCACCGCGGAGCGCGTGGGCGACTCCCGCGTGGTGCTGACCGGAGGGTGCTTCCAGAACAAGTACCTGACCGAGATTGCGGTTCGCAAATTGTCGTCCGCGGGTTTTTGCCCCTATTGGCACCAGCGCGTGCCTCCCAATGATGGTGGCATCGCGCTGGGGCAGATTATGGCCGCGGCTCGCGAGCTGTCCCAGGAGTAGTTCCTATGTGCTTGGCCGTACCAGGAAAAGTCTTGAGCATTGAGGGCGAAGACATCGCTCGCGTTGGACGCGTGAACTTTGGCGGGATCGTCAAGGAAGTTAACCTGGCCTATGTGCCACAGGCTGAGATCGGCGACTATGTTGTGGTGCACGTGGGCTTTGCCATCAGCGTCATGGATGAGCGCGAAGCCACGCAGGTCTTCGAATACCTCAAGCAGATCGGCGAACTGGGCGAGATCGAGGAGCGGCAGCCATGAAATTCGTGAACGAATACCGGGACCGCGCGGCCGCCGAGGAGTACGCCAGCGCCATCGCCAGGATCACGACCCGACCCTGGATGATCATGGAAGTCTGCGGTGGCCAGACGCATGCCATCGTCAAATTCGGTATCGATGAGCTTCTGCCGAAATTCATCACTCTGTTGCACGGCCCAGGATGCCCGGTCTGCGTGACCCCGGTCGAACTCGTGGACAAGGCGACGCAGATTGCCTCGCGCTCTGAGGTGATTTTCTGCTCCTTCGGTGACATGCTGCGTGTGCCCGGCACCGAGCGCGACCTGTTTGCCGTCAAGGCTGCCGGAGGTGACGTGCGCACGGTCTATTCGCCGATGGACGCTCTCAAGTTCGCGCGCGATAACCCGGCGCGTCAGGTCGTGTTCTTCGCCGTGGGCTTCGAGACCACCGCGCCTGCTAATGCAATGGCCGTGTACCAGGCCAAGCAAGCTGGCGTCACAAATTTCTCCGTGCTCGTTTCTCATGTGCTCGTACCTCCGGCCATCGAGGCCCTGCTTGGCTCACCCGATAACCGCGTGCAAGGGTTTCTTGCCGCAGGACACGTGTGCACTGTCATGGGTTACGAGGAGTACTTGCCCATCGCCGCCAAATATCGCGTCCCCATAGTGGTCACGGGCTTTGAGCCGCTGGACATCCTGCAAGGTGTCTATATGTGTGTACGGCAACTGGAAGAAGGTCGGGCGGAAGTAGAAAACCAGTATACGCGCTCGGTGCGCCGTGAGGGCAATCGCCCGGCACAGCAACTCGTCAGTCAAGTGTTCAGGGTGGTGCCGCGGAAGTGGCGAGGGATCGGCGAGATCCCGCAAAGCGGCCTGGGATTGGCGCCGGAGTATGCTGCCTACGATGCCGAACTGCGCTTCGATCTGGGGGCGTACACCGCAGAAGAGGACTCGGAATGCATCAGTGGCCTGGTCCTTCGCGGCGTAAGAAAGCCGTACGAGTGCTCCGCCTTCGGTGCCCGCTGCACCCCCGAACACCCGTTGGGTGCGACTATGGTCTCCAACGAAGGTGCCTGCGCTGCCTATTACCATTACCGTCGACGCAACCAGAAGCACGAAGTCGTCGCAGCCGCTTTGAAGGAGCCTTCCCATGCCTGAGGTGAAGCCCTTTGCGATACAGTGTCCGGCCCCGATTGGCGACACCGGACTCGTTCAACTGGCGCACGGCGGTGGCGGCAAGTTGATGCATGACTTGCTGGAGCGCATGGTGCTGCCTGTGCTTGGGAACCCGATCCTTGAGTCCAGGCACGACGGTGCGGTACTCGTTATGAACGGGATGCGGCTGGCCTTCACCACCGATTCCTATGTCGTACGACCCCTGTTTTTCCCCGGGGGCGACATCGGCGCACTGGCCGTCAACGGCACGGTCAACGATCTGGCCATGTGTGGCGCGCGGCCGCTCTACTTGAGTGCCGGCCTCATCCTGGAAGAGGGGCTTCCGCTCGATACCCTGAACCGCGTGCTGGCATCCATGCGCCGCACTGCTGAAGCCGCAGGCGTTCAGTTCGTCACCGGTGATACGAAGGTCGTGGACAAGGGCAACGGCGACCAGATCTTCGTCAATACCGCCGGTATTGGCCTGCTCAAACACGCGCTCAGCATAGCGCCCAGTAACGTATGTCCAGGTGACGCTATCCTCCTGAGTGGCGACGTCGGGCGCCACGGCATCGCCGTCATGGCCGTGCGCCAGGGACTGGAGTTTGAGACCACTATCGAGAGTGATTGCGCACCCCTTGCGCAGCCTGTGCTCGCCTTACTGGATGCCGGCTTCGAGGTCCATTGCCTCCGCGACCTAACACGCGGCGGACTAGCGACCGCTCTGATCGAGATCGCAGAAACCGCACGGCTGAGCATCGCCATCGACGAATCGGTTATCCCAATCAAGGAGGATGTGCAGGCCGCCTGCGAGATCTTGGGATTCGACCCGCTTTATCTAGCCAATGAAGGCCGGTTCGTTGTGTTCCTGCCCGCATCGCGAGCTGCGGACGCGCTGGACGTGCTGCGAGCCCATCCGGTTTCTTCCGGCGCCGAACAGATCGGTGCTGTCGGCAAGAATGCCGCCGCGATAGTGACCCTTCGGAGCAGAATCGGTACCACTCGCGTTCTGGACATGCTCACCGGCGAGCAACTGCCACGAATCTGCTGAGCCGCTCTGCGCTAGCAGCCGGAGTCACAACCTTTGGGGCCGCCACAGATCCCAACGCGCTGTCTTTGCCATCCCACATCAGCGCTGACCAGGTGAAAGGGTTTGGCGCAACGATGATGAAATTGGTCCTGTCGAGTCACATTGACGAGGTCCTGGAGACGGTAGAGGGAAACATCCACTACGTCTGAACGCGAGAATGGCACCGATGACATCTGGCGTACCTGCGCAAAGTTGGCGGTTGGACGGTTCGGCGAGCCGTCCTGACCGCTCACGCGCTCGCCCGCCAGAGCAACAGCGTAGAGCGGTTCGAAGCAAGCTTTTTTGGAGCGATGCCCGTGATTCGTCAAGCTGGCGCAGCTGTTCTTCTCCTGGTGCTTACGCTGTCCTTGCAGTGCGTCGGGGTCGCTGCGCTCATAACTTGGTTGAAAGGCGTTGTGGCAAACGACATTCACGATCTTCGGCTAGTTCACGCTGCCGAGCTAGTCATGGAAACCACATTAGCGATTATTTTTCTGCACGGACTTGTCATTCTGCTGTGGGCTGGCTGCTATCGCTGGCTTTGCTTCCCCTCATTGGAATCTGCCTTTTACTTTTCGGCAAGCAGTTATGCGACCGTCGGATACGGCGATGTGGTTCTCCCGTCGAAGTGGCGCCTTTTGGGTCCCCTGGAGAGCATGATCGGCGTGCTGATGTGTGGGATATCCGTAAGTCTTCTGTTCGCGTTGGTCACCCGGCTCGTCGACGGCGAAGCGCGTTCTCGAGCAGCTAAAGCAGGCTGAGTCGTAAGTTCAGGAGCTTTTTATGTTGATGGTTCACTTATCCTCGGCGGCTCCGGACCCAGCACCCAAGCCGGTTCCGGTTCCGGTCCCGCCCACGGAAGCCCCAGCGGACGAAGGACACCGTGCTGCTAAGGCCCCGCCCAAATGGCAGAAGTATGGCACTCCAGTCATGGTGCTGCTGTTGGCTCTCGCGGTTCTATTCACCGTCACGCACAACTGGAATTCCTGGGAAGGAGGACACGTCGAACAAGTCACCGACGATGCCTATGTGCACGGCGACCTTACGCCATTAAGTACCAAGGTGGCTGGCATTGTCCGCAACGTCGACGTCTCCGACTACCAGCAGGTGCACAAAGGGGATCTCCTGGTTGAGCTCGAGGACAATGACTATCAAGCCCAAGTGGCACAGGCTAGCGCTGGGGTTGGAGCCGGGAGGGCATCCATCGAGAACAACCGTCGTCAGCGCGAGCTTCAAGACGCGCGGATTCAGCGAGCCCTGGCGGGAATCGACGAGGCAAAAGCGCAGATTGCGGCCGCGCAGGCAGGCAAGCACGCGGTGGAAGCAGGTCTGGTGCGCGCCCGCTCCGAGCGCAAACGCCAGGAAGGCCTGTATCAGACTCATTCGACAACACAGCAGAAGCTGGAGCAGGCGGTTGCTGACGAAGAGAGCTTTGCTGGCCAGTATGCCAGCCGCGAAGCGGACGTGGCCCAGGCCAGAGCCGCACTGCGCAGTAGTGAGCTGGCAGCCGAAGCGGAGCGGCGTCAGAAGAGTGTCCTGGAGTCTCAGGAACTGCAACTTGCCGCCGACCTGCGCGCGAAAGAGGCCGGCTTAGTGGCCGCGCAAGTGAACCTTGGTTACACGAAAATCTTTGCACCAGGCAATGGCAGTGTGGGCGAACGCCAAGTCCGGCCAGGGCAATTGGTGTCTCCCGGTACACAAGTCATTCCCTTCATCGATCGCACGCGCTGGGTGCAGGCAAACTACAAAGAAACGCAGCTCACGAATGTTAAGGTCGGCGATGCGGCGGAGATCCGGGTTGACGAATATCCCGGGCAAGTCATACACGGCAAAGTAGTCGAAATCGCCCCAGCGAGCAGTTCGCAGTTTGCACTGCTGCCGCCTGACAATGCCACCGGTAACTACACCAAAGTCGTTCAACGAATCCCGGTCAAGATCGCACTCGATGACACCGGGCTCGTCAGCAAGCTGCGACCGGGACTCTCGGTGACCGCAACCGTGCGCACGAAAAAGTAGGCAGGCTTAACGTGGCTAGCGCAACTGCAACAATCCGGCCGACGCCTGTGCAGATTGCGCGGGCAGCTGCTCTCGCGCTTCCGGGGGAGGTTTCGACCAGGCCGTTGCTGGGGACCCTCGGAGTTCTTATCGGAGCCGGGCTGGTCACACTTACCGGCCGGATGCTTTCCCTGGGCCTGGCAGACCTCAAAGGCCACGTCGGTATTAGCTACGACGCCGGTGCCTGGCTCGACAGTGCCTACAACGCATCGTTAATGTTCATCGGACCCTTCAGTGTGTATCTGGGAGGGGTGCTCGGACCGCGCCGCGTGCTTCTTTTCGCGGCGGGAGTGTTTACCGTAACCTGCACTTTTCTGCCGCTAATACATAGTTACAGTTTGCTAGTTGCAGCTCTTATCGTGGCAGGGCTGACCTCAGGCACGTTTTATCCTCTCACGCTGACTTTTGCTCTGCGCGCCCTTCCCCTCGGCTTGTTGCTGCCGCAGCCTCTCCAACCATGGACAGGGTGGTGCTGCACTGAGGTTGCGACCACCACTCACTTCAAATTTCCCATTTTTTGCGTGAAAACCGCAGGCTCCCTGTCGCGACTTCCGGTACTAGTGCCGGAAGTTTTGCCGCGTGCCGAATGTCAGCGCCGGCGGGGCGGCCTCTAGTTCCCACCGCAGCATTAACCAGCAGAGACCACGGGCCTGTCACCCGCGTTCCGCAGGGTTTCCTGACTACGAAATCCTCCCAGCTTCCTCCGTGGTTAGCTCGTCCTCAGGGCTCATTTGTCCTCCAGAGGCTTGACCTGCACTCGAACGGGTGCCGGAGTCATGACAGCACCCCGTTCCCGCATGCGACATCGGGAACGTAATCGAACCCTGTGCCAACAAGGGCGACAGCATTCCCGGCCCCCGCATCCTTCACGATGCGGCAGACGCTCGCCCGCGAGATTCCATGCTTTTTCGCCACCTGCGTCAGGGACATGCGGGACTGACGGTCGCGGACGACCTGCTCTCGGTTCACATCCAGCCGCTGACGCCCGATCTGTCGGCCCTCCGCCCGCGCCCTGCGCATCCCTGCCCTGACCCTTTCGACGATCAAATTGCGCTCTAGTTCGGCGATTGCGCTGACAATCACGACCATCGCCCGCCCTAGCGGGCCGCCCGTGTCGATGTTTTCGCGGAAGCTCACAAACTCGATCTTCAGGTGGTTGAATTCGTCGAGGATTTCAAGGAAGTGCCGGACTGAGCGGGCCATCCGGTCGAACGCCCATACGAGGACCACATCGAACCGCCGCCTGCCGGCGTCCTCCATCATCTGGTCGAGCCCCGGGCGGCGTGCCTTGGTGCCGCTGACGCCGCGGTCGGTGTATTCCTGCACGACGTGCAACCCGCGCTGGCTGGCGAACTGCCGAAGCTCGTGCAGTTGGGTCTCCGGGTGCTGGTCCACGGTGCTGACACGACAATAGAGAGCGGCTCTCTTCATCTGCTTCAGTCCCCCCTTACGCTACCGATTCCGTGCTGCCAATCCCTGCGTTGCCATTCGCCTCGATCAGGCGGATGGCCCGCCCGCTGCGGACGTGCACCAAGACCGTGCTGGAGGGCAGCGCCTGCCTGAAGCCGCCCCGGCACAGGGCGATCTTCGCCTTGGTTAAGCTCGGAACCATGAAGGTGTTGCTGGAAAAGCGGTCCCGCTGGACGGGCAGCAAGATGTGCGGGATTCCGGCACTGTAGAGCACGCCCTCGGCATGGATCACGTGCGCAC
>Ga0335081_10007225_pt1 | contig 17744 bp, 16 predicted proteins | sample Lox_Sample_35_FD_206713 | JGI IMG/M metagenome (GOLD analysis project Ga0335081, IMG submission 206713) | Soil microbial communities from Loxahatchee National Wildlife Refuge, Florida, United States - Lox_Sample_3.5 | ecosystem: Environmental > Terrestrial > Soil > Wetlands | place: USA... | reverse complement strand
AGATCTAATGTAAGAAATGTTTTGGATCTCGACTTATTGGCATGGTTGGATCGGACACAAGTCAACTACCCACCCGTCTTCGACGAGCTCCGCAATGGAACGCTGAACCAAGAAGTCCGGGGCACCGATGTAACTTATTTTTTCAATCGTCTCGGCGACCGCCAAATTGGCCAGTGTCTCACCGAGATCATCAAAGTAGGCACCGTCGACACAAACAGCGTAGGCTGCGTCGCCTCCTCCGTTGTCCTCTACGTCTCCCTTGTCTTCATCGTCGGAATCGTCATGTCAAAATTCCTCATGTCCCTCTGGTTTCATTGGTTCATGGCCTGGCGTATCGGAAGCTACACCATCCCGAAAGGAAAGGAAAAGAAACGACGGGCTGAAATTGAGGCTTGGGAAAATGATATTAATAGGCCTGCCGCGACTTTACCGACAATTCGTCCCCCACCCGCTGAACGGCCCAAGAGTAGCTTTTTCCCAAACACCTCGAGGTTTACGCCCAAAACAATTGATGGAGATCGGCCCACAACAGGGTATAAGGCGTCAGATCGGCGGTCCCGATATACGGTTGGTCGGTCAGGGTCGTCATCTAACCTCCTTAATACATCGAGTGTCTATGGCGACAGTCTTCAGACGAATTCGGGCTATTTTGATGAGCCACCTCGGCTCTCGCAATTTATCACAGATGATGATCTAGAAGTCAGCCCTCACGGATCGGTGCTCGACAGCGTCATTCAGCAACCTCCCCCCGAATTCCAGCCATTCGGATACCCACTTGCCCATGTCCTTTGCCTCGTAACTGTTTACAACGAATCCATGGCCGGTCTCCGCACAACCTTTGACTCGATCGCGACCTCCGAATATCCCAATTCCCACAAACTTCTTCTCGTTATTTGTGATGGTACCGTCAAGGGTGCCGGTGAATCTGCGCCTACGACCGACTATGTAGTTTCCATGATGAAAGATCTTGCGGTGCCTGCGGATCAAGTGCAGCCTCACTCGTACGTTGCGATTGCCACCGGTTATAAACGACATAACATGGCCAAGATCTATGCCGGGTTCTACAAGTACGATAGTAAGACGGTACCGGTGGATAAACAACAGCGGGTGCCGATGATCTGTGTTGCCAAGTGTGGCAGTCCGATGGAGGCAAAGGAACAGAAACCCGGAAATCGAGGAAAGCGGGATTCGCAGATTGTTCTCATGTCCTTTTTGCAAAAGGTGCTCTTCGACGAACGGATGACGGAATTGGAGTTTGAGATATTCAATGGAATTTGGAAGATTACCGGCTTGTCTCCAGATATTTATGACGCCATATTGATGGTTCAATCACTCGCTTGAAGGACGATGGCTGATAATAGGTTGATGCGGATACAAAGATCTTCCCCGATTCCCTGAATTATATGGTCGCCGCGATAGTCAAGGATCCCGATGTCATGGGTCTCTGCGGAGAAACAAAGATTGCGAATAAGAGCAGGAGTTGGGTTTCCATGATCCAAGTTTTCGAATATTACATCTCCCATCATCTTACGAAAGCCTTCGAATCCGTTTTCGGTGGTGTCACTTGTCTCCCTGGGTGTTTCAGTATGTACAGTACGTTCCCTCGGACGCATCTTCCTCCCTACGATCTAACCCGCATTTTAGGAATCAAGGCGCCAAAGGGGGAAGCAGGATATTTTGTGCCCATCCTCGCAAATCCGGATATTGTTTCGAGGTATCAAGAGAACATTGTCGACACTCTGCATAAGAAGAACCTGTTGCTGTTGGGAGAAGATCGATACTTATCGACCCTTATGTTGAAAACATTCCCCCGGCGCAAACAGATTTTCGTCCCCCAGGCCGTCTGTAAAACCGTTGTTCCGGAATCATTCGGAGTCCTTCTCAGCCAACGTCGTCGATGGATTAACAGTACCGTTCACAATCTCATGGAACTCGTTCTTGTCCGAGACCTCTGCGGCACATTCTGTCTTTCCATGCAGGTAGTCCACTTTGTGACCATTTTTGTTAATTGGAAGTTTGTCGTATTCATTGAATTGGTTGGGACGTGTGTGTTACCCGCTGCCATTGGTTTCACAGTTTACGTTATTGTCATTGCGGCTGTCAAACGGCCTGTCCCGATCATCCCACTCGTTCTCCTCGGTCTCATTCTCGGACTGCCGGCAGTTTTGATTGTGTTGACGGCGAAGAGATGGTCGTACGTGGGTTGGATGCTCATTTACCTTTCATCCCTTATCATCTGGAATTTTGTCCTCCCCATCTACGCATTCTGGAACTTTGATGATTTCTCATGGTATCCCCTCTATCTTTTTGGGACAGTGTCTTATTCGCAGGGGCGATACGCGTCGTGTTGAAGGTGAATTGAAGCGTGGTGCGCATGGCGAAGGAGATGGAGAGTTCGATTCAAGCCAGATTATTATGAAGAGGTGGGCCGAATTTGAGAGGGACCGACGAAGGAAACAAATTGCTGCTCAACAATATGAGATTCCGGGTCCAATGGCGTTGGGCGGAGGAGGTCGTCCTCCTTCAAGTCGTACAGGGTCGTCGGTCCGGGGATATGATATGGGATATGTATGAGTCGTGGTGGAACAAGTTATTCGTTGCTACGTTGTGCTGAGTCGTTTTATTTTTGAGGATCATTAAGCTATCAAAGAATGAAAAGTAGAGTTCTTAGCATCGTGGAAACATCGATTTAATATCTAAATATGCCGATAAAAACAGAGCTTTTTGGTCCAATAAATCTACCTCCATCTTAAGGGTAATAATATATGCAAAAGTCGGTACATACAGGAAAGGCAAAAGGAAATCAAAACTTTTGTCGTCGCCGGACCGAATGAGTTGGTTTTTATTTTATTTTTTTTTTTTTTTTTTTTTTTCTCTTTCCCCTCCACCTTTTTTTTTAAAAAGGACTCCTTACTCCTCACTCCAGGGAATCAAAAATTGTAAGGAAATGAACAGCTCCACCTTTCCCACAGCCAACGAACTGTCGGCTGAACTGCTTTGTTCTTTGCATCCCTTTCCTTCTTATTGGTAAAATCATATGGACAAGTGTTGCCACAGCAAATACAATGCCTCAGTCGCCGGATCCGCCGAGGATTGCAACAACTGACGTTCCCCCACATCGAATAATTTCGGTTTGGGAAGTCGAATAACAGAGCGGTCATCTTCCTCAGCGTTGGGGGAACGAAGGTCAGATTCCTCAGACGAGTGGGAAGATTCTGTGCGTGGAGAGTCCGTGCGAGTTGGTTCACTGTCCTGGGAGGATTGCGATTTGGATATGTAGCGGTCCGCACTCTCCTGAAGAAGGCGGAGAGCTGCTAGTTTCCTCGGGGTCGGCAATTTTTCTCCGCAGTCCGTGAAACCTCGCTCGATGCACCGCTGACAATCATCCTTCTTGCTGTCATATACACACTGTCCAATCTGTCAGATTTGCTCTCGAGAAAGAAGCGAAGATAGTGGTCGTTACCTTACGCTTGCCCTTTTGGCATCGCATGCATCTGTACGAACCAGATTGGCCATACCTGTTGTTGCCTTTGCGTTTTCTTGTAATTGGTATACTGGAGATGTTAGCCGATACAGTCTTTCGGAGGAGAGCGGCGTACAGCATACGCTTATCTCGAGAACAGTCGCTGTCATTGCGAGGCTGAATGTCGATGTATTTTCCCAGCAATGGCGTCCGTGGAAGCGGCGTCCTCGGTGACCCTAACGAGTAATCTGAGTACGGGCTTCCATTCCATTCGCCCCAAGATCCAGCGTAATGATAACTCGATCTCGGTGAAGAATATTGATAGCTAGAAGCACAAAAAACAAGGGTTAGCCGATGCCGGGGAAATCAATTTGGGGGTAATTTACCATTTGGGACTCTCGGTATACGGCCAATCGTAGTAGTGTACATCTCTTTCAGAACCATACCCCCCTGTATTTCCGGCAAACTCCATTATAATTGGTTTCTTTTTTACACTCGATGTTCCTTCCCTCGGTTTGATTAAATGTCGCTGGGCAAAAAGCGCCAGCGCAGTCCCGGCGTAATAAATAAAAGATGGACGAGAGTGGCGGGGTGGGGAGACTCAGGTGACATTATGTGAAAGCGGTGTGCGCCCGTCGGAACGCCGATGTGGGATGCGGAAACACAGCGAAAAAGTTTATTCCGAATGGTCTCGGTCTCATGACCATGACGATAACGTGGGGGTTTGCTGTGTACCGATCCCACCCTCGGACCTCTCAATGGAACCTTTTTTGCGACCGAGGCACCGCCATCTTGCGCTAATAACATATAAAAAAATAAAACGGTTGCAGCTGCAGAATAGGGGAAAAACGGCAATTAAAGTTCCCGCCTCGTGCCTTGATGAATACTAAAATGAATTTACAGCAGATAATCTCACCAATCAAGGACTCTACTTCGGTAACACAAACATCTCCCGGTTCCAAGCGATGATAGCGATTCGTATAGGCCCCTTTCCCTCTTTCTGGAAATTTTTGGATATCTTGGCGACACGTATAAGAATGCCATCATGGTTCTGGAAAAAGATATTCACCGCCTCTAACTAACAGCCATTCCGATGCTGTTTTAAGATGAACCGAGCGGCTGTTTGTCCCTGTTCAACCATCTCTGAAAAATTTGCGTCTTTGCGATGCGCTGTTCCACCCTGGAAAGCGGGTAAATACGCGGACATTTCCCTGAGGGCGGGTTCGGTTAGGAGTAACACAACTCACGAGATTTCAGCCGTGCTCCCTGAATTAATCTGTGAGAAATTATCCCACGTACGGGGCGAAGAAGAGAGAAACCTTGGAAATAGTTAGCCCTTTAGAGAAACTGTACCATTGGATCAGTATCTTTACCTGTACTGCTGGTTCGCCTTTTCTTTAGCTCCTTTGTGTGCTCCGCGCGATTCGGCGACATTCACAATCGCTACAAAGGAAGCGATGTCAGAATTTAGATCGCGCCAACCCGCCACTCCCCGCTAAATGAAAAGAGCGTCCAAACTGATTTCATTGACCTCCAGTTGCAGAAACAATGAAACCCTCCGAAAACTGTCGCGCTAAAGATGCCGCCACCTTTTTGGCGCGCTAGTTCGGTGGGATGTGGGGCGTTCGGGAACCGTCTCAAAGCCTCGTGCCAACTTTTCCAGATGGCGGCGCTCCCCCTCCCCCGTAACTCAAGTTCTCGGATACAATTCTTGGATCGGCCCAAGTTGGCTCCGAATATCATCGGAAATGGTCGCCAAGCGTATGCAGTGCCCTCGCCCGAGGCTCGCGCGGACCTGGTTCGTTGCGAAATGAATCATGGGGATTGCGATCGCCGGTCATGCCTTCGCCACCGGGCCGTTCTGACACCAGATCAAGAGGCGAGGTCAAAGCGCGAGGCGAACTCTGCGCGGCCCGGGCATAGCTGATGGAATTGCGACCACATGCCATTACGTTTCTTTGCGGTTTTGCATCTCCGACGTTCATGGAACGCCGCAGGATAGTAATAGTTTCTGTTTTCGGCATGGAGTGCATATATAACGAGTCGAAACCGGAAACCCCGCTTTTTTAAAAAGCCCATGTGGTGGGCAGACGGATGGAGGATGAGTGTAGCTATTCGAAAAGCGTTACGTGAATTGCGCCTAGCGCGATAAGAAAGCATTGCCGCATGTGCCGTGAACGGAATGACAGTAACTTTTATTATTTAGTGCATAGGCTTCGCCGTTCATGCGTTAAAGCGCGATAAAATACGGTTCCGATCAAATCTGAGGTTTTACTATTTTCTATTTGGAGGAATTATGCGATATTTGATGCGCCGATGTTTTCCCCCTAGAATATTCACGGGACGTGGGGCAACGTCATCACCAACTGCCTTTATAGTCCGTCGTGTTCGTGTGACTCAAACCCCACGCTTATTCATCATAACCGATCAAGGGCGATGGTGCCAAAGAGTTAATAACCGGACATTCGGATCTGGTGTTACCAATTCTTCCCGCCTGACCCAAACCTTAAGTGGAGGCAGGCGATTCACCTAACCCACAAACCTGGTTATAATTCAAATCACGTGATTATTTCCGATAAAGCCGCGGTCCGATGGGACCACAAAGGCTATTGACTTTCAGCGGGATACCACACATCACGCGGGATCAAATACGGCCGATGCTTATTTGCACTGACGTGATACCCGGAGAAAAGCCTCAACAAAGTTTTCACGGTGACGCTCCGTTCGTCCCCGTAACAGACGACCGGAAGCATCTTCTGCTCTTCTAGTCTTCGATCACGATTGCTCTTCTTCTCTTCGTTAAACCGGAACGCAGTGTTGTGCCCGCGTGCCCTTTATCTTTTCACCATTTTTCGATCGACAAATTATTACAATGAAACGCCAAACTCGGATCATTACGCTGCTTGTCGTTGACACAATCTTCTTCCTCGTGGAGATCATCGTCGGTATGTCTCTGACACTTCTGTTCTTAACTTCTTATTAATCGATCAGGGTACATGGTCCATTCACTGGCCCTGGTCGCGGATTCATTCCACATGGTATTCAAATTGGAGCGTGCCGACGAAGCATGTTGACTCTGATATTTAGTTGAACGATGTGATGTCACTTATCGTTGCTTTATATGCGATTAAACTTGCTGCACGACAGACAACGTCCCCGAAATATTCATATGGATGGCAAAGAGCAGAAATCCTTGGTGCTTTAATCAATGGAGTCTTTCTCCTTGCCCTATGCTTAAGCATCTTCCTCGAAGCCATCCAGCGATTCTTCGAACCTCAAAGTGCCCTTCTTGCCTTCCCCCTCACTGATTTTAAGCAATATCCAAACCCGTCTTGATTCTCGCCGTTGGAAGCGCAGGATTAGCAAGCAATATCATCGGCCTTGTCCTCTTCCACGAACACAGTCACGGAGTTGGAGGCCATTCCCATTCCCATGGCAAACCCACCGATACAGCCCCCGTCGGCGACCTCGAATCCGGCGAAGCTCACACCCGCAAGTCTGGCGAACCCGAACGCCCAGTATCCTCTCTTGCAAACTCCATCGCAGTGGAACCCACAGATGAATCCGGGACCATCGCGGACATTCTCCCTCAAACCATCGTTCGAAGAGCATCGTCTCCACAAACATCAAGAATAGAAACGCCATCTATCTCCTCCTCACGTCGATCGATCCATCGTAAATCGCGCCAATCGTTCGCGAGTGCAGATGACATTTTCGTTTCTCCTGCTGCAAATCGTTTAAGCATTGTTTCTCAGGCACAAGAAATTGCAAGCCAGGCACGTCACGAGGAAACAGAAGATTCTGCTGAAGGTGAGGGAGAAGATGGATCGAATGCGGACCAAATATCTTCCCAGCAACCCGGGCCCAGCACCAGCGCCAAGCGGCCTGGTGGTCATCACAACCTCCACCGTCGAACCTCCTCTATCAAACACGACAAACACAATCATTCCAAGCCCCGACGGGCTGACAAAAACCGTGGTGGCGGAGGACACTCGCACCAGAATTTGAATATGAGGGGCGTATTTTTGCATGTTTTGGGGGATGCCTTGGGTAATATTGGAGTTATTGCGACGGCATTATTTATTTGGTTGACAGATTTCACGTGGAGGTTTTATGCGGACCCTGTGATTAGTTTGGTGATTACTGCGATCATATTTTCCAGTGCTTTGCCGCTTGTGAAGAGCGCGAGTTTTATTTTGCTTCAGGGTGTACCGACGGGGGTCTCGCTCGATGACGTCAAGGAGGATATCTTGGAGGTACTTATATCCAATCTCTCCTTCCTGCTTATGCCCCTCATCGTCGTCGTCACCATGACTATCCTAACGCCTGTGTTCAGATTAAGGGAATCGAGAACGTCCACGATTTACACATCTGGCAACTTTCAGACATAAAAATGATCGCCTCCGTCCACATAGGCGTCAACCTCCCCAAACGAAATCGGATAAAACGATACCACCAAATCGCCAAATCAATCCGAACATGCTTGCACTCCTACGGCATCCATTCTTCAACCATCCAACCGGAATTCTCGGATCGCGCACCGCTCTCTGCTGAGGAGGCCGTGACGGAGGATGACGAGGACACACCGCTTTTGTTGCAAGATAGTGGGGAGAGTTGTATGTTTGAATGTGTTGGTGGTGGGGCTTGTGTTGATAATCGATGTTGTGATGGAGCGACCGCGAAGAAAGGGGATAGTACCACACCGGAAGCGAAGAGCGCAGCCGGGTCGGGCCCAACCTATGGGGGTGTAAAGAGGAATGGGGTGAAGGGAGGGAAGTGAGATGATTTCCGTCGATGCTAATATGTTGGAGGAGCAATTTGACTTGGGTTTATTCAAGGGGGGGAGAAGGGGGGGTGCTCTATCGGCTTGTTTCTTGCTCTATAGATTTTGCGGAAAACCTGGTTTGCAAGAGAATGGCTTATTGTTACCGTTGGGTTTCTAGGGAACGAAAAAGTCGTTCGTTCTACCTTGCGAAGTGGAACTTCACGTGTCCTACGGATTTCTTAGATCGAGGCCTTAATTCGAATAAATTCCAATGAGTTCAGCAAGCCGCTACACCGGTTATCCCGACTTCGTCTCTCCTTAACCAGGACAAAACAGCGCGCCTGTATAACACCACGCCGCGTTTGCGTTTCTTAGATTAAGCGTGGGCCGCGGGCAAGTTGCTTCAAGGTTTCGAACCGAGCTCGCCTTTCTAAACTTACATTCATACTCCCATCCTACCTTGCCCTTGACTGACTTTCTTGGTATCGTGGTTGTACGGTGATATGGAAATAGCCTAAACTCAAACCTATCGCTTATTCACAAGTAATGGATTGAAGGCAAAACGGGAGAAAGCGTAAATAATATTGTGGGTCCAGTCAATAACCAAAGGAACTAGGAGACAAGACCTAGGCAATCGATAAGATAATATCTCCTTCCTCAGAATCACAATATCAAAATCCTCTTCCCAAAGCTAAACTTTGATACCTAAGACTGTTGAGAATCCACCACAGTTGAAGTTGAATCCCAAACAAAGAATCAGAGATTGAATTAAAAACTTGGCTAATAAAATAGGCTGCTGATTTTGCAGATGCTTTAATGTAAATTCTGAGTCTAATTTGAAATCTAAAAATATATAGATTCTTCAATATAAACAATCAACTTGAATAAGATCAAATTAAAGATTTAGATATTTGAACATTTTGATCTGATTTATTATTGTACTTTTAGAAACAATCTTTCTTTTTAATATAGTAATCTAAAAATTAGTTTTTTATAATTTAAACATTTTTATTTTTAATTAATTTAATGAAACATTTAACAACTTTACATGATTTATTATTATTAATATAATTTTAATTAGTTATATAAGAAAATAAAATGTCAATGTACTTATTACTATTTTTAACTTTATTTTATAATAAAAATTAGTATAAAATAAAAACCAAAAAAATAGAGATAAAAAAACTAAAGTAAGAAATTATAATTAGATATTAAAAATAGCAATAGATCATTTGTTAATAGTTAGCAAATAAAAAACAAAGAAAAATAAATGATAAAATTAAATAAAATAAAATAAAATTATTATATGATTTTAGTTAAAAAATTAAAATTTTGCAAAAGTAGTAGCTGATAATAGTTACTACTATCAAAAAAAAAAATTATATTAAACCTTTTCATAAACATTCAGTATGCCAACTACTTTAACTGTTATATCATATATTTTCGAAAATATTGGAAGCGGTAAGTTCATACGGTTAAATAGCTTGATGCTCAAATTACGTTGCATCTGCTTGGCCACGTGGCAGAAGGATAATTCCGCTGAGCCACACGCGAACAACGGCTCATTGGATTTTTGATTTTCACCTTTTCGCCCTCGTGTTTGTTTGCCGCTGTGTGCCCGCCATCAACGTTGCAGGAGGAATAGAACTTCGATGTGTGGACGGAGACGGTTGGCAGAGCAGCAAAGCCCTTGATGAACTGGCTCAAGAGCCTCTCCTTCTCGTCACAGCAAACCCAACACACAGCACCGCAGCGCTCCACTAACAGACACCAAAATATTGGCCGGACGTCACCGGCAGCGCAACCCCAACCCCCGCCGCTCCTCCCCATACGACACGCCGCACCGAAAACAGCACCTGCGAACACAACGACACGCGCACAACAACGGCCCGATAAGACAATGCACGTTGGCGGCGTGCACTCCATGTCTGCGTCCACGAGTGCCACTCCGCTATTGATGCCAAATGACATTATTGATCCTGCGTCGCCGCTGTCCATTCTTGCGGCCGCTTCGAAATTGACGACGTTCCCCTACGGCGAACTGCAAGCGGTCAATGCAAGGGTGCATCTCGAGACTGCTCCGAAATTGGCCGTGAATGGGGTTAGTCGCCCAAGTAACCCCAGCGCCGAACTGAACGGAGTGTTAACTTTAAAACAATCAAGTCCCGTTGCCGGGGTATCCGTGCCCCATACACCCCTGGTCGTTGAACAGAGACAAAAATTACGGTCACAGGATCGGATATCATCAATCGCTCCTGTACAACCATTACTCCCTCCATCCATGCCTCATCCGCCTCGTCCTCCGCCGACCGCAACTGCGTCGAATCAGACAGCGGCTGAGATTGAGGGTGCTTTCGTTGGAGGGCGGGTTCCAGATGCACCTATCTCACCCATAACAGCTGGCTCCCAACGGTCATTGCGGAAACAGCGGAATGTGATTGCGTCTGCTCTCCTTCCAAAAACTCGGTCTAAGCACGTCTCACAGGAGAGATCGACATCCCTCTCATCGACCCTGATAACAAGGACGAGTAAACGTTTAAAGACGTCTCACGACACTCCGGGATCTGAACCAATTGCTACCACCACGACCTTTCCGTTTGATCCCACACCTGAGCCAGGAAGCACCCCTCCTCCTGCACACAAACGACGGCTTCTCCCAGCCCGACAAGGACACATCGACATCCTTGAAGGCGAAATTTCCCTGCTAAGCACGCCTCAAAGACTAGACAGTACCCATCCATCTCTACATTCGTCCTAATAGGTAGACCGCCCATCCTTCGAAACATCCCATAAGATCATCCTCGTCAACGACTCAATCCCCTCCACCCCAACAACCCGCTACGAACCCTTCTCGCCAACAACAATCCCCGACCCAAACACCTCCCCTCAAACGATCCGCCCCAAACACATCGAAGCCCCGATATTCACCACCATTCGCCCGCTGCGCCCTCCATCTCACACCCCGACGACCGACCCCCTCCCCGACTCACTCTACGCAAAACCCCATCGCCGACACGAATTCACAGAAATCAGACTTCGCAATCGTGAGCGCGAGAAGATTGATTATGAGTGTTCGCTTATCGAACGGCAGTTGGCGATTTTGCGGAGTGAGGAATGGCGAAAGATTGTTGCGCCTGCGGCGGCGGAGCGGGAGGGGTTACGGGAAGGGGAGACGTGGGATTGGGAGGGAAGGCGTGAGAGACGGATTGCGGTTTTGGAGGGAGTATTGAAGAGGGTACGGACGTGGAGGGAAGCGGAGATTAAAATGCGGAAGGGGATGTTGGAGAGAAAGCACGATGAATCTGAGGAAGCGTTGGAGGTGGAGGAAGAAGAGGAGGAAGTTGCCGAGCCGAAAGAGACGAAAGCGAAACGGAGAAAGGTCAGTATCGAGGAGGCCGTGGACAAAGTCCCTCCACTCCCGACGAGTCGAAAGAGGAAGGCTACGAAGGAGAATGTGGAGAGTGCCATTGAGAAGAAGGAAGGTTCGAAGGCTGTGGGGGAGGAGAGGAAAACGATTCGACGGGACAAGAAACTTTTTGCTTTTGGTCACGAGATTCCCAAGCATGGTCTTCGGAATCGCGAGTTTCGACTTCCCAAGGATTTGGTCCCGGAGGAAAAGCTGTAGCATTGCACATGTACACTAGATTGATGGGTTTTTACTTGCGCATAGCGGTTTCACAATATTATTCTCATATCGCTGATAATAAGCAAATGTGCTTCTACGTTGGGCCTCATCTAACTGAGGGGTTAACAAGACTTTTCGACAAAACTGAGCCCACATCAACAGTGGCAGTTTGCATTGGGCAGAGACATACTCGCGTCTCATGAAACGGCAAATCCTCCACAACCTCTTCGGAAACTCCCAGCCGGAAACTTCTTCGCGTACTCTGCAAATAACCCTTCCTGACATTTCTTCCAACGAACATCATAATTCGGTATCCACGAACCCTGGCGCAACACAGTTTACCCGAACGGGCGCCAAATCAACAGCCAACGAATTCAATGCTCAACCCACACCCGGTCCAATGAGAACCCACCCTGGGGTCGCACGTTGCGCAATCGTAACCGAGATAAACGTAATATTCGATGCTTTTGAGACAGGCATCTTTGTGATTGTAAGACGGATACATTCTTGTAGGGTCGTCCAGTAGCGGATGTCGAAGAGTTTGTCTGCTTCTCGTCAGATGAACGATTCAATTTTGTGAAACTAAGAGAGTCCACTACAGTGCCGAGGAATTGATTGAATGGCCCGACTTTTTAGAAGATAGTGGGGTTTTCGACGAGTCCATCTCTGTGGCAAAAGCCTAGTAGGCATGTTATCAGTTGGTTGCCTCCGATTTCTTGGAGTGACCTTTTCGCCTTTTGGACTCGAGATCGGTTTGAGGGGGCAATCGCTTGTGTCGTTTGGAGAACGGGTTTAGTCACCCCAGGACAGATACCCGAGGTGCCGCGGACAATACCGAGTTTTACATGAAATGGGATTGGCTACCACTGTTTGAGATTGAGTTGAGGATGAAGAAGCGTTCCCCTTGTTGGTCCTATCACATAGCTCCCCCACCGCCGATAACTCCGCAATTCATGTTCGATTAGCACAAGTAGACTGACGGGGTTTTGGACAGAAAATTTGCGTCGTTGAAATAAGGAAGTACTTCAGATGCGGTCACTCTACTAAATTATGAATGGTCTATTCGTTTACAAGGAAACCCGAGATTCCAGCGTGAGAAATTCCGATGCTTTGGTTACGGATTAGAAACTTCTTATCGGCACTGCGAAATGAGGGCGCGTAAATTTACAACTAAAGCCACCTTTCTCCGCTACAGTTCTGCCTGAGGCATCGCCAAAAGTCGGCTACCGGCAGTTCTTAGCTTTGTCTTTGCCTCTCCTTGGGCGTGGGCATGGAATGCAAAATCTGCGAACAACCAAAGACAAAGCTCTACTGCCAGAAGTGCGTCAAAGATGGTGTCCGCTTACAAAACCACCAGCTTCTGGCTGTCGCGCGCAAAAAGGATGAGGCATTCGACAAAGTCAAGGAGTTCCTCAACACAGATGTGTCTCGACGAGTACGGCAGGCGCATGCGGAACGCGATGAAAAGAAGCACGTCATTAAAGCCGCACGGCAGGAAATAGAGCGAATACAAGGTGTCATACGCAAAGGTATCGAGATCCTCCTTCCCAAACTCTGACGGGTCCTTCGACGGCTGATGTTGTTTGGGAGCGTAGAACGCCAGCGGCTGGAGAATGTCAAGGGGGACGTCGCTACGAGGAAGAGTAATCTTGCTTCGGGGATGAAGGGGATTCGTGGGAGTTTTAACGCTAATACGACGAGTTTGAAGGCAGAGACGGGGAGAGTCAAAGACAAGAGGGAAACTGTACATCAAAATATTGCTATCGCACGGCGATCTCGAGTTCGAGAAGCTGCTGAATTACTGGGTTTACGGAAATTACTTGGCAAACAGGATTCGTACGTTATTGCGGGGATATTAATTGTCGACTTGCATCTCATCCGAAGTAACAACACTTCCTTATCTCCAGATCTTCGAAACAGTTAACGATTTCAGATTACGCACCTATTTACCTTGTCTTGGGGATATCGCATGTAACACATCTACTCACCCTTATCAGCGACTATCTTTACCTCAAACTTCCCCACGAAATCATCCCCCCTTCCCGCGGAAACGCCTACACCTCCATCCGCAAATCCCCAACAACAAAACCCATCCCAATCACCATCCCCACCGACCCCTCAACCGAAAACCCCTCCAAAGCATGGCAAGGAAGAAAACTAAAAGACATGCCCAACGTTGATTCCCTCATCGAAGCATTTGCCCTTGTAGCCTGGGACATCGCCTGGGTCCTCTGGACACAACAACTGTGGCCGCCGCCCCCTGGAAAACTCCCAGGGAATGAACCGCTCGAAGCATGTCGTCTGGCGCGGAATCTCGTGGCAATTGTGTCGAGTCCGCGGATAGGACGGATTTCGCATGGGAGTACGATGGAGTTTGTGCCTGTTATGGAGAATTTGGGGAAGTTGCCAACTTTTGGGTTGACTGTCAGGGGGATTCAGGAGGTTATTACGGGGGCGTTGGAGGATGGGTGTGCTGGTGGCGCGGGAGACGGGGAGGGGGGAGGGTGGGATATGGTTGAGGGTGGAGAGGAGGTAATGAGAGCTGATGGGTGGTTGAAATTGAATCCTGTCTCGTCGACAGACGGATAAGTAGAAATTGAAGACTTGACAAGCGGTGATCGTCCTCAGATCCCTCACGCAGATCCTTTGTCTTTGTCCTCGCGTCATAAATGATCTTCAAGGTGCGTCTGACAAATTGAGGATCTCGCAAAATGTCGTCGCTATATCCGCCTTAGAATCCTTCAATAGGGCACCGTCCTGGAACATGACTGCCCATTCGAACAGTAATGATACTCCTCGGCCCAGATCTCGAAGCCTGCCAGAATGGTGGTACGGTGCATCGAAGTTGGAATATTTCTCAAAATGGGACGACGGATTTATCAAAGAATACCAAAATATTGCGTCGAAACCTCTCATTTCATTCATGGAACACAAATGTTCAACATTCTCCATCATACCCATTCACGCAGGGTATGGCGGTAACGCTATCTTTCCAGTAATCCTCGTGGTCGCAAAGGACTTTTCAAATGAGGATGCCGAGGAATTAAACGAACTCTTCACGGCCCTGCGGTGTAAGATTATTCAACGCATATTTTGTTTTGATGCCGCAGAAGAAGATTGGATTGCCGGTCGATCCGAGCGGTATGACGATGACGATGACGATGAGATGGCATTCCAATCTAGATCGTTCGAACACAGTCCACTTCCCGGAGAACCCCTGGGATTCGAAAATGAAGAGCATATATCGACCTTGGGTGTTTACGTTAAATTAGGGGAAAAGAAGGACGTTTATGCAATAACGACGGGTAATATTGATCATGGCCATTCTTCCGAAGGGATTTCACGCACGGTTGTACATCAGCCGCCGGCGTTGGACATTGCCTATCAACGAGAAGTACTATTGAAGAGATTAAAAGCTGGCCCGTCCGGCGACAAGGTTTCCAAACTCTTGCAACAGGTTTCAAAGTTGGACGGCCTAAAAACCAGGTTTGGAGAAGTATGGTTTTCCAAAAATGAGGTTTCAAACGTTGGCGATCATAAATTCAACGTCAGTTACTCTCTCATCAAAGTTGATGAATGCCGGATGTCCAGACGCCTCGTTCCCATTCCTGAAGACAAGGATGTCAAATTTCCCGGGGAGCGTTACCAAAATTGGTCAGCTGGGTTCGCACCCTCCTTCCCTAGAGGCGGGTGCAATGGTTTTGCTTTGCGTTCCTGTGCCGGGCGAAAGGGGACAATGATGGAACAATATACGCATGTAAAAAGGTCGTGGTTCCCTGTAACCACCTCCGAATATACGATTTATGGTGTTCGTGGTGACCCGTTTTCGCATCGCGCAGACTGTGGGACTCCGGTGCTCGATGGGGAAGGAAGGTGTTTCGGACTTATTTCGGGACAAGTGTCCGGGGTGCCGAAGAAAGATTTGTTGAACCATGGAGCTTTGAGCCCAATCACTGTGTCTTATGTTACTCCGCTCTCGGCTATTTTGTATCATATTCGCGACGGGACAGGATCGGAGGTCAATATGCTTGTTGATCCGTTTGAACTTGTAGATAAGGTTTAGAGAAATTGAACATCGTTGTCTTCGGACCTGACATTCTTTGCTAGGCCAAAATTTACTGACCACATAGTTAACTTCAAAGATTTCGCACCGGAATGAGTTCAAACCCACTCACTAATCTAAACCAATTTTTTTTATAACTCTGTGTCTACGGAGAGTGAACAGCTCTTAAGAAATGATGGACTAGGGAAGCGGACTTCCTCTGGTCCGTTGCGGGTTGCATTTTATCTCATTGAGAAATTGGTTCCGTTTATGGAAGGTGCTGATGTAATCAGGATTTCGCATCTTCACTTCACGAATTTGCCAAGGAGGTCGTTAGCCGGGCAAGTTGCCGTCTGTATGAGCGGGAATGGACGACGAAGAAGCCTTTGGCCGGGGATTCAGCGTCGGTAAGCAGCCATTTCTTCCCCGGACCCGTTGAATTTGAGCGGCTGACGGCTCGGGGATGCAGTCCAGCAGACATTTGGTATTGACCTCGATTTCGCCCGGCAATCCCTTTCGGTAGCAAACCCCCGCCCTCCCCACACCACCATCAACCCCGTAGCACCAGCAGGACAATGGAACTAACGGGCGGTTGCAGGGATGGACAGAAGTGACTGTTGCCCCGAACGATCCCTTTCTCCGCAAGATCAAATTGAACTGTCGGCAGTGTCGTACTAACCGCCCCTTTTGCGGATGAATGTTCCACAGTTACTTATGACCGTTTTGTGTAGAGATCAAGAGTGTCACTGTTAACAAGCGGGAGGCTGTCTACGAGTACAACGATGTCTACAGGACGAAGCTGCATGATGGCTCCACAGTGCATCAGCATCATCAGCTGCGGACACGGCTGCGGACAATAACAAAGCTGGATTGGGGAGAGCTGTCCATCGTCCTGCCAAAGACAATTAAGATTGAAGCGCAAGTATCTCGCATTTGACGAAGACCACGCAAGTTGACGGGCACTAGGAATTTACGGGGATCTTGACGCAACCTGTCGTGCCGTCATTCCTGCCTCCCACAACACCCGGTTCTGCATATCCAACCGCGACAACTCCGGGGATGTACAAACAACTCGTTGTGCGAATAGATTTCTCTCTCAACCGTCCCACTGCTGGAGTCCATTTCGTAGGCTGTGACCCAGGAGATACCGTAATGCTCCAATTGTCCCTCCCCTTCTGATTGCCAGCGATATCCGCATTTCTACACCACGAATGATACCTTCAATATGTCAACGAGCTCATGGTTGCCCTGCATCGATGGTGTTTCAGAACGATGTCCATGGCACATAGATATCACTGTCCCGAAACGGATACGGAATATCTTTCCACCGCCGAAACCTGTTGCGCCGAAACGGTCACTGCATCGGACCCGGAGTATGGCTGTCCACAACGGGGACATCTTCCCACCTCAGGAAGAACCAGAGAAGAAGACGCCTACTTTAAATTTCTCTCAGGAGGAACTTGATCTGGAGATGGTCGTTGTATCTGCAGGGGACTTTATCAAAGAGGTTTGCGCAATATAGATGAATGGTGCTCATCGTAGACTACGACGAAGAATTCGCCCACCAAGACGGCGACGTTTTCCATTCCACAACTTGCTGGTGGCTCTCAGATTGCCTTTGCGGTTGGTCCGTTCTCAAAGATGAATTTGTCGGATCTCAGGGAATATGAAGAGGAGGATCTGAATAGTGCTCGAGCGGCTGTTGATATTTTTGGATACTGTCTACCTGGACGAGATCCAGAATTACGAAACTCAAGTCTCTTCATGTCAAAGGTATCTCCCATTTTCCCATCATCCCTCTTACGAAGTAGGCAATGGATCATTTCGTAAGAGAATACGGATCATTCCC
>Ga0335081_10007224_pt1 | contig 17745 bp, 16 predicted proteins | sample Lox_Sample_35_FD_206713 | JGI IMG/M metagenome (GOLD analysis project Ga0335081, IMG submission 206713) | Soil microbial communities from Loxahatchee National Wildlife Refuge, Florida, United States - Lox_Sample_3.5 | ecosystem: Environmental > Terrestrial > Soil > Wetlands | place: USA... | reverse complement strand
GGCTGATGGCGAACCTCGTGGTGCCCGAGACCACCTGGGGTCCGCACAGCTTCGGACTCGACGACCTGCGCTGGGCCCAGGTCCAGGTTCGATATGCCACTCAGAAGCTCGGCTACCCGGTGTGGGGGATGTCCCCTTCTTCGACTGCGGATGACACTGGGAACTACGGCGGTTTCGGGGTCGTCGGCCTGGCATTCGGATCCAGCGAGCCGCTCGCGTGGTGCCCCAGTTGCACCGCCGAGACGACCGTGAGCCCGCACGCCTCGGCGATCGCGCTACCGGTATTGCCGCAGGAGGCGTACTCGAATCTGCAGACCCTCCGCGCGCGTTACCCCGGGATCTACACCTCCGACGGCGGGTTCTACGACGCCGTCAATCCGGTCACCGGCGCCGTCGGCCACCGCCGCCTCGTGCTCGACCAGTCGATGATCATGGCCGCCCTCGACGACGCGCTCAACGGTGGCGCGCTCCAACAACATTTCGCGAGCGACCCCGAGTCGTATGCCGCGAAGTTGTATCTGGGGACCGAACGCATGTCGATCCGCTAGCCGACGCGTGGTCGATTTCCCTTCATAGTCATGGGAAATCGACCACGCCCCCTTGTGCTACGACGCCATGTCGTTAAGGGCCGAGACCAGTGCGTCGACTTCGTCGACGGTGTTGTAGTGGATGAACCCGAGGCGGACGGCCTGACCCGCGTATCCGAGACGTTGGTACAACCCCAGCGAGTACCACGAGTCGTGGGCCCAGACTCCAATCCGCTGCTCGGCGAGGCGCGCCGCGACGTCGGCCGCGGAAACCCCCGCGACATTGATCAGGAACGTCGGGACGCGGCCTTCCATGCCCGGCAGTCCGTAGATCGACACCGCGTCGGAGATCCCCGACACGAACCGCTCACCCAGGCCTCGTTCATACGGAACGATCGCCTCGAACCCCCCGATCGAGTCCAGGTACTCGAGCGTCGCGTTGAACCCGGCGAGCAGCTCGTAGGGCTGCGTCCCGGTCTCGAACCGCCGGCCGAGGGGCGTAGTCGGCGCCGGCCGGGCCTTGTACGGACGCCACCGCTCGATCACCTCGGCGCGGCCGTATGCCATTCCGAGATGCGGCCCGCAGAACTTGTAGGGCGAGCAGATCAGGACGTCGGCGTCGATCTGGCGGACGTCGATCGGCTCGTGGGCGGCGTAGTGCACGGCGTCGATCCAGGCGAGCGCGCCCGCCTCATGCGCGAGCTTGCACACGCGCTGAGCGTCGACGACCGTGCCGATCGCGTTCGAGGCCCAGGCGAACGCGACCACCCGCGTCCGCGGCCCGAGCTTCGAGACCAGATCGTCGTAGTCCAAGGTCGTGTCGTCGAGCAGCTCGACGTGGCGGACGGTCAGATCCCGGTCGTAGGCGAGCTCGAGCCAGGGTGCGACACCGCCGTCGTGATCCAAAGACGACACGAGGATCTCGTCGCCGGCAGCGAACTCGCGGCCGGCGGTGCGCGACAGCGTGAAGTCGAGCGAGGTCATGTTCGCGCCGAAGATGACCTCATGCGGCTCGCAGCCGAGGAAGCGCGCCGCGCCGGCCTCGGCCTGTTCGAGGATCCGCCCTACCCGGCGGCTGGTCTCGTAGCCCGCGCCGAGGTTTGCGCTCGCCTCGCGCAGCGTTCGGGCGATCGCGTCGCCGACCTCGTCGGGCACCTGCGAGCCGCCGGGGGCGTCGAAGAACATGAACCCTTGGTGCAGAGCGGAGAAGCGCTGACGAGCCGCGGCCGCGTCGAGCTTGTCCACCATCTGAGCCATCGATAGGCTCCTTCCTGTCGTCGGGGTTCTGGAGGATCCCGCCGGTAAGACGGGGCTTAACGCATAACGCAATCGCAAGGTTAGTTGGCTTACTCTCACCCGGCCATGAGCGTCCGTGTCACACGCACCGCCAAGGCAAGCTGGCACGGCGACCTGGACGACGGTGGTGGCAGGATCGGTGTTGGCAGCGGCGCGTACGAGGGTCCATTCACGCTCCGCGCCCGCGTCGAGGACGTCGAGCGCGCCTACCTCGGGCGTTGAACCGCGCCGACGCGGAGGAGCTGGACGCGCGCGATCCGCTGCGGGCGTTCCGCGAGCGGTTCATCATCGATCCCGGCGTCGTCTATCTCGACGGCAACTCGCTCGGCTGCCTGCCCCGCGCCACTGTGGCGCGACTAGATCGGCTGGTGGCGCAGTGGGGAGAGCGCGGCGTCCGCGGCTGGGACGAGGGCTGGCTCGACCTCCCGCTCGAGGTGGGCGACCGGCTGGGCGAGGCGGTCCTCGGGTCGGCGCCCGGCCAGACCGTGGTCGGCGACTCGACGACCGTCTGCTTCTACAAGCTCGTCTGCGCGGCGCTCGACGCGCGCCCCGGGCGCTCACAGATCGTCACCGACCTCGACAACTTCCCCACCGACCGCTACGTGCTCGAAGGCGTGGCTCGGGCGCGGGGCCTTGAGCTCGTATGGCTCGATGGCGATCCCGAAACGGTGACGACCGTGATCGGCCCGGACACGGCGCTCGTCACCTTCTCGCACGTCTCCTACCGCTCGGCGCGGATCGCCGACATGGCCCAGATGAACCACGTCGTGCGCGAGGCGGGCGCGCTGATGCTGTGGGACCTCAGCCACAGCGCCGGCTCCGTCCCGCTCTCGCTCGATTGCGACAACGCCGGCCTGGCGGTCGGGTGTACCTATAAATATCTAAATGGCGGTCCGGGCGCGCCCGCGTACATGTATGTGCGACGCGAGTTGCAGGCCGAGCTCCGCCAGCCGATCTGGGGGTGGCTCGGGCGCCGCGATCCGTTCGAGATGGCCCCCGGTTACGAGGCCGCGACCGGGATGCGAGGGTTCCTCTCGGGGACGCCGCCGGTGCTCGCGCTGGCCGCGGTCGACGAGGGCGTGCGGCTCGTCGCCGAGGCGGGGATCGACGACATCCGGACCAAGGGGATCGCGCTGACCGAGTGCGCGGTCACGCTGGCCGACGAGTTCGGGATATGCGTCGCCTCGCCGCGCGATCCGGCGCGGCGAGGAGCGCATGTGGCGTTGTCCCATCCGGACGCCCGGGCGCTGTGTGCGCGCCTGATCGAGCGGGGGGTGATCCCCGACTATCGGCGCCCCGACGTGATCCGGTTCGGCTTCTCGCCGCTGACCACGCGGTTCGTCGACGTGTGGGACGGGATGAGCGCGCTGCGGGAACTGACAGCTACGGCCGCGCCTCCAGGATCAGGTTGAACGGCGTCTCGGCGGCCCGGCGGAATCGGGTGAAGCCGCCCTGGGTGACGACGTCACGGATGCGAGCCTCGCCCGCCTGGGCACCGAGCGCGAGGCCGACCTCCTGAGCCAGCGAGGCCGGCGTGCAGATCACCGTCGATGCGCCGTAGAAAACGCGCCCGACCGGGTTGAGGTTGTCCTGCACCCGGTCGCCGGCGTGCGGCTCGACGATCATCCACGTGCCGTCACCATCGAGAGACTCGAACCGGATGCGGTCGGCGACGCCGGCTTCCTCGGCCGCCTCCCTCGCACGCTCGATCGAAGGTGCGTGGTAGTCGAACCCATAGAACTCGCTGTTCGGGAAAGCCTGCGCCATGATCACGGTCGAGGCGCCATGCCCGCAACCGACGTCCGCCACCCTGGCGCCCTGCTCCAGCTTGGCCGTGACCCCGTCGAGCGCGGGCAGCCACTCGGCCACGAGATGCGCGCGGCAGCCCGGGCGGAAGAAACGCTCGGTTCCGCGGAACAGCCGGTGGTCGTGCTCGTGCCAGCCGAAGCCGCCGCCAGTCCGGAAGGCCTCGAGGATCTTGTCCTCGTCGGCGTACAGCGAGGCGATCGACTCGAACACGCCCAGGATGTAGAACGGACTGTCCTCGTCGGCGAGCGCGAGCGCGTGCTCGTCTGGCAACGTGAACGTGTCGGTGTCGGGGTCGTAACTTACGTAGCCCCCGGCCGCCTGGTTGGCCAGCCACTCGCGGACGTATCGCTCGCCGGCCCCTGTGCGCGCGGCCAGCTGCTCAGAGGTCAGCGGGCCGGCGCCCGCCATCGCTCGATACAGCCCGAGCTTCTCGCCGATCACCATCAACGGAGCGCTGAATTACTCACGGGCGCAGCGTGAGCATCGCCGCACTCGCCTGGGGCAGCTTGACCACGTAATCGCCGTTCGCCGGTTTGACGGTCGTGACGTCGGAAGGTCCGCTCAGTAGGCCGGTCGTGGTGGCGGGGCCGAAGCTCTGGCCTCCGAGCGTCACTCCGGTGCGCGCCGCGACGCCACGCGCCCGGAGGCGCTCGAGCGTGGCGGCGCCGTTTGAACCGGCGATGCGGATGGCGACTGTGCGCGCCTGCGCGGTGTAGCCGTTGATGAGCACGACGCGGATCTTGCCGTCGGGCGCTCGCGTCGCCCACGCGCGGACGCTGCCGAGCGCTCCCGAGGTCTTCAGCAGATGGGCGCCCGCTGGCGCGGCTTGGGCGAACATCAGCAGGCCGTAGTACTCGGGGGCTACGGACCCGCTCCAGCTATCGCCCTCGTGGGCGAACGTGAACAACTCGTACGGAGCCTTCGGATACGTGTGGATGTTGACCCCGTCGACGCCGACGCGCGCCATCTGAAAGACCGCGTCGAGCGCCCACAGCGCAGAAACGAACGCGTTGCTGACGCCGGGAGCACCGCCGCACGAGACCGAGTTCATCTCGTCGATCCGGAGTGCGACGTGTCGCGACTGCGCAGTTCCCACGAGCGACGCAACGCTGTCGGCGAGGCCCGCGGAAGCCGACGGCGCAAGGATGTGCCCGACCGACGGGTACGCGGGCGACGCCGTCGGCCTGAAGCACAGCTGGAGCGGATAACGGTGCAGCGTCGCAAGTGTCACCCGCGGCTCGGCGCGCAGGAACCGCCCGAGCTCCGGGATCCACTTTGGCGCGCCGGTGGCGGGGCCGGCGAGCGGGACCGCCGGCAGCGATCGGGCGATCCGCGCGAAGTCCGGGAGGTACTTCGAGAAGTCGTAGCCGGAAGGCCGACCGTTGATGTGCCGGCCGGCTGCGTTCTTGTAGAACGAGAAGCTCCCGTACAGCTCGGGCTCGTTTCCGAGCTCGAACGCCTGAATCGAGCCGGGCCCGATGGCGGCGAGCAGCGCTCGCGACTCGGTGGCGGCCTCAGTCTTGCTGTCGAGCTCGAGGTTGATGCCGAGGATCAGGCGGGCGCCAAGGCCGTGAGCCAGCGCCGAGGTAACGGCGGCCCAGTTGCCGCCGATCGAGTAGCGAACGCCAGGCGGCTTGGCGACGCCCGGCACCGGCCACCACGTCCAGTCGGTCGTATCACCGCCGATCCGCAGATTCGGCGCCTGACCCGGGGTGAGGTTGCGGACCAGCTGCTCGAATACCGGATTGATCGCCTTCGGGTCGGCGCCGGCGTAGGCCTCGACCGCTGGGTACTCGAGCGACAGCCCGAGGAACCCCGGCGGGATGGCGCGTCCGGCCGTGGCGGTTGTCACGGTCAGCGGCAGCGGCAGCGGTCGCGCGGCGGCGGCGACGGCCCGATCGTGGGCGCTGGTCCGATGCGAGGCGATCAGACCGGCTACGACGGCGGCGAGGAGGATCGCGAGCAGCGTGAGGACGGTTAGGCGACGGCGCGGCACGGAGCGCACTCCGGCTAACGGTGCCACAGCGGACGCTGGCTCGTCACGCCGGCAGCACGGCCACGCCCATCAGCTCCACCAGAGCGCTGGTTTCAAACAGCTCAGCGATGCCGAACAGCCCCATCGCCGGATAGTGGCGGCCGAAGTGCTTGCGCCAGGCTCGGCCGATCTCCGGTCGCGCGTCCTTATAGGCGCGGACGTCGGTGACGAAGATCTGCAGGGAGACGAGATCCTGCGCCTCGCCGCCGGCGGCTCGGAGCGCCACCATCAGGTTCGCGGCCGCACTCTCGAACTGCTCGGCAATGGTCGCACCGGCCTGTACTCGAACAAATCCCGGTGGATCAACTTCGTGACGGTGCGAAACCGTCGTTGGTGTGCCGACAATGTCGTGCTGGTAGGCGACGCCGCGCACACGGCGCACTTCTCGATCGGCTCGGGGACGAAGCTTGCGATGGAGGATGCGGTGTCTTTGGCGTGGGCGTTCCGGTCGTACGGCGACGACGTGCCGGCGGCGACTGCGGCATACGAGGCCGAGCGGCGCCCAATCGTCGAGAGCACCCAGCGCGTCGCCCAGGCTTCGCTCGAATGGTTCGAGGGGATCGGCCGGTACGTCGAGCAGCCGCGGCTTCAGTTCGCGTTCAACCTGCTCACGCGGTCACGGCGTGTCACTTATGACAATTTGCGACTGCGCGATCCGGATTTTGTTTCTGCTGTCCATCCGGATCCGCGCCCGCCAATGTTCATGCCCTTACGGTTGCGTGGATTGGAGTTGCGTAACCGTGTGGTCGTGTCACCCATGGACATGTACTCGGCGGAGGAAGGGTTGCCGGGGGACTTCCATCTCGTGCACCTCGGCGCGCGCGCCCTGGGCGGCGCCGGGCTGGTCATGACCGAGATGATCTGCGTATCGGACATCGGGCGGATCACGCCCGGGTGTGCGGGGATGTACCGACCCGATCACGTCGAGGCGTGGAAGCGGATTGTTGACTTCGCCCATCAGCATGGCGGGTGCGCGATCGGGGCGCAGATCGGGCACTCGGGGCGGAAGGGCTCGACGAAGCTGATGTGGGAGGGGATGGACGAGCCCCTGCCCGATGGTTCCAACTGGGAGGTGATCGCGCCATCGGCCGTCGCCTACGGACCGCAGAACCAAGTGCCGCGAGAGATGACGCGGGCGGACATGGACGTGGTGCGGGATCAGTTCGTTTCGGCTGCTTCGGGCGCGCTGGACGCCGGGTTCGACCTGCTCGAGGTGCACATGGCGCACGGCTATTTGTTGTCGAGCTTCCTGTCGCCGGTGTCGAATTTGCGCGACGATTGGTACGGGGGCTCGCTCGAAGGGCGGGCGCGGTTCCCGCTCGAGGTGCTCGACGCCTGCCGTGCCGTCTGGCCCGCGGACAAGCCCCTTTCGGTGCGGATATCCGCGACCGACTGGGTCCCGGAGGGTTTCACTCCCGACGACGCGGTCGCGTTCGCGCGGATGCTGGCCGCCCACGGGTGTGACCTGGTCGACGTGTCGTCGGGGCAGGTGACGCCCTTTGAGAGGCCCGCCTTCGGGCGCAGTTACCAGACGCCGTTCGCCGATCGGATTCGTCACGAGGTGGGCATCCCGGTGGTCGCGGTCGGCGCGATCTCGAGCTACGACGACGTCAACACGATCATCGCGGCCGGCCGGGCCGATTTGTGCGCGCTCGCGCGGCCGCATCTCTACGACCCGGCGTGGACGCTGCACGCCGCGGCCGACCAGGAGTTCGACATGGACGCCTGGGTCCCGCAGTACCAAGCGGGCTCGCGTAAGCCGCCGGCTGGGCGCGATCGCGTGCGGTCAGAGCTCGAGCGGACGTTCGACGAGGTCACGTTGATCTCGTCGGACGCGCGCGCGTGACCGGCGGCGACCCCCTCCAACCCCAGGATCTAGTCGTCACGCTGCTCGGGACGTACGTCCGACCGTTCGCGCGGGCGGTGTGGTCGGGCGGCCTCGTGATGTTGCTGCGCGAGTTCGGGTTCTCCGACGGCGCGGCCCGCGCGGCGCTCACGCGGCTTGTGCGGCGGGGGTTGATCGAGCGGGTGCGCTCCGGACGACTCGTCCACTACCGCCTGACCCCGCGATGCGAACGGCTCTTGATCGAGGGCGACGGACGGATCTTCACGCTTGGCCGCCTGCCCGCGGACGCCGGACCGTGGACGGTCCTCTGGCACCAGATTCCCGAGGAGCGGCGGCTCGAGCGGAGCCGGCTCGGCCGGCGGCTGCGCTTTCTGGGTTTCGGCTCGGTGCAGGACAGCGTGTGGGTCTCGCCCCACGACCACTGCACCGCGGTGGTCGATCTGGTCGGCGAGCTCGGTGTGGCCGAGTACGCGACGGTGTTCGTCGCGCGTGCGGGCGGGGGGTTGGGATTACCGGCGTTGGTGACACGGGCGTGGGATCTGAGCGGGCTCGGCGAGCGCTACGAGGCGTTCTGCTTGGGGTTCGAGCGATACCTGGCGCCCGATGCCCCGGCGGTGTCCGACCGCGAGGCCTTCCTGGTCCGTACCCGGCTGATGCATCTGTTCCGGGGGTTCGCGCAGCTCGACCCCGAGTTGCCCGACGAGCTCGCGCCGCTATCGGGGCCGCGCACGCGGGCGGCAGACATCTTCGAGGCGCTGTACACCGAGCTCGCGCCGGCGTCGCAGCGCCACTTCGACGCGGTGACGTCCGCTGGCCACGCCCCGGCGGGGGTGCGGTAAACCGGAGGTGGATTGGGCCGCCTGCGGCGGCGTCCATGGGACCATGCGACCCCGTCCGGACGGGGTCTGGCGGCCCCACGGACGCCGAGCGGAGCGAGGCCCAAAATCCCCCGGCTGGCGGCGCGCCTAGCCCGTGGGCGCGAACGCGAACACGCGGCTCGGGCTGCCGGTGCCGCCGACGAGCCGGAGCGGGGAGACCACGAGCAGCGCGCCCGTGATCGGCAGCTTGTCGAGGTTCGCGAGCTGGGTGAGGCCGAGCCGGCCGGCGCCGAGCAGGAAGTTGTGGAGGGGGAACGGCGGGTCGAAGCCGCCGGCGGCGCCGGCGTCGATCCCGACGGTCTCGGTGCCGAACCCCAGGATCTGGCGGGCTTCTGCGAGCCAGCGGGAGGCATCCACGTCAGGACCTGGTGTCTCCGGGCCGTTTGCGCCGATGTTGAGGAAGGCGGTCTGGTCCTGCGCCCGTGACTGCCAGCCGCTGCGGAACAGCACCCACGCGCCATCGGGGATGCGGCCGTTCTCGGCCTCCCACGCCTCGAGGTCGGCCACGGTCAGCAGGTAGCCGTTGTCGGCCTCGGTCTCGGCGGTCTTGTCGACCACGCACGCCGGCCCGATCAGCTGCCGCGGTCCGAGCGAGCCGACGTCGGCGCCGTCCTTGCCCGTCACCCAGTGGATCGGCGCGTCGAGGTGGGTGCCGACGTGCTCGCCGATCGTCAGCGTGTACCACGCCCACGCGGGCCCGCGATCGTCGTAGTGGCTAATCTCCTCCCGGGACAGCCCCGGGGTGTTGGCGAACGGCGGCGGGAGCTGGATCACCGGCGTCGACTCGGTGAGCGGCTGCGTGCAGTCGACGATCTCGATGCTGCCGTTGCTTAGAGCATCGAGCAGAGCGGTCGCGGGCTGGGTGGTGGACATTGCTTCTCTCCTTGTAGTCAGCCGGCGCGGAAGGCCTCCTCGAGCCACTCTGCGCAGATCGTCGGGTTCACCTTCACATCGAGGACCAGCGGGCCAGTGGGGTTGACCAGCCACTCAGTGACGACCTCGAGGTCGTCTACCCGGCGCACCGTGGCGGCCTTTGCGCCGGCGGCGCGCGCGATCCCGGCGAGGTCGGCATCCGGGAATCGGACGAGCGAGACGTCGTGCCCCATCGGCGCGAAGTGGTGGACCTCGGCGCCGTACGCCGCGTCGTCGTAGATGACCACGAGCAGCGTCAGCTTCAGCCGAGCCGCTGTCTCGAGCTCGGCAAGCGCCATGAACGCGCCGCCGTCGCCGATCGCGGCGACCGTCGGCCGGTCTGGCTGCGCGATCGCGGCGCCGATTGCGTTACCCAGGCCGAGCCCGACGGCCTGGAAGCCATTCGGGAACAGCCATGAGCGCGCGTCCGGGACGTCCAGGAACATCGACGGGTAGCCGAGAAAGTGGCCCGAGTCGACGGCGACCGCACGATTCGGGGGGATCAGCTCGTTGAGCGCGATGCTGACCGTCCGGGGGTCGATCGTGTCCTCGGTGGACGCGTCCTCGTAGGGGTCGTGGAGCCATGTGTTCTTGGCGATGTCGTCTCTTAGCGCAGGGGTCCGGAAGCCTTCGTTGCGGTGCGTTCCGAGTGCGACCATCAGGGCGCTTGTGGCGGCTTCAACGTCTGCGATCAAGGCCACGTCCACCGGGCGATTTCGCCCGATCGCCCGCGGGTCGACGTCGATCTGGATCACCTTGGCGTCCGGCCCGATCATCGCCCCATGCTTCGTCGTCCAGTGGTTGACCGATGCGCCGGCAACGAGCACGACGTCGGCCTGAGGGAGCGTTTGGGCCGCGAATGGGCTGGCGAATCCGCCCGAGATGCCCAGCGCGAACGGCAGTCCGGCGAACAGGCCGTTCGCGGGGGCCGATGTCGCCAGGATCGCGCCGATCCTCGCGCCGAGTTCCTCGAGCGCGGGACCTGCGCCGGCCAGGACGGCGCCGCGCCCGGCGATGATGGCTGGGCGGCGGGCCTTCGTCAGGAGTTCCGCTGCTTGCTGTACCGCGGCTGCTGCAGGCTCCGGGGGGTGCAGCTGGGGTCGCGGTGGTTGCGACGGCTCGGTCTGGACGGCGGGCTGGGGCTGGATGTCGATCGGGAGCATCAGCACGACCGGCCGGCGCTCGATCAGCGCGCGCTGGTACGCACGCGCGGCGTCGTCGGCAGCGGTCTTGGCGCTGTGGACGCGTTCGGCGATCGCGCCGACCGACTCGACCAGGTCGTGCTGGTCGATCCGGAAGTTCGAGGTCAGCGCCGCCGCGGGCGTCTCGCCGGAAAGGATGAGGAGAGGCGTCCGGCTCTTGGCCGCCTCCGCCAGGCCGGTCATTGTGTTGGTTAGACCGGGGCCCTGGTGAACGGTGACCACGCCGACGCGGCCGGTGGCGCGGGCGTATCCGTCGGCCATGCAGGTTGCGCTCATCTCGTGGCGGGCGTGGTGGAAGGTCGCGCCGTGCCTGACCAGCGCGTTGGTCACGACGAGGTTGCCGCTTCCGAGCACGCCGAAGGCGTCCTTGACTCCCTGGGCGGCGACCGTGGCCCCGACGACGTCGGCGACCGATGACTCTGGCGGGCTGGGCGAGTCTGTAGCTGCATGTCCCGCCACGCTCGGCTTCGGCCCATTGACGCCCTGCTCGCGGGAAACCTCAACCTCGCTCACGAGGAGGCCCATGCTAACCGGGGTCGCTGGGCGGGGTCGTCCAATTTCGTAGTGTGGGGGCCATGACCTCTGAGTCTCCTGCGATCACCGTCCGCGGTCTGGTCAAGTCGTTCGGCGAGGTGAAGGCCCTCGACGGGGTCGACCTCGACGTCACCGCGGGGACGGTGCTCGGCCTGCTCGGCCCGAACGGCGCCGGCAAGACTACGTTCGTGCGCGTGCTGACGACGCTGCTGCGGGCGGACGGCGGGACGGCGTCGGTGCTCGGCCTCGACGTCGTGGCCGACGCCGACGAGCTCCGCGAGCGGATTGGGCTGGCCGGCCAATACGCGGCCGTCGACGAGAATCTCACCGGCCTCGAGAACCTGGTGATGGTCGGGCGTCTCTACGGGATGAGCCGACGCGCGGCCAGGGCGCGCGGCAACGAGCTGCTCGAGCGGTTCGACCTCATGGATGCGGCGAAGCGGCCGGTGAAGACGTACTCAGGCGGGATGCGCCGCCGGCTGGACCTTGCGGCGGCGCTCGTCGCCAAGCCGCCCGTCCTGTTCCTCGACGAGCCGACCACCGGCCTCGATCCCCGCTCGAGGCTCGGGATGTGGGATGTGATCGAGGACCTGGTCGCCGAAGGCTCGACCGTCCTGCTGACCACCCAATACCTCGACGAGGCCGACCGGCTGGCCGACAGGATCGCGGTGATCGACCACGGGCGGGTGATTGCGGAAGGTACCTCCGACGAGCTCAAGGACCGGGTCGGCGGCGAGCGGCTCGAGGTCCGCCTCGAGGATCCGTCCGACGCCGAGGCGGCCGTGGAGGCGCTGTTGCCGATGGCCGACGAGTCGCCGGCGTGCGACGGAATCCTCGTGACGATCGGCGTCCGCCAGCGCCACGGGACGATCGTCGAGGCCGTGCGCCGGCTGAGCGAGGCGGGTGTGGAGGTCGACGACCTCGCGCTCCGCCGCCCGACGCTCGACGACGTGTTCCTGACGCTCACCGGTCACGCCACCGAGGAGCCAAGTGGCGTCGAGTCGCCGGATGAGGTCGCGGTGTGAGACGTCTGGTGTCCGACACGATGGTTATCGCCGAGCGCAACCTCATCCGGCTGCCGCGCGCGCCCGAGCTGCTGCTCGCGTTCACGGTCCAGCCGATCATGTTCCTGCTCTTGTTCCGCTACGTCTTCGGCGGCGCGATCAGCACGCCGGGCATCCCCTATGTCCAGTTCCTGATCCCGGGGATCATCGTTCAGAACATCGCGTTCGGCGGGTTCGTCACCGCGCTCGGACTGAACGAGGACGTTCACAAAGGTCTGATTGACCGCTTCCGATCTCTGCCGATGGCCCGGCCGGCGGTGCTCGCCGGACGCACGTTCTCGGATGTCGTCACGAATTCGCTGTCGATCGCGATCCTGCTCGTGACCGGGGTGATCATCGGCTTCTCCTTCAACGCCGACGTACTCCACGTCATCGCCGGAATCGTCCTGCTGCTGATGTTCGGCTACGCCTTCTCGTGGGTGTTCGCGTTCGTCGGCCTCGTCGCCTCCACGCCCGAATCCGCCAACTCGGTCGGGTTCATCGCGATCTTCCCGCTCACGTTCATCTCCTCCGCGTTTGTCCCGGTGGCCTCGATGCCGTCCGTCCTCCAAGCCTTCGCCAAGGTCAACCCGTTCACGATCACCGTCAACGCCATGCGCTCGCTGTGGCTCGGGTTGCCGGCGGGCAATTACGTGTGGGGCGCGGTGGCGTGGAGCATCGCGATCACGGCGATCTTTGCGCCGCTCGCGGTGGCGCGGTATCGCAAACAGGGACGGAGCTGAGTTCCCGGCGTATCTAGGTCAGGGTTCCGTAGGCGCTCGAATTCCACGCGAGCAGCGCGAGTAACTGAACGATCGCGCTCTGATTGAGCAGCGTCACGCCGCCGTCTGACAGGTGAAACCGATCGCGCCGATCGCGCGTTCGATCCCAAGCGTGGTCGGAGTACGTGCGGATCGTGTCGATGATCGCGGTCCGGAGGTTGGCGTCGCGTGTGACCGGGTGAAGCAGGAGGAGGTTGCGAAAGAAGATCGCGTTGAACGCCGCAGGCTGGCGGATGTAGTCATCTTGTGAGAAGTGAGTCAGTGCCTTGCGGGCGATCGCCTCGGCGCGGTCGAGATAGAGCGCTGCGTGTGCCGGCGGCTCGAGGCGAGCAAGCAGCACGTTCGCGCCGATCATCGAGCCCTGGTTGTATGTCCAGAATGTCTCGTCGGTCGTGCCGTCTCCTCGCACCTTGTCCCAGAAGAGGCCCGTGCCGGGTGAGTCGGTGTCACGACTGGCGTCGAGCGTTGTTACGACCCACTCGTACATGGCGCGTGCCTGCTCCGTGGCGGTGTCTCTCGTGAGCTCGGAGAGGTGGAAGCCGAGCTCGGCGTTCGGCGCGTTCGAGACCGTGTTGCGATCGTGGTTCCTGGCGCCGATGCCGCGGCCCTGCTCGACCCAGAACACTCCGCCTTCGCGCTGGTCCCAGCCACTCACGGCGAACCGGAACAGCTCGTCGGCACGATCGAGGAATCCCGAGCCCGGACGCATCCGCTCGAGCTGGATGAGCGCGAGGCCGACCCAGGCGTTGTCGTCGTAGTAGCGATCGCCGCCGATACGGGTGCCACGGACGTCTGACGAGTATGCGGACGGGTCGCGGGTTGTATCCCAGTAGCGCTCGAGCGCAGCGAGGCCGTCGCTGATCGCGGTGTCGGCGTCGAAGCCCGGCAGGTCGCCCTCGACGCCCGCGAGATCGAGCGTCGCGACCAGCGCGCGGGCGAACGGCCACAGGTGCGCGGCGTTGCCTGGTCGGTGGAACCTTCCGTCGCGCCGGTAGACCCCTTGGCGCCTCTAGAACTGGGCGCGCATCGCGGCAAACGCGCGCGCCGCCCGCTCGGCATAGACCAGGCGCTCCATCAGCGCTCGGGCGTCACCTACAGCGTCGTCAATCCGACGCCCGTCAGCACCACCGCGGTGGCCGTCAGGCGCCGGTCGGTGCTGAGCGCGGCGAACGGCACGAACCAGCCGACGTACCACGGAAGGAGCAAGCTGGCCGTGACGAGCAGCGCGGCGGTCGCCCAGCCGGCGCCGGTTATCCAATCGAGCTCGCCCTCCCACACGCGAAGCACCAGCCATGCCACGCAGATCGCGAAGGCGATCTGGAGCACCAATCCGACCGGCCCGCTGAGATGACCCAGCCCAAACAGCGTCAGCAGCAGGCCCGAGAAGCTGTTCAGGCCGCCCCCGTGCTGAACCTGCTCAAGCGTGCTCGCGAGGTGAAACGGGCCGCTGCCGAAGAACACGAAGCTGAGGGCGCCCCCAGCGCCGCGGCGGCGCCGACGCCGACGAGAACGGCGCGAAGTCCGCGGCTGCCGCGCCCGCGGGCGTTGTGAGCGAATACAAACGGCAGGAGGATCCCGGCCGTCAGCTTCACCGCGGTGGCGGCGACGATCAGCGCACCGCTTGCCTGCCCGTTATTTCGCAGCAGCACGTACACGCCGGTCAGGAGAAGGGCGAGCATCAACAGATCGTTGTGGCCGCCCCCGACCCCGTAGACGACGATCACCGGGTTAAGGCCGACGAGCACAGCCGCTCTAACCGGGTTGACACCGCGCACGCGAGAGGCCTTCCAGATCATGACGACCATCGCCAGGCTCGAGGCGGCGGCGATCGCCTTATACGCGAGCACGTTCAACCCAACATTCAGCGGCGCCAGCACGTAGCTCATCGCGGTGAAGAGAGGGCCGTAGACCGTCGGGGTTGCCACCCACCGGGCCGCGATGAACGCGTACGCCGGGTCCAGGGCAATCGCGTTCGGTCCGTGCAGATACGGATTGGCCCCGTACAGGGCGCCGATCCGGCCGTAGGCCACATAACTGAACACATCGGTGGAAAGCAGCGGCGGCGCGAGCAGTACCACCGCGTTCAGGCCGGCGACCGCGATCAGCACGGCACGTGGAGAGAGCTGCTCCACGCCTTGGATCGCCGCCACGTAGGAGACGAACATCAGCACCAGCACGGCGATCAGACCGCCGAGCTCGAGATCGATGCCCGAGTGGCCGAAAACCCCGGCCAACGACCCCGGTACCGGCCTTGCCGACGTCGGAAGCAGCCAGCTCGTCCGGCCCGCCGAGATTGCGATCACTAGTCCGGTTGACAGCAGGCCGGCCAGTCCGCACCAGCCCACGTCGTGCGGATAGCCACGCACTAACGCTGGGTCTGCGCCTTGAAGCGGTGCAGCCAAGCACCCCTCCGCCCGGTCGGTCGATCCGCGCATCGCTGACGCTCACTCTCAACATCATGCCCTACCTGGTGCCCGATGAACCTCGAGCGGCGGTACCCTTGGATCGTGAGCTCGCCCTCCGGGATCGACTACCGGAACGTGCTCGTGTCGGTGGACGCGGGCGCCGCGCGAATCACGCTGAACCGTCCCGAGAAGCGAAACGCCCTATCGCTCGAGCTGATGGACGAGGTCATTTCGGCGCTGCGCGAGGTGTCCGCGCGCGATTCCGTGCGGGCGATCGTGATCGAGGGTTCGGGCCCGGCCTTCTCGGCGGGGCACGACCTGGCCGAGATGATCGATCGGGATGAGAGGTTCTTCACCCAGCTGTTCGACACGTGCACGGTGATGATGGAGACGATTCACGAGCTTCCGCAACCGGTGATTGCTCGCGTCCACGGGATCGCGACTGCCGCCGGGTGTCAGCTCGTGGCGGCATGCGACCTCGCCGTGGCGGCCGAAGGCGCTCGCTTCGGTACGCCCGGCGTCAAGATCGGTCTCTTCTGCTCGACGCCGATGGTGCCCGTGTCGCGGGCGGTTGGGCGTAAGCGCGCGCTGCAGATGCTGCTGACTGGCGAGACGATCGACGCTTTGACGGCGCTCGACTGGGGCCTCGTCAATCGGGTCGTCCCCGCTTCTGAGCTCGACTCGGCTGTCGCTTCGTTTGTAGACGCGATCACACGGTCGAGCTCGTACACCGTCGCGGTCGGCAAGCGCGCCTTCTACGACCAAGTCGACCGGGCCGAGCACGACGCCTACGAGCAGACCAAGACCGTCATGACCGAGAACGCGCTCGCCGCCGATGCCCAGGAGGGAATGAGCGCGTTCCTCCAGAAGCGCGCGCCGACCTGGACCGGTCGCTAGTGCGGCGTTCGAGCACGTCCCACTAACCGAACGCGCCGGCCCGCCCTGACGTCGTGCTCCGCGAACACCGGTTGCGTAACTTGTGGCCCCATCGCCGCGGTACGTCCGGTTACCGCGCGCGTCGATCTGGATCGCTCAGAGCTCGATCACCGCGCCGTCGGAAGCCGTCTCGAATTCCACCTCGCCGAGGTGACCGAGCATCTCCTCGCTCATATGGGTGAGCACGATCCGATCGGAGCCGAGCTGGGAGCGTTTCTCGAGCAGCGTCCGGTAGTCCATGTGCCCCGGGCCTTTCTTCTCGAAGAAATTGCATTCGCACACGAACAGGTCCGTGTCCTTGGTGACGTCGACCAGCGCGTCCGTCCACTCGGTGTCGCCCGAGTAGGCGATCACCTTGCCGGCGTACTCGACGCGCAGGGCGTAAGACGGTGCGCCGCTCGAGTGTGCGACCTCAAACGCGGTGATGCGCGCGGGGCCGAACTGGGCCGGCGTCTCTTCGGACAGGTCGGTGAAGGTCGTCGGAAACGCTCGATCCACTTCTGCGGTCCCCGGGTAGAGCGCCTCGAACGTCTGCTCCACGCGCTCGCCCGTGGCGATCGGACCGGCGACCTCGAGGGGCTTGGTCCGCTTGGAGAATTGCCCGTCGAGGATCAGCCAGGGGAGGCCGGCGAAGTGGTCGCCGTGGAGGTGGCTGAGCGCGACGTACCCGATCGATGCCGGGTCGATTCTGGCGCGCTTGAGCGCGACGAGCGTGGTTGCTCCGCAGTCGAGCAGCATCGGCTCGTCGCCGCCCTCGAGGAGCATGCAGGCCTGAAAACGTCCACCGCCGGCAAACGCGTCGCCTGAGCCGATGAAGGTCAGTCGCACGTTGCGAGGTTGCCACGATCAGCCCGCGACTGTCAGCTGCTTCTCGAACCAGTGATGCGCGAACGGCTCGTCGTTGAACGCTGGGACCTCCACGTATCCGGCGGATCGATACATCGCGATGGCCTCGGAGAGGTTCTTGTTCGTCTCAAGACGCGCGGTTGTGGCGCCGGTCCTGACCGCGTCGGTCTCGAGCTCGGCCAGGATCCGGCGGGCGATTCCGAGGCCGCGGGCAGATTCCGCCACCCACATGCGCTTGATCTCGGAGGGCGCGCCGGCATGGTGCTTGACCGCGCCGCATCCGACCGCCTCGCTGTTTAGGTGAGCGACGAGGAACAGGCCTGCGGGAGGTGTGACCTCGTGAGGCTCCGCGGAGATTCCGGCGGCGACGTCGAAGCCGGAGTCCGAGCGGCGGTCGAGCTCGGCGAAGTAAGCACGGAGGCAGCTTCTCGCGTCGTCGCTGCTCGGATCCGCGGGACTGATCTCGATCGCCGAGTTCGTCAGGAGGCGCCTGACCGTTCGCATCGCGCTTACGAGGTCCTGTCGTTGGTCCGGAGTGAGCGGCGCCAGCATCGACTCGGCCAGCTCGTCGCTGCGGCGATCGAGGACGGCTCGTTCTCTGCGGCCGGCTCGGGTCAGGCGGGCTATGCGGATGCGGCCGTCTGTCTGAATCGCCTCCGTCTCCACGAGGCCGTCGTTCTCGAGTGCGCGGAGG
>Ga0335081_10007223_pt1 | contig 17745 bp, 13 predicted proteins | sample Lox_Sample_35_FD_206713 | JGI IMG/M metagenome (GOLD analysis project Ga0335081, IMG submission 206713) | Soil microbial communities from Loxahatchee National Wildlife Refuge, Florida, United States - Lox_Sample_3.5 | ecosystem: Environmental > Terrestrial > Soil > Wetlands | place: USA... | reverse complement strand
ACAGGCTCTGGTGGAACGGGTCGAAGACTAGACCCATCTCTTCCAGCGTGACGACTCCGAGGAGCGCCTGGACGTCGCCCGGATCAGCCAGAATGACGGGTGAATGGCGCTCCCCCTGCGGCAGCGAAATGACGCACTCGGATACGGGCAGGCGCACCGCCGTGCCGTCGGCGAGACTGAACTCCATGTGGCTTCGCGGCTCCAGCCCGATGGCCTTCCAGATGTGCTCGGGCAGCAGCGAGTACATCGCTCCGCTGTCAATCAGGAACTTGACAGCGGCCTCGGCGCCTCGTGGCCCGCGGACCGTTCCCTCGACGTACGTGATGCCCACTCCTGCGAAGATGGCTGTTCCGGCCTTGCGGGCCGTTCCGCATCGGTGCAGCCCGGAGCGAAACCACGCGGCGCGCCCAGGGCTCGACCCGCGCAATATCCGCTCGGCGATTGGGCCGAGTCAACGCTAGATTCGGAGCGTCCGTGCCAGGGAGATCGCCATCGCCAAAGAGCTGAAGTCCGTCGCCCCGCCCGTCGAGCGTGCGCTCCTGGTGGGCGCCCCGCGCAAGGGCAGCCCCGAGGCGCGCGACGTCGAGGAGCACCTCGACGAGCTGGCGCGCCTCGTGGACACCGCGGGCGCCGAAGTGGCGGGGCGCGTGGTGCAGCACATCGCCGCGCCCACGCCCGACCTTTACATCGGCCGCGGGAAGGCGGAGGAGATCGAGCGCCAGGTGCGCGACATCGGCGCCACCGTCGTCGTGTTCGACGAGGAGCTGAGTCCGCGGCAGGGCAAGAACCTCGAGGAGGCCCTCGGCATGCGGGTGATGGACCGCACCGAGGTCATCCTCGACATCTTCGCGCTCCGCGCGCGGAGCCGCGAGGCCAGGATGCAGGTCGAGCTGGCGCAGCTCGAGTACCTGCTGCCGCGGCTGACGCGGATGTGGGCGCACCTCTCGCGCATCCGCGGCGGCATCGGCCTCCGCGGCCCCGGCGAGACCCAGCTCGAGACCGACCGCCGGATGATCCGCACCAAGATCGGGGCCCTGAAGGGGAAGCTGGGCGAGGTGGCCGATCACCGGGCCCGGCTCCGGGGGCGCACCCGAGAGCGTGACGTCCTGCGCGTGGCGCTGGTCGGTTATACGAACGCCGGCAAGTCGAGTCTCTTGAGGGCGCTCACGGGGGCCGAGGCGCATGTCGAGGACCGCCTGTTCGCCACGCTCGACACGGCGAGCCGCGAGAAGAGCGTGGGCGGCCGGCGGATTCGCTTCACGGACACGGTCGGCTTCATCCGCAAGCTGCCGCACGACCTGGTGGCCAGCTTCCGGGCCACCCTGGAGGAGGCGGCGGACGCCGATCTCGTTGTCCACGTGGTGGATGCGAGCCATCCGGCTTGGGACTTGCAGGCGGAAGTGGTGGGGGAGGTGCTCCACGACCTGGCCGACGGCGGAGCGGCCGGGGGCGCCAGCCCTCGTATCCTGATGGCCCTTAACAAGCTGGATCGTTTGAGCCCCAACGAGCGGGTGGCGCGGCTGCGGGACGCCGAGGCCAGGGGCTGGGACGCGGTCGGCACGAGCGCGGTGACCGCGGGAGGGGTGGAAGGGCTCAAGGCCAAGCTGGGTGCCGAGTCGCAACCGCCGACGGCTGTGTGAGTTGCGTCACAACAACAGGGCATCAACAGAGGTGGTGGAAGTGTCGCAGGGGAGCTACAATTAGCCGCTCGTGGACACTGTCCCGAGTAAGGTGATGTCCCCTTCCAGGGCGGGCGAGCCGCTTCAGATCCCGATAAGGGACTCGGAGGCGGCGTCCGAGGTGCGTGCTCGCCGCGATCAGGCTACGCCGGAGAGCGTGCGCGCCACGCTGGATGAGGATGCGCGTCTCCGGCTTCGATTGCAGCGGCGCTCGCACCACAACCTGCGGCGGCAGCTGCGCCGGGCCGTCGTTCGCGTCAGCGTGCTGATCATCGCGGACCTGGCTGCGTTTGTCGCGATGCGTTCCGTGCTGCGGGCGGTCAGGGATCTCGCGGTTCTGGGGCAGCGCTTGGCCGGCGGCATCGGCGCGGTGCTGCCGAGGGGCGCCCTGAGCGGATGGCAGTTCGGGGCGGCACTCCTGCTCGGCCTCGTGGTCACCGGCAACTACGGGCCTGGGGACATGCGGCGCAGCGCCGGCAGACTGTATCTCGCGTCCGCCTTGGCGGTCTCGTTGCCTCTCTGGGTGGATCTGTGGGCGCGTGCGCTGCCTATGGTGATCGTGGAGTACATCCTCACGACCGCCCTGGTGTGGGCGGGATTGCTCGCTGAGCGGTTTACGATTGACCGGGTCGTTGCGGTCGTGCGGCCTCCGCAGGACGATGCTCTGCCGACGATCCTGGTGGGGCCGGCCCGGGCCTGTCAACGCGCGATGGTCTCTCCGATTTTCACCACCGGCAAGTACTACCGGGTGCTCGGGTTCGTTGACACCGATTGGCCGGCGGCCCCCGACGCCATCGGGTGCCGGGCCGATTTCGGGCGCTTGATCCATGAACTGAGCGCCGAGGCAGTGGTGGTTGCGGGTTATCTGGATGAATCCCTGCTGAATCAGGTAGTTGACACAGCTCTGTCGTCCAGCTGCGAGCTCGTGTCCATTTCGCGTATGCATAGCGTGGCGGGGGTGAGACCGTCGTTCGTCTGGCGCGATGGCGAGCCGTTGGTATCGTTGACGGCGCCGGCGCTTAAGGGTCAGCAGATGTTCGTTAAGCGGATCATGGACGTGGCGGTGGCGACGCTGGGTCTCGTCGTCACTTCGCCGCTCCTCGCGGCGGTCGCGGCGGCGATCAAGCTCGACTCGCGCGGGCCGGTGTTCTTTTCCCAGGAGCGGGTCGGGTACGCCGGCCGCAGATTCCGGATCTTGAAGTTTCGCACGATGCAGGCGGACGCCGAGCGGCGACTCGAGGAAGTCCGAGCGCACAGCCTGTACGAGGATGCGCGTCTGTTCAAGGCCACCCACGATCCCCGGGTGACTCGCGTAGGCCGGTGGCTGCGCAAGAGTAGTATGGATGAGTTGCCGCAGCTGTGGAACGTTGTCAAAGGTCAGATGTCGCTGGTCGGCCCGCGGCCTCCGCTTCCAACCGAGGTTGCGCTATATGAGACGCATCACTACGCCCGCTTTGACGTCAAACCGGGAATTACCGGCCCTTGGCAGGCCAACGGCCGCAACACGATCACGGACTTCGAGCAAGTTGTGCGGCTTGAGACGTCGTACATCCGCGAGTGGAGCTTGTGGAACGATCTGAAGATTCTCTACCGGACGGTTCCAGTCGTTCTGAGAATGCGCGGCGCCCACTAGCCGCTACGCGGGACGACCGCAAGCGTCCGACGCCTATTCTTGCGGCAAGCAACTGCCTTACTTGTGATCACCTGCACTATGGTTAGGCTGCCCCTGCACGGGGCGATCCAGAGCCTAGTTGCCTGTAGCTACGGCTTCTCCTCCGGCGGGCAGTTCCGCTGCGCAGTCGAGGGAGGGCGCGCGTCGCACCCAGGCCGGTCGGACTGGCACCGCACACATTGTGGAACCGAGGGAGCTCCTAAGAGATGGGCGAGCAAGAGGCGGCCACAGGCTCGATCCTGATTGTCGTCCCTGCTAGGGCAGGATCCAAGGGCATCCCTCACAAGAACGTTCGGATCTTGGACGGCAAGCCACTTGTTGCCCATGCGCTCGCCACGGCACTGGGGGTTCCCGGAGCGATCGTTGTGCTGACGACCGATGATGCGGAGGCGGCCGACATCGCGCGACAGTACGGGGTGCATGTGGTGGATAGACCAGAAGGGTTGTGCGGCGACGATGTTACCCTCGACCCAGTGGTGGCTCACGCTTGGAGGAGCGCTGAGGCGGCGTTCGGCCGCGCTTTCCACGTCATCGCGACCCTTCAGCCAACGGCGCCTCTTCTCCGGTCGAGCACCCTCATACGCGCCGTCGAGTGCGTTCAGTCGGGCCGACTAGACTCGTGTGTCACCGTTACCGATGCTAGGCATTTGTATTGGCAGGGACAGGTCGAGGCGGCGATCCCGCTGTACGAGACGCGTGTCAACCGGCAGTGGCTGCCGCCGCTGTGGCGGGAAACCGGCGGTGCAATAGTCACGCGGGGCGAGATCCTAGCCACTGGGGAGCGATTGGGGGGGCGCGTCGGAATCATCCCAGTAGATGCGGCCGAGAGTGTTGACATAGATAGCATCGATGACTGGGCAGTCGTGGAGAGACGGTTGGGGGCGCCGCGGGTATTGTATCGCGTACGCGGCAACAAGAAGATCGGACTGGGCCATGCCTACCGCTGCATCGGCCTTGCAAGACGTCTGTTCGTGCCGGAGTTGCTTGTGGCGGTGGACTCCGACTCGGATCCCGCGGCTGAGCTAATCCGGAACGAGCATTTCCCAGTGGCACGCGTTAGTGGCGATGATGATTTCATTGAGGTGGTTAGCCGATCAGAATATGACCTGATCATCAACGACGTGCTTGATACGAGCTCCGACTACGTGGAGGCTTTGAAGGGACACGGTCGTCGGGTGGTGGTGAACTTTGAGGACGTGGGGACGGGAGCTGCAGCGGCAGACCTCACGGTGAATGCTCTGTATGAGTTCAGCACACCGGCGCCGAACGGGCGGTTCGGGTGGCGGTATGCGGATCTCAGGGACGAGTTCCTCACGACGCCGCCACGCGTGCCGGGGGCGCCGGGAAGGTACGTTCTAATAACATTTGGGGGCTCCGATCCGGCGGGCCTCACTGCACGGGCGATCAGAGCCTGCGCACGCGCGGCGGAAGCGCTCGGGCTTTGCGACCTGGTCGTGGTGCTCGGCCCGGCCAACGAGGCGGCCGGGGAGGTCCATGACGTGATTGAAGAACGGCGAACAGTCTTCGGAAGCGTCGTGGTACACACCGAAGTCCGGCGGATGAGCTCACTGATGAGGGATGCTACGTTCGCAATTACGTCGAACGGGCGGACGGTGTTCGAGCTTGGCGCCCTCGGTATTCCGATGATCACGATCAGCCAGAATCGTCGCGAAACCCACCACGTGTTCGGGCGTGTGAGCGGGGGCGCACTGGACCTCGGTCTGGCGGCTGCGCTCGACGACGCGGAGTTCCAGGCAGCTGTGCTTAGCCTGCTCCGAGAGCCCGCGCGACGAGCTCAAATGACTCGACAGTTGCTGCAGTACGATCTCCGAGCCGGCATGGAGCGCGTCGTGGTGGAGATGCTCGACTGTTATGGGGAGTGGCGACGGGCGCGACGGGCGAAGAAAGGGGATCGGCCATGAGCGAGGCTGTCATTCGAGTGGGGGGGCGCGTGTTGGGCGCCGGTGCGAGGCCGTTCGTCATCGCCGAAGCCGGTGTGAACTACGAGAACAGCATGGCAACCGCGGAGCGAATGGTGCGCGAGGCGGCGCTAGCCGGGGCTGATGCCATCAAGTTCCAAACCTACAAGGCCGAGCGGCTCGCAGCTGCTGATTCGCCGGCCTACTGGGCCGCGTCCACCACGCAGAGGGAGTACTTCCGGAACTATGACAGTTTTGGACGGAAGGAGTACGAACAGCTCGCGGACCTGTGCGCTGAGGTGGGAATCGTGTTCTTGTCCACGCCCTTTGATGAGGAGGCGCTGGACTATCTGACGCCGTTGATGCCGGCGATAAAGATCGCGTCTGCGGACATCACGAACTGGCCGCTGCTCAGGCGCGCATGTGCGACTGGCAAGCCGTTGCTGTTGTCGACCGGCGCTTCGCTGATGAGCGAGATTGCCGCGGCAGTGGAGTTGTGTCGCGAGAACGGAGTCGTGGATCTGGCGCTGCTGCATTGCATCCTGCACTACCCCGCCGAGTATGGCGAGGCCAACTTGCGCGCCATCGAGTACTTGGGAGTCACGTTTCCGGATTGCGTTATAGGGTATTCGGACCACACCAAGCCCGATGCCGGGATGGCGGTAGTTACGGCGGCAGCGGTGCTGGGAGCGAGCATAATTGAGAAGCACTTCACACTCGACAAGACACTGCCCGGAAATGACCACTACCATGCGATGGATCCGGCAGACCTACGCCGGTTCGCGGACAATCTGGCTACGGTGTGGCAGGCGTTCGGGCGCGCCGCCCGAGACCTGGCGCCGGGCGAGAGGCAAGCGAGGCAGTACGCCCGACGCAGCGTGGTCGCGCGTGGACAGATACCGGAGGGCGCCTCCATCCGCCCTGACCAGGTCACGGTCAAGCGTCCCGGCACGGGCATTCCCGCTAACCAGATTGACTTGGTGATAGGCCGCACTGCGAAGCGTGCCATTGCGGACGATACCATTCTGTCTTGGGAGATGATCGGATGAGAGCGTGCGCCCCATTCCAGTCCGTGTGCCAGCGGGGCTGAGTTGACGGGAGCGACGGACGTTGCCCGCAACGTGCCGGCGAACGGTGGGTTTGCCGTCTGGACGGGAGTGGCCATTGCGGGGGCTGCCGGGGCGCTCGTGGGGGATGCGCTGGCTGGCGTCGTGTTGGCGTTCTCGATCGCCGCCACGCTGGTCGGGGCCTTGCGGCCTCGCCTCCTAGTACCGCTGATAGCTGCTAGTTGCGTAGTGCTTCCGCCGTACGTAGGGTGGTTGCTGCCGTGGGGTGGATTTGTCAACCTGCAACGCGGCGTGATGTATGGCGCGCTACTAGGCGTCATTCTATGGGGATTGCGAGAACGAAGCGAAGGGCGGTGGCTGGTTCCTGTCGATTCATTGGGGCAGGGGCCAACAAAACTAGCGATCGTGCTGTTGGCCGGGGCGTGGGTGGTGGCGCCTGTGATCGCAATGGCGTTGGGGTTAGGCAATAGCGCCAAGGCAGTCAACTCGGCGGTCTACCAGGCTCTGGCGTTCTGGGTCGGCCTTAGATTCGCGCAGGGCCGCGATGGCAGGCGCGGGCTCCAGCTCACGTTCGCGTTTCTTCTGCTCTACACCGTCCCATACTGGTTGTACGAGCTGCAAGCTGGTCGAGGCGTGTTTGCCTGGTACGTGCCGCCGCTTCCCGGCCTGCTGAGCGGTCAAGGCGAGATCCTCAGAAATGGCCAGATCCGCGTAGCAGCGACCTTTGGACAACCACTTGCGTTCGACCAGTTCCTCCTGATGGCGGTGCCCGTCGCTGCTTCGATGGTGTACGCGCGGCTCTTACGGATACTGGGCGCGGCAATGGGGGTGTTGGGTGTTGTCACACTCGTATTGACGAGATCACGCAGCCCGTGGGTCGCTCTCATCGTTGCGGCCGTGGCCCTGATCATTGTGCAACGGCGCAAGGTTCGCGTTGCACTGATTGTCGCGGCCTTGGTGACAGCTGTCGTGGCGATTCCGTTGGCGCGTTCGTTTCGATCACAGGTACTTGCCCACGCGGCAAAGTCGCTCGTGCTCACCAGGTACTCTCGGAAGTCGGAGACCGAGTACTCTGCGGCGGCGCGGGTGTTCCTTACTCTCGGAGCGTTGAGGGTGATCCGGCGTCATCCGCTGGCTGGCTATGGTGTGAACGCGACCGCTGTAGCGGCACAGCTGCCAACGGTGGACGATTACTACTTGGCGCTGGCCGTCGAGCAGGGTGTGTTGCTGGCGGCGTTGCTGACAGCGGCGCTGTGGGTGGGGTGGTTCGGATTGGCGCGTTCACCGCTTCGGGCGGAGTCGCTGTGGATCACATTCGCGGTCGGCGCCTATCTGGTCGAGTGGGTCTTTGTAGGACTGCATGACACGTCACCGCTACTCTTCTTGATGCTGGGCCACCTCTTCGGCGCTGGGGGTGGGAAGAGCTACGAGGGTCCAGTTGCCCCGACACAGCTTGCAGAGCGCTCAGACACCCGGAGTTAGGATGAAAGCCATCGCGGAAATGCGCGCGGCTCTGCGGCCTTGGCTCTCACCACTGTGGTACGGCTTTGTGGGTGCAGCAGTGGGAGCGTTAGTGTCCCTGCTCCTGCCACCCACGTTTGTATCCACAGCAGAGGTCACGCTGAGCTCATCTGGGCAGACCAGTGTGTCTAGCTCGCTGCTTGGGCTAGCGGCCCAGTTCGGCCTGGCGTCCGCATCTGGCCAAGGGAGCCCGAACTTCCTCGTGGCCATCTTGACCTCTGAGGGGTTACGCGAGGTGGTGGTGAGGACGCGCTATCCTCGATCCTCTTACGAGGGCATCGGGAATACGAACTGCGATGCTTCGATTGCGTCGTGCGATCTGGTGTCGCTCTGGCGAGTCTCGGGTCAGAACATACGGGACACACTGGAGCGAGCTGCGAAGCGCCTCGAAAAGTCCTTCAGTGCCGACGTCGACCCCACAACAGGCCTGGTGGAAGTGTCGGTTGAGGCTCGCTCGGCCGCTCTCGCCAAAGCGATTGCGGATCGAATGGTCCAGGCGCTGGATTCGGCGAACCTAGCGTTACAGCGGGCGTCGGCGCAGAGCCAGTTCCAGTTCTTGGCTGTCCAAGTGGATTCCGCTCGCGATGCGCTGCACGCGGCGGAGGACGCGCTGGCCCGGTTCGACATCGCCAACCGAAGCGTGACGTCCAGCCCGGCACTCCAACTTCAGCGCGTCCGGCTGCAGCGCGACTTGACCTTGGCGGAGAATTTCTTCACGCAGTTAAGTGGGACGCAGCAGCAGGTCTACCTAGCCGCAGCCAATACGGCGTCGAGCCTGAGCGTGGTGCAGGCGCCGGATCTTCCCGGCCGGCGCGAGAAGCCAAAACGCAGGGTGATCACCCTCCTTGCATTCGGATTCGGGCTTCTGGTCTGGGGCGCACGCAGGTACTGGTCGCTGCTCTACCCGGAAGTGCGAAGGATCCTGGGCGCGGCGTTCTTGGGCGGTTCCGGCTCCAAGACAGTGTGACCCGGCGGAGGCAGGTGTCCCGGCGGCTTGCGCAGGGGCGAGCCTCTCAAGGAGGTGCCGCCTCATGAATGGTCAGGAAGTCGCCGCCCAGGACGACCGGCAGCCCCGGACACGACCCGTTGGGCGCCTTGTACTCGGCGGGCCCCGCACTCCGGAGCGCGCGCTCTTGGGTGCCGCGCAGATCGGCGTGCCCGGTACAGAACGTCTGGTGGACTTGGATGATTTGCTCGCCAAGGACGAGCGACTGAACCTGACTGCGGTCGCGTGGCGAGCGGCGCGTACGTGGTACAGCGGGCAGTCCCCCGAGTTGGCAGCGCTGGGCTGGCTCGGCGAGTATCGCGTTGCACAGCATGTTCTCGGCGTCCTCCGCGTCGTCGCGAGCGTCCGAAAAATCGAGCTAGATCACGCGGCGTGCCGTTGGGTCATCCCGCCGGCAGCGGGACCACTCCTGCGGCTGGCCATGCGTCTTTGCGGCTTCGAGGTCGCGGCTGGAGGCAGCGACTCGAACGAAGGCGGAGGGGTGGGGCGCAGCCGCTGGTTGGTGAAGGCCCTTGCGAGACCTTGGCGGCTGCCCGATGAGTGGTTGGTGCTACCAGGCGGCGGGGTGAATGAACTGCTGCTTCGCCCGGGACGCGGCAGACTTCCAGTGGCCTTCCTGCGTCAGCGTGTTCCGCCGCGCCGAGTGCAGGCAGCGCTTGCGTTCCGATATAGCATTGTGGGCCAGCCTAACATCGGTCGCGACTTGAGTGGCTCGCTCAAGGAGGTAGTTGGCGGGCACCTGCTGCCCGACGCACTGCTCCCCGTGACGTTGGAGGACCTCGCGTCGGCGATCGCAGTGAGGGCGCTGGAGGCGAGCCTTGGCGAGCTCGTTACCGCACTTCATGCGGCTTGGGCAGCGTTGCGCTGGTGTGAAAGCGGTGGCGCGGGACTGTTGACGCCTGATGATGCGATTCCTTTGACCAGAGCGGTCGTAGGGGTCGCGGCGCTGTCGGGACGGCCTGCGGTTGTGGCGCAGCACGGCGCGATCATAGCCCGAGACGACCAAAGCCACCATGTGGCTGGATCCTCTCTGACTTGGGGCGAGCCGTTCCTGCGTGTCCTAGAGACAGAGATGGGGGAGCGTCATCGGCCCTGGGTGATGGGTTTCCCCGGCCGCATGCCGATCAGGCACCGCGATCCGAACCGCGACGTCGTGCTCTTCGTGGGGTCAGGCGGCCACGACATCACGCTGGCAACGCGCCAACGCCATCAGGTAGATCTGCTGAATGCGCTGGCCCGTGGGCTGGAGTCCCTTGGAAGGCCGGTGGAGCTGGTGATCAGGCCACACTACGCGGACGACGAGCGTTTGCATGTTGACAGCCGGATGGAATCGGTCCGAGTGCGGGTTGCGAGGGTTGGCGCGCTTTCGGACGCGCTTCGGGGGGTCGCTGTCATGGTGACCTCTGTATCCACCGCGATCGTAGAGGCGGCCCTCTCCGGCGTCCCGGTGGTCGCATGTCCCGAGAATATGACGGACTTGGTGGCGGGTATGCGCGGAACACCAGGGGTGTACTGGGCGGCGTCGGGGAGCGATGCAGCGGGCGCTGTCTGCCGCGTCCTGAGAGGAGCGCCACTGGAAGCCGCGTGCGTGGAGGGAGCGCCGGTCTACGCCGTCGAATTCGTGGGGTGGCCGCGCCTTCGCGAGCACCTGTTGGAGCTGAGTCCAGAGCCGAGTGACGCCCACGCCGTTCCTCACTCGCGCATACTGGCGCAGTTGATGGGCGCCTGATGAGCGGTAGCGTGGCTCGCGCCACCCTGGTCGCTGATTCCGTGTGGATTGTTGTTGCCACAGTTGTCGCCCAGGTGGTCGCGGCAATCTCCGGGATCGTGGTCAAGCGGCTGCTTGGTCCGGGCGACGTCGCTGCTTGGGCGCTGGGTTCATCGGTCCTTGGATACGTGGCCTTGACTCAGATGGGTGTGCTCGAGGCCGTCCTCCTCCGTGGGCCGCTGCTGATTCGGAGAGGCCACAACGTGCTGCGAGGCCTCGTGGTGCCGGCGGTGATGTGGATTCTGCTGATAGCCATCCCGGCCACGGCTTGCCTCCTGGTGCTCTGCGTCTTGTCGGACGGCCGTTCCTCGCCGCGCAATCTCCTGGGCCTCGCGCTGGTTGTGCCCTTAGTGGTCCCATTTCAGCTCGGGACCTTGGGAGTCACGCTGGCCCGAACACGCGGTGACTTCAGGCGCCTTGCGGTGGCCACGATTCTGAACGGGATCGTAACTGGCGTGGTTGGCTTGGTGCTGGTGTACTACTTCGGACTTGTCGGGCAGGGCGTGGCTTTTGGCCTTGGGTTGGTGGTCCAGCTTGCGGTATTCGCCACCTATCGCAGGACGGCGGTTGAGTGGAGGGCGCCCCTCACCCGTCGCACGTGGCGAACGGCGCAAGCGATGATCGGCTATGGTTTCCCACTGCAGTCTGGCACAGCCGTCTTCTCGGTGCGGCAGGCGATTGACACGGTGCTGGCGGTCATGTTTCTCGGACCACTTCTCGGTGGCACATATGCCCTGGCCGCATCGTTCCGCAGTTACCTAGTATCGCTGCCCACTGCGTTTGGCACGGTGCTATTCCGTGCTCTCCGCACACATCACGGTGGGAAGACAGCGGCTGCTACCCCTCGCCCACCTGAGGAATGGTGGATTACCGCGCTCGCGGTGAACTTCTTGACGCTAGTTGTGCCTGGCGCAGCGGTGTTGGCGCTTCTTGGGCCCTCCGTGGTGGGTTGGTTCTTGCCGCGTTTCTTGGGTGGCCCCGCCCTCACCGCTTTCGTTCCGGTGGCCGCCGCCACGATGATGATGGAGCCTGTGCCCCTGCAACGGCTTCTGGCATCTGGAGCTACTAGGCAGTTCCGTTGGAGTTCCTTGGTCGCCCTTGGCGGAGCGGCTGGGGGGGCTGCGCCCGGGCTTGCGACCCGGTCGCCGCTCCTGACACTGCTCGGGGTAGGTACGGGTAGTGTTGTCACGTTCGTCTTCGTGATGCACCTCGCGCTCGCACAGAGTGCGGTGTCCAGGGCGGAGCGCATTAGAGTGTGGCTCTGGTGCTTGGTCGGCTTCGTGTCGGTGGGAGGCATTTCCTTACTGGGGTGGTTTCTGCAAATGGGATGGTTGTCTGATCACACGTTGCTGGCACGCGCATCCACGGCAGCCACCCTGGCGTCGGCGACTTTCATTGGCGGTGCCTTGCTTGCAAGACGGATGGGACGGAGCAACGATGCCTGATCGAGCTGGTCGCTTAGGAGTGGTAATCGTCGAGTATCGCGACCCGGAGGGAGCGTCGTCCGTCGTTCACAGCTTCGCACGGGCTCCAGATATGGGGATCGTGGTTGTTAGCACTGGCCCGGTGCCCTTTCCGAGTGAGCGGGGGGTGACCGTCATCCACCTTCCCGACAACCCCGGATTTGGAGCGGCGGTGAATCGCGGCGTCCGTGAATTCGTGGGCACGGCTACTCACGTGCTCGTCTCCAATACCGATGTTCTCGGCAGCTTGGAAGGAGTCCGCCAGCTGTGGCGGGTGGCGCGAGACCGCGCCCTAGCGATCGTGGCGCCGACGATCCTGGGGCCCGGTGGCCAAGTGGAGTGGGACGGCGGGTCGATCGAATTTGGGCGAACCAGGGTGGTACACGAGCGACGGGGAGAGCATCCGAGGCCTGAGAGTGTGGTGCAGCCAACCATGTTCGTGACAGGGGCGTATTTCCTGTTGCAGGTGGAGGCATGGGAAGCCGTTGGGGGAATGCGTGAAGACTTCTTCATGTACGCTGAGGACGCGGACTTTGCCCTCCGGCTGCGGCGTGCAGGGCTTGGTGCTGCGGTCGTGACGGGGGTTCGAGTCGTGCATTCTCCGAGCACTTCGGTGGGATGGCTTTCGCCCCTTCAAGTCTACCTCATGACGAGGAACAACCTCCGGCTATTCCAGGAGTGGAGTCCCTACGCCTGGGGCCGATGGGCATGCTGGGTGGCCGTACCGCTTCGCCTGGCATGGCACTCCATCGCGGCTGGCGGGCGGCGTTGGTCCCGCTGCCGCTGGATCTGCGTGGGGCTGTGGGATGCGCGCAAGGGCTCCGAGCGGCGCTTGGGCAAAGGGAGAGCGACTGATCTGCTGCCTCCTACAGCCGCGGGCGCGTGAGAATCCTCCTTTTGACGACCTTACTGCCGGGCGGCCCACCTTCCGGTGGCACCTTGGCAACGTTGGAGCTTAGCCGCCGGCTCGCCGCGTATGGCGAGGTGGAGCGATGGGCAGTGTGGGCGCTCGAAGCCTCGCCCGAGAAGGGGCACGAGGAGTGGCGGGGAGCCTCCTCCATCACGTTGCGGGGCCTGCGACGCCGCGGAGTGCCGCGCGCGCTTGCTCGGGGCCTGCCGCTAGGGGTAGCGCGTTTTCACCGTCGCGAGCTGGCCACGGCACTGAAGGATGCGGGCCCCTTTGATGTGTTCTTCGCCGACCATCTCGGAGTGTGGGGCTATTCGGAAGGTATCCGCGCGCACCGGCGCATACTCTACTCTCACAACGTGGAGAGCGAGATCTATGAGCGTGCCGCCACCCTTGAGTCGACGCTGTGGAAACGCTGGGTGTGGCGCTACGAGGCGGACGCGATGCGTCGCTTTGAGCGAATGGCACTCCGCCAGGCGGACGCAGTGATATGCCCGGGAACGCGAGACAAGGAGACACTCCGCGAGCGCTACGGTGTGCGAGCAGAGGCGTGGTACCCGCCAATTGCCGATGCCCAGCCCGTTCGCCGCAAGCGCAGCGGGGGCTGCGTTGTCGGCTCCGTTGGCTCCTTGACTTGGCAGCCCAATCGTTGGGGCATGGATTGGTTCGTCCAAGACGTCTGGCCGCGCGTGCGCAAGATAGCACCAGACGCTAGGCTGCGGGTTGGGGGCCGTGGAAGCGACGCACTACCGTTCCACGAAGCTAACGGGGTGGAGTGCCTGGGCCCAATCGACGACCTGCAGGGCTTCTATGAAACCCTCGACTTGGTCGTCGCGCCGATCCGCGGCGGCGCCGGAATCAAGGTTAAGGTAATGGACGCCTGCGCGAGAGGGCTACCGGTGGTTACGACCCCAATCGGCGTCGAGGGGCTCGGCGAGCACATCCCGCCCAATGTAGCCGTCGCTGCAGGCGCGGAGGAATTCGCGTTAGCTGTAGGCCGGGGTCTTCTTTCCCAGCCCGACCTCCCGATCGAAGAGGGGGTTCGGTGGTACAGGTCCCTGGTGGCTCAGGGTTCGGCCGCTGTGGATCTCGCGATGGGCACGGATCGCGGTCGGCCCGAGTCATGAGCCGGGACAACCCGTCGTTAGCGATGGAACACTGCCCGATGTGCCGAGCGTCAGACTGGGTCGCGGTTCCTGGGCCGAAGCGCTCATGGACGTATCTGCGGTGCACGCGGTGTGGGCATCAGCTGCTCTTCCCGATGCCGACCGACCTCGACCTGTCAGCGTTTTACAACAGCCGCTATCGGGTTCCCCTAGATGCATATCTGCAAGGGGCGCGCCGGGAGTTTCCTCGAGTGTCGGACTTCATCGGACGGTGGCGAACGGGTCGGATGCTCGAAGTAGGGTGCTCCTATGGAGAGATGCTGTGGCTATTCTCCAGTGCGGGATGGGACGTTGAAGGCGTTGAACTGGACGCACGTGCCGCATCCTACGCACGAGAGCAGCGCGGATTGCGCGTGCACGCCGGCACGCTTGAGGAAGTCAGGGACGTGCTTACGCCAGGCTACGATGTCATTGCTGCCTACCACGTTGTCGAGCACATTCCGGAGCCGGCGCGGTTCTTCGGCCTCCTGGTCCCGCTCTTGCGTCCAGGTGGCTGCTTGGTCCTCAAGACACCGAATGGGGCGAGCGTGGCGGCGCGCGCAGCCCACGGATGGTGGCAATGGGCGAGCCCGCCGGAACACATCCATCTGTTCACTCCGCGGAGCATCGCGACCCTCCTAGCGGGTGTTGGTCTTGCTGTCGATCGCTGCATCACGCGGCGCGGCGATGCTAGGGGTACCTTGGCTGAATGCACGCGGGCGTTCATCCGTCGCGCAGTGCCCGGCCTAGCGACTTACCGTGGCAGCACCGCGCCGGCCCGGAGGCGGGCGCCTGCTAGCAGGCTGGCGCGGCGGATTTCTGAGTCGGCGATGGATTTCGTGGGGCGCCCCATTGACTGGCTCATCGATGCAGCTGGCAGCCAAGGCCGTCCCATCGGAGCTGAAATACTCTTGTTGGCTCGGCGAGTGTAATGCGAGAACTGCCCCAGAGACTCGCTGGAATGACACGCGTACGCGCCGTCAGTCCGCCCGTCCGCTACGATCCTCGCCCCCAACCGCCGTACACGACGAAGGACTTGGTGAAGCCCAGCAGTCGCTCCCGGAACACGTTGCCCCCGGGGAAGAGGGCTAACAGCTCCCTCCGGTTGAGCAAGCGAACGCCTTCAACGATTCGCCGTGCCGCCTCAGGATCTGACGTTTGCTTGTGCCAACCAAGATCGGCGTGACGCAGCAACCAGACCCGAAGGCCAATCGGAAGAAATTGGAAGAACGGAAAGACGAAGTGAGGCTCCAGCGGGAAGCATCTGTTGGGAGTCTGAATGAAGTAGCGCACGCCGACACGACGCACCTCGTCCGCCATTCTCCGCTGGTCGCCGTGTCCGCCCACGTGCTCGATCACGGAGTTCGAGTACACCACATCCACGCTGCCGTCAGCGAACCCCCCGAGATCCCTGGCGTCGCCCACAATGCTCGTGAAGTTGGCCAGACTCACAGGCTGCGGCGACACATTGAGCAGCGTGATGTGAACATCACTGACTGACACGAATCCAACAGTACGCCAGAACGCCTCTGTGCCACCGATGTCGAGGATCCGAACCGGCTTCGGAATCTGGCCGAGCAGCCTCTCAAACAGCTGAAACCGTCTCCGGCGCAGCCTTGCGGCGATAGACCGCGGGTCCGTGGAATCGACGATGCTCGTCAGCATCGCGGTGTCTGGAGAATGAGCTCGCGCCGCGGTCGCGGCCGCATGCCACTCTTGCACGTACCCATCTAGTGCGGGCCGGGAGCGGTCCGCCAGTACTCTTGATAGGCCTCCAGAATCGCTCTTGTCTGCGGGTCGGCCGAGGCCGAGTCAGCAGCCGTGACCTCCATGCGCCCACAACATCCCCAGATCCACATGGCGCCGTGCCACCCAAGCTCGCGGAAGATTGCCGTTTCTGAATTGATGAAGTCAGCCGCGCCAGGAGCCTGGCGATTCACGCCGAACTCTCCAACGAACACGGGGGCGTCCCCGGCCCGATGCTGGAAGGCTACGACTGGCGCTAGGACGGAGCGGAGAAATGACGTGTCGAGAACATGGTCGCGGTTGTCACGCCAGTATCGGAACCGAGCACCGGGCCACGCGAGACCAACCGGGTAGTTCGCTGATGTACCTTGGTGGGTGTAGCTGTGCGGCTCGTATTGGTGTACGTCGTACACGATATACGAGCCGGTGACGGGCCGCATCGAGGCGAAGAAAGGAGGCAGGGCAAAGCCTGTGGCTCCCACTACGATCGGCGTAACGCTATCGACCTGCCGGATCACCGATACCAGCGTGTCAGCAATTGCCGGCCACGAGATGCCATGGTGAAGCAAGGCCGTGTCCGACACGGAGGCGCAGCAGGTGGAGAGGCCAGGGACTGCCGCTTCGGGAAGCGGCTCGACAATCAGGTTGTAGCCAATGACATGCGGGTCGCTTCGATACTCCTCTGCCAGCCGGCGCCACATCAATTGGAAGGCGCTCCTAGCGTTCGAATCCACCCAGAGCTTGCTCTGCAGCCCAGGCGTCTGCGCCTCGACTGCGACGTCCTCTAAGCCGGGTCCAGTCCGCATCGCAATTACTACATATAGGCCCGCGCTGTCGGCGTTCTCGACCGCCTCGCTGAGGCGCGTCGCGCTGGCAGTATCATCGGCGAAAGGGGGCTGCGTCTTCTGTATCCCTCGCGCGGACAGTTGCACGAGGTTGGCTCCAGCCTGCCGGAGCGCGATGAAATCCGCCAGAGCCGGCCGCTCCGTTGGACTTAGAGCGATGTTGGCGCCGCGCAAGAAGGCGGGGGCTGTCCACAGAGCGTACTTTGGGTTCCCTTGGGCCCACAAGGGCGCAGCATCCGCAAGGAGAATTACACAGGCAATCGCGAAGGTGACTGCGACGGGAGTTGGGCGCTTCATGGGCGGCCTTTGGATTCCTGGGCGCTGCTGGCGTGTTTGTTGTGCCAAGACATCACCCGAGGCACAACGTACGGACAAAAAACGGCGTACCGCATTTGCGTGACTCCCGGCACGTCGGCGCCTGACACGTAGTAGACCAAACTCACTACCCCGTCTGGCAGCACCTTAACGATGCTGGGGTACCCGAAATCGATCCCGCTGGTTCCAACCGGCACTACCAATCCCTCCGGCGAGGCGAAGATCTCCAAGCCCTGCCGGCGGAGGAGCCGGTACTGGATACCTTTCGGATCGCTGGTTCTGCTACCGTAGACGAGGAGCAATTCACCATTCGGAAGCTGGGCGAGATCGCCGGCGACTTGGTTCAGCTCAGTCAACTGGAAAGCCGGGGTCCACGTCTGCCCCAAGTCGGGGCTGGATGTAATCTCGAGCCAGTTGGCTCCGGACCGCATGGCAGCCACCACTGTGTCGCCGCCCACGGGCAAGAAGGCGGTCTCGTTGTGCAGTTGCGGCAGGGTGCTTTGCACCAACCATGTTTGTCCATGATCTGGCGAAACGAGAAGGCGTGCGTTGTAGCTGTAGTAGTTCGACATGCTGTCTTGGCTGTCGTAGATGGCGGCCAGAACCCTGCCGTCCGGCAGTTGACGCATCTTGCCATATGGCGAGGCTAGCAGCGTGTCGATACCGGGCAGCGGGGGCGTTCGCGGCGCGGA
>Ga0335081_10007221_pt1 | contig 17746 bp, 13 predicted proteins | sample Lox_Sample_35_FD_206713 | JGI IMG/M metagenome (GOLD analysis project Ga0335081, IMG submission 206713) | Soil microbial communities from Loxahatchee National Wildlife Refuge, Florida, United States - Lox_Sample_3.5 | ecosystem: Environmental > Terrestrial > Soil > Wetlands | place: USA... | reverse complement strand
AACCGAATTCCCACTTCTGTTTTTGAAACTCCCGATTATAAATACTTCGCCGTGGTTTGTCGCGAATTCTTGCAAGAGAACAAAAAAATCCCGAATTGATACTCTTCCGAATCGAGCGCTTCCAAAGCGCTTTCCACTATCGCAGGTTCATGACCAGAAGCTTGGGCTCGGTCATCTCCTCCATGGCATAACGCAGGCCCTCGCGGCCGAGGCCGGAATCCTTAATGCCGCCGTAGGGCATGTGATCGATGCGGAAGGAAGGGACATCGCCGGCCACGAGGCCACCCACCTCCAATTCGTCGTACGCCTGAAACAGCAGTTTGGCATCGCGCGTGAACAGGCCTGCCTGCAGCCCGTAGTTCGAGCTGTTGATTTGACGGAGAGCTTCCTCGAAGGTGCGATACGGCTCAACCGTCACCACAGGAGCGAAAATCTCCTGACAGTTCACTTTCATTTCCGGCTTCGTGCCGGTAAGAACGGTCGGCTCCATCACCGAGCCGTGGCGGTCGCCCCCACAAAGCAGGCGTGCCCCGCCACGAATCGCTTCTTCCACCCAACTGGCCGCACGAATCGCGTCACTCTCGCGAATGAGCGGACCGAGATCGGTGGACTCGTCCAGCGGATCGCCCGCCTTGAGCTTTTTCACTCCTTCCACAAAAAGATCGGTGAACTTGCCGTAGACAGAATGCTCCACCAGAATTCGCTGCACCGAAATGCAGGTTTGGCCGGCATAGCTGAATCCTCCGGTACAACAGCGATCGGCAGCGTAGGAAAGATCGGCATCGCCGTGCACGATAACGCCGGCATTTCCGCCGAGTTCGAGGGCGACTTTCTTTTTTCCGGCTCGCCGCTTGATGTCCCAGCCCACCGGCACGCTGCCGGTGAAGCTGATGAGCCTGATGCGGTCGTCGGTGACCAGCAGACCGGCGTCCTCATTCGAAAGCGGCAAGACACCCAGGCCGCCATCGGGCCACCCCGCCTGCTGCACGCATTCGGCCAGTAGCAGCGCGCAGAGCGGCGTCTGCGGCGCGGGCTTCAGCACGATCGGACAACCGACGGCAATCGCGGGCGCAACCTTATGAGCGACCAGATTGAGCGGAAAATTGAAGGGAGTGATGCCGGCAACCGGGCCAAGAGGGAAACGCCGCACGATCCCCCAGCGCCCGGCGGTGAATTCCTGCCAGTCCAGCGGAAGATATTCTCCGTAGATGCGCGTGCTCTCTTCGGCCGCTACATTGAAGACGAAAACACCGCGGTCGACCTCGGCGCGCGCGGCTTTGATCGGCTTGCCGGCTTCCAACGCCAGGGTGTGGGAAAATTCGTCGCGGCGCTGGGCAATCAGCTCCGCTACCCGCCGCAACACCCGCTGTCTCTCAAACGCCGGCAACCGGCGCGTCGTGCCGAAGGCTTTGACGGCGGCGGCCATGGCGGCTTCAGCGTGCTCCCGCCTGCCCTGCACGATTCGCCCAATCACGCTGCCATCATAAGGAGCTCGAACCTCAACAATATCGCCGTCATCTCTCCAGTGGCCGTCGAGAAAGAATCCGCGGGTGGTAACTGGGGTGACAGGAGTGAGGGTCATTTCCGCCATGATTTCAGGAGCCCTTTTGAAACTCTTTTTCCAGATTATAGGCCTCGAGTTCTGAGAGATGGGAATGCTGCCCGGGCTTCTTTATGATTCCGTGCTCTCTGGGTTCGGTGCTTCTTTTCTTACGTCCACTACAATGAAGCCGATCACCGCCATGCCGGACATGCCCACTATCCTCGAACTGGCTCCGCGGTTGCGACGGAAGGAAATCTCTCCGGTCGAACTGACTCGCGCTCGCCTGGAGCGGATCGAACAGCTCAATCCCGCTCTGAACGCGTTCATCACCGTTACTGCGGAATCGGCTCTTGCCGAGGCCCGGGCTGCCGAGGCCGAAATTGCCCGCGGCGAATGGCGCGGGCCGCTGCACGGTATTCCCCTCGCGTTCAAGGACTTGATTGACACGGCAGGGGTTCGCACCACTGCGGCCAGCGAGCTTTATAAAGACCGGGTTCCGGCGGAAGACGCCGAAGTGGTTCGCCGGCTCAAGCTCGCAGGCGCGGTCATTATAGGAAAGAATAACCTGCACGAATTCGCTTATGGCGGCAGTTCGCTGGTGAGTTTTGTTGGCGACGTGCACAATCCCAGAAATGCTGCGCACATTGCAGGCGGATCGTCAGGCGGATCTGCTGCCGCCGTTGCGGCGGGCATGTGTTATGCCGCAATCGGAACCGATACGGCGGGCTCAATTCGCGAACCGGCAGCGCTGTGCGGCTGCGTCGGGATCAAACCGACTTATGGCCGGGTTTCAACGCGTGGCGTACTTCCGCTCTCGCGGTCGCTCGATCACGTTGGACCGCTGGCAGCAAGCGTGGGCGATGCGGCCGCGGTCCTGCAAGCGATCGCGGGATACGATGCGGGCGATATCGGCAGTTTGGATGTGTCGGTTTCGGATTACTTGGCTTCGTTGAAGCTGAACCCGAAACGTTTGCGGGTAGGCGTTCCACTGCCATTTTTCTATGACAATCTCGACCCCGAAGTTTCTGCCGCGGTTGAGCGGGCTCTGGCGGTCATCAAAAACCTCGTGAAAGAGATCCGCGAAGTCACCCTCGATGTGCCCACCGATCGCACGCTCCAAGCGGCAGAGTCGTATGCCGAGCACGCCGAGAATATTTCAATGCATCCCGATCTGTACCAGGCCCATACCCTGCGGCGGATTCGTTCGGGAGAGAACATTTCCGCGGCAGAGTACGTCCGACGCCATCGTGAGCTGGAGATCGCTCGCCGGCGAATTCCAGACGTGTTCGCTCAGATCGACGTTCTGGTCACTCCAACCACCCCCATTCCCGCGCCGGCCATCGCGCCGTTGAAAGAGAGTGTTGACGCGCTGCGCCCGGCGGAACTGATTCTGCTGCGCAACACGCGCCCATTCAACGTTTGGGGACTGCCGGCAATTTCCATTCCCTGCGGATTCACGAAAAGCGGGCTGCCGGTCGGTCTGCAGATTGCTGGCCCGCATTGGAGAGAAGACTTGGTGCTCAGCCTGGCTCATGCCTACGAGGTGGTGGTTGCTTGCAGGTAAAAGGGGCAACGCGGCGGCTTTGACGGCGTGATCCGGGAATTTACTCCACGGTCCTTACATCATCCGGGAGCATCAACACGAACATGCAGTTGCCGGTCGCAGAAGAGCACGAAAGAACGCCGCGACGGAAGATTTTGACCGGCGTGTCGTCGGGAAAAGTTAAAGGATAGTTTGCGGTACGCAGCGCGTCCGAGAGGCTTTTCAGTTTCTCGTCACCGCTCACGAATTTCACGCCCTCGACGGTCGCGTCCGACCCGGCGCCGCGGCTGAGCAGCACAAAGAAGTCTGCACTGCTGGTGTCCTTTACGGCTTTACCCAGATTGATCGTGCGCGCGTTTTGCAATTCTTCCTTGAATTTCGCGATGGTGGCATCTACTTTTGCATCTCCGCCCACCAGCGCGGCCAGCCGGCCCCGGGTCTCTGGAACCGGCCGCTCGCCGTTCAGGGCCAGTGCATACATTTTCATGGCGCGATCTTTCTCGCCGCGCTTTTCGTAGATCTGGCCAAGATGATCCCCGACTTCTCCGTGCTGCCCCAGGTTCCACGCGGCTGCCACATACTTCTCCGCCTTGTCGAGATTGCCCTCGTTGAAATAGACCCAACCCAATGTGTCCCAGTAAGCAACAAGCGAAGAAACCAAGGGCAATTCCTGTTGCGTCAGCTGATCAAGCGAGACATTGCGCAGCGCCGCCTCCGTCGCCGAGACCGCCGACTCGGCATATTGCTCGGCACGGTCAAGATGCGCCTTTTTGAGCGAAAGCTGGTAAGCAATGTTGTTCCAGATCAGCGGCGTAGCCGAGAGTTCCAACGCATGATCGAATGTGGCCAACGCCTTGTCATCCTGGCCCAGATTCAGGTAGGCGTCGCCCAAAGTTACCTGCAACTCAGGATTCTCCGGCGTCAACTGCGCGGCCTTTTCCAGTTCAGGGACGGCTTCATCGTATTTGTGCCACTCGGAATACATCGCCCCCAGGTTGGCATGGGCGAATTTGTCGAGCGGGCTGATTTCGATTTGCTTGCGAAAGGCCGTGACCGCGTCGTCGTACTTGCGCTGCTGCCAATAGGCGCGCCCCAGAGCATTGTAGGCATATTCATCGTATGGATTAATTTCGATCTGCTTTTTGAGCGCGGCGATGGCATTGTCATCCTCGCGCGTAACGATGTAGGCCGAGGCCAGCAGGTACCAAACGTATTTATTCTTCGGATCAACCTCCGCAGCGCGCTTGAGCAGTTGAATGGCCAACGGAATGTTGTTGCTGGTGAGGGCAGCGCGTCCGCTTTCCACCAGGTCATCGGCCTTCAGACCCGCCGGAGGAGTGGGCGTACCCGCCACCGTATTCTCGACCGTCAGGAACTGACCCAGGTCTTCACCCACAGTCGCACGGAAGGCTTCATAGTCGGACGCCCGGGCCGCAGGCAATTCATCCTGATGCATGGTCAGGGTGCGGCTGGCGGTGAAGATGTTCCCTTCCACTTTGTAGGTGGCGGCGTATTCGGCGTAGTCGCGTTTTAGAGAGAAAGGCAGCGGAATGTTTGCCTTGTAATGATCGGGGAGTTGCAGCGTAATTCGGTATACGTACTGCGCCTTCGGGCCGAGCTTGAGCGGCTCCGTGTCGGTATCCTCGCTGTCGTCCGCACTCGGCATGCTGAACTGGCAGAGCGGCAGCGAGACTTCACTTTTCTTCTTTGACCAATCGAGGAAATTCGGCTTGGAGACATCGTAGGACATGGTGAAAGGCTCGCGTGTCGCCGCTGGGTCGCTGATTTTCAGATTGGTGATGTCGCCGCCCATCCCGGCGTTCACGTTCTCTATCACGCGTTGCCACTGCGCCTGAGGGACACGGCGAAAAATGGAGCGCAGCAGCAATTCTTCATCGCCGCGAAAGGTGTAGTGGACGTGCGCCTCCAGCTTACCGATCTCGTTGATCTTGCCGTCGATTTCAGAAATTTCACGGTCGGGCATTGGCGGATCGGCCGGGGTTTCGCCAAGATGCGGAGTGCCGCCTTCCGGAATGATGAGCGCCATCTTTTTCCGCAGGCTGTAGGCAAGCAGGCGGAAGGGAGCGACCTCGGCGGTGGTATCCATCCAGATATCGTCTTTGCCCAGCGGTAGTAAGGTGATGATGTGGTCGAACTGCCCCGGCGAGGGCACATCGGGATCGAGCTTGCGGCTGGAATTGATCAGAACCGAAGAAGCATGCAGTCCCTCGGCCTCAAGCAGCGCGGCCAGCAATGTGTGCTTGTCTTTGCAGTCGCCATACTGGTTGTTCAGGACATCCTGGGCCGCGTGCGGCTGATAACGGCTCAGACCCAGCGACAGGCTGACATAGCGAAAATTCTTGGCCACAAAATCGTAGAGGGCTTCAGTTTTGTCGAGATCTGTCGTGAGGCCCTTGGTGAGATCGGCGGCCTTGGCGCGAATTTCCGGCGTCGGCGCGCGCCGGTCTTTTTCCAGACCGGCGTACCAGCGGCCAACCTCCTCCCAACTGGTAAACGTGGTCAGCTGAACATCGGGACGATCGTCGCCAGCTTTCTTCTTCTTTTTGTCCGCGTCCTTGTCGTCTTCGCGCGCCAGGTGAGAACTGGTCCAGCGGTAAATGCGCCGCCCGTTTTCTTCTGAGATCTGCGGGTCGAGGCCAGTCTTGTTCTTCAAGATCAACCGGCGGTTGGCAGGGACGTTGAGGTTGAGTTCCTCATCAAGAACGATGTTGGTTTTGTCGAAGTCGTAATCGGCCCAAAACTGCCCTTCAGCCAATGGAGTATGAATCACTGTCACAGCGTCATATTCCAGCACGTCCCCTGGACGCAGTCCGGGCACGGTGATGTGCTTTTGTCGATAGTCCGTATAAACGGGCGCTTCCTGTTCGATCGGAGCGCTCAGGTCCTGCACTGCATCGTCGCCGGCCTTCACCACACTGCCATCGGCTTTAATCACTCGCACGTAAGGGATCTCGATTTTCTCGTTCGCGGAGTTGTAGCCGAGTTGCAACTGCCCCCATTGCTGCACTCCGGCCTCGCTCTGCACCCGGATTCGCGCCATAGTCTCTTTGCGCCCGGTGCCGTCGTTTTCAAAGCGATAATTCACCTGCAACTGCTCAATGACAAACGCCTCCTGGGAATAATCTGGCTTCTTTGGCTCGGACTTGACTGAGGCATCCTTGTTCAGCCCCGACTGGGCGAACAACCCGCTGGCGCCGAGGGCGCACAGGAGGCAAAAACGGAAGATTAGGCTACGCATAGTTTGATGGCTGAGTACTAAGCCGGAACAACATCCCAGGCGGAAGGCGCAAAACCAGACGCCGGGGACAGGGATTTTATTTCAATGTGGACAGTTTAGCGGATTTTGAGCGCGAATCGAGCGAAGCTCTAAATTATTGATAACTCATTGGTAATACAAGCCGTCCGACAGTCTCATTTTGATCCGCAAGGTTGGCAAGCGCTGCGCCGCCCACTGTGATCCGGATCACATTTATTCGTTTGAACCGGTTGAAATGATAGTAAGATTCAGCCCAGATGGTCTTGCCTCGCCGCGACGCGGGGCAGGCGTGACGCATACCGTACTTGCGCCACGATCTTTCCGTTCGGAGGTAATGTATGGAAGATCGGGCCCCAGTCGTCTCTGCTTCGGATTCGCCAAACAACCCCCACAAACATGAAGGCCGTGGCGCCTGGGTTTTGACTGCCTACGGCATTTGCGGGCTGGCCCTGTTTGGAGTGTTGGCCTACTTTTTCTCGAACTTCATCGTCCGTTAGTGTGTTCTGGCTACGACGACCGGGCATCTGCGCCCGCGGTGGCGCGGAAGTGTAGCTGCCGGCGACGCAAACAAACTCAGAGACCGGGAGTGCCGCGCAGACGTGTTACAATGAGCGGCCTTTAGAAGTCGCAGCGCTGCATACGAACCCGGCATTTCTCCGCACCTCGTCATCACCATACGCGAGAACACTGTGGCCAAAACCCCCACGCCCAGCCCTGTCACCTACGCCGATGCCGGAGTGAACATCGACCGGGCAAGCCGGACCAAACAACGCATTAAGTATCTGGCGCACAAGACTTTCACACGCGCTGTGTTAAGTGAAATCGGCGGCTTCGGCGGTCTGTTTGCCATCGACAAGACCAAATACGTCCACCCGGTTCTCGTCTCGAGCGTGGATGGCGTGGGTACAAAGCTGAAGGTTGCCTTCGAGATGAATCTCCATTCCACCATCGGCGCAGACCTGGTGAATCACTGTGTGAATGACATTGCAGTCCAGGGCGCGGCGCCCATGTTTTTCATGGACTATCTGGCGACCGGCCAACTCGATCCGGCGGTCGCGGAGAAGGTTGTCGAAGGCATCGCCGATGCCTGCAAGCACAACAGTTGCGCCTTGATTGGAGGCGAAACCGCCGAAATGCCTGGCTTTTACCCCGCCGGCGAGTACGACCTTGCCGGCTTCATCGTCGGGGTAGTCGACCGGGAACGGATCATCACCGGAAAAGATGTTCAGATCGGCGACATGATCATGGGCCTGCCTTCCAATGGACTCCACACGAATGGATACGCCCTGGCTCGCAAGCTGCTGTTCGAAGTAGCGCGTTATTCCCCCGAAACTTACGTCAACGAAATCAGGAACAAGGTCGGCAACGAGCTGATGCGGACGCACAAGAGTTACTGGCCGGTATTGAAGAAACTGATCGACGGCGAATGCGTTACTGCCATGGCCCACATCACCGGCGGCGGTATCACCGAAAACCTGCCGCGGATGTTGCCCCGAGGCATGGCCGCGTTGATCGAGCTCGGATCATGGCCGGTACCACCGCTTTTTGAACACCTTCAACGGCTCGGCAACGTGGCGCGGGACGAGATGCTCCGCACGTTCAATATGGGTTTGGGCATGTTGTTGGTTGTGCCCGTGAAAAAATTCAAAAAGATTCAGGCCATTCTTGAGCGCGCGGGCGAAAAAGCGTACACCGTGGGCCGCATTGTGAAGGGCGAGCGGAAGGTTTTATACAGCTAGGAGGTTGCGCTTTCGCCCACCTCTAAATTTTTAACATTCCTTTCACATTCTCCACTCTGTGGGGCGGAATCATACTCGTGTGGGTGTTTTTGCTGAAAAATTCTGAGTTCGGGAGGACCGCATGTTGAGGAAATTGCATCTCTCGGTCGCCTTGATTTCAGTTGCGCTGATTGCGTTGCTGTTCACAGCGTGTAATAAGAAATCGAGTAGCGAAAGCGCCGGCAGCAATCCTGCCATCATCGGCGCCGGTAGCACGTTCATCTTTCCCATCATGACCCGGTGGATCAGTGCCTTTCAGGGCAATCACCAGGGCGTGCAAATCAATTATCAGTCGATCGGCAGCGGCGGTGGAATTCAGCAGTTGAAGAAGGGACTCATTGATTTTGGCGCGAGTGATGCCGCGCTCGACGACCAGCAGTTGAAGGAGATGCAGCCGGTGATTCAGATTCCCGAGAGCGCCGGCCCGGTGTGCATCACTTACAATCTGCCCGAATTGAAAGAGCCGCTGAAATTGAGCGCCTCCACCCTTTCTGGGATTTTCCTGGGCAAGATCAAAACCTGGCAGGATGCTGAAATCAAGAAGGATAATCCGGGCGTAAAGCTGCCAAATCATGCGATTCTGGTGGCACACCGCTCTGATGGCAGTGGCACTACCAATATTTTCACGACCTACCTCACCAAGGTTAGCCCCGAATGGGCAAGCAAAGTTGGCAAGGGAATTTCTGTGAACTGGCCTACCGGCATTGGAGGCAAAGGCAGCGAAGGAGTCACCGGAGTGGTTCGTCAGGCTCCCGGTTCCATTGGCTACACGGAACTCAACTATGCCGAAGATAACAATCTGCCCGTGGCATTGATTCGCAATCAGGCTGGCGTGTGGGTAGCACCCAGCACCGCAGGAACCACGGCCGCCATCGCGGCATTTCACGACGAACTGGCTGAGGATGTCCGGAATCCCATCGTCGATCCACCGGCCTCGGCAAAGGACGCCTATCCCATCTGCGGACTCACCTACCTTCTGGTGCCGAAAGATGGGCAGGACGTCGCGAAGCGCCAGGCCGTCAAGAATTTTATCGATTACATCATCACCAACGGGCAGAGTTTCTCCGACGGCCTGTACTATGCTCAACTGCCCCCGACCCTGATCGACCAGGATCAAAAGCTGCTGGGGGAAATGCTGGCCGCTGGACAACCGCTGCACAACTCGGCCACAACCACCTCCGCCAGCCGTTAACGGGTTAACAGACCGCGACGCTGCCGTAGGGCCAAAAAAATTGCTGCGCTCGGCCCGACCGGGAATGATGGAGAACATCTTCTAGGTCATGATAGACCCGGCCGAGATCTTAATCGCTGCGGTTCCATCCCCGCCGCGGTTCACGCGGTTTTGTCTGTACGCGCGCGTCGGCGACAGCAAGCACAGCTTTGCCAAGCCTTATCACTGCGTGCCGGCGTGCACTATGATGTCTGTGCGCGATAAACAATGAATCTGCGGGTGGCCAGAATGAAATCTCTGGGCATACTTCTCTCCGGACGCGGCTCCAATTTCATCGCCATCGCCGGCAGCATCAAAGCCGGACGCATTCCGAACGCGCGCATCGCCGTCGTGGTTTCCAACAGGACCGACGCGCCAGGAATCGCCGCTGCCCGCCAGCGCGGACTGACTGCGGTGGTAATTCCCTCGAAAGGCCGGACACGCGAGGAGCACGACCGCGAAGTCGTTGCCGCGCTTAAAGATCACAAAGTGGACCTCGTCTGTCTCGCCGGCTACATGCGGCTTCTGTCGCCTTGGTTTGTCCGCCAGTTTCCACAGCGTATTCTGAATATTCACCCTTCGCTTCTGCCGGCGTTTCCTGGCCTGGAGGCACAGGAGCAAGCCTTCGCTTATGGCGTGAAGGTTTCCGGCTGCACCGTGCATTTTGTCGATGAGGAATTGGATCATGGACCGATCATCGTGCAGAGGGCGATTCCGGTGCTCGATACTGACGACGAGCACACGCTGGCGGGCCGCATTTTGGAGCAGGAGCACCTTGCATACACGGAAGCGATCAATCTTGTGCTCCGCGGAGACTTTCAGATCATCGGGCGGCGTCTTGTAGCAAACCAGAACGCGGACGTGAGAATGCAAAAGTGAGATTGCATTTCGCCATTGACCGCATTCCGCCGGTCACCTGACTTCCTTTGCCATCCTTACGATTGGCAGCTCTTCTCCGCTGCCAAGCGGCGCGGATTGGTTCTCAACAGCCAGATAGCCTTTCGCGCGATAGAAAGCCACGCCGCTCAGCGTAGCTCCCATCTCCAGGCGAGTGAAACCGGCGGCAATGGCGGCCTTTTCGCAAGCCTCCAAAATCATTCCTCCAATGCCGCGCCGTGCCCATTCGGGATGCACGAAGAACGCCCGGATTTTTGCAGCATCGCGAGCGGGATCGAGCAGAGAATCCTCGCGGCCAGAGAATTGATCGCCGCCATAGAGCGTTTTGCGCTTGCTCCAGCCGCCGCAGCCGACGATTATGGGATCCCTGCCGGGTTCGGCGGTCTCTGCCACAAAATAGGTTCCGTCGGCGATGAGCTGGCTGTCCACGCCGTAGACCGTTTTAAGGGCAAGCTCGATCTGTGCCGGAGAGTAATCTTTCGCCTGCAGCCCGCGGACCGAGGCCTCGATGAGCACACGCAGTTGGGGAACATCGTCGGGTGCTGCGATGCGAATCTGAAGGTTCATGGCCGGCGTGGCTTGGCCCATCGCACCGGTAATTTTAACTTCTGGGCGCAACCGCCAAGGGTCGGCCGCATCATCCTGGGCATCGCGTTCGGGACGGCGCAGGAACTCAAAACGGCCCTTCCCCCTTTACTCTACTTCTGACTTCTCACTTCTGCCTTCCATATAATGTCATTTCCCATGGGAACTTTCGCTCCGGTCGAGGAACAGCTTACGTACCTGAAAAAAGGCGCGGCGGAAATGATTCGCGAAAGCGAGCTTCGCGCCAAGCTGGAGAAATCGCGCGCTACAGGCAAGCCGCTGCGCGTGAAGCTCGGCATGGACCCGACCGCACCCGACCTGCATCTCGGCCACACGGTTGTGCTGCGCAAGCTCAAGCACTTTCAGGACCTCGGCCACACCGCCATTTTTCTGATCGGCGACTTCACGGGCATGATCGGCGATCCCACCGGCCGCTCGGTCACCCGGCCTCCCCTTACCCGCGAACAGATTGAAGAGAATGCTGAAACCTACAAGGCGCAGGTTTTCAAGATTCTCGATCCGCAAAAAACCGTGATCGACTTCAACCGGCGCTGGCTGGGCAAGCTCACACCCGACGACATCGTACGGCTGATGGCCAAATACACGGTTTCGCAGATGCTGGAGCGGGAAGACTTTCACAAACGGTTTCTCGAAGAGAAGCCGATCTCGATGCACGAGCTGCTCTACCCCCTTGCCCAGGGATACGATTCGGTCGCGCTCGAAGCCGACGTTGAACTCGGCGGCACCGACCAGAAATTTAATCTGCTCGTCGGACGCGAACTGCAGCGCGCGTACGGACAGGAATCGCAAGTTGTTTTGACGACACCCATTCTGGAGGGATGGCGGCCGGGCGAAGAGAAGATGTCGAAGTCACTCGATAACGCCATCGGCATTCACGAAGCGCCGCTGGAAATGTACGGCAAGATCATGGCGATCTCAGATGAGCGGATGTGGAGGTATTACGAGCTGCTGACGGATGTGCAGGTCTCGGAGATCGAGAAGATGAAGCGGGAAGCGCATCCCATGCAGGCGAAAAAAGATTTGGCCCGGAGGATCGTGGCTGATTTTCATTCGCCGGAAGCTGCCGAGAAGGCAGGAGAGGATTGGGCGAAGCAATTTCAGAAAGACGAGGTGCCGGAGGACTTGGAGGAAATTAAAGTCGGAGTGGGCAAAATAAAGGGCACGGCAAATATCAGAATTTCCGACGCTCTGCCCGATCCAAGCGACGGAGGAGCCGCGCAGCCTGTAACTTCGAATCTTGCGGACGCTGAGATTCTTCGTGCTGACAAGCTACTGAAGGAGGCTGGACTCGTTACGTCGACCGCTGAAGGCGGACGTAAGATCAAGGAAAAAGCCGTAAGCATAAACGGTCGGGCCGTCGTCGTCCCGGCAATTCTTGCCTCCATTAGTGAGCCCCTCACCGTTCGCGTAGGAAAGAAAATCAGGAAAGTTCTGCTCGTGATGTAGGCCGCGGTAGAATCTTTCGGCCATTATAGATCCTTCGACTCCGGCTGTGCTTCGCTTCGCGAAGCACACTCTCCGCTCAGGATGACAACAATAAGGAATGACTGTCGGAAGAACAATCAGCCTCTACGGCAGCAACCCGAACACTGCGACGCCGTTGGGCGTGCCCACAAACACTTTGCCGTTGACGATCATCGGCGTGATGTATTTGTTGCCGTTGCCGAATTGATCGCGGGCCCCGCTGGCTTGATTGCTGTTATAAAGCTCGTTCAGGTTCGCGGCGTTGTAAGCGTGCAGCACCGCCGGATTGGAATTCTCCACCGCCCACACGATTCCATTGCTGGTGCCGTTGGCCGAAATGCTCGGCGTCGTCCCCGGATATCCAAAACTGTTGCTGGTTTGAAAAGCCGCGCTGGTGGAGAGCTTGGCATTGGTGATGGTAAAGGCCAGGATCGGACTACCCACCGACCCGTAGTAAACCGTGTTGTTGAAATACGCGGGCATTGACCATACGCCGCCCGGCAGCTTGCCCGCCAGCTCCTGATAAATCGTGCTGTTATTCGAGCTGAATTTGCCCATGTTGTCGCGGTTCACCACATAGAGATTGCTGTCTTTGCCGGCCCCGACTGCCAGATGCAGGGTGTGTCCGGCTCCGTCGCTGAGATCGGGCAGCAGCATCTCGCCGCCGGAGCCCAGATCGGTATCGCTGCCGTTTTCTGAGGCTTCATTATCCATCTCAAAGTAGTCGGCCACCGCGAGCTGGCCGCCGGTAGTAGAAAGCTTCAGGAACGCGTTACCGTAGTCGCCATCTGAAGGAAAGCTGCTGCCGTTGAGCGTGGCGTCAAAATCTCCGTTGGCGTCGAGAAAATAGATGTTGCCCGAGCTGTCGGCTGCCGGCCCGTCTCCCGCCATCCAGATCGCGCCTTCATTGCCGTTGGGCGTGACATTCAACACGCTGGTCTGCCCCAGCGTCGACTCGTTGTAGCCCATGATCCAGCCCGTATAGGGCCGGTCGTCGCAGTGCGAAGCCCAGGTGGTATAGATCACTCCATTCAACAGCAGCAGTGCAGCCCGCTCCTTGTATTGCTTGGGATCGAAAACCACGCTGGTACCGTTGGTGTTGTCGCCGGTTCCGGGATAAGTCGCCTGGATATCCACTGGCCCGCTGAACAATTCCGTCCCCAGCGCCAGATCGAGCGCGTGCAGCCGCTGATGATAGGTCGAACCGTTCTTCGACATAGCCACCACATACACCGCTCCATTCGGGCCCTTCGCGCGGTCGATCACCGGCGTGGAAGTCACGCCGATCTGCGGGCTGACCTGGCCGCAGCCGCGATTGTCGGAAGTCGTTTCGCCGGATTTCAGCATTGAGACCTTCCAGATGACCCCGCCGGAATCGGCGTCGAAGGCATAAACCGAATCGTTCTCGGTGGGAACAATCAGGAGGTTGTGCGTGCCATTGCCGGGAACTGCTACGTTCGCCGCGTAGAGCGGCTCGGCATCAACCAGGCCGTCTACGGAATAGAATCCAAGTTTGCCAAACTTCGCTGAAGTGACGTTGGTCGTTGTGAGAATCGTTTCCGTTAGATTCTGGCCGGTTCGGCCGTTGTCATTGTGATAGGTAAGCACGTCGGTGCTAGAAGCCGCAGCATTTACAGTAAGCGTCGCGGTGTTGCTGGTTTTATTTCCGGCGGAGTTACTGACCACAACCTTGAATTGTGAGCCGTCGTCTCCCGTAGTCGTCGGGGGAGTAGTGTAGCTCGCGGAGGTCGCTCCGCTGATCGCACTCGTGCCCTTCTGCCACTGATAGCTCAGCGGAGCCATTCCGTTCGCGGTCACAGAGAAGGTCGCGGTCTGGCCCGCAGTGACGGTTTGGCTGGAAGGTTGGGCAGTAATTGTGGGTGCGGTGGACATGTTATCAGAGTGAGAGGTGCTGGCTCCGCAGCCTGCGAGAACCAAGCTAAGCGCAAGAAAACAAATCAGATTGCCAAGCTGCCTCAGCCCCATACCCACCCCCAAAAGATCCGGCGTTGCCATAAATCATGACAGCGGTTTCCCATTTTGGATAGGGGTCTTAAGGTTACGATGGTCGGAAGCAGGATGGCTAGGAACCGATGTTAGCTGCTGTTCGGTGGGACAGCCCTCGAATGTCCAGTTCGCCTCCGTTCCATCTCGACCTCTGTTACTCTCTGCTCGCACATGCGCGTGGCGGCCATCCTCGGGCTGGGATGCTCAGACAGAAATCTCCGACCTTTCCAGGACACCGCGTCGTCCACTTCTGCAGTCGATTGGCGCATCGGAATGCCGAGCACCACGGATCAGGCAGATGTCATCCTTCTGTTTGGCGGCGATGGAACCATCCATCGCCACCTCGGGCAGTTAACGCATCTGGGTTTGCCGGTGCTGATTGTTCCCGCGGGCAGCGGCAATGACTTTGCCCACGCTTTGGGTTTACACCGGCCCAAGGATTGTCTGGCCGCGTGGCGCTGCTTCTGCGTGGACCAGAAAAATGTTCGTACCATCGACCTGGGCGTGATTGCCCCGTTGGAATCCGGAAGCCGGTCGCCGGAGAGCGGCAGCCGTTTTTTCTGTTGTGCTGCCGGAGTCGGTCTCGATGGCGAAATCGCCCGCCGCGCCAACGACCTTCCGCGATGGCTCCGCGGTCGCGGAGGTTACGCGCTCAGTCTTGTTCCTTCTCTTGTTCGCTTCGCTGCCTTCCGGGCGAAAATCTACGCGTCTGCTGGAAGCCGCTACGAATCCGGCGAACAAAGCTGGCAATTGCGCAGTGACCAGCCCACCATGCTGGCGGTGTTTGCCAACACTCCGGTTTATGGCGGAGGCATGAGGGTCGCGCCCCACGCCCGCATGGATGATGGGCAGCTTGATGTTTGCCTGGTCACCGACATCGATAAATTCAAATTGTTTTGTCTGTTCCCGACAGTTTATTTCGGCCGCCATCTGAGCGTGCGCGAGGTGAAATATTTTCAGTCGGCAAACCTGCGGATAGAAACTGAAACTCCCCTCGCTGTTTACGCCGATGGCGAGTACGTCTGCTCAACGCCGGTGGACGTGGGCCTCCGGCCGCGCGCGTTGCGGGTGATTGTTGATCCGTCACAGACAAGTTTCTCGGTTCCGGTTTCTGGTGCCCTGATTGACGGTTCTAGTTCCCCGAAAGCGCTGAAATGGGGATCTCCTGGGAACCGGAAATCAGAAACTGGAAACCCGGCTTCTTTCCGGTGCTAAACTCTCCTCATGGCTGAGGGACGTTCGCGCACGTGGTTGTGGATTCTCATCGGCGGAGGAGCTTTTTTCCTCTTTGTGCTGGCCGTGTTTTCGCTGGTGTACATCACGCTGCATACCGGGGGCAACGAAAGCGCCTTCAGCGGCTTCGGTGACCGCATTGGCGTGGTCGATCTCGATGGCGTGATTCTCTCGCCCGAGCCGGTAGTCAGCCAGCTCAAGAAGTTCGCCGACGACTCTTCAATTAAGGCGATCATTTTGCATGTGAATTCTCCCGGTGGCGGCGTGGCCGCATCGGAAGAGATAAGCCGCGAAGTGAGGCGTATCCGCGACCAGAAAAAGAAGCCCATCGTGGTCTCGATCGAGACCGTAGGCGCCAGCGGCGCGTATTACGTTGCCTCAGCCGCCACCAAGATTTATGCCGATAAAGGCAGCATCGTGGGATCGATCGGTGTCATCGCCCAATGGGTCAATTACGGCGATTTGCTGAAATGGGCCAAGCTCAAGGATGTTGTGCTGAAGACCGGCGAGTTTAAAGACACGGGGAATCCGGCGCGCGAACTCACTCCCGCCGAGCAGGCCTACCTGCAATCGCTGATCGACAACATGTTCGGGCAATTCATTCAGGCCGTGGCCGACGGACGCGGGTTGAAAGTTGCCGACGTGAAGGCCATCGCTGACGGTAAAGTATGGACCGGCCAGGAGGCTCTTTCCATGAAGCTGATCGATCAGGTGGGAGACTTTCAGACTGCGGTCGACGAGACCGCAAAGTCGGTCGGCATGAGTGGAGAACCAACTCTCGTCCACCCGGAAAAAGACCGGCGGACCATGCTTGATCTTCTCACGGGAGATATTTCGCAATATCTTCCCACCCGCGAGAAGATGATGGAGCAGCAGGTCGGCTTTTATTACCTGTGGAAGTGAGCCGTAAGCGCGCCTTTCGCCTCCGCTCTTTCACGCCATCCCATGCGATTTCGATCGCAAGTGCGCAACTGAAGCCTCTCGTCACCGAAGAAATTCGTCCCCGAATCCTCTACTTGCATTAACTCCTGAAATTTGAGAAGGTTATGGAGATTCCCCGCCATGAATGGCAGCCGTTGGGCATGCGCTTGCAGGGAAGCCAAGAGGCACTATGACCAAGGCCGATCTGATTGACGAAGTCTCGCGTTTAGCGGAACTTACGCGGAAAGACAGCGAAGTCATCGTGGAGACCATCTTTGACAGCGTGGTGCGCTCGCTGCGCGCCGGTGACAAAATCGAGATTCGCGGTTTCGGCAGCTTCCGCACCCGCCAGCGTAAGCCCCGCATGGGACGAAACCCCAAGACGGGAGAGAAAGTCGAAGTCCCGGCAAAAAAGATTCCCTTCTTCAAGCCCAGCAAGGAGTTGAAGGATCTGGTCAACGAGGGCATCCCGGAAGCAGCCGCAGCCAGCACAGCGCCGCCAGCCGCACCGACGCCCTCGGCATAGGCAAAGTCGAAACCGAGGATACAGAAGTGTAGAAGTCTGCTTTCACTTCTCCATGCTTACTGCTTGACTTTGGACCTTCCCCGAATTCCCACCACGTTCATCATTCTTCCAGTCTTGCCCTTTTCCGCGCGATAGGAAAACAAAAGATCGGTCCGGCAGTTCGTGCACAAAGCCGACGCTTCTATATTGCCGGTCGGCACGCCCGCGGCAAGCAACTGACGCCGGTTGGCCTCGACCAAATCCAGCAAGATCTTTTTCGGTAATTCTCCGTGTCCCGGCGCCCTCGCAGTCAGAAACAGCAACGGATATTTGTCCCGCACGGGATCGGATTCCTTCACCTCGCGAAACAAGGCGTCCGCATACGAGAACTGCGAATGAAATTTCTCCTTCACTTCTTCGCCGACCTGATAACAACAACCTTGAATGCCAGGACCAATCGCGGCCTTCAAATCTTCCGGGCGGCTGCCGAACCGGCGCTGCATCTCGCCGACACCTTTTTCCACGATGCGCTTGACCGTACCCCGCCAGCCAGCGTGAAACGCGCCGACAACGCGGAGCTTGGGATCAACGAGGACGACGGGCAAACAATCCGCTGCCTGAATCGCCAGCAACAGACCGGGGGTTGCCGTAATCAGGCCGTCGCCGGTTAGCGTTTCTGCGGGAATCGACTCGACCAAGTGGATCAAATCGGAATGAATCTGACGCAAGGTGAGAATCGTCCCAGAATCGAAGTCGTCGTTT
>Ga0335081_10007219_pt1 | contig 17749 bp, 15 predicted proteins | sample Lox_Sample_35_FD_206713 | JGI IMG/M metagenome (GOLD analysis project Ga0335081, IMG submission 206713) | Soil microbial communities from Loxahatchee National Wildlife Refuge, Florida, United States - Lox_Sample_3.5 | ecosystem: Environmental > Terrestrial > Soil > Wetlands | place: USA... | reverse complement strand
CACTGTTTCGGTAGCTGTACATCTCGTTCTGCTGCTCTTCGTCTCCGCGCATGCTTCTTCTTAGCGCATTTCCCCTGTGAAACTCACCCACAATCTCATCCAGGTATCGAGTTTTTCAGCAGCCTGTGAAGTCGTGCCCTGTTACAAAGCAATACGCACGCTTGGGCGCGCCCTGGCACAAAGTCCAATTACACTCTCTCATCGCTCGTCCTTCGCCAGCTTGCCCTTGGTCAAGTCTTTCGGCAGCAGCACCTCGGCGGTCATGCCGGGGACGAGCGCTCCGTCGGGGTTGTCGACTTTCAGCTTCAGCCCGATGGTCTTGATGTCGCGCTTGCGCCGGCTCACATCGCGCTGCGTTGCGAAGTCGCTCTCGACTGCCTTGAAGATGACCGTACCCACAATCGGTTTTCCGGCGGGCAGACGCACTTTGAGCTGGTCACCATCAGCAACGAAGCGCGCTTCGGTTTCCGGCGCTTCAGCGCGCACCCAGGTGTCGCCGAAGTCGATGATCGTCACAATCGGCTCGCCCGGGTTGACGACTTCCCCCTGACGCGTAGCGCGAACGGAAACCGTTCCGCTCACGGGAGCGAAGATTTTGGTATAGCCAAGGCGCGTGTCGGCCTCCGCCAGTTGCGCGCGCGCATTCGCGACCTGCGCCTGGTTGGCGGCGACATTGCTGGCCGCGGCGCGCTGCTCGTGCAGCCGCGCGTTGGCGGTGGCGAGGTCCGCTTGCGCCGCGTCGACATTCTTCTGCGCGCTTTGCACTACCGCCTGCTGGGCATTCAGTTGCTCCTCGGCGCGCACGCGGTCCTGGTCCGACTCCACGCCGGCTTTGGCGAGGGCAATCATGCGCTGGGAATCGCTCTGAATCCTCGCCAGGTCGGCTTTCGCCTGGACCAGCGTCGCTTTCGCCGCGGCCAGCCGCGCTTGCGCGTTGATCACGCCGCTGTTGGTCTCGCCCAACGTCTGCGCTTCGGTCGCGCGGGTTGAGGCCACCTGCGAGTCGTACGCGTGGATCATCGCTTCGGCGGCGTTCTTTTGCGCCTCCAGCTCGGCGGAGTCGATCTCCGCGATCAGGTCGCCGGCCTTCACCTTCGAACCTTCGTCGACGTAGAGCTTTTCGACGCGACCCATGACCTTGGAGCTGACGATGACCTGGTTGGCATCGACAATTCCGATGAGCACGGTGTCGCTGGTGCGGTCGGTGGAATAGAAGTAGTAGCCGGCCGCAATCGCCAACAGCACGAGCAGGAACAGAAAGAATTTGTGCGGTTTCACTCCGGTTCTCCTTCCTCGCCGCGCGTGGTTGGCGTTTTGCCTGCCCTTCGGCGCCGCGTTGCTTCTTTTTCTTCCTGCAAAACCTTCCGGGCGGTTTCTACGTCCGGGAACCAGCGGTCAATCCATGTGTAGCCGACTGGCGAGCTGGGCGCCTCGACCGCAGGAGCTGCAGGGCGCATTGGCGGCTGGGCTGGAGCCGGCGCGAGTTCGGACCGTCGCGCAGCGGCGGAATGCTGCTCGGACATTTTCGTTCGCGCGACTGGCTTGCCGCGAAAGCTCGGCGTTGGCTGCGCTGCGATTCGGGCGGCCAGCTTCACACCCGCCTCGCGATCGGCGAACAGTGCGGCGGCAATGAAGTCCAGCACTGCCGCGCGTCGCGCAACGATCGACGTATCGGCAACCGGAAACTGGCGAAGGAACTTCTTGCGCAGAGGCGCGGTCAGGAAGTAATGCACGATGGAGCCGATCGCCGAGGGAATGAACTGGGCCGCGTCAACCTCGCGAAATTCTCTTTTTGCGACGCCCTCCCGCACCAGGTTGATCACGCGCGACCCGATCGGCAGCATGTACTTCTTCGCCAGGCGGTCGAGGTGCGTTGCGCCGCCGCGGCTGGCGCTCATCAGCTCGCCCATGAAGATGCGGGCATAATGCGGCGACTCGGCGATGGCGTCGAAATGCTCGCGCGCGTAGGCCAGGAAACGCTCGCCCGCGGTTCCCGGCTGATCGCAAACCGCCATCACACGCTCATGCAAGCGCGAGAAGAAGCTATCGAGCACCTCGCCGTATAGCGTGTCCTTGTCGCGGAAGTAGTAATAGAGCAGCGCCTTGTTGACGCCGGCCGCTTCGGCGATGGCGTCCATGCGGGCGCCGGCCAGACCTTCCTGGGCGAACTCGGCCAAGGCCGCATGCAAAATGGAACGGCGGCTGGCCTCCGGACGGCGGCGGCGGCCGCCTCGGGGGTGCGGATTTGCGAGCTTGGGAGGAGAGCGCATATTTAACTAACCAGTTAGTTAGTTTAGCACACCGAACATGCGGCGGCAAGAGACCTGCGTCGCCTCACGGCCGGCGAGCGATCTCGAGCACCATGTACTGTTCGTCGACGTAGCGGTTGGCTATTTTGAGAGCGCGGGGCTCGACGCCGAACGAGACGAAGCCCAGCGAGCGGTAGAGCGACTGGGCGGCGCTCTGCGCCGTGGTCACGCTGATCAGGATCTGCTCGAGGCCGTCGATGGCATGGACGCGATCCAGGATCGACTGCAGCATGCGGCGGCCGATTCCCTGCCCTCGCAGCTCGGCCTTCAGATAGACGCCCCAGATGCGGCCCTTGTGGCGCGCCTTCACCTGCGGCTCGCGAACGAAGCCGGCAACTCCGACAAGCTGCCCGTCGACGAAAGCGCCGAAGATGAAGCGCTCCGCCAGATCGGCCGTCAGCCGCCGGCGAATCTCTTCCTCGCTCAGCTTGTTGTGATCCTCCGGCGACGAACCGAAAGCCTCCGGCTCGCTCTCCAGCATCTCCAGTCGAATGGCCCGATAGGCAGCAACATCGTCAAGAGTAAGGATTCGGATTTCAGGGGATGTCATGCGAGATCAAGCTGATTCGTTGGTCAGCGGTACCACTTTTTTGCAAAAGCGCTAAGAAGGTGTCTCATAATCCGTTTTGTATCAGGGCACGTTGATCCGCGATTTTGCAGTGGCCAAAGCCCGAACTCAAAAAAGCTACCGCTCTCGGCACGACTGAAAGTCGTGCCCTGACACAAACCAAAGCGATGAGATGACGCCTCAGTCCTCGCCCACCCGCAACACCGCCAGGAAGGCTTCCTGCGGGATGTCCACGCGCCCGATGCGCTTCATCCGCCGTTTGCCTTCCTTCTGCTTCTCCAGCAGCTTGCGCTTGCGGGTGATGTCGCCGCCGTAGCACTTGGCGAGAACGTTCTTGCGCATCGCGGCCACGGTCTCGCGCGCGATGACCTTCGCCCCGATCGCCGCCTGAATGGCCACTTCGAACATCTGCCGCGGAATCAGCTCGCGCATCTTCGACACCAGCGCGCGCCCGCGCTCGTAGGCGAAATCTCTATGCACGATGATCGACAGCGCATCCACCGGATCGCCCGAGACGAGAATATCGAGCTTCACCATCGGCGACTCCCACGTACCCGCGAGGTGATAGTCCAGCGACGCATAGCCGCGCGAGACGGTCTTCAGTTTGTCGTAGAAGTCGAGCACGATCTCGTTCAACGGCAGCTCGTAGGTCAGCATCACGCGGGTTGAGCTGACATATTCAAACGCCTTCTGCTTGCCGCGCTTGTCTTCGACCAGCTTCAGAATGCCGCCGACATACTCCTCGTTGGTGAGAATGGTCGCCAGAATCACCGGCTCTTCGATCTTCTCGATCTCAGTCGGATCAGGCCAGCGCGACGGATTATCCACCTCGACTACCGATCCATCAGTAATCGTGATCTTGTAGCGCACGCTCGGCGCAGTGGTGATCAGGTCCAGGTTGTACTCGCGCTCGAGCCGCTCCTGAATGATCTCCATGTGCAACAGGCCGAGGAAGCCACAGCGAAATCCGAAGCCCAGCGCCGCCGAACTCTCCGGCTCGAAGAAGAAGGACGCATCGTTGAGCCGCAGCTTTTCCAACGCCTCGCGCAGTAAGGTGTGCTCGTGCGCGTCCACGGTATAGAGTCCGGCGAAGACCATCGGCTTCAGCTCTTCGAAGCCAAACAGTGGCTCGATGGCCGGGTGATGGTCGTCGGTGATGGTGTCGCCGATCTTGGTGTCGGCAACGTTCTTGATGTTGGCGACCAGAAAACCGACTTCGCCCGCCGATAGCTCGTCCACTTCCACCGGCTTCGGCGTGAGCACGCCCAGCGTCTCCACATCGAAGGTGCGGCCATTCGACATCAGGCGAATGCGCTGGCCTTTGCTGAGGACACCCTGGATCACGCGCGCCAGCACGATCACCCCGCGATAGGAATCGAACCAGGAATCGAAGATCAGCGCCTGCAGCTGATTGCCGGCGCGGCCCTTGGGCGGAGGAATCTTCTGCACGATCGCTTCCAGCACCTCGGGCACGCCCTGCCCGGTCTTGGCGCTGATGCAGAGCGCATGCGACGCATCGAGGCCGACCGCGCCTTCAATCATCTCTTTCGTCCGCTCGATGTCGGCGCTGGGCAGATCAATCTTGTTGATGACGGGAATGATCTCCAGCCCGTTGTTGATCGCGATGTAAGCATTGGCCAGCGTCTGCGCTTCAACGCCCTGCGACGCGTCGACCACCAGCAGCGCGCCTTCGCACGAGGCCAGCGAGCGCGAAACCTCGTAGCTGAAGTCGACGTGGCCAGGCGTGTCGATCAAATTGAGCTGATAGGTTTTGCCATCGGCCGCGGGATACATCATGCGCACCGAATGTGCCTTGATGGTGATACCGCGCTCGCGCTCCAGGTCCATCGCGTCGAGCACCTGCGCCTGCATCTCGCGCGCCGTCAGCGCGCCCGTCAGCTCCAGCAGACGGTCGGCCAGCGTGCTCTTCCCATGATCGATATGGGCGATGATGGCGAAATTTCGGATGAGTGTGGGATCCATGCGAGGTAGCAGAGCGCTGCATTGATTCTATCAGGCGAAGCGGCGTTCCTCGCGGGCGCGGAGATAGTATGGAAGTCATGAATTCACCGCCATTTTCTGCGATCGATCACGTACAGCTTGCCGCTCCGGCAGGTTGCGAAGCAGAAGCGCGGCGCTTCTACGGCCAGATGCTCGGCATGCAGGAGATCGCCAAGCCTCCGTTGCTGGCCAAGCGCGGTGGGGTCTGCTTCGCCAGCGGAGTCGTGCAGATTCACATTGGCATCGAAGAGGATTTTCGTCCGGCGCGCAAGGCGCATCCCGCATTGCGGTGCAACGATTACGACGGATTGCTGGCTCGACTGCGCGATGCGGGCGTTGAGGTGAAAGAAGTGGATGACATTCCGGACGTGCGCCGGGCACACGTTTACGATCCGTTTGGGAATCGGACCGAGCTGGTAGCGAGCCTTGATAGTAACGTTTGACGTTAGTACCGCGATACGTTAGTATCAAGCTGACGTGATCAAGAGCTTTCGGGACAACGAAACCGAGAAGCTGTGGAACGAAGAACCGACGCGTCGGATTCCGGCCGATCTTCGCCGATCAGCCCTCAAGAAATTACAGATGCTGAACGCGGCCGGTTCTCTGGCCGATCTGACGGTGCCGCCGGGCAATCGGCTTGAGCGGTTACGAGGCAGGCGCGAAGGTCAGTACAGTATTCGAGTCAATGATCAGTTTCGAGTCTGCCTTGAGTGGCGTGATGGCAGCGCGTGGTCAGTAGAAATAACGGACTACCATTGAGGTGATGCAATGGCTAGAGCAAAGCGCAGAACAATAGCGGCCCACCCCGGCGAGATTCTGCGGACCGAGTTCATGGAGCCGCTGGGCATCACTGCCTATCGACTCGCCAAGGAACTATATTTCCCGGGCATTTATGAGGTCGTCCGGGAGCAACGCAGTATCAGCGCCGATCTCGCTCTCCGCCTGGGCCGGTACTTCAGTATGACACCGCAGTTCTGGATGAACCTGCAAGCGGACTACGATCTTCGTGTCGCCGCAGCTGGCGCATGGATCCGCCGCATCAAACCCCGGCCGGCTGCCTGAGGAAGACGCTCACCTCATATCCATCTTCTACTGCGCGCAGCACCTCGCGCCAGCCGGAACCGGCAGACTTCCCTGCGTTCACTGCTGGCTGTAGGTTCGCCCTCACCATGATCTTTGGATCGCTCGCCGGCACCTGCATCGTCAGCACTCCTTCTTCATACTTCGCGTCGGCCGTTCGCTCCCCTGAGACGACATACTCGCGCCGTAACTGAAGCAGGCTGCGATACCACTCCAGCATGTCACGATTGTCCGGCCCGCTGACCCAGGTGAGTTTCGAGCGTGCGAAGGTCGCCGGATCCTCCGGATCGGGGACCTCGCTAAAATCGAAGCCCATGAACTCGCTGCGCCGGCCGTCACTGACCGACTTGCTCAGCCCCGGGTCCTGGAAGTTGGTGAAGAACTGGAACGGCGCAGCCTCGTCGTACTCCTGGCCCATGAAGAGCAGCGGCGTGTGCGGCGCCAGCAGCAGGAATGCGGCGGCGAGTTTGCGGGCGCCGCGCGGAATCAGCTTCGTCAGCCGCTCGCCCTTGGCACGATTGCCCACCTGATCGTGGTTCTGAATGCAGATCACGTTGGCCGGCAGTGGGACATCTTTCGCGCTGGTGCCCCGCGGCCGCTTCCAGAATTTGAACTGCTGTCCCTGGAAGACATAGCCATCGCGCAGAGCAATCGCGATTTCGTGCTGATCGGTGAAGTCCTGGTAATAGCCTTCGCGCTCGCCGGTGAAGAAGGCATGCACGGCATGGTGGAAGTCGTCGCTCCACATCGCGTCGAGGCCGTAGCCGCCCGCGCTCGCCGCTTTCACGTAGCGCGCGTCGTTCTCATCGGTTTCCGCGATCACGCAGACTCGCCGGTTCAACTCCCGCGCCAGCTCCTGCACGTGCTCCTGAATCTCCGCGACAATGTGCTGCGGCGAATCGTCATCGATGGTCTGCACCGCGTCCAGCCGCAGGCCGTCAAGGTGATACTCGCGAACCCAGTACAGCGCGTTCTCCACCACATAGCGCCGGACGTGCTCGCATCCCGCGCGGTCGTAGTTCACCGCATCGCCCCACGGCGTCTTGTGCTCCGCGGTGAAGTACGGGCCAAACTTCGGCAGGTAGTTCCCTTCGGGACCGAGGTGGTTGTAGACGACGTCGAGCATCACGCCAAGTCCCACGCGATGCGCAGCGTCGACCAGGCGCTTGAATCCTTGCGGCTCGCCGTAATTCTCCTGCACGGCGTACGGCGAGACGCCGTCATATCCCCAGTTGCGCATGCCCGGGCAGGCCGCCACCGGCATGATCTCGATTACGGTGATGCCAAGCTGCTTCAGGTACTCCAGCTTGCCGATCGCTGCGTCAAACGTGCCTTCGGGCGTGAACGTTCCGACATGCAGTTCGTAGATGACGTAGTCGCGAAGATCGACACCGCGCCATTCTTCGTCGCTCCAGTTGAAAGCGGAGGGATCGACGATCTCGGTTGGGCCGAAAACACCGTTGGGAAGAGAGCGCGACACCGGATCGGGAGCAGCGGTCCCGTCGTCGAGGACGTACCAGTAGCGATCGCCAACCCCAGCCTCGACGGCAACGACAAAATCGGAGCCATCGCGCTGCATCGGGATGTCCTGCGGGACCGGGCCGCGCAGTGAGCGAAGCGTGATTTTCTGCTGCGCCGGCGCCCACACGCGAAACTCAACTCGCCCCTGATTTACGTTTGCCCCATACGACAACGTCGGAGTTGCCATCTTCACGCCATCCGATGTGATTCTCTGGGTTATGGATGCACCTTGTCCGGCAATCGATAGGAGACGTTGTTTGAGCCCCGTTTTGAAAGAGACGGTCTTCAGACCGTCCGCATATTCGCACCTTCGATGGCGGCTTTAGCCGCTGAGGGACTTAATCACGCCCCCGGTACAATCGGAATGCATGTTGATTCTCGCCTCCGCCTCGCCGCGCCGTGCCGAATTGCTGCGCAACGCCGGCATAGCGTTTACCGTGGTCCCCGCTCACCTGGCCGAAGAGCCGTCGCCGGATGAGACGCCACTAGACTACGCCCAGCGCCTGGCACGCGATAAGGCGCGCGCTGTATTCGCGCTTTACCCCGAGCAAGCCGTGCTTGGCGCGGACACGGTCGTGGTTATCGACGAGCACTTGCTGGAGAAGCCTGGTAGTCCGGAGGACGCTGCCCGCATGCTACGCCTGCTCTCAGCCCGGACGCATCAGGTGATCACCGGCGTCTGCGTTATGGCGCCCGGATTCCAGCGCACCGAAGCTGAAGTCACGCAGGTGACCTTTAGCCGGATCACGGACGCGGAGATCGCGGCGTATATTCGCACGGGCGAGCCCATGGACAAGGCCGGCGCCTACGGCATACAAGGCGTCGCCTCGCGCTGGGTTGAGCGAATCCAAGGCTGCTACTTCAATGTGGTGGGATTGCCGGTCGCGCGCGCTTACCGGCTGTTGCAAGCCGCCGAACAACAAACCGAAGGACGGTTACTTTAAAACGGATCTACTTCTTTTCCTCGGTTGTCGTGGTGGTGCTGGTGGTGCTCGAACTGGCGTTGTTGGTAGAGCTGCCTTCGTTCATCGACGATTTGAAGTTACGAATGCCTTCACCCAGTCCTTTGCCCAGCTCGCCCAGCTTCTTGGGGCCGAAGATCAGCAAGGCGATAAAGACGATGACCAGCAGTTCGGGCAAACCGAGTTTTCCGCCAAACATAACTCCTCCTGTTCGAACGGCCCGGTGCATCTGCGGTTTAGGCAACGGGTAACAAGTTTCTAAGTCGATTCTAGGCTTTCGCGGGAGGCGCGTCAAAGCGAGGTTCAAGGCGGAACCTTCTATTGAATCGCCTGCATCAGTCCGGCCAGAAGCGCCGCCCGGCGCGGTAGTTCCGCGGTGACGATATGCTCATGAGCAGCGTGGGCGCCGTCACCCACCGCGCCAAGCCCGTCCAGGGTCGGAATGCCGATCCCGGCCGTGAAGTTGCCATCCGAGCCGCCGCCCACCGCGACCTCCCGCAACCTGAAGCCGAGCTCTCTCGCGATCTGCTGCGCCAGCTTGAATAGAGCAGCAACCTGAGGTGAGCGCTCCAGGGGCGGTCGGTTGATGCCTCCGGCAATCTCCACCTTGCAACTCGGATTGACCGGACGCAACTTGTGTACCCTGCGTTCCATCTGGGCGCCATGCTGCTTGCTGGCAACCCGAAGGTCGAGCTCGGCCACCGCTTCATCAGCCACGACATTGATACGCGTGCCGCCGCGCACCGTGCCGACATTTAAGGTGATGCCACGCTTGAGGTCCGTCATCCGTGATATGGCCTGGATCTGATGTGCAAGCTCCAGGATGGCACTGTGCCCCTTCTCGAAATCCAGACCGGAATGCGCGGCCTTACCTGTTACTGTCAGCGTGAACGACCCGACCCCCTTTCGCGCGGTCTTCAAGGCACCGCCTGGCCCCGATGGCTCGCATACGAGCACCGCGGCGCACTTGCTGGCCAGCTTTTCCGTAATATCCCGCGATGTCGCGCTCCCTACCTCTTCGTCCGACACCAGCAACACCTTCACCGGACGCGGCGGCGCGCCCGCAGTTTCGCGCAATGCCCAGAGCGCAAACATCATTTGCACAATGCCGGCCTTCATGTCGAAGATGCCGGGGCCGTAGAGGCGTCCGTCGCGCTCTTCACAGCGCATCTTGTTCAGCGTGCCAAGCTGGTAGACGGTGTCATAGTGCCCCAGCAGAAGTATGGGAGCTTGGCTGCGTGCTCCGGCGAAGTTCACCTGAAGATGGTTGCCGGCCGCAGGCTGGCCGTGAACTTTGACCTCTCCGCCGAGACACTCGAATTCGCCGGCCAAATGCGCACACAGTTCGTCGCAAGCCGCCTTGTCGTTGCTGGGCGACTCGCGAAGAACCATCTCTTGCGCGCTGGCGACCATTTCCCGCTCGCGTTCCCGCAGCCACCCCAGGACTCGCCCGTAATCCAGTTTTTCCTGCTTTGCTCTGGGCATGCTTCTGTCCGCCGTGGTAAGGAGTATCTGCCTGCCAACCTGGAAACAACCTACATCGGTGCGAGAGACAGCATACTAGGGCAAGTCAAGCCGTCAAGACCGAAAATTGGCTGGTCCAGGTTCCTGGGGAGTTCGCCAGCAGGGTCTCCAACGTTCGGGTCACTCCAAGCAGCCGAGCCTGCGGGGAATTGGCGGAAACCCACTCTACGGTTCGGGTTGGCTGGCAAAGAACACGTTCTGCACGTGAACCCCTTCCACCGAAATCCGCCCGTCCGTCCAGGTAATGAAGGCACTGTTGTTGAAGGCGGTGGCGTAGTTATAGTCGCCGGCATAGCAGTCCGGCAGGTTGGGATCGTCCTGGCCCGGCTGAGGAATGATGGTGTCGCTGATCTCAATGTTCGCCCCCCAGGTGTTGCCATTGTCGTGGGACTGCACACCGAAAATCTGATAGCTGCATCCGGCATCGCTCGGCTGGCTGCAAGCGGTGGTAGCCTGACGGCGATCGTACCAGGACACCGTGACATCCTGCGGCTGCCGAAATGAGCCTGGACTGTAGTTCACCGACAGCGACGGCATCCAGTGGCTTTGATACTGATTGGTCTCGGGATCGTTGAGCAGGATGGGCGTGGACCAGGTCAGGCCATTGTCCGTCGAGCGCGTGTAATAGATGTCGCCGCCGGAAAGCGCTCCCTTCGTCCCATAGGCGTAGTGGACGGTGTTGTTGGGACCCACGCCCGGTTGTCCCCAACCCAGGTACCGCCAAATGGGATTCATCTTGGCGAAATAACTGTTCGACGAGCAGACATCGTCGCCCGGAGGGTTAAAGGGCTGGCCCACGTTGACCGAAGTCCAGCTGCTCCCGCCAGTGGTGGAACGGAACATCATATTCTGACGCGGATTGAACCCGCCCCCGCCTTCATCCATAGCGGCCAGAAACACCGTGCTGGTAAAGCCGGCATTGGGCGGTGGTGGTCCGGGTGGCGTGCCCGTGAGCTGAACATCGCGGATGAAGCCGGCGGTCAATTGCGCGGGAGTGCTCCACGTGTTTCCGTCATCCGAATACGTGACGCATAGAGCTCCTCCGCCTACGTTGAAGTTGTTGAATGAAACATACATCCGGCCATACTTCAGACTGAAGGGACTGTTGTCCACCCACATGGAAGGGCGATCATCGTTGTTGCCGTTGTGAGCGCAGGCCGCCGCCGTCCAGTTCTGCCCGTCCGGAGAGCTCCACAAGCCAATGCCCTGACCACCGCAACCGGACGCCAGGTCGCCGGCGAACCACTTACCCGCCTTCTGGTTGTAGACCAAAATCGGGCTGCCATAGTTGGTCCCATGTCCGGAAGCCAACGGCGGCGGCAGAATCTGGGTGAAGGTCGCACCCCCATCGCTTGAGAACGAAGTGCCGGAACCGCCCTCGTAGTCGTCGTTGAAATTGACGACCAGGGTGTTATCCCCGGGCCGGCTGCTGTGCCACACCACGCTCTCACTCTTGGTACAACTCGTGGGTGCCGAACAGCTACGGTTGCTGACGAGAATATTGGGAGGCTGCGGCGTATCCGCGCTCATCTCGTGCCCGGCGCTGCCGGCTCTGCCGCCCGGGATGATTCCACACTCCCGCAATATTCGCCCAGCGCGCAGGTTCTCTTGCTGCAAGAGATGAAGCTCGGCCACCTGCGAGCAGTCGACACCCGCCGACGTCATTTGCGCCGAGGCTGGTGGCTGCACGACGCACAGTCCCAGCAGCAACATTGCCTGTACAAAATACTTTGACGGAGTGACCCCGTGCCTGATTTTCATCGCTCAGCCTCCATGGAGCGGTTTCCGGATTGCTGTATCTCGAGCGGGTGGTTCGAACCGTCAGCAGCTTTCGGGAAGCAAGCCCCTACCCCTACCCCTGAGACACACCATTATCGTGGATACCTCGAAAAAGTAATGTGAATTCTGTTTTGAATCCGTGGATTTTGGCAGGGTTTGACTAGATGGCCGTCGTCTCCAAACTGTTGCGCCAAGCGGCCCGAGTCGAAGTGCGGCGGCCGCGGATCATGCTCGTGAATCACGCGATCGTAAGCGAGCTTCGGTCGCAGGTTGCCGTCCAATTCCGGCAGGGCGCCGGTGCGCACAAATTCCATCATCGTTCCCAGTCCCAGGTGCGGCTTAGGAAATCCTGGGTAGTGGCGTGCTGATCGTGCGACAATTCTCGGGCAGAAACAGCTGGGCCGATGCACGACACCAATTCCAGGCTGCGGATGCGAGTTGTCCCCGTCGAACTGAGCTCTACGAGATGACGCTGTGACCCGAGTGATTCTTATCGGCGCCGGCAGGGGCGGAAGGGCCCTGGTGGAGCTCTTCCACAACGACCCGACCATAGAAATCGTGGGCGTCGCCGACAAGGACGAAGGAGCTCCGGGATTAGTGCTGGCCAAGGAATTCGGCTTGCCCGTGACCACCAGCTACCGGGAGCTCCTCACTTCCCAAGTGTTCGATCTCATCATCGACGTTACCGGCGATCCCGAGGTTGGCCGCGACGTTTCTGGCCTGAAACCGCCCGGGGCGGAGGTAGTGGGGGGCAGCGCTGCCCGATTCATCTGGCAATGCATTGAAGCCAGGAAGCAAACCGAATCTCTGGAAGAAAGGTATCAACTGGCTCTGCGGGAACTGGAAGCCCGCGCCGAGAACGAGTTCATCGTTGGCAATAATCCCAAGATGAAAGAAATCTCCGAGCTCATCGCCAAGGTCGCGCCAACCCCGACCACCGTCCTGATTCGCGGTGAGAGTGGCACCGGCAAAGAGTTAGTGGCGCGGGCGATTCACCGCCACAGTAGCTTGAACCAACAGCCCTTGGTCACCCTCAACTGTACCGCCTTATCGCCCGCCCTTTTGGAGAGCGAACTGTTCGGCTACCGGCGCGGAGCCTTTACCGGCGCCTATGCCGACCGCAAAGGACTGTTCGAGAAGGCCGACGGCGGCACCATGTTCCTCGACGAGATCGGAGACATGTCGCTGGAGGTGCAGGCCAAACTCTTGCGCACCCTGCAGACCGGCGAGATTCGGGCGGTCGGCGACATGCGAACCAAGAAGGTGTCGGTCAGAATCATTGGCGCGACCAATCAGGACCTGGAAAAGGCGATTCGCGCCGCCACCTTCCGCGAAGATCTCTTTTATCGCATCAACACCTTCACCATCACCTTGCCGCCGCTTCGCGAACGGATCGAGGACATCCCCTTCCTGGCGGAGTTTTTTCTGCAACGCGCCCGCGCCAAGGTCAACAAGCGCGTGGACTCGATTGCTCCGCGGGCGCTCACCCTCCTCAGGAACTATACCTGGCCCGGCAATCTGCGCGAATTGGAGAACATTATTGAGCGCGCCGTCGTCCTGACCTCTTCCCCGGCCATCGAGGCCGAGCACCTTCCTCTGCATGTTCAAGACGGCATCGTGCTGAAACCGCAGGTTGGTTTTATGCAGAATAAATCGCTCGCCATCGAGCAGTTTGAGCGCCAAGCCCTCGCCAGCTACCTTGCCGAAACCCAGGGCAATGTGACGCGCGCGGCGCAACTTGCCAGAATCCCACGCCGGACATTCCATCGCTTGATGGCCAAACACAAACTCTCCCATCAGGATTCCCGGCTTGCGCCATGATACATCGATGTCACACACAGTGTGACTACAATATCTCTCTTGAATGTCCATACGTAAACCATTGTTTATAAACTATATATATTATGAAAACGCGGTCAATGTGTTCCATGTGTGATCTAAATGCCTCACTTCAGGCGGCGGTGAAGTGCGGGTCCCAGTACCTTCTTATGACTTCCTCCTGCCGCTAAGTCACAGAGCCGGATGGGGCTTTCCCCGAGGCTACTTCTTCCCTGCCACTCTGCCCCGGTATTGGCGGCTGGCTTGCCTTTAGCTCCATCAATCATCACGACAGATCCGAAACCTGGCTAAGCGCCGTCTTAAGCAAGCTGTAAATCTGCATAGGAATGACACCGCCTCGCCACACTGCGTGCGAGCTGAAGAACAGAACAGAGCAGGGGTTACCTTCCTCCGAGGAGAGAGAAATGGCCATGATCAGCACTCCGGAAAAGAAGAAGAGCCGTTGGGCCGCGGGGGTAACCCCGTATGCCGAGATGGGCTACTACAACGCCGACTACGAGCCCAAGGCCACCGACATCCTCTGTGCCTTCCGCCTGGTCCCGCAAGAGGGCGTAGAGCCGATTGAAGCCGCCGCCGCCGTCGCCGGCGAGTCTTCCACGGCTACCTGGACGGTGGTGTGGACGGATCGCCTGACGCCCTTCGAGAACTACCAGGCGAAATGCTATCGCGTCGATCCCGTCCCCGGCACCGATCAATACATTGCGTATATTGCGTATGACCTCGACCTCTTTGAGGAAGGCTCCATCGCCAACCTCACATCCTCGATCATTGGCAATGTCTTCGGCTTCAAAGCCCTGAAGTCTCTCCGCCTGGAAGACATGCGCATTCCACCGCACTACGTGAAGACATTTCAAGGGCCGCCTCACGGCATCGTGATGGAGCGCGAATACCTGAATAAGTTCGGGCGACCGCTCTTGGGCGCCACGGTGAAGCCCAAGCTCGGCCTTTCGGCGAGGAACTATGGGCGCGTGGTGTATGAAGCACTGCGCGGCGGTCTCGACTTCACCAAAGACGACGAAAACATCAACAGCCAGCCTTTCATGCGCTGGCGGGATCGTTATCTCTTCTGCATGGAAGCCGTCAACCGCGCCCTCGCCGCCACCGGCGAGATCAAAGGCCACTACATGAACGTGACCGCCGGAACCATGGAGGAGATGTACGAGCGCGCCGATTTTGCCAAGGAACTGGGCAGCGTGATCGTGATGGTCGACCTGACGATTGGCTATACCGCGATCCAGTCGATGGCGAAGTGGGCTCGCCGCAATGGTGTGATCCTGCATCTCCATCGCGCCGGTCACGGCACCTACACGCGACAAAAAACCCATGGCGTCAACTTCCGGGTGATCGCGAAATGGATGCGGCTCGCCGGAGTGGATCACATTCACGCCGGTACCGTGGTCGGCAAACTCGAAGGCGACCCCAATGCCATCCGCGGCTACTACAACACCCTGCGCGCCAACACCCTGGAAGCCGACCCCGCACAAGGTTTGTACTTCGAGCAGGACTGGGCCTCGTTGCCGGCTGTCATGCCGGTAGCCTCCGGGGGCATTCACGCTGGGCAGATGCATCAATTGCTGCACTACCTGGGGGAAGACGTGGTGCTTCAGTTTGGTGGAGGAACCATCGGTCACCCCGACGGAATTGCACAAGGCGCCACTGCCAATCGGGTTGCGGTGGAAGCCATGATCCAGGCCCGGAACGAAGGCCGCGACTACCTGGGCGAAGGACCAGAGATTCTGGAGCGGGCAGCCCGTTGGTCGCCCGAGCTGCGCAAGGCTCTGGAAGTGTGGAAGGACGTGACCTTCGATTTCGAGTCCACCGACGTGCCCGATGCCGTGGCCACACTCACGGTGTAAGTCGTCTTCCGCCGGACAGTTCGGCTGGAGCCGTTAACCATCGATCATCCGCATCACGGAGGCAGGCAATGCGAATTACGCAAGGTACGTTTTCTTATCTTCCCGATTTCACGGACGACGAGATCAAGGCACAGATACGCTATTGCCTGGAGAACCGGTGGGCGATCTCCGTGGAACACACGAATGATCCGCACCCGCGCAACGCATACTGGGAAATGTGGGGGCTGCCGATGTTCGAGGTGAGCGACCTGGACGTCGCTATGAACGAGATTCGCGACTGTCGCAAGGCCCACCCGACCGACTACATCAAGCTGAGTGGCTATGACCGCACCAAGGGCCGGCAAACCACCACCTTGAGCTTTATCCTGCAGCGCCCCGAAGTGGAGCCGGGCTTTCGCTTGCAACGCTCCGAAGGCCAGGATCGCAGTATTCAGTACACCATCGTGAGCGCTGGCAGCTGAGTCCCACTCTCCGAAATAACATTCAGGGAATGTTATGCACAAGCTCGACACAAATCCCGTCCTTGAAGCAAATACTGTTCTGGAAGAAGGCCCTGCCCCGGAACCCGCTCGCGAACTCATCGACATCAGTGCCGCCCACCGCGAGTCCAATCTCGACCCGGTGCTGGATCAGTTGGATCGCGAGTTGGTCGGTCTGAAGCCGGTGAAATCCTATATCCGCCAGATTGCCTCGCTGCTGCTGGTCGCGCGTTTGCGCGAGAAGATTGGGGTATCGACCGATCGTCCCACACTGCACATGTGCTTTACCGGCCACCCCGGCACGGGAAAGACCACGGTCGCCATGCGCATGGCGACAATCCTGAACAACCTCGGGTACGTTCGCCGCGGTCACCTGGTCGTTGCCACGCGTGACGACCTGGTGGGGCAATACGTCGGCCATACGGCTCCGAAAACCAAAGAGATTCTGAAGAAGGCTATGGGTGGAGTGCTCTTCATAGACGAGGCCTACTACCTCTACCGGCCGGAGAACGAGCGCGACTACGGCCAGGAAGCCATCGAGATGCTGCTTCAGGTGATGGAAAACCAGCGCGAGGACCTGGTCGTGATTCTGGCAGGCTATCAAGACCGGATGGAGACGTTCTTCCAATACAATCCCGGCTTTCGTTCCCGCATCGCGCACCACATCAACTTCCCCGATTACGCGATGGAAGAGCTGGCAACGATTGGCGAGTTGATGCTGGCTCAGCAAAACTATTCCTTCGATGCCGACTCGCGGCATGCGTTTGTGGAGTATCTCGAGTTGCGCAGAAAGCAGCCTCACTTTGCCAATGCACGTAGCGTGCGCAACGCCATTGACCGCATCAAGCTGCGTCAGGCCAACCGCGTAGTCAAACAAGGTGGCAGCATTCCCAGGGAGGAGTTGGTTCGCATCGACGAGGCCGACATTCGTCAGAGCCGCGTCTTCCATGGAGGCTCGGAGATCGATCCCGACAGGGTTATCGCCGGCGACAGATGAGGAAAACTCTGATTAAGTCGGGTCTCGCGAAGGGGACGGCCTTCAGGCCGTCCGTAAAGGCTGCAAAGTCAGTGCGGCTTTGGCCGCTGGGGGACCTCGTTGTCACTTAATCAGAGTTTCCCTAACCCATTTCGCGGCAAGGAGACACCATGATTCACACAAGGCCGATCGTGCTCGGTATCGTGGGAGATAGTGCTGCCGGCAAGACCACCATCACCCGGGGCTTGACCCGCCTGCTCGGGGCTGATCGTGTAACCCATATCTGCGCCGATGACTATCACAAGTATGATCGCGTGGAGCGCGCCCGGCTCAACATCACGGCGCTGCATCCCGACTGTAATTACCTGGATATTCTGGAGCTGCACCTGGAGCGTGCGCACTATGGCCAGGTGATGCTGAAGCCGGTCTATGACCATCGCACGGGATCGCTGGTGCGGCCCGAGTATCTGGTGCCACGCGAATTCGTCATCGTGGAAGGTTTGCTCGGCTTTCACACACCGACCATGCGGCCGTTCTACGATGTCAAGGTGTTTCTCGATCCACCCGAAGACCTGCGACGGATGTGGAAGATCAAGCGCGACACTTCCAAGCGGGGATACACCGCCGACCAGGTGCTGGCTGAATTGGAGAGACGGGAACCCGACTCACGCGATTTCATTCGTCCGCAACGTGAATTTGCCGACATGGTGGTTTGCTTCTATCCGGCCGATGGCGTGGGCTCGGATCAGGCCGACGGACACCTGAACGTCCGCCTCGTACTTCGCCCAACTATCCCCCATCCTGATCTTAGCTACCTCTGCGATCATGACCAGAGTCAGCCCGCTGGCATTCGTC
>Ga0335081_10007218_pt1 | contig 17749 bp, 16 predicted proteins | sample Lox_Sample_35_FD_206713 | JGI IMG/M metagenome (GOLD analysis project Ga0335081, IMG submission 206713) | Soil microbial communities from Loxahatchee National Wildlife Refuge, Florida, United States - Lox_Sample_3.5 | ecosystem: Environmental > Terrestrial > Soil > Wetlands | place: USA... | reverse complement strand
TCAGATCGCGCTCAATGCGCCGATCAAAACGATTGGGCGGCATAATGTTCCGATCGCGTTGCATCCGGAGATCGAAACGACGATCACCGTGATCGTGGCCCGCAACAAGGATGAAGCGGCCCGCATCGAGCGCGGCGAGGAGGTTAGCCAGCTTCGTGAGGAGCTGACCGAAGAGGAAGCCGCGGCGCTCGCTGCGGAGGCCTTCTTCGAGCCGGAGGCGGCGGAATCCCTGCGGGCTCGCGAAAGCGCCGAAACGCCCGAAGGCTCGGCCGCGACCGCCGACAAGAGCTGATCTCAGCCGGCCCTCGCCTCAAGCCGTCAATCGGGAATATCGTCCCGCGGCACCGCCGCGCCTTCACCGGACTCCGCGCTCGCGGGCGCAGCGACGCTGGGCGCCGGGGTTGCTACAGCGCTTGGCTTCTCGGCGACGGGCTCACCAGCCGAAACAGTTGCGGGCGGCTGCGACATTGGCGATACAGGCGGCGGCGTCTCGACGTCCTTATGGCGGCCACGCGCGGCCGTAGCGGTCGGTTGCCGCTTTTCGTGACGGCCTGTCCGGCCCCGCGCCGGCCCGGTCGGGCTCGGCTCATCCGTCGGGCTCGCATCGTCCGCTGACTTCGAATCCTCGTCTCCCGACCGCTGCAGCTTTGCAGTTGCCGGCGACCCCTCCTCGGCCCTGCCCGGACGCTGTGGCTTCCCCGGCTTTGATTCGTCGGGCTTACCGCGTTCAGCCAGCGGTTTCTGGCCGCGTCTTCCTCCATCGCCGCCGCCCCCAAGGACATAAGCGGCGAGTGCCGCAGCCTGTTCGCGGCTCGCCGTGTAGTGCTCGCGAAGAAAGCTCGCCAGCGTCGCGCTATTCTTGCCGTTGGCCAACCCGCGCACCCCCTTATGGCAGGCCGCGCAATCGTTCGCGAAAATCTGGGCCGGCGTCTTGCCCTGGTCGATATTGGTCTGGGCGTGCGCAATCACCGGGGCTAGTCCCGCGAGGAGGCCTATTGCGAGCGCGAGACGCGAAATCACCCCTACCCCTCCTCCAACCAGGCCGGAGCTTACCCCTTACCCGGGGACCAGCCAAATGTAAGCACGTCGCCCGCCGCCAGCGGGGGCTACCCGCATTGCTGGTCAAGGAGGATTTTGTTTTAATGACGGCAAGAAGGCACCCCGTCGGGCGCAAACTTCGCAGACGCGCGGCCAGGCAAACTGCTGTCGGGGGGGCCGTCCGTTCAAGATCGGCGCCCAATCGTCGCACCGGGGCGAGGACGACGCGGAGGCAGTGTTGGATCGGTTGCTCTGCACATTCCTGAGGAGATTCGTCCGCCAGGGATCGCTGACGGTTACGACCGCGGGGAGAAGGACCTATGCGTTTGGCGACGGGAGCGGCCCGCCTGTCGCCGTTCGCTTCGTGAGCGCCGAGGCGCAGCGGTCGATCTTGCTCGATCCCGAGTTACGGCTCGGCGAAGCCTACATGGACGGCACGTTCGTCGTCGAGCAAGGCACGATCGGAGATGTCCTTGCGATCCTGCTGCGGCAGGAGCGGATCGCGGTTCCGCGGTGGGCGTTGCCGCAACGTGCGCTGCGCTATCTTTTCCGCCGGCTTCAGCAACTCAATCTACGCACGCGTTCGCGCCAGAACGTGGCTCATCACTACGATCTCGATGGCCGCCTGTACCAGTTGTTTCTCGACGCGGATCAGCAATACAGCTGCGCCTATTTCGAGACGGCGGACCAGTCGCTCGAGGACGCTCAACTGGCCAAGAAGCGGCACCTCGCCGCCAAGCTTCTCATCGAACCGGGCGCGACCGTGCTTGACATCGGATGCGGTTGGGGGGGCTTGGCGCTCTATCTCGCCGAGGTGGCCGGCGCCGAGGTGACCGGCATCACGCTCTCGCAGGAACAATACGCCCGCGCCCAGCAGCGGGCGATCGAGCGCGGTCGAACGCGGGATGCGGTATTCAAACTGGAAGACTATCGCGATGTAGCCGGCACTTTCGACCGTATCGTTTCGGTCGGCATGTTCGAACACGTCGGGGTCGGCTTTTACGACACCTTCTTCGCCAGATGCGCGGAGCTTCTCGACGAGAAGGGCGTTTTCCTCCTGCACACGATCGGCCGCAGCGGCACGCCGGGGGTCACGAATCCCTGGATCGCGAAGTACATTTTTCCCGGCGGCTACATACCCGCGCTCTCGGAAGTGTTGCCGGCGATCGAGCGCGCGCGACTGACCGTTACCGACGTTGAAATCCTGCAACTCCATTACGCCGAGACGCTCAAGGCTTGGCGCGAGCGCTTCCTGGCACACCGCGAGGACGTTGAAAGGCTGTACGACCAGCGCTTCGTCCGCATGTGGGAGTTTTATCTGGCGTCTTCGGAGATGGCGTTCCGCGAGAGCGATCTCGTCGTGTTCCAGATCCAGATCGCCAAACGTAAAGGCGTCGTGCCGCAGACACGCGACTACATCCTGCGCGAGGAGGGGCGATTGCGAGCGCTCGATGGCGGTTACCCCTCATCGCTGCGGCTTGCTGGAGAATAGTCCCGCGCAGCCTGCGGACGCCGCGGTCAAGAGGCGAATAGCCGCGACTGCGGTTGCTCAAGCGGAGTCCGTGGGTAGCGGGGAAAGCCGCAACGAGCGTTTCCCAATGGGGCATCGCTCGACTATTGAGGCGTTCGGTTGCATGCGGAGCATTGAGGGCTCCGTCGTTGTTGAGTGGTCCGCCATGTCGCGTCACCGCAAATCGGCCACATGCAAATCCCCTGATCGGGACCATGGCAGCATTCGATTCGACCGCACGCAAGCAGGCCCCGGTGGAACCGGTCTATCGCCTGCTTCCCCACAATATCGAGGCCGAGCAGGCGCTGCTCGGCGCAATCCTCGTCAATAACGAGGCGTTTTACCGCGTCTCCGATTTCCTCGAGCCCAAGCATTTCTTCGAGCCTATTCACCAGCGCATCTTCGAGCTTGCCGGTGGCCTCGTCCGCGCCGGTAAATTGGCGACACCGGTCACGCTCAAGACCTTCCTCCCAGGAGACCTTGATATTGCTGGCCTAACGGTCAATCAATATTTGGCACGGCTTGCCGCCGAAGCGACAACGATCATCAACGCCGAGGATTACGGCCGCACGGTCTACGACCTTTCGATCCGCCGCGACCTCATTTCGATCGGCGAGGAGATGGTCAATCTCGCCTACGATGCGCCGGTCGAGGCCACACCGCAGAGCCACATCGAGGAGGCCGAGCGCAAGCTCTACGACCTCGCCGAGAATGGGCGCTACGACAGCGGATTCCAGCGGTTCGCCCGTGCGCTGACCAGCGCGGTCGACATGGCCGCGCACGCCTATCAGCGCGACGGCGGCCTGTCGGGGCTCGCCAGCGGCCTGACCGACCTCGATTCCAGGATGGGCGGCCTCCAGCCTTCCGACCTGATTATCCTTGCCGGCCGTCCGGGCATGGGCAAGACCGCGCTCGCCACCAACGTCGCCTACAATATCGCCAAAGCCTGGACCGGCGAGGTGCGCGCCGACGGGCACACGGCGACCGTCAACGGCGGCATCGTGGGCTTCTTCTCACTGGAAATGTCGGCCGAGCAGCTCGCGACCCGCATCATTGCCGAACAGACCGGAATTCCTTCAAACAAGATCCGCCGCGGCGCCATCGACGAGCTTGATTTTGAGAAAATCAAGGACGTCTCGATCGAACTGCAGAACCTTCCGTTCTACGTTGACGAGACCGGCGGTCTCTCGATCGGCCAGTTGGCGGCCCGGGCGCGGCGCCTCAAGCGCCAGCGCGGGCTCGACCTTCTGGTGGTCGACTACGTTCAGCTCCTCCAGGGCTCGTCCCATCGCGCCAGCGAGAATCGGGTGCAGGAGATCACGGAAATCACGACCCGCCTCAAGGCGCTCGCGAAGGAGCTCAACATCCCGATCCTCGCGCTGTCGCAATTGTCGCGCCAGGTTGAAGCACGCGAGGACAAGCGGCCGCAGCTTTCCGATCTGCGCGAGTCGGGCTCCATCGAGCAGGACGCCGATGTCGTCCTGTTCGTCTTCCGCGAAGAATATTACCACCAGATGCGCAAGCCTACCGAAGCGAACCGAGAGAAGTTCGCCGACTGGATGACTGAGGGCGAGCGCGTGGCCGGGAAGGCCGAGGTTATTATCGGCAAGCAGCGCCACGGCCCCACCGGCACCGTCGAACTGTATTTCGATGCGTCGGTCACGAAATTCGCCAATCTCGATACGACGCACCAGACGAATTTTTAGGCGATCACATGATCAACGGAGAGGCTTGCGGCAGCACTTTACCGCTGCCGCCGCAGCGGCCATAAGGCGCTATGACTCTCGCAGAAATGACGTCCGCATCGACGAGCCCGGCGGTCGGCTCCGAGACCGGCGGCACGCTCGTCATCGATCTCGAAGCGATCGAGGCAAATTGGCGCACGCTCGCGAGCCTTGCGCTGCCGGCGCAATGCGCGGCGGTGGTCAAGGCCGACGCCTATGGCATGGGTCTCGAGCCGGTGGCGTCAAGATTGGCGGCGGCCGGATGCCACACGTTTTTCGTCGCCGACATCGCCGAAGCGCGGCGGCTTCGCGCTCGCATAAATGACGCCACGATCTACGTTCTCAATGGAATCATGGCCGAGGGCGCCGCGCCTTTTGCCGAGGTTAACGCGCGGCCGGTCATCAACAGCATGACTGAGCTCGCGGAATGGGACGCCTTCGTCGCTGCGCAAAAGTGGCAGGGGGGCGCGGCCCTCCACGTCGACACGGGCATGAACCGGCTCGGCATAACGGCCGAGGAAGCCGCCGCGCTCGCTCCGCGCGTCAAGATTGAAAATCACGGCGTCGCGCTGCTGATAAGCCATCTGGCCTGCGCCGAACTAACGGATCATCCCCTCAACGCCGGCCAGATCCGCCTGTTCCGCGATCTGCGCATGCTCTACGCCGGGGTTCCCGCTTCGCTCGCCAATTCGTCCGGCGTCTTTCTCGGCAGTGCGGCGCACTTCGACCTAGCCCGCCCCGGTGCTGCGCTCTATGGGATCAATCCGACCCCGAGCCGGCCCAATCCGCTGCGCAGTGTTCTCGAATTGACGGGCCGCATCCTGCAGGTGCGCAATGTCGATCAGGGCGAGACCGTCGGATACGATGCGGCATGGACGGCCAAGCGTCCCTCGCGTCTCGCCGTCGTCGCGCTCGGCTATGCCGATGGGCTTTTGCGCTCGGCGAGTGCGACTGACCGCGGCCGCGGGGGCGGCGCGGCGATCATTGCCGGCAAGCGCTGCCCCTTTGCCGGCCGCGTCTCGATGGACCTTGTCTGCATCGACGTTACCGACCTTCCGCAGGGGAGCGTACGCCGGGGCGATTCGGCGACACTCATCGGCGAGAGAATTCCGATCGACGAGGTCGCCGCCTCGGCCGGCACGATCGGCTACGAGATCCTGACTGGCATCGGCCGGCGCTGCCATCGCATCTACCGCGGAGCTTGAGCGCTCCGGCCAAATGCACCACATAGGTGCACCAATGGCCGCGCGCGCTCAAAGCTTCGTCTGCCAGAACTGCGGTGCGGCGTACCCGCGCTGGGCCGGGCGTTGCGACGCTTGCGGCGACTGGAACACGCTCATCGAGGAAGGCGCAGGGGCGTCGCCTCGGGCAACGCGCAAGGGCCGCGTGTTCGTAATCGAAGCCCTCAAGGGCGAGACCCACGAAGCGCCGCGCTTGGCGTCGGGCGTCGCCGAATTCGACCGCGTAACCGGCGGTGGCTTCGTGCGCGGATCAGTGCTGCTGCTCGGCGGCGATCCCGGCATCGGCAAGTCGACCTTGCTGATCGAGGTCGCCGCCGCATGCGCGCGCAAGGGTCGCCGAGCCGTGTACATTTCCGGTGAGGAGGCAGTGGCTCAGGTCCGCCTGCGGGCCGAGCGGCTTGGGCTTACCGACGCTGCCGTCGAACTCGCCGCAGAGACCTCGATCGAGGACATCGTCGCGACGCTTTCGCGCGGTCCGATGCCGAGTCTCCTCGTGATCGATTCGATTCAGACGATGTGGACGCAAAACGTCGAGGCGGCGCCTGGGACTGTTACGCAGGTGCGCGGGGCGGCTGGCGAACTCATCCGCTTCGCCAAGCGCACCGGCGCCGCAGTCATCCTCGTTGGACACGTCACCAAAGACGGCCAGATCGCCGGCCCGCGCGTCGTCGAGCACATGGTCGACGCCGTGTTGTCGTTCGAAGGCGAAGGCTCTCAACAGTTCCGCATTCTTCGTGCGATGAAGAACCGCTTCGGCCCGACCGACGAGATCGGCGTGTTCGAGATGACCGGAGCGGGGTTGCGCGAAGTCGCAAATCCCTCCGAGCTTTTTCTCTCCGAGCGCGACCTCGGCAGCCCCGGAACTGCGGTTTTTGCCGGGATCGAAGGTACCCGGCCGCTGCTGGTGGAGATTCAAGCGCTCGTCGCACCGACAAATTTCGGAACGCCGCGGCGTGCCGTCGTCGGCTGGGACGCCAACCGGCTTTCCATGGTGCTGGCGGTGCTGGAAGCGCATTGCGGCGTTCGCTTCTCCGGTCATGACGTCTATCTCAACGTCGCCGGAGGCTTGCGCATTCAGGAGCCGGCCGCCGATGTCGCAGCGGCGGCGGCCCTGGTGTCATCGTTCGCCCGCGCGCCGCTTCCAGCGGACGCCGTCTATTTTGGGGAAGTGTCGCTGTCCGGCGCTGTGCGGCCGGTGGCGCAGAGCGCGGCGCGCCTCAAGGAAGCGCAGAAGCTGGGTTTCACGCGAGCCATCGTCCCCGAAGCTGCCCGCGCCGAGGCTCCGGAAGGTTTCACCCTCTCGACCGTCGGGCCGCTGGCAAATCTCGTCGCCGCCATCGCAAAGGATGGCGCGCCGACGGCGCGTCGCATCGGCCGGCAGGACACTTGACGCAAGCAGCGTCTGATCCGCCACCCCGTCGTAGAGAGTATCGCCGTTCGGGCGCTTTTGCTCTCTGCTATCTCGCAACTCGGCCTTCGAGATGCCGCCTGAAAAAGGCCTGCGCCCGTTCAAGCGCGTCGGCTTTCGCGTCCGCGTTGGCTTCATTTCTCTGGTGGGCCGGGCTGGGGTCGTCGAAATCGTGCGTTGCTCCGGGATAAAGCCTGATACGGATGTCGCCGCCCTGAGCGCGGCTTCGTTCGACCAACGCGGCGCAGCGCCTGGGCGAGACCTCCTCATCGGCCCAGCCCTGCAAGAGGAGGACGGGCGCGTAGGGCCGATAGCCGGTTTCATCGAAGGCGTTCTTCAGCGCACAGGCCGGGTAGAACGCGAGCGCCGCCCGAAATCCCCCCGCAGGCGTGCGGAGTTCCGCGCCGGGCGAATCCGGCACCGCCACGGCCATAGAGGCAAGAGTGGCACTACCGCCATTCGACCACCCCTGCAGGCCGACGCGGTCGGCAACGACATCGCTGCGCGTGCGCAGGTAAGCGAGGCCCCCATAGGCGTCGAGCGGCCGCACTGTGATTTCGTTGAGCTCTGCCGGACGGAGATGGTAGCTGAAGCGGGGAAAGCCCTGCGGATAGCCACGCGGCCCAAAGCCATCGACAAGAACCGCGATGTAACCTTTGGCTGCCCAGAATTCCCCCCACATGCGGTGGCGGCGCGACAAGGTCGTGGCATCGTATTGGCCTTTCGCCGCCGTCGAATAGGCTCCGGCCCGGCCATGCATCATCACCACGCCCGGACCCGGCCCGGCTTTGCGCTGAGGCGCAAAGACATAGCCGACGAGCGTCGTGTGGCCGTCGAGACTCATGAAAGTGACACGTTCGGGAGGCGCATCTTCAGCTGCGACAACCGAGCGCGCTGCCAGAACGAGAGCTGCGACGCCGAAGAGAGCGACGAAGGGTCTGCGCATGGGTGTGACCTCGCCAGCTATTGCGAACGCAAGAAAGGCGGATGACGGCGCCGCCCGATCCGGGTATACACCCGGCGTGGCTTCGCGTTCGGCGCGCGTCGCACGTGACGTTTTGCGTGAGGCAAGTTGAGACGCGCGCGTGATCTCGCCGCCGCCTTCCTTGCGTCGCAACCTTCGCAGGGACTTGCCCGCGGCCGCCGGCGGCGGCTCATGAGAGTTGCAGCGCGCTCCTGATTCGGGTGGACACGCATAAGCAAGGCGGGACTAGCGAGAGGACTGGCCAACCATGCCAATCACGCTGCTCGACATCGTGCTCATCGTCGTGATGCTCGTCTCGGGCTTGCTGGCGATGGTGCGGGGATTCATGCGCGAAGTGCTCTCAATCGCCGCATGGGTGCTGGCAGCCGCCGCGACGCTCTATGCCTATGGCAAGCTTTTGCCCTACGCCAAGCAGTACTTCAACAACGACATCGTCGCCGCGGCGGCAGTGGTCGGCGGCGTCTTTTTGGGCACCCTTCTTGTGGTCTCGGTCCTCACGGTCAGGATCTCGGACATGGTGCTCGACAGCCGCGTGGGCGCCCTCGATCGCACGCTCGGGTTCCTGTTCGGGCTGGCGCGCGGGCTGATAATCGTGGTCGTGGCCTTCCAGTTTTTCACTTGGCTCGTTCCCGAGCGCAGTCAGCCGGAATGGGTGAAAAGCGCGAAGTCGCGGGTCGTCCTCGCCGGCACCGGTCAGTGGCTGATATCGATGTTGCCGGAGGACCCCGAAAGCGCCATCTTGAAGAAGCTGAAGCGGCCGCGGCCGGAGGAGGCCGAGCCGCGGGACAGCGCGCCGGACCAGCGCGGCGAGAACGACCGCCCCGCCGACGGCCGAGCCGAAGCTGGATATGATGGTTCCAGCCGCGCCGGGATGCGGCTGTTGCTCGAAGTTAAGGGAATCGGGCATTGACCCGCGGTAGACGATGACATGAAGGAGACTGCCAGCTTCGATCTTGATGCGGATCGGTTGCGTGAGGAGTGCGGCGTATTCGGGATTTTCGGGCATCCGGATGCCGCCGCCATCACCACGTTGGGGCTGCACGCCCTCCAGCATCGCGGCCAAGAAGCCGCCGGCATCGTCACTTTCGACGGCAAGCGTTTCCATTCCGAGCGCCGCCTCGGACTTGTCGGCGACGCCTTTTCGCGGCGGGAGGTGATCGACCGCCTGCCGGGCAACGCCGCCGTCGGTCACGTGCGCTACTCGACAACCGGCGAGACCATCCTGCGCAATGTTCAGCCGCTGTTCGCCGAGCTCAACGCCGGCGGCTTTGCCGTCGGGCATAACGGCAATCTCACGAACGGCCTGACGCTCCGCCGACAATTGGTCCGCGAAGGCGCCATGATGCAATCCACGACCGACACGGAAGTGATCCTGCATCTCGTGGCGCGCTCGCACCGCAACCGCTTCGTCGATCGCTTCATCGAAGGGCTGCGCATGCTTGAAGGCTCCTACGCCTTTGTGGGCCTCACCAACAAGAAGCTGGTCGGCGCGCGCGATCCGTTGGGCATCCGGCCGCTGGTCCTCGGCGAGCTCGATGGCTGTCCGATTCTCGCCTCCGAGACCTGTGCGCTCGACATCATCGGCGCCCACTACGTGCGCGACGTGGAGAACGGCGAGGTTCTCATCTTCGATGAGGAGGGCGCGCATTCGTATAAGCCGTTCCCGCGGATGGCGCCGCGGCCCTGCATCTTTGAGTACATCTATTTCTCGCGGCCCGACTCGATCATCGGCGGGCGCAGCGTCTACGACGTGCGCAAGACCTGCGGCGCCGAGCTTGCGCGCGAGGCGCCCGCCCCCGCCGACGTCGTGGTCCCCGTCCCCGATTCCGGCGTGCCTGCGGCGATCGGATATGCGCAGCAATCCGGAATCCCCTACGAGCTCGGCATCATCCGTAATCACTACATCGGACGCACCTTCATCGAGCCGACCCAGCACATCCGCCAGCTTGGCGTCAGGCTCAAACACAGCGCCAACCGCGCCGTCGTGAACGGCAAACGCATCGTGCTGATCGACGATTCGATTGTGCGCGGCACGACTTCCGTGAAGATCGTGCGCATGATGCGCGACGCCGGCGCCCGCGAGGTGCATTTCCGCATCGCCTCGCCGCCGATTACCCACCCGGACTATTACGGTATCGACACGCCCGAGCGGGACAAGCTCCTCGCGGCGACCCACGATCTCGAAGGCATGCGCAACTTCATCGGCGCGGACTCGCTCGCCTTCCTTTCGGTCGAGGGTATCTACCGCGCCATGGGCGAGAAAGGGCGCGACCCCGCGCATCCGCAGTTCACCGACCATTGCTTCACCGGCGAATATCCGACGCCGCTCACCGACATCGCGGCGCAGGGATCGCCGCCCAGCCAGCTCTCTTTGCTCGCCGAAGCGAGCTGAGGAATGAATCAGGATTTCGTCGGCCGCATCGCGCTTGTCACCGGCGCCTCGCGCGGCATCGGCTACGCGACCGCTCTTGCGCTGGCACGCGGCGGCGCCCACGTGGTCGCGGTGGCGCGCACGGTCGGCGGCCTCGAGGAACTCGACGACGCGGTGCGCTCCGCTGGTGGCGCGGCGACTCTCGTGCCGCTCGATCTTCGCGATTACGAGGGACTTTATCGGCTCGCGGCCGCGCTTAACGAACGCTACGCGCGGCTCGATGTGCTTGTCGGCAATGCGGCCGTTGCCGGCCTGCTCTCCCCGCTCGTCCATGTCGAGCCGAAGGCCTGGGACGAGACCATGGCGGTCAACGTCACGGCCAATTGGCATCTGATCCGGGCGATGGATCCGCTGCTGAAACGGTCCGATGCGGGGCGGGTTGTGTTCATCGGTTCGCGTGCCGCCGTTCTCGCTCGCGCCTACTGGGCTCCTTACTCGGTATCGAAGGCGGCCCTCGATGTTCTGGCGCGAACCTATGCGGCGGAGACCAACTCGACGACGGTGCGCGTCAACCTGTTCAATCCCGGCCCGACCCGCACCCGGATGCGGGCCCAAATCATGCCGGGCGAGGACCCGATGACCTTGCCCACCCCGGAAGCGATGGCCGAGAAAATCCTCGATTTGTGCCGGCCGAGATTTTCGGAGACCGGCAGGCTCTACGACTTTGGCTCCGGAAAGCTCCTGGAATTTACCCCGCTATACTAGCCGGAGGGCGCTCACCTGAAACTTTTGGGCGCCCGCGCCGTATTTGGCGATGCTGAACGCACAATCAGAGGGGTGACCATGACTACGATCCGCAATGCCTGCGTCCTCGCAACGCTCGCTTTGATGTTGTTCACGGTCAAAGCCGGCGCCGAGGAGAAATCTCTCTACCAGCGCCTTGGCGGTTATGACGCCATCGCTGCCGTATCGGATGAGTTCATCGCTCGCCTCGCCGGCGACGAGCAGGAGAAGCGCTTCTTCACTGGCTTCTCGACCGACAGCAAGCTGCGCATCCGGCAGCTGCTGGTCGACTTGGTGTGTAAATCGACTGGCGGCCCGTGCGTCTATATCGGGCGCGATATGAAGACCGCGCACGCCGGCGCCGGCATCACCAAGGCCGACTGGGACCGCTCGCTCAAGATCCTCGGGGAGGTGCTCAACAAGTTCAAGGTTCCCGAAAAGGAGCAACAGGAACTTGCTGCTTTGTTGCTCCCCCTGGAAAAGGACGTCGTCGACAAGTGAACGCGGCGCGATCATGCCCGGAAACCCAAGGAGCATCTCGCCGCTGAATATTCGGCGCGCCTTAACTCGCGCCGGATTTTTCTGAATGCTGCTCTCGGCGTGTGACCATCCAAGCGGTAACAGCAGCCGCAAATAGAAGGAGGGCCGCGAGCATGAAAGGGGCGCCGGCAATCCGCCATTCGCGGTCGCCGCCGATGGCGACCGCGAAAACCTGCGTGAAGAGGCCGGGCCCGAAGAGGCTGGCGAGACCAATTACGCTCGCGTTCGCGCCCTGCAACTGACCCTGTTCCGTTGGGCCGACGTGACGGCTCATCAATGCGATCGACGCCGGGCTCTCCAACCCCCACAGTGCCAGCAACGGGATGCCGAGACAAAACTCGGGCCCCGTGCGAGAGAGCGCGAACGTCAAGAAGCCCAGCACGCCAAAGCCAATCCCGAAAAGCAGGGCGACCCTTTCGCCGACGCGCTTGGTAACGGGACCGACCACGCTCCCCTGCACCACGATTGCGGCAATGCCGACGCCGGCCAGGGTCAGGCCGACGGCGCGTTCGTCCCAGCCGTAGCGGTACATCATGTAGAGCACGCCGATGCTCGGCAGAACGGCATGGGCGAGATTACCGAGGAAATTGACGCCGGAGAGGCCCAGCAATTCGGCGTGCGAGCGCAACAGCGCCAGGGCGCCGAACGGATTGGCGCGCCTCCAGTTGAAAGGCGCACGGCGGACCCGCGGCAAAGATTCGGGAAGAACGAGCAGTCCGTAAAAGGCGTTGGCCAGGCTCAGGCCGGCGGCTATCCAAAACGGCAGCCGCGGAGAAAAGCTGCCGGCGAGGCCTCCGAGCGCCGGCCCCAACACGAATCCCGCGCCAAAGGCGGCGCCCAACAGACCGAAGCGTGCAGCACGCCGGTCCGGCGGTGTAACGTCAGTGACATACGCATACGCAGTGGCGATGCTAGCCGCAGTGACGCCGGAAATCACTCGTCCGACGAACAGCCACGCGATTGTTGGCGCCAGCGCCATCAGAACGTAATCGAGTCCGACGCCGAAATTCGAGATCAAAATCATCGTTCGCCGGCCGAACGCGTCCGATAGCGCGCCTTGGAGCGGCGAAAACAGAAACTGCATGAGGGCCCAGGCGGTGCCGAACAGGCCGAAAATCTTCGCCGCCCGCTGCGTGTCGCCGCCGACAAAATCGACGACGAGCTTTGGCAATATCGGAATGACGACGCCGGCGGCGAGCATGTCCAAAAGGACGGTGGCGAAGATGAAGGCAAAGGCGGCACGGCGCACGCCGTCCGCTTCCGCGCTATGCTCCGTGGCCGATGTCTCCATCAGTGACGCTTCCGGCTGGCATAAGGGTTGGCCTTGGCACGCACTGTGAGCCGGATCGGCGTGCCCGCCAGTTCGAACGCATCGCGCAGGCCGTTGATCAGAAATCGGCGGTAGGTCTCCGGAAGCGCCGACGCGCGCGAGGAGAAAAGGACGAAAGTCGGCGGCCGCGATTTCGGCTGGGTGATGTAATCAAGGCGCAGACGCCGACCCTGGACGGCGGGCGGCGGATGCGACGCGACGGCCTGTGCGAGGAAGCGGTTGAGCGCGGCGGTCGGTGCGCGACGATTCCAGACGGCATGGCTTTCGAGGATTGCGGCCATCAGCCGATCGACCCCCTCGCCGGTCCGAGCAGACAAGGCAACGACTTCGACGCCTTTGATCTGCGGCAGCAGCCGGTCGGCCTCGCCGCGCAGCCGCATCCGAACGCCCGGCTCGCGCTCAACCGTATCGACCTTGTTGATCCCAATGACGATCGCGCGTCCTTCGCGCTCGGCAAGATCGGCGATCCGAATATCCTGCTCTTCGAATGGGGCATGCGCGTCCATGAGCACGATCACCACTTCGGCGAAACGGACGGCGTTGAGCGCGTCGGCCACCGAAAGCTTCTCAAGCTTCTCGGCGACGCGCGAGCGCCGGCGCAGTCCTGCTGTGTCGTGGATGCGGAAATGGTGGCCGTGCCAGGCGAGATCGACCGCGATCGCGTCGCGGGTGATCCCGGCTTCGGGGCCGGTCAGCAGTCGTTCTTCGCCGAGCAAGCGGTTTATCAGCGTCGATTTCCCAGTGTTGGGTCGGCCGACAACGGCGATGCGGATCGGTTTTTCCGCGGCAGCCGTGTGAACGCCGGCAGGATGCTCGTCCGTATCGCGCGCCGCAGTCGCCTCCGGCAATGCCGCGCGAAGCGCGTCGTAGAGCCCTGACAATCCCTCGCCGTGCTCGGCGCTGATTGGCACAGGGTCGCCGAGACCGAGCGCATACGAATCGAAAATGCCCGCGGCGCCGGCCCGTCCCTCGCTCTTGTTTGCAACGAGGATCGTCGGTTTGCCGGACTTGCGCACGAACGCGGAAAAGGCGAGGTCGGCGGCCGTTGCACCGGCGCGCGCGTCGACAAGAAACAACACGGCGTCGGCCTTCGCCACCGCCGCTGCTGTTTGCGCCTGCATTCTCCCCGAAAGCGTCTCGCGCTCCGCATGCTCGAGGCCCGCCGTGTCGATCACCGTGAAGCGGAGGTCTCCAAGCCTTGCTTCGCCTTCCCTGCGGTCGCGCGTCACTCCGGGTTTGTCGTGGACCAACGCCCGTCGCGCTCCAACCAGCCGGTTAAAGAGTGTCGATTTGCCGACATTTGGGGCACCGACAATGGCGACGGTGAACGACATGGTCCAACCTGGCGGCTTGAGAGCGGCGGACGAGACCGGTGCTGCGTCGGGCGAAGCGAACCGAACCCATGCCGTTCTATCCCGGCGCCGCGGCGCTTCAAATCCGGTGGGATCGAACCTGACTAGCGAGATGATTGACTCGACGCTGGCGGATTGGGCCAGGCCGGCGGCGGCTGCGCCGATTGCTGAGCCGGAGCGCCTTGTGACGGCGACGGCCAACTCGGCTGGACGGGCTGAACGGGCTTCTGGTCCCAAATCGGATCGCGCCCGGGAGCAGGCTGTATTGGCTTGCGGTCCCAGATCGGATCAGAGGCCTGCGCGGGCGGTGGCGGGGTAGCACGCACAACCTTTGGTTTTGGTTTTGGCTTGGGCTTCGGTTTTGCAGCGGCTTGCGCGGCAGGCGGGGGCGGAGCGGTCGCGGCCTCCGGCGCGGGCTCCGGCGGAGCCTGGTAGCCCTTCACCAGATCAGCGGGAACTCCGGTCTGCGCCCCCGGTACCCCTGCGGGGAAGAGCGGCTCGCGCTCGCCTTGAAGTTTCTTCTTGGTGTCGATGGTGACGACTTCGGTCGGGTCGAACTGGCCACCAGGCGTGCACGCTGCCAGCATGGCGGCGACTACAATCGTCGCGCCAATGATCCGAGCCGAGGAGCCGTCGAACCGCACCGGCATGCGCTCAAACCTTGCCGCTCGCCGCAATCAGTTCGCTCAAGACCCCGGCACGGCTGCGCGCCCCCGCTGGAGCTGCCGGATCGCTCACGATCATGTCAGTCCATTGCCGGGCGGCCCTCATGTCGCCCGCTTTCCAGGCCGAAAGAGCCAGAAGCTCACGCGCGCTGTGCCGAAACGTTCGATCCGCCGCTGTCAAAGGCTCGAGGCGAGCCCGCAACTCGCTGTAGGACGCCTTATCGACGAGCAGCAGGCCCGCCCGCACAGCAGCGAGATCCTGAATGGCCTTCGGGACACTCCGATCCGCCGCCATCTCGTCATAGGTTTTGACGGCGGCCTTTCGGTCGGTGCCGGCCAGCTCGGCGGCCTCGCGCAGCCGCGCGAGGATCCGATAGCCGGCAGTTCCTTCGGCCGCGAGTTTAGCGAACGCCGCTTCGGCTTCCTGATTCTTGCCGGCCTCGGCAAGGCTTACGGCCTGTTCGAACGCAGCGCCGGCCTCGGCGGCCTTCTTGGATTCCCACCATTCGTAACCGCGCCAGGCGCCCACCCCTACGATGATAAGGAGACAAGCAGCGACGGCGTAGTTTCCGTATTGCTGCCAGAGCTTCTTGAGCTGTTCGCGACGAACTTCTTCGTCGACTTCCTGAAAAATGTCGGACACAGGCTCCGCCCCGGTTCGAGCCTCGGTTGGGTAATGCCCCCTCCCTGCGGAGGCAACGAGCTTCCCAACGGAAGATGGACAAAGTTAAGGAATTCCGCGTGCTTAAGCTCGGAGACCCCTGCTGCCAGCTAGGATAGCCATATGGCGCGACCAAGGCAAAGACAGCCGTCCCCTGCGACGATTGCGCCCGTCAGGCTGAGGCGATAGGCGAGCGAGCCTGTCGCGGCAGCGGTCTCAACGGGTCTCGCGCAGGTAAAATGCAGCGACCGGCAACGGGATGAGAACCGGTCTAGTGTGGCGGTTCAGAAGTCCGCATCATTGTATCGACTTGACTCGTCATGCGGACTTCTGAACCAAGGCCACACGAGAACAATACATTTGCAGAACAATATATTTGCTGGTGTCCTTTCGATTCCGAAGTTCGCGACCGATCGCGCCGCACAATCATGCGAACTTCGGAATCGGGACACTAGGTCTTTTTCTTGCGCATCGCATAGACGTTCTCGGGGCCGGGAAACGTGCGCGCGCGGACTTCCTCGGCATAGCTTTTGACCGCCTGCTCGATCGCGGGCCGCAGTTCGCCGAAGCGCTTTACGAATTTCGGCACGCGCGGAGACAGCCCGAGCATGTCCTCGAGCACGAGGATCTGGCCGTCGCAAGCCACGCTCGCACCGATTCCGATCGTGGGAATTGCGATGTCATTGGTGATGCGCTGACCCAATGGTTCGGCGATCGCCTCAAGCACCACGGCGAAAGCGCCGGCCTCTGCAACCGCCCGGGCGTCGGCTTCGATCGGAGCCCAGTCGCTCTCTTCACGTCCTTGAGCGCGGAACGATCCGATCGTGTTGATGGCCTGCGGCGTCAGACCGACGTGACCCATGACCGGAACGCCGCGCTCAGCCAGGAACGCGATCGTCTCCGCCATCCGCCGGCCGCCTTCAAGCTTCACCGCGCCACAGCCGGTTTCCTTGAGCACCCGTGCCGCCGAAGTGAAGGCCTGCTCCTTCGAAGCTTCGTAGGAGCCGAACGGCAGATCGATAACTACCAATGCCCGCTTCGAGCCGCGCATCACCGCGTGCCCTTGCAGGATCATCATGTCGAGGGTGACCGGGATCGTCGTCTCGAGCCCGTGCATCACCATGCCGAGCGAATCACCGACCAGGATGACGTCGCAATAGCCGTCAAGAATGCGCGCCGTGTGCGCATGATAAGAGGTCAGACACACGATCGGTTCGCCGCCCTTGCGGGCTCGGATGTCAGGTGCGGTCAGGCGGCGGATTTCGTCATGGGTTGACATGGTCAATGTCCGAGCGCCGGCGCGGCGAAAGCGGGCACTCCAATCACGATCGGGTGGAACGCGAAACCGAGCGCCAGATAAAGGATGGTTCCGAGCACGACCGCTATGATGTCGTTGCCGCCGCCAACCGGAATTGGCGGGACGCCCGCATCGGGGCGCCGCTTTAGCGTGATTCGGTCGTAGACCGCCCAGGCCAGAATCGAACCGAAGAGGATCATGCCCCCGAGGTCGCCATTGGCGCACAGATGCGCGACAGCCCAGATCTTGATCCCCACCAGCATCGGGTGCTTGAGCACGCGCTTGATGCGACCGGGAACGTAGGCGGCGACCACCGCAATGCTTGCCGGCCACATGAGACCGACGACGATGTGGCGCGTCCAATCCGGCGGATACCAGACCGGGATGAAACCCTCCGCTCGGTACCGCGCAAAGCCGAACCCGATCAGCAGGAGGCCGGCAATCGAGACGAGCGCAAACAACCCCTTGTACGGTCCCTCGCCGATCTTCGCGATCAGCCTGCCGCGTTGCGCGCGCATGCTGACGAATGCGTGCGCGCCGAGGAACAGAACGAGTCCGAGGATTTCGACGCCAAGGCCCATGGCTGAGCCGTGATATTCTTGATGTGAGGCGCTGTCAGACCAGCGGCGCGAGGCTTTGCGTTCGGGCGGCGATCATGACGAGCGGCTTGCTCTTGTCAATAATCACTTCGGCCACGCGTCGCGACACAGGCCTCTGCCGCGAGCGCGGCGTTTGCGCCGCCTGCGTCCCCAATCATTCGGGCGTGCTGGCGTGCCGAAGACGCTCACGGCCCCCCGAACCGGAAGTTCACGCCGGCCTTGATTTCCTGAACATTGAGCGCAGC
>Ga0335081_10007217_pt1 | contig 17750 bp, 17 predicted proteins | sample Lox_Sample_35_FD_206713 | JGI IMG/M metagenome (GOLD analysis project Ga0335081, IMG submission 206713) | Soil microbial communities from Loxahatchee National Wildlife Refuge, Florida, United States - Lox_Sample_3.5 | ecosystem: Environmental > Terrestrial > Soil > Wetlands | place: USA... | reverse complement strand
GAGACTCTTTACAGCGTTTCGACCTACACGACGACTCTAACGAGCACCTCTACCAAGACATGTACGGTCGGGTGGCTGCAGGCAGCCATCCAATCGTGCTAGACCTAATCGAGCGCGGCCATATCCAAACGTAGCAAAAGATAGAACTGCCTGCCCGCTTCAGTCTAGTCGAGCGTGGCAACGACGCAACCCTTCGATCCTTCCATCTATGTGTCACTGGCGTTTCTCTTCGGCATCGCTGCGCAGTTCAAGGCCATGGATGGCTACACGCTGCTGAGGAGCCTGGTTGCCTCCTTCGAGCGAAAGCTCGGAATAGTGATGGCGGTCGCAGCGGTCACTTTCCTTTTCTCACCGTTCCTCCTCAACGATGTCCTCGTCCTCATCCTGACCCCCGTGGTCATTCGATACGCGAGGCACAACTCCATCGACCCGGTCCCGCTCATCGTCGCCGAGGTCACGCTGACGAACGTGTCAAGTTCGCTCACCCCCATCGGGAACCCACAGAACATACTGCTCTGGACCGCGAGCGGAGTTTCATTCAGCGGATTCGTCGAAGGCGCGTGGTGGCTCGTCTTGCTCTCGGCAGCCCTCTCTGCCGCGGCGTTGGTGCCCTTTGCCAGACGCGCCGGTAGGGCCAGGGAGATGCCCACCCCCATCAAGAATGCGTTCCCTGCGGTCTATCTCGCGCTGGTCGTTGCGCTCCCGTTGTTGGCCGACTTTGCGGGGATCAAACCCTACGTCGCCCTGGGGATCGCCTTCGTGCTCGGTTTCCCTTTCACCTTCCGTGCGCTCAGGCAGGTCCTGAAGGAGTTTGACTTCCGTGCGCTTGTCGTGCTCTACCTGTTCATCACCGCTGTGAGCCTCGCATCCATAGCTCTGGCGTCATCTCTCGGGCCCGCCGTGGATCCGGTCGCCGAGGGCGTTCAGCCCTACGGTGGTATCTTCATGGGGGCAGTTTCCAACGTCATCAGCAACGTGCCGGCGACGCAGCTCGTGCTCAACACGGCCCACGTGAGCGCTGAGGTGGCTCCGAAGCTGGCCGTCGCGGCAGGTCTTGCCGGGAACCTGGGCCCGATCGCATCCTTCGCCAACCTCCTCGCACTCCAGATTGCGGGGCGCAACGGGGTCCCCGTGAGGAGGACCCTGCTCCTTCAATTGGCTGTCGGGTTGGTCTCCTTCATTCCGGCACTGATCTAGAACCGCAGGGTGCTATCATGGCGGCTGCCCAGCGACTTTTGGTCCCAGTTCCGCGAGTGAATGGAGCGCATACGTCCGAACAGTCAACGGTCGAGCGACATCTGGTGCTAGGGTCTGAGGAGCGTGCCCGGGCCAAGCCCTCTGACGAACCCGAAGGCTTCGCGCAGGGACGCTTTCTCGACGATTACCATCTCGTCCATCCCGATCTTCTTGCTCCAGAATTCTTCTAGGATCGCCTTCTTGACGACTGTCCACCCGACCTCTCCGAGCAGTTCCGTCAGCGCCCGCTCGAGCTTGCTTGGATCCCTGCTCGCCGACTCCAGCGTCACTCCGTACTTGTTCGTGAGGTAGTATGTGACGGTGCGCTTTCCGTCCTCACTGAATATGGCAGTAAGTGCCTTGTCTAGTCTCTCGACGATTTCCTCTGAATTCACGTTGACGGGAGTCCCGCGGTTTGGTTCGCGAATTCCGAACAAGTCCAGATTTGGATTCCTGAGAGGAGGCTAAAAAGTGGTTATGGAGTCGGGATACTAATATCGAATCGATGGGTGGCGGCGGGCCCCGCCCGGCGTCCTGCCCTCCTTCAGTTCTCTCTCTTCTTGGTCCTGAAGTCGGAAATGGGCTTGCGCCTCAGATATTCCTGAACCGCGGCGTTGAGGAGCTGCTGCAAAGTGATCTCCTCGTCGATCGCCCGCTTCTTTGCACGCTTCCAGAGGTCTTCGTCCACCTTCATCGAGGTGACGATAAACGGCTTTGCCATGCCCTCCCCTTCGTGATAGTAGTATTTACGCGATGTAGTTTCCACAGAAGAAATGGAGCCAGAATCAGTAATGCATATATAGAGCGGACGGGCGGATTCGCTCAAGATGTCCATAACAGAGTCCTACGTCTCTGTTCAGGCGGAGAGCTCGGGGTCGAAGAAGGCTCCGGCTCGCAGGTCTGAACTGGAGATAAAGATGGACGTGCTGCAGGTTGTGTCGCAGGGCATCGACAGGCCAACCCAGATCATGTACAAGGCGAACCTATCGTGGATGGCCCTGCAGGAGAACCTGAAGTCCCTTGTCGGCAGGTCATTCCTTAGGGAAGAGAATCTCGGGTCGAGGCGCCGATACGAGCTGACCCAGAGCGGCTACGACATCTTGCGCACCTTCCGAACAGTCCTCGAGTCCATGGGGGCCGTGCCAGTAGTGCAGAAGCAGGTCTCCTTCTGAGCAAAGTGACCCTCGTAATCATCTCGCCCAGCGGAGCTTCTGCACTATTTTTGAATTCGCACGAATCTCAATGTCTTCGGATGCAAGCTCCAAAACTTAAGTAAGTTAGCTGTCGCCGGCGGTCTCGATGGCCGAGCGAAGCAAGGACGTGATGGTCTATAGCTTCGACCCCAAGCAGAAGCACTTCTTAGTCTCCCTCCACCTCGAGAACAAGCCTGGGGCCCTGGGCAACCTTGCAAACCTGCTAGCGATCCGCGGTATCAACATCCTGGAGGGGTTCTTCGGGGGCATGTCATACGGAGAGAAGGCGACAGTCTCCTTCTTCCTCGAAAGCACGAACCAGCAGATGGACGAAGGGTGGCTGAAGGACTTCCTCGCCACCTCAGTCTTTGTCTCCGATGTCGAAGTGAAATCGTCCGTGGAGGGCTTTCTGACGGACAGTCTGAATTTCCCCATCACGTGGAATAATGGGGACAGGGCAGTGCTCATGAGAGTGGAGGGGCTGAGGGTGATGCTGGACGCCGTGAAGGCCTCCAATCCTGGAGTCGGAGAGGAGGCGATCTACCAGCAGGGGTTCAGCTATGGCAGGTTCGCCTGGGAAAACCTGATGGGGGTCCACTATCCAAAGACACGCGAGGGATTGGCGGAGATGCTGAAGATCTACGTCGCGACAGGGTGGGGGAAGATAGAGCTCCTCGACGTAAACCAATCTCATAACCGCGCCCGCGTGCGGATGGACGAAGCCTTCGAGTCAACGGGCCTGAACACGGGCAAGGCTGAGTGCTATTTCATAGCTGGCCACCTTGCGGGGGCGCTGTCCGGATACTTCAAGACGGAAGTGAAGGCCGTGGAGACCAAGTGCCAGTCTAGAGGAGACTCGCACTGCGAGTTCCAGATCTCCCCCTGATTCACGCCATCTTCTGCACGACGAACTGCCCGGCCTGGTAACTCACTATGTTGCTGAACAGGCTCTTGACGACGTTCACCTCCCTGTCAGAGTGGGCCCCGGCGGTCATCATGAACACGGCGGTGACGTGATGCGTATTGAGCATCTCGTTGGCCTGCTTCAGGAACTTGTAGGTCATCTCGAGTCCTGACGACAAGATCAGGTCAGAAACGCTGTCGAAGATGACCCCGAACTTCAGGTCCGGGTTGGAGGTGATGGCCTTGTCGAGCACGTTGAGGAGAACGGACTGGTCGGCCGAGGGGACCAGGACCTCGTCCGGCCCTTCGCCTGGCTTGGGGTAGGACACCTTTCTCGTCATGGTGAAGAATCTCACGTTCGTCATTCCATTCAGGGCGGTATGCACCGGGCTCCCAGCGGCGGTGAACGCGAACACGACACGCTCGTTCGAACCGAGCTCGTTTGTCAGATCCTTGATGGGCTCTTCGAAGTTTGAGGAGGAGTCGACCTCGAGAAGGAATACGCGCCCGAGGGCGGCCTGTGTTGTCAGGCCCACCCTTCCTGAAAAGGTGGTCGATGGGGGAGCGATTCCTGTGGCGGCGATCCCTGGCTGGAAGAAGGCAGAGAGCATGGTTGCCCTCCTGAAGGTCGCTGCGGTCGCTGAGAAGGCCGCCGCCGCGAAGAGGTACCCCACGGCGCTGGCGTCTATCCCCTGGTTGAGCAGGTACCCGTTGAAGATGAGAAGGTCGACCCCTATCCCGACCCAGGCGATTGGTAGGATCGCGAAGGCCCTCCTGACTTCAGAGTCTCCTGTCCTCCTGCGGGAGAGGACGAGAAGCCCCGACGGGTAGACCAAGAAGATTAGCAAGATGCCCAGGAGCATGTCCAGGTACAGAGGGTCGAACGCGGTCGCCACCTCGTTCGAGCCCAACAGAGTGGGGAGCACCTGGGCAGAGAATGAACTCGGAACCGCGAGGAGATACCCCTCGGCGATCAAGATGTAGGTGCCGTACACCAGCAGAAGGGTTGCTCCCATCTGGTGCTTCCCCACTTCTTTGAGGATGTCGGCCAACCTCCTCCCATTGGGCCTATAGAATATCGCCACCGCCACGAGTGTCAGCAGGAGGACGTCTGCCAGGACGAAAGAAGTGTTCGATATGGTGTATACCTTCAGGAAGAAGAGGGTGATAGTCGGTATGGCCGAAGAGCCGTCCGGAGGAGCGGGCACGAACGTCCGGACGAACTCGAGGGACACGATTCCGATGTAGAACAGGTGGACCATGACAAGGAGGTTCCTCACCTGAGGGTATTCCCCGGTCTTCTGTCTGTAGACGTACAGGGCAGAAGTCGCGGTGATTAGGATCGTGATGACATGGATGGCAGGGATGATCAGGTCCGTCGGTTCGATGGCCAAGACCTAGCTCCTCCTGCCCTCGAGCCAATCTGTGATCATTTCCAGATTGCGCCTCGCTGCTCCCCTCGGGAGGACTCTTAGCTTCGTCCTGGCGATCGCCGCATGCTTCTTGCTCAGCTCGGCGGCGAACTGTACCGAGCCCAGGTCGTCAAAGATGCCGAGAAGCTCCACCACGTCGCTCAGGCCATAGGCGCTCTTGGCCATGGCTGATCGCAGGACGTTCGCGGTCCTTGCGTCCGCGTGGGTGAGCGCGTGAATGACGACTATGTTCGAGGCGTTGTTTTGCAGGTCCTTCAGCATGGGTTTGCCCATCAGGTTGCTGCTTCCGGTCAGGTCGAGGATGTCGTCCACCATCTGGAACTCTATCCCCAGGTGGCGCCCGAAGTCGAACATGTCCTTGACCACCTTCGGACCGCCCCCCCCGACTATCGCTCCCGAGGCCGCGGCAGCTCCGAACAGGGCGCCCGTCTTCAACCCCGCAAGTCTCACGTAGTCCTCCACGGTTGAAGATGCCTTCTTGGAGAGCTCCATCTCCATGTACTCCCCCTCGGCGGCCTCCTTGGCAGCCTTTGCGATGTACCCCATCAGGGTCGCGAGCTGCTCCTTCGTTATGTCGAGGTCGGAGTATTCAGCGAGTCTAGAGAACATGTCGAAGATCATCATGTCGGAGAGCAGGATGGCCGTGGTGACTCCATGGGCCGTGTGGGCCGTCGGCATGTTGTGGCGCGTTGGAGACTTGTCTATGATGTCATCCTGGGTTAGGGAGGCCGTGTGAGCCAGCTCATAGGCCACAGCGATGGGGAGGGCGTCCTTATAGGAGCCTTTGAGCGACTCGCAGACCATCAGAGTGATGGAAGGCCGTAGCCTCTTCCCTCCGCCTTCCACGTAGTCGTAGGCCAGGCTCATTATCTTGCTGTTTGGGTCCCTGTGCCTCCGTAATTCATCCTCTATGGCGTTTACGTATGGAGATAGAGCCCCGTCGACAGATTCCGCCTCCAACGGGGCTTTCCCCTTCTCATAGGTGCCCAATTGTTGCTACAACCCCCCAGAGTAGGTACTCTCCGTCCGCCACCAGGTCTCTAAGAGAGTCCCTGTGCCTCCCAGAGCCTGCGTAGATCCGATAGGCGAAGGAGTAGGGCACGAAGACCAGCAGGGCACCGGCGAAGAGAGGCACTATCCCGGCTGCAACGACCGCAACGAGGTATCCACCCGAGGCCAAATCGAGGACGTCCATGACTCGAGATGAGCCCGGAATCCCCATCCTAACAGGCAGCGTCTTCACCCCGAACGAGGCGTCTGCGTCCACGTCCCTCTGGTCGAAGAAGATGGTGTTGATCATTATCCTCAGGAAGATGAAGGGGGCAAAGGCGAAGACCGCCGTCGGAAGCTCGAAGTAATAGAGGCCCACCAGGAGGGGCACCAGCGACCATCCGAAGGAGACGGTGACGTTCTTGACCAGAGTCGCCTCCTTCAGCCTCGACACGCCGATCCTGCTTTTCACCCTCTCTGACCCGACGCTGTATGCGAGAGCGAGCAGGAGAGGGATCAGTAGTCCGGAGAAGAAGATGAGGTTCCTGAAGAGCGCGAGGGCGTACCCCAGGGCGAAGCAGGCGACCACCACCCCCTTCAGCCACCCAATGCGTCCCTTAAGGTAGGCCGTGCGATCGGGGTGTGACACCGCGTCCTGGTCGAAGTCGGATATCCTATTGACGGAGTACCCCCCGAACGAGAAGAGGTACGCCATGAGGAGAAGGTCCCAGGTAGGGGTCCTCCCCATCACCCAGGCGGCCGTCGCTGCCATGCTCGAGGTCCCGAGGGCCAGCAGATGCCCTCCGTAGACGAGTTCCTTGTACGCCGCCGAGGCGAATGTCATTCGCCGTTCCCTGTCCGGCCCTGAACCTGAAGCCCAGTCTCACCTGGGCTGTAGAGCCGCCACCCCCTCTTTGGTTCGAACATCTCTTCTGGTATCGCCAGGGGCCTGGTCTTGGTCGTGTCCAGCAGAGTGACCTCATAGGAGTCCCCCGCCCCCTGGAGGTGCACTTCCACCTGTTGGACACAGGTCTGGAAGTCGGTCATAGGGATGTCCGCTATCGCGAGGTAGGTCCTGTCCTCGGTGCCTGCCTCGAGCCAGGTGAAGGGCAGGCTGTTGCAGAACTTCCTGACCTTCGTCATTCCTGCCTCGTCCAACTTTCTCGAGACGATGACGGCCTGCACGACGCCCGACGGGTTCCTCTCTTGGAACGGCCTCACCCATCTGATGTTGTTGCCAAGGATGAAGCCGTTTTTCAGCACGTGCTCGGCGTGATGGTACCTGACGGTGCGCGGATTGACCTTGATCTCCTTGGCGGTCTTGGCCAGTGGCATTGTGGGGTCCCTCATCATCGAGCTCAGTATCTTCAGGTCGATGTAGTCCACCTCCGAATCGCGGTTGACATCGAGGAACGAGGGGCCGATCTCGCTCAACGTCATCTCGAACCTGTTCCAGTCAACCTTCCACCCCCTCGCGTCGAAGTCGTAGTATTCCGGCCTGAAGGGGGGGTACCTCATCCAGTAGAGCTCCTTGAACTCGTAGTCGTCTATCAGCTCGTCGGTCTTGAGCTGCTCAAGGCTGTCGAGGTACTTCTTCTTCAGCCTGAAGGGGACAGCCGTAATGCAGAAGTGGCTGTTGGACCCCATCTTCTTCCCGGAAAACACGACGTAGCTCATTCTGTCGGACCAGGACTTGCCTGAATTCCCGTTCGGCTTTACAGTGAGGTACCCCATGGCCAACCCCAGCTGGCCGTAGTTCACGTCAATGGTCGTCGACAGGCCGAGCTTCGCGAGGTGCCTGTTGACCTTGTACCTGATGGTCTCGGCGTTCAGCCCTGTGAGTCTTGCGAGGAGGGAGTAGTTCTGAACCCCGACCCTCTTGATGGTCTCCAGGAGCTTGTAGTCCTGGTTCCTCCGCTGCAGTTTATCTACAGAGCCCAACATGAAAATCGCCGTTGATACATTTTATAAGCAAAATGTATCCAGAATCAATCTCTAAGGGTCGGTTAATAAGCGGGGCTGCCAAAAAGGAGAGCTTCCCGCCGCGCAATCCTTGAATTCGGAAAGATCGAGCCCGGATATAGACATTCTTACCGCGTCGTAGGGGAGACGGTTTGCCGCTAATCCGGCGCAGGCGACAAAAAGGATATAGAAAGGCCGAGGGGGCGGTCCCACTCGACCTTGGAAGAAGAGAAGGAAGTGCGGGTTCAGACAGGGATACCGGGGCTGGATGGGCTGATTCAGGGGGGGCTTCAGGCGGGAGACTTCGTCCTCCTCGTCGGGGGAATAGGAACCGGGAAGACGATATTCTCGTCTGAGTTCGCCTACCAGGGGGCCCTGACCCTCGGGCAACCCGCCGTCTATGCCACCTTCGAAGAGGACGTCGTGAGCCTCAGAAGGAACATGCTGAAGCTAGGCATGGACCTCCAGGCCCTTGAAACCACCAAGAAGATCAAGCTGCTCGACCTCGAGGCGCTGGAGGGGAGGGGAATGGGATCCAACCTCGAGACCATCCTGTCCGCCATTGACGAGGTAAAGGCGAAGAGGCTGGTACTGGACTCCCTCACGGCCTTCCTGAGCGGGACCTCTGGTAAGTTCGATTACAGCTTCCTGATGCACCTGATCTACAAGACCCTAAAGAGAGAGAAGATAACGACGATCATGACAGTCAGCGAGTTCAACGGTCCGAGCGAGTACTCCCAGGGGCTGGAACAATTCGTGGCGGATGGGGTGTTCCAGATAGAGAACTATCTCGCAGATAATATGGAACTCAAAACTAGATTTATGGTGAAGAAGCTTCGGGGTGCCGAGCACTCCCGGAAATATCATACGGTGGTCTTTTCCTCCAAAGGAATCGAAATACTACCTTATACCGTCTAGCCCCTTTTGCGGGGAGGATTCTCCCCAGAACTGACAAAAGTTAGATATGCCGTCGGAGGCTGACAGAGCGACGTTGAAGCCGGAGAGAATTCTCGTAGCTGGTCTGCTCTGTCTCGTGCTCATTGCGTCTCCGGCCTTTGCATACTCGGGGAGCGCGAAGCAGTCGCAGCCGCTGTCATTGCTTCTTCAGGGCATGATCACTAACGCCGGCAGCCAGAGCTACACGATCGGCGGAGGGCAGCTGGTCGGAGGGTCACTATTCAACAACCTGGTCGCCCCCACCAGGATCGGCTTCAGCCTCTATGCAACCGTGCATGGGCCGCAGGCAGCGTTTGGGTGGGGTTCTCTACAGGTGGGCACAGGGTTCAGCGCGCGCATAACGATAACCGGCGTGATACAGGCCGCCATTTTCCCGCTGTCTCCGACGGACTACAGCAACTGTAATCCTCAGGAGCAGAAATGCAACAGCGAGATCCCACTCTTCTTCACTGGCTTGGCTACGGTCACGTCCAAGGGAAGCAACGGTCTTCAGCAGATTCCGATTGCGATCGAGTCTCCCTACTGGAACCCGTTCGGCGGGCCGATATTCATCACGAGCTTGGATAGCACGACCGATCCCTCGATTTCACTCATAATGACGTACACATCGGCGACGATCTACTGGAGCGGGGTCCAAATTCAGGGAGAGATCCTAGGGTCATTCGGAGGTGGAAGCGTTTCAGGGTCATTCAGTCAAACGGTCAACTCGTGGGAGAACCTGGTAACCGGAACGGAGTCTGACTTCGGGAGTATAGCCTTTGTGGGCATGAGCAACCCGATTTTGAACGCCTTTGGTGGGTTTGTTGGGCACACGACCTTCTCCCTAACAAACAGTTACGATTGTGCGCTTGAGTTCGGGCTTCCCGAGGGGACTTGCACGGCGACCGGCGCCACCTCCGACGGGTCGTTCTGGATGACAGGGAAGGGTTCGCTCATAAACGGCACCTATCACACGATCTGGTCTGTTCCGAGCCTCTTCACCACGACGACGGTTATGGCCGCGGTGACGAAGTACTGACCCCGCCGAGGTGTAGCATCTTCCATCTGGGGAGCGGTGGTGGGAGCTAGGCCGATCGCGCCCTCGGCGTTGATTTCCGGCACGTCACTCACCGACACCCTCCATCATATGGATTAGAACTCCGTTTCATAGGGTAAATCAAAGGAAGGCATCAGGACTTTCTCCGACTCCGTCGCAAATTATTATATCGCTCTCATCCGCATGCCACGAACATGCCCGCGGACCCCGAGACCTACACCTGCAAGATTTGTGGTCTCGAAGGGATAATGGACAAGACCCTTCTCGTCGAGCACCTCAGGAATGAGCACGAGATACTGGAGGTCTCTTCCTACGCCGCCACCACCATGATCCACGACGAAGACAGAGACAGGATCGCGCGCGAGTACTTCAAGCAGCTCGAACAGATCAAGAAGGAGATTGCGAGCGGTTAGCGAAAGGTCAACTATTGTGGTATCTAGCGTATGGATTATCCATACTTATGATTGAAATAGTCAACATTGGTCGATTTGGAGATAGCAGAGTTTGAACAAGACAACAAAGGTGGCTATTGTCGCGGCCCTGTTATTGTTCACCGTCCAGCTATTTCCGGCCTCGGCTGCTACCTCCTCGATTCCGGGCCCAGCGGCCAGTGTCGTCCTGACGATCATCCCCCCCGAACTTCCCGCTGACAGAGGAGTCTACCCCGCCGTTGTAGTTTCGCTGGCCGACGCCTCCAACCTCCCAACAGCGGCCCTGTCGAATATCACTGTATTCCTCACATCTTCCCAGACCAACATAGGCTCAGTTCCTGATTCTGTGATTATCCCAGCAGGCCAGGAGTATATCATAGCAAATGTCAGCACGACAACTACACCTGGAACAGCCTTGATTACCGCCCATGCCCAGGGGCTCAGTTCGCCCTCCCCCTCGACGCTGACGACTGTAACGCCAAGCGGCTATCCGTCCAAGCTGCTCGTTTTCACCTCTCCTTCGACGTTCCTGCCGAGGGCCGACTCGGGGATTGTGAGGGTTGAGGTCGTCGACGACGCGGGGATGCCCTCCAAGGCCATCAGTCCAATACCGGTCACTCTGAGTTCCTCCAACACCAGCATAGCGTCTCCCGCCCAGACTTCCCTGACAATCCCAACGGGGAGCTTCTTTGCAGACGGGTCCTTCTCCACTTCTGAACCCGGTAGCGCGATTATCACAGCCGCGCCGACGTCTGGGGGCTATTCGTCGGGAGCCGCCCTCGTCACGGTTAACAAGCCGGGCACCTGCACCACAACCTGTATCCCTTACAGGCTCGCGCTGAAGATTGTTGCTGCGGGAACCCCCGGTGCGCTCCCCACCGATGGTGGCACCTACAACGTACTCGAGGTTGGCCTTCAGACACAGTCCAACACACCGGTCACTTCAAGTTCCGACACAGTGGTCCAGCTTACGTCTGACAACCCTGACATCCTGTCCGTTCCCACCCTCGTCTCTATCCCCGCGGGCTCGCTCTCTACCATGGCGCAGGTCACGACCAGCGCACTTGCAGGGACAGTCAATGTGACCGCCATAGCCGTGGGCCTCGTCCCCGCGACCGTATCGGTTCAGACGGTCATTCCCGCGCCATCAAAGCTCCAGACCTACGTGGCCCCGCCGTCGAGCGCGTTCTCCAGTAACGGCAACTACCCGATTCTGGTGGTGCAGCTGCAGGACAGCTCAGGAAACCCGGCCCGCGCAAGGCAGTATACCAACGTGACCGTGACGTCCTCCAACTCGTCTGTGCTCAGCAGTTTCGTGACAATCGGCATCCCGAAGGGAAGCGACTACGTCTTCAGCTACCTCCACACCAAGGGGGTCGGCAAGACCGTCCTTACCGCGAGCTCTCAGGACTTTGTCTCTTCGGAAAGCGACCTGGTGTCGGTCCCTAGCCCTCTGGCGATCAGCCTCCTGCTCACATCCACCTCACAGGATTTCATCTACCAGAACCAAACGGCGACTTTCACCTTCAGCGCCTTCATTGAAGGACAGCCGGTCCAGAATCTGAACGTCTCTTGGGCTACGAGCGGCGGTAAGATATCCCCCACCTACGGGAGCACGGGGACCTCGGGCAAGACCACGGTGTTCTTCACCCCCGACACCTATGGCAAGTACAACATATCTGCGGGCGCGTATTCGCCTCAGACGGGCGTCGTCTCCAAGGTCTATCCCCTGATAGTCGCACAGGTCCCACCCAAGCCCTCGCCTTCGCTAGGCCAGCAGATACTGAGTCTCTGGTACTACTTCGTAGCTGCTGCCGCGGTAGTGGTGGTGGCAGTTGTGTACGTGCTCAGGATGCGAAGGAAGAAGCAGAGAGCAGAGATCGAAGCCGGCTTCGAAGTGGTCTAGGCGTAGCAGCGGGGAACTGGGAGAAAGCATACAGGTTAGGCCCTGGGGCTATGCAAATGGATGTATCATTCGTGTGACTTCCTTTTAAGTCCAAATATAGAATGACCGTCCATGAGGCGTCTCTCTCCCAGGAGAGAGCAGCTTGCCATCCCTGCGGTTGTCGTCGCCGGGACCGCGGCAGGGGGCTCCGCCATCGCCTTCTACACTGGCGAAGCACTGGCAGCCGTTTCGTTCGCGTTCGGCCTCCTGTTCTTTGCCTACGCGGCAAGGTACTACGTAGCCACCATTTCGGTGCTTGTCGCGCCCTCCGTCGAAGTAGTGAACGGGAAGAACGGGACCAGCGTCCAGAACGCTGCGTCCAACATGAACGGCTCCAACGGGACTCCCATGGTGTCCGTGCACCTCGCGACCTTCAATGAAGAGCGCGTCATCGACCGGCTCCTCACCGCGTGCACAAGACTCGACTACCCAAACTACGAAGTCATCGTTGTCGATGACTCCACTGACGGCACCGTGGGGAGACTGAAGGAGTGGCTGCTGGAGGCCCTGAAGTCCGATGGCCAGAAGTTGAAGATAATCCACAGGCAGAACAGGTCTGGCTTCAAGGGGGGAGCACTCAACGAAGCGCTCAGTCACACGAGCCCCAAAGCGGAATACGTCGTCGTGTTTGATGCGGACTTCGTTCCTGAGCCTGACGTCCTGAAGAAGTTCCTCGCGTACTTCAACAAGCATGGTCCCAACGGGAACGGCAACGGCGACGGCAACGGCGGGGGGAGGTACGGTAACGGGCGGCTGGCCGCGGTGCAGGGATACCAATGGCACACCCTCAACCGCTCTGAGAACTGGCTCACCAGGGGGATCAGCTGCGAGTTCAGCGGAAGCTACATGGTAGACAGGACGTTCCAGGAGGTCACGGGGACCCTGAAGATGGTCGCGGGGAGCGTCTACATGGTCCGGGCCAGCCTTCTGCGGCAGTACGGATGGTCGCACAGCATAACCGAAGACTGGGAGCTGACCCTGAGGCTCTATGAGGACGGATACAAGGTCCTGTACACGCCATTGGTCCAAGCGCCGGCAGAGTGCCCGTCGACACTTGGGAAGCTCATCAGGCAGAGGATGCGGTGGGCGGAAGGGCACACCCACAACGTGAAGAGACACTTCTCCAAGGTTCTTCGTTCCTCCCAGCTCACCATAAGGGAGAAGCTGGAGTTCCTGTACTTCGCCCCGTACTACCTGCAGTCCGTCTTCCTCATCCTGGGCACTTTCTTCTGGCTGACCTCGGACATCGTGCTAGGTACAAAGCTCCCCTTCTGGACCGCAGAAGTGGGCTGGGCCCTGGTGCTGACCAACCTGCTAGCACTACCCGTGATGTCGCTAACGGGGCTCTTCCTTGAGAAGAGAGCAAGGCGCGACTTCGGAGGGCTTTTCTCCCAGGTTCTGTTGATTTACGCCCTTTCCCCCTATCAGGCGTACGCTTCGCTCAAAGGCCTGCTCGAACCCATCGAGGGAAGCTGGGTGAGGACGTTCAAGTCAGGGAAACTGGCGGGGTTCCCAGGGAGGCTCGAGCCCCGGAAAGTGATCAAGAACGTCCTCCCCCCAAAGAAGCGGGCCTCCATCCCGACGGCCAAGATTGCAATTGTCGCGGCCCTCGTCGTCTCCATGGTCTTTGCGGGGATATTCGTGCAGGGGTCGATGGCGGCAGGACAATCTTCCAGTCCTTCCTATTACTTCTACGACGAGCCTTCCCCCGCGGGGTATTCTCCGTATCTCTACACGGCGCCCGGTTCGTCTTTTCTCATGCACCTTACCGCCCCCAGCGGGCAAGAAGCCAGGGTGTCCATCGGCGGCAGCGAAGGGGCGGGACCGGTCTTCTTCAGCGACCCTGCCCCGACGAACCTCAGCCTCCCGGCTGGCACCTCGGTGAGCGTCCGTGCCTGGGTGAACTCAAGCAAGTCGGGATGCTACTGCGGCTCAGGTGTACCTCCCCAGTGGCAGACGACATCGTCAACTACGCAGACAGGCGCCGGGGCCTACCTCAACTTCAGGATTGAAGTCTACGACCCGACGACAAACACCATCGAGCCCATCCCTGGCGCGGAGGGGGCTGAGGTCCTGGCGCTGAGGCAGGGGATCAACCTCTACCAGGCAAGCTGGGGACACATCGCACAGGGCGCGACCATCCTGAAGGGGGAGACCCTAGTGGCCACGCTGTGGTGCACAGGGTGCGGATCATCCCCCGTCCTGCTCTTCAACAGCTCGACCCACCCCAGCAGTATCGACTTCCCCATCGAGGTGCCCGAGAACTCCCTCTCCCTGGTCGCAGTCGCTCTGATTGTCCCCGGCCTTGCGGGACTGGTAGTTGACCGCAGGAGGTCCTCGAAAGGTGGGGAGCCGCCCCTCGGAGACGGAACTGGACTTCATGGCGTTCAGAAGATCCTCATCATAGCCGCGGCGCTCGTTCTCCTCACGCTGCCACTGGTTCTTTCACTCAACGACCTCCTGGCTGCAGTGGCGAGTGCGACCGGCTTTGATAGGCTGGTCTCCCCCCTTGTGCCCTTCGAGACGGCAGCAGTGGGTGACGCGCTGAAGGGGCTAGGTCTGCCCGCAGGGAGCAACGGCGGGAGCGTCTGGTTGGGGGCAGGTTTCTTCCCGGTGACCGCCGTCGTAGACTGGAACTGCGCGGGGTGGCAGGGGTTCGCACTATTCGGGGTGACGTCGGTAATCGGCCTTCAAGAACTACGGACAAACAGGTCAAGGGGGCTGGTCGTCCTGGCCGGACTGGGGGGCGTGTTCATCGTCAACGTGCTCAGGATACTCGCAGTGGTGCTCCTTGGGTACTTTACGGGCTACCCCAGTGCGCTGCTCTTCCATGATTACGGGGGAGCCATCATGACTCTCATGTTCTTGTTCGCGTTCTGGTCCCTGGTCTTGAAGCGGCAGAAACGGGCAGAGCGCACCCCTGAGGTCACGCCTGGGTTTCAAATGCGCAATTCGTCAGAGGGGGCTCCTCCTCCCCCTCATCAGAGTACTTCAGCGAACGATAGTACGCCCACGCTGAAGTGAGCAGCATCGCAGAAGCGGCAAGGCCCGCCCACACTGGCGGGGCCATAGCCGGTGATAGAGAAGCCGGTAGGCTGAAGGCTGCGAGAGACGGACAGCAGAGCAGGTACAAGGTGGATAGGAGTTTCGCAGGGACCCTTCGGACGAAGACCCCGCCGAAAACAAGTGAACCAGCGAGGATGGCAAGCGATGCCAAGGCGACAACGAAGGGAAGCGTCCACCAAAGAGTGACGATGTCCCCTGCTGTCGCCAGCCCGAGGGAAGAAACGCACGCGACGAGGAGGCCACCCACGAACGTCACTGTGAGGACCTTGCTCGCTCTTCGCACCCTGACTTGCGCCTCTCCAACGAATAAACCGATTGTCGAGCAGGAATCTATACCGAGAGTGGCAGGATGTGATTCGGGCTTTGCGAATTGGTGTATGGGGCTGGCTTGACTCTCAGGCATAGGCCTCCCTGTGTCTGAAGGAAGTTCAGGGGCTTGGGCGAATGCGTCCGCGGACACCCCCACTCCCTGTTGAAGAACACCTAGGCGCCGACTCCCCTCCAGAGGGAGTATCCCGGGCCGGGCGCGGCGCGCCTTTCGAGGTGCCAGGCCACGCCATAATACTGACTCCAAGTTCACAACCCTTAACCTCACAAACTGGGTGTTTTTCTTGCACATGGAGATTGAAGAGGCCGTGATCGTGGGACTCCTCGCCGTGGGTATGAGCCTCTTGGCTGTGCTGACGATAATGGTGTTCTGGTAGCCACACATGGGCATAGGTGACTCCCGCGCCGCCTGTGCCGAGGGGTCATTCCATATGACGAATCAGATTTCCGGCTCGCCAACGCTTATGTGAGAAACTCTGGCACAACACACTCTCGTGGATTTACCTTCATTGGTGACAGAGCTCCATCTGCGCGGGTTCGACGTGGACAAGGTGGACTCCGCCCTGCGCTGTCTGGTCCACGTGCACGCCGTCCAAGACTACACGCCCGCCGATACGGGCGGCATCCTGGCTGAGGACATACTCGACACCTACGACCTCAGCGTGGTACAGGCCGCCACCGAGCTCTTCCTCGATCGGTCAAGGGCGCAGGGGAGGGACGTCTTCAGGGTAAGGTGGGGATGCGAAGCTGCCGCTGAGGCAATGGAGAACCAGCTCTGGAGCCACGCTTCTGAAAGGTGGGAGGAGTTCGTCGCCCAGCTTGACGAACGCTATCTCGGGCTGATAATGCCCATGGCGGAAGACGGCCGGGTGATCAACGACTGGAAGCTCGGCAAGGAGCTTAGGTGGTTCTCGGTCGAGGTCCCACGTCAGGGGTGGAAGATGCTCGGCATCATGGACGACATCTCGGCGGTGGCGTGGAAGCTAGATCTTGCATTCGGGTACAGGCTCTTCAACGCCGAAGGGGTGAAGACGCCCAGAGTCCTCCTGCATGAGAGAGCCTACGGGCTCCTGCAGAGGAGGAGGGTTGAGCCTCCTCCGGGGTTGTTGAAGTCAATCCGCCTGTGGAAGTTCTTCTCTGATTACGACGTCCACGCTACGGACTTCGTCGCACTGATGAAGGATTGCGACCTGTCGCTTGACGAGATAGTGGGACAGGTCGACAAGTTCTTCGCCAGCAGCCTCACATCGCAGTACAGGGAGGGCCAATACCCGCCCTACTTTGTCAACGACAAGAAGACGAAGGAGTTCCAGCTGGCGGTCCGGGACTTGCTTCGACCCATGGATGCTTGGCTTCTTCGCCAAGAGATGGCTAAGGCTGCACCGCGCTCACTGCCGGGGAGCACCGATTGGAACCCAAAGAGAATGCTGGGTCTACAGCCTTCTAGCCGGTGAGGACACTAGCGCGTCAAGGACCAATCCCCTGGAGACCGTGGCCCTGTGCTCGGGCGAGCGGCTTCTTTGGGTTGATATCGCCTCCATATTCCATATCGAGGATAGCGTCGAATCTGGATAAGCGCAGAAATGGGTTTAACTGGCAGGGGTCAACAAGCAGTCCGCGATGTCCTCTGACAAGGAACCGCAGTTGAAGTACACCTACAGGTTCAGGGTGGAGGCGAAGCAACCTACCGCCTTCGAAGAAGACGAGTCGAAGGCTGAAGTCCAGTCCTACATCAACGAGCTTCTTGGATTGAAGGAGAAGGCCCGGGAGAAGACCTCTTCCCTCTTCTAGAGCCTAATTCCATTCTGAGTAACTGCGGCCGCGAAAAAGGCGCTACGGGGGGCGCAGCTACGTGAGCGGAGTCGCTTCTTCTCGATGACGGGCCCCGCGACATTGCAACTCGCGAGTGTACGATTTGTTCGGGGTGCCTCGGAGATCGTGGCTCGACAGCGAATTCGAGATAGCAGAATCTCGCGCTTGTCGCCGGAGGTCCTGGACACCACAGAGGAGCCGTCTGACCGGGACTGTCTAACTGGTTCACCCAGGGCCAGATCAGGCCGCGTGATTCAATGATTCGTCAATGGCCAGCTAGGCAGCCTAGGTCTAAGTCACTGTCTTCGTGGAGGTGATTGTAATGCGTATTATGTAGTACGAGGTCGAGGTGGTCGTCACTGTCGACGTGAAGGTCTGGGTCGAATTGAGTGTCTGAGTCGTTGTGATAAGTGATGTCGAACTGTACACGGAGGTTGATGTGTCCGTGACGGTTGAAGT
>Ga0335081_10007214_pt1 | contig 17752 bp, 16 predicted proteins | sample Lox_Sample_35_FD_206713 | JGI IMG/M metagenome (GOLD analysis project Ga0335081, IMG submission 206713) | Soil microbial communities from Loxahatchee National Wildlife Refuge, Florida, United States - Lox_Sample_3.5 | ecosystem: Environmental > Terrestrial > Soil > Wetlands | place: USA... | reverse complement strand
CGGTCTTGAACTGGGGGGCCATGAATAGCTTAACTTTATCCTCTCCCGTCTTCCGATCCAAGTCACCGAAGTTGGTTAACTTCCCGCGCCGGCCCACGGGAGCTGCCAGTTCCCGCAAGCATAAGTCGTGTGACGCAGGTCACAGACGGATGTGTTGTTTTAGAGGAGGCTCAGGTTACGAGGAGAACAACATGTTTTCCCTCCCCCATTGGCTGTACGCGCTGGCTGCATTCTATGGCGCGATTGGTCTGGAAATGGCACGCAGAGCACAGAAGCCCACGTGCCGCATTTGCGCCCATCGCCAGTACTGCCCAATCCGGCAGCGCGCGTTGTGGGATCCCAGCGCCAAGCGCTGCTACGACGTACCCAAAGCGACGCGATGAGCATTGAGGACATCGTGGTCCTTGGCGGTTCAGGAAGCAGATCTGATTGCGTAACCCCTAGAACCACAGTCCCCATATCCAATCCACGCCGGCATGGGTGATGCTCGAGGCGGGGACGCGCCGCCCTTCTCGCCACGCCCGCCCGTAGAAGATTCCCGCGATGGTGGCCAGTAATACGTAGCGCCAATTGAAATGCGCCGAGGGCTTGTTGAAGTGTGACAATCCGAATGCCGCTGACGCGGTCACGAGGGCCGTGCGCCGCCCCAGGCGCCGTTCCAGCAGATTCTGCACCCAGGCGCGAAAGAAGAGTTCTTCCGGCACGGCAGTGAAGAAGAAAATCCGCACCCATCGCAGCCCCGCCGTGCTCAGCGGCGGCAAGTTCGCGTGGGGATGGAGAAATCCGAGCGCCAACCCCAGCGTCAAAACCAAAGGTGTGAACAACACCAGTTCGCGCAACCCGCTTTTGCAGTCGCTCCAGCGCAGGTGGAAATCGAAGCCGGTCCCGCTGAGCTGGCGGACGGCTAGAAAACCATACAGACCGATGTCAACGAGAAGCAATTCATTCAGCGCCCGCAGTGCGCCGGGCCATGCTTCATCGAGCCAGCGTAGATCCACAGCCAGCCCCAGCAATAACAGAACGGCGGCGTCACGCCAGTTGCCGCGCTGCTCCGGATCGGCAACGGTGGCTTGCTGCAGCACCCAAGCAATCCCAACGGGCAAGCCAGCATATAGCGCGCACCACCCCCATCGAAAGATATGCTGGGAAAGCGAAACGAGAACGTAAGGCAGAACATGCAGCGCGGGAAAAGCGATGCGAGCGGAGACCGGCCAACGCTGGAGGGCTCGCGTGACACGCTCGGCGGCGAAGCCGAACGCCGCTGCGGGAGCGAGCTCCACTACAAGGGCTGCGATCGCAGTCACATTCTGCACGGACAATTATCTTAACTCCGGGTCAAGACAGGAGACTATCGGGGCACTTGAAAATCTACGCCGCGGGCATCATTCGCTTTGATGGTCGCCGGGACGTCCAACTCAGAAAGAGGAACCTTCCTCGTCTGCTGGCTGTCGAGGATCCAAAATGTCTGTCCCACAATGGCGTAGTTCTGTACTTCCTGAGTGTGTTTGTCCTGGAAGACAAGCTCGGTCAACGAGTGCAGATCGGACTTAGAGGGGGCCTGGGACCTGGCGGGAGCAGAGCGCTCTTGCCGAAGACGCTCGACTTCGTCTTCGAGACGGTTGATTTCCGCCTGCTGTTGCCGCTGATCTTCCTCAACTGGAGCATATCCACTATTATCTACGTAGTTGTCGGAGGGGTAGTAGCCAGAGTCGTCGTAGTAGGGATACCCATAATATGGATATCCGTAATAGCTGCCGTATCCGAAATACGGCCTGCGCATGACGAACCGGGGATGGTGGAAGAAGGGCCGGTTAAATCCGCCACCGAAGTGAGGGCCGCGAAAAGAGCCGGGAGAACCAAATCCGCGGCGGACTGCCATTCCGCCATGGCCCGCAAATGTACTGTGGGAAGCAAACCCGGAATGCCCGCCGAAGCCTCCGGCACTGCCGCCGCGACGTTGCCCCCAAACCGGCGTCACCAGCAGAGCCGCGCCCAGAGCCGCAACTGCCAGCCTGCGAACCATGCGTAGATTATAACGCCAAGTGGCCGGGCGCGGTCACCGTCCGTAGCTCGGCGGGCCAACGCGAGTGATCCTGGTCACAGAAACGAGAGATGGCTTGGCAGAACATTGAGAGTGCAGCATCGGGCGCACACAAGCGCAAGGGTTTAGTGTGCGCTGCAGCACGCCGCTCCGTGGGGATGCGAGGAGTGTAAGGTGCGTCTCAAACTGACCAGGTTGCGCTGGCTTTCGCAGGTCATCTTCTTCTCATTGTTCCTGTTCCTTCTACTACGTACCGAGTTCCACGGATGGTTGCACACGGGAGGGAGTGAGATTCGGCTTCCCTATCCGGTGCAATTGTTTTTCCAGTTTGATCCATTGGTGGCGCTGTCGAACGCGCTTTCAAGTCACGCCTTATACCACGGCCTGTTATGGAGTCTCGTAGTTCTCATTCCGACGATGTTTCTCGGGCGGTTCTTTTGCGGATGGATCTGTCCGCTGGGCTCCATTCACCATTTCTTCAGCAGCCTGAGATCCGAGCGCAAGCGTGGAAAGCAACTGATTGAATCGAACCGGTACAAGCGCTGGCAGACGACGAAATACTACCTCTTAGTCACGGCCTTAATCGCCGCCATACTGGGCACAGGGGTCATCGGATGGCTCGATCCTTTCTCATTGTTAGTGCGCTCACTGGGCCTGTCTGTTTTGCCGGCAACAAACTATGCGGTAACCGCCGGGCTGCGCGCAATGGAACACAGCAGATTTGCGCTGGTTCAAGCGGTAGCTGGCGGGTTGCATTTCATTTTCGGATGGCTGCTGCTGAGTTTTAGACAGCCGTACTTCCGGCAGGGGATTTGGCTCGGCCTCCTCTTCATCTTTCTTCTGGCGCTGAATTTTCGCGTGACCCGGTTCTGGTGTCGTGCGCTTTGCCCTCTGGGTGCGCTGCTCGGCATGGTGTCGCGCTGGTCAATTCTTGGGTTGGTCAAGACCCCGGAGCGCTGCGATGACTGCAACCGCTGCCTGATGCGCTGCCAAGGCGGTGATGATCCGATCGGCGGGGTCCCATGGCGTCAACCTGAGTGTCATCTCTGCCTGAACTGCATCGATGAGTGCCCGGAGCACGGCCTGCAGTTCAAGTTTTTTCCCGCTCAAAAGTCCATCGGGGCGAATCTACAGCGACGCAAGGTGCTCACCGGATTGGCGGCAGGGGCAGCCGTGGTTCCGCTGTTAAGAAGCACGCCCGGATTCGCAGCGGAGCGCCATGAGCGGTTGCTGCGTCCTCCGGGCGCACTGGACGAAGAGTACTTCCTGTCGCGCTGCATTCGCTGCGGTGAGTGCATGAAGGTGTGCCCCAACAACGCGCTGCAGCCGGCGTGGACGGAAGCGGGGCTGGAGGGTCTGTGGACGCCGGTTATGGTGCCGCGGATTGGCTACTGCGAAACCAGTTGCGTGCTGTGCTCGCAGGTTTGTCCTACCGGCGCAATCTGGGAGATCACGGCGAAAGAAAAAGGTTGGGAAACGGGCGCCGCGAGCGCGAAACCGATCAGTCTGGGCACGGCCTTTTATGACCGCGGGCGGTGCCTGCCGTGGGCGATGGCGACGCCGTGCATTGTCTGCGAAGAGTGGTGTCCGACGTCGCCCAAAGCCATCTATTTGCAAGCTGCCGAAGTCGCGGATGCAGCGGGCCATCTGCAGCAAGTAAAACAACCGTTCGTTGATCCTCACCGCTGCGTGGGTTGTGGAGCGTGCGAATTCGCCTGCCCGGTTCAGGATCGCCCGGCAGTTTACGTGACCAGTATTGGCGAGAGCCGATCGCGAACCAACCAGATTCTGCTGAACCGGAGCAAGGAGGGCAGAACGCGATGAGAACCGGTGTGGCGATGCGGGGTGCGTTGACGATCTTATTATGCGTCGCATGCATCGGAAAGACCGGTTGCAATCGAGAACGGCGGGCTCAGGCTGCACCGTTCCCCGTGTCTAATCAAGTTGCGGGCTGGGTGAAAACTGGAGAGATACGGACCTTCGAGGCTGCGGACCTGTGGAAGTACATTGACGGCGAGGCGGAGCGGTACTTGAAAGCCGGGGTGCGAAGAGTGTCGACAGCTGACTACAAGTTTCAGAACAAAGTCGACGCGGTCGTGGACATCTACGCCATGGGTAACGCGGAGGGAGCCGAAAGGGTCTTCAGATCGGAGGCGGCCGGTGATGCGACACCGATCCAGTTGGGAGACGGCGCACGCTGGTACAGCCAGAGCTTGGTCTTCCACAAAGGAGCTTGCCTGGTGCGAATCGTTGCCTTCGAGGAATCGGCAGAAACACCGCAGGCACTGTTGCAACTAGGGCGCGGAATTGAGCTGCAGCTAGCCAGGTGATGATCGCCAGAAGTGCGGTTCGTCACTGAAAAGTCAAGCAGATTGCGGTATAGGTGGATTATGAGCGGAGGGCTCAGCGGAAGTCGGCGGGACTTCCTGAAGAAGTGTCTCGCCGGTGCTGCGGTTCTGAGTACAGGCGGCAGGACAGGACTGCTGGCAGCAGCAGAACAGGGAGGGGTGGCCGCGAAATCCAGGGTTGTGGTCGCGCGGGATGCCACGTTGCGCGGCGTAAACAGCACGGTGGATGCGCACCGGATGATGAACCTTCTGGATCATGCCATGCAGGCGCTTTTCGACCGTGATAATCCGACGGAGACGTGGAAGAGGCTGGTCCGCCCGGGTGAAACCGTAGGAGTGAAAGTGAATGCCCTGGGAGGACGCGGATTCTCCAGCAACCTTCAGCTTATCGAGGCCATTTGCGAGCGTTTACAGGAGGCCGGAATCAAGGCGAACGATATCGTGGTCTGGGACCGGGACAGCGACGAACTGGAACACGCGGGATTCCATGTGTTGACGGGGGGAAACCGCGTGCAATGCTACGGCACCGATCGAGTGGATTACGAACAAGAACTGGTCACACACGGCAGCGTGGGCAGCCGGTTGTCGAGGATTCTGACGCAACGCTGCAACCTCCTGATCAATGTCCCGGTACTCAAAGACCATGACGGCGCCGGCGTGAGCATCGCCCTGAAAAACATGTATGGAGTCATTCATAATCCGAATAAGTACCACCCCAACGGCTGCAATCCGTACATCGCGGATTTGAACATGCTGCCGGAGATCCGAACGAAAATGCGATTGAGCATCTGCGATGCGACCACAGCCTCGTACGAAGGAGGACCGGGATACAAGCCGGAATACAGCTGGAAGAACAATGCTCTGATCATTTCGCAGGATCCGGTCGCGCTCGACTACACCGGCTGGCAAATCATCGAGCGCAAGCGAGCCGAGAGAGGATTGAAGACTCTGGAAGGCGATGGCAGGGCACCACACTACATTGCGACCGCGGCGGATGCACAGCACCGGCTGGGAACGAATGATCCCAGGAGAATCGCGGTTGTCGAGGTGTAAGCACGGGATTGAGGGTTCAACATGTCGTCTGAGCTCGATCGCCGTTCGTTTCTAAGGTGTGCCCTGGCGTCGGGAGCCGCTCTGGGCGTCTGTGAATTTGCCTGGCCGCGCGGCTCCCTTCCCCCCTGGGCTGGTCCACAGAAGCACGATGACTCGCAATTCACCGTCGAGGCCAAGTTCTACCAGAAACTTCAAAACAAGAAGATCAAGTGCAAGCTTTGCCCGCGCGAATGCACGGTGGGAGATCGGGAACGCGGTTATTGTGGCGTACGGGAAAATCGCGGAGGAACCTACTACTCGCTAGTACACTCGCGGGTATGCGCGGCACATATTGATCCCATCGAGAAAAAACCCCTGTTCCACTACCTGCCGGGGACGCTGGCTTTCTCGTTGGCCACGGCGGGCTGCAACGTCAACTGCAAATTTTGTCAGAACTGGGACATCTCGCAGGTGCGTCCGGAGCAGGTCCCGGCCGACTACGCGCCTCCGAAGCTGGTTGCCGACCTGGCCAAGCAGTACAACTGTCCCACGATTGCCTACACCTACAGCGAGCCGGTGGTCTTCAGCGAATACCTCATGGATACGGCCGAGGCCGGGCACGAAGCGGGCGTGCGCAGCGTCGTCGTGTCGAATGGCTACATGCAAGAGGAAGCGCTAAAGACAGCGTACGGAAAAATGGACGCGGTCAAGATCGACCTGAAGGCGTTCTCGGAGTCTTACTACAAAGATGTAGTGGTTGGTGAGTTGAAGCCGGTGCTGGATTCGCTGGTCACCTTGCGGAAGATGAACAAGTGGACCGAAATCGTCTACCTCGTGGTGCCGACGCTCAACGACAGTGATACCGAACTCCGCGGCCTGGCAGGCTGGATTAAGACCAACCTGGGCGTGGACGTGCCGGTCCACTTCACACAATTTCATCCGGAGTATTTGTTGAAGAACCTGCCCATAACACCGGTTCCGACCCTGGAGCGTGCCAAAGCGATTGCCGACGCTGAGGGGCTGCATTACGTTTACATCGGCAATGTGCCGGGACACCCCGCGCAAAATACTTACTGCCCGAAGTGCCGGCACATGCTGGTGGAACGGGTAGGGCTGACGGCGACGCAGATGCTGATTCGCAAGGGCAGTTGTCCATTCTGCCGGCAGGCGATTCCCGGGGTTTGGCACGTATGAGAGCGCGAGAGGAGGGTTGGGATATGAATATCAAGAAGCGCTCCAGATTGTATTGGCCGGCTCTGTTCATTGCGATCCTGGCGATGGCTGTACCGCAGCCCGTCCGTGCTGCCAATCCGCCAAACGTAAGACAAGCCGGTGTCGCCGGCAGCTTCTATCCGGCCGATCCAAAGACGCTTTCGGCGATGATCGATGACATGTTGGCCCATGCGTCTCCGCCGCCGATCAACGACCCAATCCTGGCCGTGGTTGCACCTCACGCCGGTTATGAGTTTTCAGGCCCCGTCGCCGCCTACACTTACGCGGCGCTGAAAGGGCGCAAGTTTTCGCGAGTGGTGGTGATTGCACCGTCGCACTACGAGGGCTTTGATTTCACTTCCGTCTATGAGGGCGACGCTTATGCGACGCCGTTGGGCGTAGTTCGGGTAGACAAGACGTTTGCCAAACAACTCGTAGAAATGAACCCGGACATCAAATTTTCCAGCCGGGGACACACTCCCACCCGGGAAGGTGCTGAGCATGCGATCGAAGTGGAGTTGCCATGGCTGCAGCGGGTGCTGGGAGATTTCCAGTTGGTACCGATCGTCATGGGGGACCAGAGTTATGAAAGCAGCCGTGCTCTGGGGGTTGCGCTGGCGAAGTTGATCCAGGGCGGCGATACTCTGATTGTCGCCAGTTCTGATTTATCGCACTATCACCCTTATGACGAGGCTGTGAGGATCGATCATAAAACGTTGAATGCACTACAGGCATGGGACTACTTGAGCATGTCTCAGAACTTCGAGACGCGGGTCTGGGAAGCCTGTGGCGGGGCGCCCATCGTAGCGGCAATGATTGCTGCCGAGCGCATGGGAGCGAACCAGGCGCGGGTGCTCAAGTACGCCAATTCAGGCGACATCACGGGCGATCATTCGCGCGTAGTCGGATATAGCGCGGACGTGTTTGTGAAAACACAGAGCGGAAAGACGGCGGAGCCGCAATTTTCGTTAAGTGGCCACGACAAAAACGAATTGCTGGTTCTGGCTCGCACATCGGTGGATTATGCGGTGCAGGAGAAAAAGGTGTATGAGCCACCCGTGAGCGCCAGCGAAGTGCTGGGTCAGGAGCGTGGGGCGTTCGTGACCCTGAAGAAGTCAGGAGAATTGCGAGGCTGCATTGGCTATACCTCCGCGGTTAAAGCTCTATACCTGGCCGTGCGAGACACGGCCACGCTAGCTGCCCTGCGCGATTACCGTTTCCCGCCGGTATCGGCTTCGGAGTTGCCGCAACTCGAGTATGAAATCTCGGTGCTGTCGCCGCTTCGGCGCGTGCTGGACATTCGACAGATCAAGGTTGGCCAGCACGGCCTGCTGATGAAGAACGGCGCGCGCGAAGGCCTCTTGCTTCCGCAAGTGCCAGTGGAAGAAAAATGGACTCGACAGAGATTCCTGGAAGAAACCTGCGCCAAAGCGGGTATGCGCTCCAATTGCTGGAAGGATGAGAACACGGACATCTTCCTGTTTACCGCAGTGGTATTCGGCGAAAACAGGCCGCAAGCGCTTATGCCCGAGACAGCTTTGCCTGCTGGCTTGCCCGCGCGGCCAGCAGAGCCGGCGCCAGGTTTACCGCCGCGCTAAGCCATGCAGTTTTCCAGAAACCAAACACCGGGATGAGGTAACTGCTCAACACAAGCGCGCCCACGCATCCGCCCAGCAGGTCGATGGCGTAGAGCGTGCCCAGCCGTGACCGACCATTGCCGTCGTGAAGGTAGATCTGCGACGCGAGAGGAAATTGATAGCCTCCCAGCATTCCGCAAAGAGCGGCCAACACAGGAAAGACAAACTGCGCAGCCAGCCATGTTGTCGCCATCCCAGAAATCTTCGAGAGCAGGCTAGCCACAAATATCAGCACAGGAGCAGAAAGAACGAGCAGAAATTGGGTGGTGGCAATGGTGCGATAGGGGGGGCCATCGCCGGAACGAATGCGGCGCCTGCCCAGCCAACTTCCGAAGGCGATGCCCGCCATGCACATGGCAATTAGGATCGTGAGCTGGTGGTAAACGTAACCATAGAGGGACTGGAATGCCAGCAGCAGGAAAATCTGGAGAGCCATCAATGTGAATCCGGTCGCAGCCATGCAGCAGGCTGCGGCAGTACGGGCGCGTCTCTCACGAGCCGTCACACGCACCAGAAGAACCGCCAGAAACAATAAGATAACGAGGACCGCATCGATGATACCGGTGAGAGCGATGTGCGCTGCGGCCCGGAACCAGCGCGAATATCCCGACTTGAACTGCGTGCTCCATAACACAACGTCGAAGTAATAGGCGATGGGCGCGAAATCGCGATTGACGGGCGTCGAGGCCAGCGGCCGCAGTTGATCGCGAACCTGCACCATGCGATCCGGCATCATGCGGAATGGGATGAAGTATTCCCGAACATACTGTGTCTTCAGATTCCGTTCCTGCAACCTTGAAATCAGCGTTTGGGGATTGTCCGTCAGAACCTCGGGTCGCACAGCGGCAAAGAAGTGAATCGTCTCTCCTGGGATGATGACGACGTAGGGAAAAACCTGGCGCAGGGTGTGGTGAATGCAGCGCAGGAATTCCGCCAGGTCAGGGCTGATGTAATCTTCAGATGACCGCAGTTGCAAGGCAAGCAGTCCGCCTGACGCAAGGTGATCACGAGCGGAACGAAAGAACTCGGCCGTGTAGAAGCGGTTCAACTGTGCGGTCTGCGGGTCGGGCACATCAAGAATGATCACATCGAAGGTGTCAGCAGCCGTCCTGAGATAGTAACGGCCATCGGCGTAGTGGATGTGCACCCGAGGATCTGAGAAAACAGGAGCAGACTGCATGGGAAAGAATTGGCGCGCCAGGTCGATGAGCGCAGGATCCAGTTCAACGTAGTCGATCCGCTCGACGGTGGGGTGTTTCAGCGCCTGGGTAATGCTGCCGTTCACGCCACCGCCGATGAGCAGAAGCTGCCTCGGCGCCGGGTGCTCCAGCAGCGCGTAGTGGACCGCCTCTTCGGCGGCGTTCTCGTCCGGTGCGCTGGCAAGGATCACGCCGTTGTCATAAATGCTGCGAATGTTGCTGGTTTGGATGACCGCCAGGTTGCCGTATATCGAGTCGCGCGATCCCACCAGGCGGAATCCCCGCCACAGGCGCGTCTGCGCGGAGCTGTCCAACAACGGTGCAACATATATAAGGAGAGGCAGCGCGAAAAGCACCGCTGCCACAGCCGTTGCGCCCACCTGCTTGCGGTGCATCCGAAACAATAAGACCGCGGCCATACACAGGTTTAGGAGGGTAACGACGGTCGCGATCTGGAAGGACCCAAGAAAGCGCAGCAGCACAATGCTCGCCAGAATCCCTCCGAAGGCGGAGCCAGCGGCCTCCAGTAAGTAAGCCGAACTGGTAGCGATGCGGGTAGTAACGGCGCACTCCCGTTCGTACATCCGGGTTGCAACCACAAACAGCGACCCTGAGGTAAGGCAAAACAGGCTGAGACATACCAGAGATGTAAGCAGCATCGGCACCGGGCCAACCAGCTCGCCGGGCACGGTCTGAAAGAAAGTTCTGGAGGCGCGCAGTGCCCAGATCGCGGGCAGCAGGCTGACGCCGAGCAGGCATTCGAGCACGGCGACCGCCCGGCGAGGGTTGTTCCCAGCCGGTGCAAAACCGCTGCTCAGGATGCTGCCGGTGGCGGTCCAGAACAGCCAAGTGGCTAACATAATTCCCAGCGAAATCTCGTTGCCGTTGAAGACGACGATGAGCTCCCGCATCAGAACGATTTGGCCGATGACGGCACTAAATCCGATTAACGCGAGAGCTGCCTTTGCGGCCGACGCCGGTCGTATCGCACACGGCATTGTGACGGACTGCACAGGTGCGCCACCTGGATGAGATTAGAATTTAGTTGTCGCGCAAAAGCAAAGAGGTCAATATGCCGTCGACCGAGGGCACGCTGCTCGACCGTCGTGAAGCGCTGATCAAACTGCTGCGCCTGGGAGGAATCGCTGCGGGAGCTGCAGGCCTCGGATTCTGGCTGAGCGAACACAGCCAGCGCCCCTGGGCCGAGCCGGCAATCAATTGGAGGCGCAGTCACACCGTGGCAGTTGATCCGGCCTTGCCCGAGATGGCAGTAATCCAGGGGGATGATCCTGCAGAGCTGGTGCGGGCTGCCCTCGAGGAACTGGGCGGCATCCATCGTTTCGTCTCCCGTGCCGACATCGTGCTGGTGAAGCCAAACATCGGATGGGACCGTACGCCCGAACAGGCGGCTAACACCAATCCGGCAATCGTCGCCGAGATCATCCGGCAGTGCTGGAATGCCGGGGCGAAGCGGGTCATCGTGACGGATGTGAGCTGTAACGATCCGCGGCGGTGTTTTCAGAGGTCAGGCATTGCTGAGGCATCCCGGCGCGAAGGCGCCGAAGTGATTCTGCCCGATCCCGCCAGATTCAAAGATATCGACCTGCAAGGCGAGGTCCTGCGGGACTGGCCAGTTTTCGATCCCTTCCTGAATGCCGACAAGATCATCAACGTCCCGATCGCGAAGCACCACAGCCTGACCGGCACGACTCTGGGGATGAAGAACTGGTATGGCATTCTGGGTGGACAGCGCCACCAGTTGCACCAGAGGATCCACGAAAGCCTGGTAGACCTCGCCGATTTCATTCGTCCGACGCTTACCATCATCGATTGCTATCGTGTGCTCATTCGGAACGGGCCGACTGGAGGCAACCTTGACGATGTCCTGCTCAAGAAGACGCTGGTGGCCGGAACCGATCCGGTGGCGCTCGACGCCTATGTGGCCAAGGCCTACTGGAACCTGGAAGTCTCATCGCTGCCCTATTTGAAAATGGCGTCCCAGCGCGGTTTGGGAACCCATGAGTTCGGAAAGATCCGCACACGCGTAAGAAGCAGTGCATAAGAAAGGAGGTGGAACGTTATGAACTCCCGACAATTGAACTACGCACCTCTGCGAGTGAACTGGACCATCCTGCCAATTCTGGCTTGGCTGTTAGCCTGCACAGGGTTTCTGGCGGCGCAGGCTACTTTTTCAGCCGGACCGCTTCTGCTGCACCAGGTGAGGACGATCTATGTGGCTCCGTCCTCAGACGATTTTGCGCTCCTGGTGAAGGCCCGTCTGGAAAACTGGGTGACAGTCGGAATCGCTTCCAAGCCGGAAGAAGCGGATGCGATTCTCACTTGTCAAACTCAGAGCACAGTGGTGCTCGCCAGAATGGTTGTACGGCGGACGTTGGTGGACGTCACCCTTGTGGGCCGTCGTTCTCAGAAAGTCATTTGGAGCACCACAAAATCCGCCTTTGATCGCACCCTACTGGCAGACGACATCGTGGAACAGCTCAAGCAGGACTGGAGAAAATCGGCCAGTGTGTATTGAGGCACGCTGACCGTACCTGCGGTAATCTCCCGCGGGCATTCCTGTGCCTGACAAACCTCACGGGATTCACCTCGTAGAATTCAAGAATGTCAGCCCTGAGACAACCTGCCGCGCTGCGCCTTCGTGGGCCGCTGGCGGTGCGCAACTTCCGCCTGTTGTGGGCCGGCGAAACCGTATCTGTGCTGGGCGACCAATTTTACCTGGTCGCCCTGCCCTGGTTGGTGCTGCAGTTGACGGGATCGGGACTTGCGCTGGGCTCGGTGCTGATGACGGCGGCGATCCCGCGGGCGGCGCTGATGCTGGCAGGGGGCGTCGCCACCGACCGCTTCTCCTCGCGCATGGTAATGCTGGTGTCGAATGTCATGCGCTGCCTGATCGTTTCAATGCTGACCTTGCTGGTACTCGCACACACCACGCGCATGTGGCATCTTTATGCGCTGGCTGCTGGTTTCGGGGTGTTCGACGCCTTCTTCTATCCTGCCTACATCGCTATCGTGCCCAGCCTGCTGGAACCGGCGCAGCTGACGACAGGCAATTCGCTGATGCAAGGCTCAGTACAACTCACCGGTCTGGTCGGCCCGGCCATTGCGGGAGTGGTGATCGGCGGGGCGGGCCTGGCAGCCGCTTTCGGTGTGGACGCCGCCAGCTTCCTGGTGTCGGTCGCCATGCTGGCGTTGATCACCACAGGGACGGCTGCCGCGGCCGCCGGTCAAGGCCGGCTGATGACATCCCTCGGCGAAGGCATCGCCTATGCCCTGGCACATAGGACCATTCGACCGTTGCTGGTGGCTTACGCGTTGATGAATCTGTTCCTGACCGGACCGTTCATGGTTGGGGCGCCGTTATTGGCCAAGCAGCGTTTTGCCGGCGCGACAGCCCTGGGTCTTCTGTATTCCGGGTTTGGCGCGGGGGCGCTGGTGGGAACGCTGATTGCCGGATACGACCGCCGCGAACGACGCCTGGGCCCGCTGCTGGTGACGGTTTACGCCGCTGCGGGGTCGAGCATGATTATCCTGGGCCTGCTGTGGCGACTGTGGGCCTCGGCGACCGTGCTGGTGCTGCTGGGCACTGTCGTCGGATACAGCAATGTGCGGATGCTGGCGTACCTGCAACGGCAGACCGAAACCAGCAAAATGGGGCGAGTAATGAGCCTGATCATGTTTTGTGCCCACGGGCTGCTGCCGATTTCCTATGTGACGGCCGGTGCGATGAGCAAAATGGGAACCAAGGTGTTGTTCTTAGCTTCCGGCGTCAGCGTGATTGTTATTACGTCAGTATTGTTCCGGGCGCCACAATTCTGGCGCAAAGAGAACATCGCTACAGCGTTGCGCGATCCGTGAGAACAGCCGCTACGGCCCGGGGACCGGCGTGGACAAAGAAATGAAAGTGAGTTATGTCACCCAGTATCGTGATCCTCGACACGGAAATATGTGGACGCAGGGTGCTATGAGAAACGAACAAGAGAGACTATGCTTTCTGTGTGAGCGGTATTTTCTGGCGCTGCTCTGCCCGTGGTACCGCACGAACTTTGTCTCGAGGTGTCCCGATGCCCGTATACGACTATATCTGCAACGATTGCAAGAAGTCCTTTGAGACGGTCCTTACCCTGACGGAGCACGACAAAGAAAGAATCTGTTGCCCGCACTGCGGCAGCAAAAATGTAGAGCAGGAAGCAGCTGCGTTCTTTGCCGTAACCGGCAAGAAGAGCTGACCGGTTCGACTGCCGTCTGCCCGTAAAGACTGGATTGTGACATCGATGCAATCCCGCGAGGCATGGTGTCTGGCCAGCGAGGAGGCTTCCCATGAGAACCGCACTACATTTCAGAACACACGACGGACGCTACTTTCACAGCCACGCGCTGCATGGCACGTTTTCGTTGATCACAACCTTGGTGATGGCGATGCTGATTGTGCTGTTGCTGGTGATGTCGGCCAAGTGAGGCTTGCGCTCTACTGCAGGCGAGACGCTGGATATCAGAAAATATACTTGACGCTCACCTGAATTTGTCGGGGCGGTTTATTGCCATAGGCATTTGCCGAGAGAATGGAGCCATAATTCCCGGTTGGGCAGAGGAGGGTGTTGTTCTGCGCACAGGTGGTCAAGTCGAACGTATGATTCGGAATGTCGAAGTTAGGATGGTTCAGTAGATTGAAGAACTCACCGCGCAGCTGCAAGCGATGGCGCTCGGCGCGAAGCGGGATGCTCTTGGCCAGAGAAAAATCGAGATTGGTATAGCCCGGCCCGGTGAGAATGTTGCGCCCCTCCGTGCCAAAAGCCGGACCAAAAGGTTCTGCGGCCGGCTGGGCGAATGCACATTGGTTAAACCAGTTTTGGGGTGTCCCCACTTGAGCGGGAGCCTGGCAAGTCGGGTTCGCCGCCACGGGTCCGGCTTGGTTGGGGTTTCCGACAAGGTCGGGGCGCTCCGGATTACCGAAGGCCGCGGCGGAGGCAGCCGGAGCTCCTGTCAGCACCACAGTAAAGGGAGATCCCGACTGCGCCGTGAGGATTCCACCGGCCTGCCAGTTATCCAGCAGTGCACGGCTCCAGCGCGGACCCTGGGCCCACATGCGGCGGAATGGCACATCGTAGACGAAGCTCAGCGACAAGCGGTGCTTCGTATTGAAGTCGGAAAGGCCGCGGTCGCCGCTGAGGTTCTGGGAGTTCTGTGGCAAGCCGGATCCTACGCTTCCCCCAAAGATCGAAGAGATGTCATCCATCGACTTGGAAAACGTGTAGGCAGCCAAGAAAGTCAACCCGTGGCTTACCCTTTTTTCCGAGCGAAACTGCATGGATTGGTAGGAACTGCTGGCGTTCGATTCCACGGTAAGCACCGAGGAAAACTGGCCGTATGGTGGACCCGTCAGGGGGTTCGCCTGGTTCTGATCGATCACGTTCGCCAGGTGCGTACCCTTGGAACCGACGTACGCGAGGTCAATCATCCAATTGGGCCCCACCTCATACTGCAGGTCGGCGTTCCACTGCTGCATGTATCCGTCGCGGAAATTGGGCGAAATCATGTTGCCCTGGACCACGCCCGACTGCTGACCGGTCTGGCTGCTGAGGATGTCCTGAACCGTACACAAACCCCCCGGGCAATTGGGGGTTTGGGGAAACAAAGCCAGGTCATAGAAGGGCGGATTGATGCGAGGGAGGATGTTGATGTTGGAAATGGGGACATCGTAAAAAATACCGTAGGCGGAGCGGACCACCCAGCGTTCTGACTTCAATGGCCGCCACGCGATTCCAATCCGCGGGGCAATATCTCTGTGGGTAGGGTTGTAGGTAGCGCGGGGGATGCCATTTGTCCCCGCCACGGTGAACTGCGGAGAAGCTGCGCAGGGCTCGGGACAGGGGACGAGGTCGGGAACGCTGAAGCGATTCAGTGCCTCGACCGGTGGACTGTTGAATTCGTAGCGCAAGCCAACGTTGAGCAAAAAGCGCGGGATTACATGGATGTCGTCCTGCACGTAGGTACTAACGCCGTGGCTGCGCAAGCTGTTGTAGGTGTTGCCGCTTACGGCGAGAGCGTAGTCGGGGACGCCGCCCAGCAACTGGGCAAGAGAGCAAGTCAAAGGATCATCGGGGGGAGCCCCGCTGCAGGGAGTAGGATCGCCGAAAGCACCCAGGATGCCAGCTGCCGTCTGCCCCAGGAAAAACCAGTCGCCCCGCGCCAGGAAGTCGAGATAGTCGTCGATCCGAACATGGCGGAAATCGGCTCCAATCTTTAGTTGATTGCGGCCAACCGTCCAGGCGACGTTATCGGAAACCTGCAGAGTGGTGTCGTGACGGTCTTGCGGATAGTTGATAGGCTCACCGATCCCGTCGAAGCTGATTAAGCTAATGTTGGGAGCTCCAAGGTCCACCGGGTTGGCCAGGACATTGGGAAAGCCCAATTGCGTTGCGATGTCCTCACCATGATTCTCCTGGAGGACGGTGGAGCGCATGCGAATGAAGCCCAGGCGCAGTTCGTTGACCACGCTCGAGCGAAATACGCGCGTCCATTCGATTGCGGCGTTCTGGCCGTGATCTAAAGTAAAGCTGCCGTAACCGGGCAACGAAGTGAAGGCGTTGACGGGATCGAAGGGACTGAACAGACTCTCCTCCGCGAGCGAGTAGTGAAGTGACACCGTATCGACGGGGCTGGCGTGCTCGTCCACCTTGACCGAAATCAAATTCTCGGTGTTGCGGATGACGGGAGAAGAGACGAAGGTATTCGAGCTTGCCAGGTCAGCGCCAACGTTCGCCGCCGGATAGAGGTTGAATACGTTCTGGCCGACCTGGCAGGACGGGTTGAGGGGACAGCCAAAGAGCGTCTGCGCCAAGCCTGCGGCCGCTTGCCATTGCGATGTTGTGGGTACCGTCGCCTCCCGCGTAGTCGCCTGCCGCAAACGCAGTCCCTCATACGACAGGAAGAAAAAAGTCTTGTTCTTGCGGAGTGGTCCGCCCAGAGTTCCGCCGAACTGGTTGCGATCGAAGCGCGGAATGTCGCCGCACGTGCCGGGTACTGAGGCGGCGGTGCAACCGGGGAAGTCGAAGTAATTCTTCGCGTCCATCCGGCGGTTGCGGAAGAACTCGAACAGGGTACCGTGGAACTGGTTGGTGCCGCTCTTCAAGATGACGTTGATCTGCGCGCCGCTGGCGTGGCCGAACTCGGCCGAATAGTCGCTGGATTGAACCTTGAATTCCTGAATGGCATCGATGGAGGGGAGCGCGACGTACTGGTTGATGTAGGGATCGTTGTTGTCGACCCCGTCGAGCAAGAAGTTGTTCGACTGTTCGCGCGCGCCGTTGACGCTGAGCGAGCCCCCTTGTGTCGAGTTCTGCGAGCCTTCCACCGGCAATTGACTCCCCGGCACCAGCAGCGCAAAGGAAAGAAAATTGCGTTCGTTCAGCGGCAGTTGCTGAACCAGACGATTGTTGACAACCTGGCCCAGGGTGGAGGTGTCGGTCTGTACGATGGGAGGAGTGTCGGTGACGATCACTTCCTCGCTGGCCGCACCGACCCGGAGCGCGAAATCGAGACGCACCGTCTGATCCACATCGACGCTGACGCCGTGGAAGACGCTGCGGCGGAAACCCTGGCTTTCCGCCTCGACGCGGTAACGCCCCGGGGGTAAAAGCGCGACCGTGTAATCGCCGTCTTCATTAGTTTCCGCGTCGCGAGTGGCGTTGGTCTCCTCGTTGCGCACTATCACCCGCGCCTTCGGGACGACGGCGCCAGAGGGGTCCGTGATTGTGCCGGTGACGCTGCCGGTGGGGCCGCTGGCAAACAGTGGCAAAGCGACCAGAAGAACCAATAAGAAAATGAGTAGCGACCATCGACGAGCCATGTAGTTCCCTCGCAGAACCACGATCACTGCATGTGCCTACCGAGATATGTCGGTCAACGCCCACTCAATCCGATCGACTTCTTCACGAATCACCCGGACCGCTTGCTGATTGCTCGGATATGACAAGGGTGCGATTGCTTCCGCCGCGTGACGAATCTTGTAGTTGCGATCCCGAATCAATTTGATTCTCGCAGAGATCTCCGTTCGATATTGGTAGATTCTTCTGGTGAGTTTCGTCGTCATCCAGGCGAAGGCCAGCCCGAAGAACATTTCGATGGGAAGACGATCCGTTGCTCCATCAAAATCGAGGAAGGCGAAACGATACACGGCTTCGCCCAGGCCAAGTGAAGCAAATATCACTCCAATCCCAATCAATCCGAGCGTCAAGCGGTCAATGGGTCGAAGTTCCCCAGACG
>Ga0335081_10007213_pt1 | contig 17752 bp, 10 predicted proteins | sample Lox_Sample_35_FD_206713 | JGI IMG/M metagenome (GOLD analysis project Ga0335081, IMG submission 206713) | Soil microbial communities from Loxahatchee National Wildlife Refuge, Florida, United States - Lox_Sample_3.5 | ecosystem: Environmental > Terrestrial > Soil > Wetlands | place: USA... | reverse complement strand
GCTGCTGCGGGCCCGCCAAGAGTTGCAGGCCGTCCTTGCACTGCGTCATTAGGCCTTGCAAAAGGGAAGTGTCAATACGGTGCAGATTCTGCAACGCGTCCGTGAGTCCAAAGGTGGGACGGGCATTGAGATGCAGTGAGGCGTGCCCCAGAGAGGCAAAGTCCACCAGCAAAACCCCGGTGTGCGCTTCTTGCAGGGCGATGGCCGTATTCACCGCCACCGTCGTGGCTCCTGCTCCGCCCTTGGCATTGGTCACTGCAAAAACCCGCGCCCGGCCCGAGGAGGTACGCGCCTTGCCACGCGACGCCGCGAAGCGCGTGAATGCTTCCACCATGCTTTCCGCCGTGGCGTTGCGCTCCAGGTACTCGCGGGCGCCCGCCCGCATGGCAGAAACAATGGTCTCGGGATTATTCATCGCCCCGACGGCGAAGATCACGAGATCATTGGTATTGGTGTGGATGAGTTCGATGGCCCGGATGGCTCGGTTAGTGTTCTCGGGATCAATATCCACGAGCACAACCTCAGCATGCACGTCCTGAATCTGGCGCAGCAGAGGGTCAGTTTGGCTGGCGGGGAAGCCCACATGCCCGAAGACATTGCGGCCGATTTGGGCGTTCTCCAGGCGTTGCTGAAGCGCCTGCAGCCGTTCCTTGTCCTCGGTAAGAAGGGTGACCGCTATCCCGTGCATGAAGAGGGCCTCAACGAACCCGGTATTTGCATGTTAAGAAGAGTTTGCCCTTACGCCAAGTGACTTTTGTAACTGCACGCGTAAGCGAAAACTCCCTTCCAAAGCTTGGCCAAATTCCTACTCAGGGCTTGAACATACGCAGTGGCGGATCAATGCCAAACCGGGAGGAGGGTCCGGGGGTTAAAAAGCATTGTATGCAAAATCGCAAAGATTGCAAATGACCCGATTGTGCCAGTGCCGCTTTCGGCGAGGAAGCTGGGAGAAGGGCCCCGGTTGGCGAGTTTTGCGTGCCTAGCCGCCTTCCTGGCTGTTCCTTGCCGGCTGATAGGATATTTGCAGAGCGAACTGTGCCATCCCGAACGGAACGTCCAGTAGACCAGAGTCCCAGCCCACCCCGCGGGAAAATCCAGTTGTCCGCGACGCTGCGCGCCCTGCGCCATCGCAACTTCCAGCTCTTCTTCAGCGGCCAGCTTATCTCGTTGATCGGAACCTGGATGCAAACCGTTGCTCAGGCATGGCTGGTCTATCGCCTGACGGGTTCGTCGCTGCTGCTGGGATCCGTCGGATTTGCCAGCCAGTTTCCGGTATTTCTAGTGGCCCCACTGGGCGGCATTGTGGCGGACCACTACAACCGCCAACGGGTGGTCATTGCGACTCAGGTCTCGTCCATGATTCTGGCTTTTATGCTAGCGGCGCTCACCCTCACCCGGACGGTGCAGGTGTGGCATATCTTTGTGCTGGCCGCGTTGCTGGGAGTGGTGAACGCCTTCGACATTCCCGGCCGCCAGTCCTTTCTGGTGGATATGGTGGGCAAGGAAGACCTGATGAACGCCATCGCCTTGAACTCCTCCATGTTCAATGGCGCCCGCATCATCGGCCCCGCCATTGCGGGAATTCTCGTCGCTCGGATCGGCGAAGGCTGGTGTTTCTTCGCCAACGCCGTGAGCTACATTGCGGTGATCGCAGGTCTATGGCTGATGCGAGTGAACCCGCCATCGTATGCCGACGACCGGGTTTCCCCCCTGGCGCATATCATCGAAGGCTTCCGTTTTGTGAGTCGGACCGCGCCCATTCGCGCTATCTTGTTGCTGCTGGGATTAGTCAGCCTGGTGGCGATGCCCTACACCGTGCTGATGCCCATTTTCGCCCACCGGGTTCTGCACGGTGGCGCACGCGAATTGGGCGTCCTGATGGGAGCAACTGGCGTCGGCGCTTTGCTGGGGGCCCTGACGCTGGCCGCCAAGACCGGCGTCCATGGCCTGGGACGATGGGTGGCTTTTTCCTGCGGGGGCTTCGGCGTCAGCCTGATCTTGTTTTCCTTTTCTCAACACTTCTGGCTCTCCACCGGACTCCTCCTGCCGGTCGGGTTCTTCATGATGCTGCAGATGTCTTCCTCCAACACGCTCATACAGGCCATGGTCCCTGACCATCTGCGCGGGCGAGTCATGGCGGTCTATTCGATGATGTTCATGGGCCTGGCCCCCTTCGGTGCACTGTTCGCTGGCGCACTCGCCGACCGTTTGGGAGCGCCTGTCACCGTCGCGATGGGGGCTGTTGGCGCGGTCGGTGGCGCAGGATTGTTTGGATTGCAGTTGCCGAAAATCCGTATCGAGGCGCGTCGGCTCATTGTGGCTCAGGGCATCGCTGGAGGCGAACCCGCAGACGCAATGACGGCCAGGGTGGTGGAAGACTAGGGCAGTGGTCGGAATCCGCGCCCCACCAGGCCGCCTCTTCCCATCCGCCTCCATTACCACCTACAATCCTTACCTTGCTGAATTCTGGAACCAAACTCGGGCCTTACGAGATCGTCTCGGCCGTTGGCGCTGGAGGCATGGGCGAGGTTTACCGCGCCCGTGACACTCGTCTCGAGAGGACGGTGGCGATCAAAATCCTGCCCCAAGATCTTTCCGACCAGCACGATGCCAAAGAACGTTTCGAGCGCGAAGCCCGCGCAATTTCGTCCCTGAATCACGCCAACATTTGCCAGCTCTACGACGTCGGCGAGCAGAACGGGATCAGTTACCTGGTGATGGAGTACCTGGAGGGCGAGACGCTCGGCTCGCGTCTCAGCAAAGGCCCATTGTCGCTGGAGCAACTTTTTCGCATCGGCGCCGAAATCGCCGATGGGCTCGACCGCGCTCACCGGGGTGGCGTGATTCATCGCGATCTCAAGCCCGGCAACGTCATGCTGACCAAATCCGGCGCCAAACTAATGGACTTCGGCTTGGCTAAAGCGGTGAGCCCGGTTAGCGGTCAATCTTCGGGACTGACCCAGACGGTCGCCAATCCTAATCTGCCGCTGACTGCGCAGGGCACTGTTGTCGGTACATTTCAATATATGTCGCCGGAGCAAGTGGAAGGCAAGGACGCCGATGCTCGCAGCGACATCTTTGCCTTGGGGGCGGTGCTCTACGAAATGGCCACCGGCAGACGCGCCTTCGAAGGCAAGACCACAGCCAGTGTTCTGGCGGCGGTGCTGGAGCGGCAGCCTGCGCCGATCAGTTCAGTGCAACCCATGACGCCGGCGTCGCTGGACCAGCTGGTCCGAACCTGCATGGCCAAGGACCCCGATGAACGCTGGCAAACCGCCCACGATGTGCGCCTGCAGCTCAAGCAAATCGCCGAAAGTGGATCGCAATCCAATTTCGTGGCTCCGGCCGCCGTCCACCGCAATCGCGGATGGCTGCCTTGGGGCGTCGCCGCACTCTTTGCGGCTGCCGCCGTTGTCGCTGGCGGGCTTGCATATCTGGCGAACCAAAAGCCGGTGCCGGTCTTGAGGCTGGCGATCAATCCTCCGGAGAACATGCAGTTCAATCTCTCCGGTGACAACGCCGGCCCGGCCATGAGTTCGCCCGACGGCCGCTACCTTGTGTTTTCCGCCAACGGAAGCAACGGCACGCAATTGTATTTGCGCGCGCTCGATGGCCTAGCCGCCCAGCCCATCCCTGGCAGCGACGGCGGAATATTTCCTTTCTGGTCGCCCGATAGTCGTTCCATCGCATTCTTCACCCCGGAAAAACTGAAACGCATTGATATCGGCGCCGCAGCGCCGGTCACGATTTGTGATTCCACGCTGGGCCGCGGCGGAAGCTGGAACCAGGACGGCACGATCGTGGCTGCGCTTTCCTACAACACCGGAATTTCCCGCGTATCCGCGGGGGGTGGAACCCCGGTGCCGGTCACGACAGTCGATGGCGTCAAATACTCGTCGCATCGCTGGCCGTGGTTCCTCCCGGATGGAAAGCATTTCCTCTATCTCGCCGTGAACCATAATTCCGTGGCCAGCCCCGACACAGGCGTGTTTTTGGCTTCGCTTGACGGCAAAGAGAATCGGCTTGTGTTTCACAATTTCTCGAGTGCCATCTACTCTGCAGGCCGTTTGCTTTATGAGCGCGAAGATTCCCTGGTTGCCCAGCCTTTCGATCCTTCGGCCGGCAAGTTCACGGGCGACTCGCAAACCTTAAGCGAGATCGCCCAGTACGACGCCGGACTTTGGCGGACCAACGTCAGCGTCTCTGATAACGGCAACATGGTTTACGCCTCCGGCGCGCCTGCAGGCACGCAGGCGTTGACTTGGTTCGACCGCAGCGGAAAACCACTCGGCAAAGTAGGCGACCCGGGCGGCTTCTATGATTTGGACCTCTCGCCAGACGGCAAGAAGCTCGCGGTCAGTTACCAGGGCACGAGCACTGCCACGATTTGGGTTCACGACCTTGAAACCGGTCTGAAATCGCGCCTTACTTTTGATGGTGGCACGCACGTCAGCCCCATCTGGTCTTCTGACGGGAAACAGATCGCCTACCTTGCCAACCAGCAATCTGCAATTGCCGTCAAGGCCATCGGCGGTAGTTCGCCGGAGCAGGTTGTTTTATCCTCCCCCACGCCCGCATTTCAACGAGTCTGCGACTGGTCACCCGATGGGCGATATTTGCTGTACGAACAAGGGGCCGGTCTCAATACCCAACTCTGGGTTCTGCCCATGTTCGGCGACCGGAAACCTTTTCGATACACGGGATCTTCTGCCCAGGAAGGTGGCAGTACGTTTTCCCCAGATGGCCGATGGGTCGCGTTTACCTCCAACGATAGCGGGCGCCCGCAGATTTATGTCGCCGCTTTCCCTTGGACGGGAGCCAAATGGCTGGCCTCCAGCGGGAACGGCGCGGCTCCACGCTGGCGATCTGATGAAAAAGAACTTTACTACTACGATTTCTATTCCCTCACCGCTGTGCAGGTGGATGGCTCCGGTCCCGCGTTCCAGGTGGGCAAAAGCACATCGCTGTTTCGCCTTCCCCTCAGCAGCGCCGCTCGGGAGTTTGCTCCTACCCGCGACGGCCAGCGCTTTATCGTCATCGCACCGACGCAGGGCGCTTCTCAAAATCTGACTCTGGTGCAAAACTGGATGGCGGAGCTGAAGAAAAAATGACGCTGCCCGCAGGCGCAAAACTGGGTCCCTACGAAATCCATTCCCCGCTGGGCGCGGGAGGTATGGGAGAAGTCTACCGGGCCCGCGATGCTCGCCTGTCCCGCGACGTGGCCGTGAAGGTGCTGCCCGCGGCCTTCTCGCGTGATCCCGAGCGCCTGCGCCGCTTCGAGCAGGAGGCCCGCGCCACCGCCGCGCTGAATCATCCCAATATTCTCGCCATTTTCGATATCGGAAACCACGAGGGATCGTTGTACGTGGTGACGGAGCTGCTCAACGGAGAAACTCTTCGCCAGCGCATTCAGTCCGAACCGGTTCCGACACGCAAAGCGACCGATTATGCTTTGCAAATCGCCCGCGGCCTCGGCGCCGCGCATGACCAAGGCATCACCCATCGCGATCTCAAGCCGGAAAATGTTTTCCTAACCAAAGACGGGCGCATCAAGATTCTGGATTTCGGCCTAGCGAAACTTACCCTGCCGGGGAAAACGGTCTCCGCGGACACTCCAACCGTGGCTTTGCAGACCGAGCCTGGCCTGGTTCTGGGCACGGTCGGCTACATGTCACCGGAACAGGTTCGAGGAAAAGCAGCCGATCCGCGCTCCGACATTTTCAGTCTGGGCGCGATCCTGTACGAAATGGTCTCGGGCAAGCGCGCCTTTCAGGGCGACACCGCTGCCGATACCATGAGCGCGATTCTGAAAACCGAACCGCCTCCGCTCACCGAAGCACAACCGAACGTTCCACCGGGACTCACACGCATCGTCGAGCATTGTCTGGAAAAGGACGCCGGAAACCGCTTTCAGTCGGCCCGCGATGTGGCATTCGCGCTCGAGGCCTTCAGTGGGTCGGGCACGACCAGCACCGCTGTGCCCCAGCTGTCTCTTTCCACCTCACCGCGGAACCGCTCCCTGATGATTGCGATTTGCGCCGGACTCCTGCTCGCTGCCGGGGCTTTCTTCGTCGCTCGCGTCACCGTGCCCGCGGCTCAGATCCCGACCTTCAAGCAACTCACCTTTCCGCGCGGCTACATTCAGACGGCTCGTTTCGGGCCGGATGGCGAAACCATCATCTATTCGGCGGCGTGGAGAGGCAAACCCATCGAGCTGTTCTCCACCCGCATCGAAGGCGGCGAATCTCGTGCGCTGGGTTTGCCGGATTCGGACCTGATGGGAGTTTCCTCGAGTGGCGAACTTGCGGTCCGGCTCAACCCCCGGTTTTATAGCGCGTACTCCATTTCCGGCACTCTGGCACGCACCATGCTTTCCGGGGGCACTCCCCGGCCGGTGGAAAATGATATTGAATTTGCCGATTGGTCGCCCGACGGCAAGGATCTCGCCGTCGTTCGCCGGGTCGCGGGCCGCACCCGGTTGGAGTTTCCTGTAGGCAAGGTGCTCTACGAAACGGTGGGGTGGATTGGCAATCCGCGGCTCTCGCCGCGTGGTGACGCCATCGCCTTTGTCGATCATGTATCGCTCTGGGGTGATCCGGGTTTCATTGCCGTTATCGATCTGGCCGGAAACAAGAAAGTGCTCACGGCGCTGTTTGACAGCGCTCAGGGACTGGCATGGTCACCCACAGGCGATGAGATTTGGTTCACGGCCACCCCCAGCGGGGGAGCGCGTGCCCTGCGTGCGGTTTCCTTACGCGGGCAGGAACGATTGATTTATCGCATTCCCGGCATCTTGAATCTGTTCGACATCTCCCGCGCCGGCAAAGTGTTGCTCGCGAAGGATGACTGGAGAGTGGGCATCATCGCGCTGCCTCCCGGTTCTACCCAGGAAGAAGACATGTCCTGGGCAGATTTTTCCGCCATCCGCGACATTTCGAGCGACGGCAAGCTGCTGCTGTTCGATGAATCTGGCGAAGCCGGCGGCCTTAAGGGAGGGATTTACCTCCGCAAAATGGATGGTTCAGCGCCGGTTCGCCTTTCCGACGGGAACTCCAATTCACTTTCCGCAGATTCCAAATGGGTCATGGGTCTCACGGGCGACGACCTCAGCCATCTGATCTTTCTGCCCACCGGCACCGGGCAGACACAAACCGTGTCTCTGGGCAGCTTTGCCTATCATTGGGGAAACTGGCTGCCGAACGGACATCAGATTCTGCTGCTCGGCAATGTGTCGGGCCATGGCAGTCGCATCTACCTGATGGATGCGCCGAAAGGTCAACCCCACCCTATTACTGCCGAAGGCGTGGGCGTGGTCAATTACACCCATTTTGTTTCCCCCGATGGCCAGTCGTTTCTAGGTCTAGACGCCGACAGGAATTCCGTTGTCTACTCCGTTCAGTCTGGCGAAGGTAAGCCCGTGCCCGCTTTAAATCCTGGCGAGGTCGCTTTCGGCTGGACTGGGGATGGAAAGGGCGTTTACGTCTATCGCCCGGCCGTGCCCGCGTTCGTGTATCGCGTCGAACTGAGCACAGGACATAGGCAACTTTGGAAGGAACTCAATCCGCCAGATCCGGCCGGGATCAATTTCATCCGCACGCCCCACATCTCAGCCGATGGCAAAGCATACGCCTACAACTACAACCGGGTTTTGTCCGAGTTGTTTCTGGTGGATGGCTTGAAGTAAGGGCTGATTGACGCGACTTTCATTTCCCCCTAAGATGGCTCGGTTGCACTTGCCGCGTCACGCGCCATAATCGCCCAAAGAATGATCGGCTAGAGAATGATCGGCCAAACCATCTCCCATTACCGGATTCTGGAAAAGCTCGGCGGCGGGGGCATGGGAGTCGTCTACAAAGCCGAAGACACCACTCTCGGCCGCTTCGTCGCCCTGAAGTTTCTCCCCGATGACGTTTCGCAGGATCCGCAGACGGTGGAGCGCTTTCGCCGCGAAGCCCGTGCAGCTTCCTCTTTGAATCATCCCAACATCTGCACCATCCACGAAATTGGCCAGCATGAGGGCAAACTTTTCATCGTAATGGAGTGCCTAACGGGGAAGACCCTCAAGCACATGATTGCGGCCGCTCCGTTGGACGTGGAAAAGATACTTGGCCTCGGCATCGAAGTCTCGGATGCCCTGGAAGCCGCGCACGGCAAAGGCATTGTGCATCGCGACATCAAGCCGGCCAACATCTTCGTCACCGATCGCGGCCGCGCCAAGATCCTAGACTTCGGGCTGGCCAAGATTTCACAGAACAACAAGTCCTCGAACGGCGAATCACAAACTCGCGCCAGTGACCTGAACCTCACCAGCCCCGGAACCGCGGTGGGTACAGTGGCCTACATGTCACCCGAACAATTGCGAGGGAAGGAGCTCGACGGGCGTACCGATCTGTTTTCTTTCGGGGTCGTGCTCTACGAGATGGCCACTGCGGTCATGCCGTTTCGCGGAGAGACCTCTGCGGTCATCACCGAAGGCATTCTCAATCGTGCCCCAACGCCACCCAGCCGCCTGAATGCCAGACTGCCGAAGAAGCTGGAAGAAGTCATCAACAAGACGCTGGAGAAGGACTGCGACCTGCGTTGCCAGACTGCGGCCGAGCTCCGAGCAGATTTGAAGCGTCTAGCGCGCGAACTCGAATCGTCGCGCAGTGCTGTCGCCATCGAAGCCAGTGCGCAATCGACGGGTGCGGCGGTTGCAACGTCGCGAGAAAAGAAGTCTTCGATGGTTCCACTGCTCGCGGCATGCGTGCTTATTGCTTTGGCCGCGGGAGTTTTTTCCGGCAAGCGATTTTTCTCTGCCAATGCTGTGCCTCCGCCCCTCTACCGGCAGCTCACCTTCCGGCGCGGCAGCATTCGTTCTGCTCGCTTTGCTCCCGATGGCCAGACCATTCTCTACAGCGCCGCTTGGCAAGGCGGTCCGGTTGACGTGTTCACTGCCCGCCCCGAGGCTCCAGAAGCTCGTTCTATGGGTTTGCCTCACACTCAACTCATGTCCATCTCGTCCGCCTCAGAAATGGCGGTGCTGCTGAATAGCAAGGCCATCGGCACCTGGGTGAACATGGGGACACTGGCGCGGGCTCCTTTGGTGGGCGGAGCCCCGCGCGAAGTTTTGGAGAACGTACAGTGGGCGGACTGGTCCGCGGACGGCAGCGACCTGGCCGTGGTCCGTGATTCCGGTGGGATGAATCGGCTCGAGTACCCAGTCGGAAAGCCGCTTTACTCGACCGGAGGCTGGATCGGTCACCCACGATTTTCTCCCAAAGGCGACCATATCGCATTTCTCGATCATCCTAATCAGGGCGACGACGCCGGCTCGGTGCTAGTAGTCGACCTCGCAGGCAACAAAAAGCTCCTCTCTGGAGAGTGGTTTGGAGTTCAAGGGCTGGCCTGGTCGGCCGACGGAAGCGAAGTCTGGTTCACGGCTAGCAAGTCAGGCCAGGATCGTGGACTGTATGGCGTTACTCTCGATGGCAAGGAGCGCCTGGTCTTGCGGCTGCCCGGAGCGCTGATGCTGTTCGACGTCTGGAAAGATGGGCGAGTGCTGCTGATGCGGGCTAGCTGGCGGCGCGAGTTGGTGAGCATTGCCGGAGACGAAACCAAGGAGCGCGATCTTTCATGGCTCGACTATTCGTATCCCGCCGAACTTTCCGCCGACGGCAAGACCCTGCTGTTTGACGAAGAAGGTGGCGGCGGTTCCCTAGCGTATTCAAAAGGATTCACCTACGCCGTTTACGTTCGCAAGACTGACGGCTCCCCGGCGGTGCTGCTCGGAGAAGGCGGCGCGGTGGCTTTGTCTCCCGACGGAAAATGGGCTCTATCCGCGATGCCCGGCGCGCCCTCCCAGCTCAAGCTGCTGCCCACTGGAGCTGGACAACCGAAACAGCTAACTAACGACAACATCAATCACAACTGGGCGCATTGGTTTCCAGATGGGAAACACATCCTATCGTCGGGTAATGAGCCCGGGAAGGGAACTCGACTCTACGTATACGATCTGGACTCGGGCAAGAGCAGGGGCATTGCACCGGAAGGCGTGAATGCCACAAGCTTCGCCATCTCTCCCGATTCCCGTGAAGTGGCTGCCATCGGTCCCGACCAGAACGGGTACTTCTATCCGCTGGATGGAAGTGGGGCCCGGACGATCCCTGGGTTCAATTCCGGCGAGGAGCCCATCACGTGGAGCTCGGACGGACACTCACTGTACGTTTATCAGCCCGGCGAGTTGCCGGCGCGGGTTTTTCGCCTCGATGTGAAAACCGGGCAACGCACGTTATGGAAGCAGCTCATGCCCTCGGATCCAGCCGGAGTTGAGAACATCGGCCCCATCTTGATGACTCCCGATGCCAAGACTTGCGTCTTCGGCTACCATCGCATGTTGGCCGATCTTTATCTGGCAGAAGGACTCAAATAGGAGGTTGGCGCGGGGTCCGATCACTGCCGCAACTCGCGAAACACATCCAGCAGCGAACTGTGCGCGAAGGGCGCCGGCGCCAGCGTCAAGACGAGCATGATCAAGGCAAACAGCGCCAGCCAGCGCCTTCCACCCGTCACTTCCGGCCACTCTGCGACGATCGGATGCCGCATGCCGCTGATGCGCAGCAGAATCGCCCACACTAGCCAACCCGCCCAAAAGTAAAGTGCCATGGGAATCAGCGCCAGGATGGTCAGCCGTGAAATCTGCTTATGAGCGCCGGGCGCGATGGAGAACACGATGTGTCCGCCATCGAGCTGTCCGCCCGGAAGCAGGTTGAGCGCGGTGGCAAACATTCCAACCCAGGCTGCGATGGCCGTGGGGTGGAAGAACACATTCCGCAGCACGGAAGTTTCCTCCTGCACGCCCGCCCGTGACAGCATGGCTGACACCACCCGGAAAATCAGCGGATATCCCAACTGAACATCAGGGTCCATTGCCGGGGCGGGCATCACTTTCGATAGCGGCAAGGCAAAGCACAGCACCGTGGTGGCCACTACAAACCCTGCGATCGGCCCGGCAATGCCGATATCAAAGAGCGCTGTGCGCGAGCGAATGGGCGACCGGATACGAATGAACGCTCCCAGAGTGCCGATCAAGGTTGGCGCAGGAATGAAGAACGGCAGCGTCGCATTCACGCCGTAGTAAACGCAGTACAGATAGTGTCCCATCTCGTGGGCCAGCAGAATCAGCATGAGCGTGGAAGCAAAAGGCAATCCCAACAGGAGTCTTGAGGGTTGTGATAAGGCCCAGCGCGCCGGAAAGAAGGGCAAATCGTCATCCGCCAATGAAAAACCTGGACGACCGTGCAGGAAGTTATATTCCATGCGCGAGCCCACCACCAGCGTGGTGAAGACGGTCAGCAGGAATAAGAGAATATGCAACCAGTAACGTTGCCGGGGCCGGGGAACATAAAGCACCTGCATGGGTGGCGCGAAGTCAGTCTTCGCTGGCGCTGGAGGAAGGAGATCGGACATGAAAATTCAGGATTCCCAAGCGAGGAGGCAAATCTCTTCGCTGCCGTCTTGGATGCTTCCATCGCGCGTCGGGACGCGAAACCCGCGCATGCCCATCAGTCGATGGATTGCAGCTCTTTGCCCGGTTTGAAGCGCACCGCCTTGCCCGGCGGAATGGAGACCTCAGCCCCGGTGCGCGGGTTGCGCCCGATGCCGGTCTTGCGCGGCCGCACGTTGAACACGCCAAATCCGCGCAACTCGATGCGATCGCCCTTGGTCAGCGACCGCTTCATGCTCTCAAACACAGTTTCCACGGCCAGCTCGGCCTTGGTCTTAGTGATTCCAGTTTTATTCACCACTTCGTTGATGATGTCGAGCTTAATCACAAGCGGCTCCTGCGTCGGGATGGTTGCAGTGCTACCAAGTTATTGATGCTAAGGAAGATATGGGCGATTGTCAACCGGGAGGTGTGCTAGTGATAATTTTCTAGGTCGCTGATTCACGAGGCTTGGCCAGCGGCGGATGAGGTCACCTTAGCGCGTACCTTGCTCTGATCGAGAACTGGGTGACGGTGGGCCGCTAGAAATGCGGGTACCGCTTGGCTCTCGAGTGCTTGTCGAGGGAGGGTCATGCAAGTCCAACGAGATAATCTTCCACGGATGACCAAGCTGTGGATCGAATGTTTCGAACCGCGGCGGAAACACGCGTGAGAGGATAAACCCGCAAACCAGGAAGATGGGAAACCATAAGAGGATTGTGGCAACGAAGAACCACTCGCGCGAGACTCCTAGAAAGTAGCAAATGGCAACGGTAAAACAAAGCCCAATAAGGCCCCACAGCCGCCCCTGACCGATCGAAGGCTGCAGCTTGGCCCCACAACTCGGACAGACCACGGGCCTTCTCGGATACACGTCCGTGTTTCGCAGGATGCCTGGGCAGAACGGGCACTTTAGGGTTGGCCATTTCACTTCTTCACCGCTCTACCCCGATTCGGTCACTACTGATCTCACAATTGGCCGCAATTCGTGCACAATAGGCTAGGAACTAGGAGCCAAAAGCCGGCGACCGAAAGCTTATTTCTCGTTCTCGCCTTCCTTGTACATGTACTTGATCGAGGGCTTGTAGATCATCAGGTTGGCGGCGCCGTTGCGGTTGATCTTGATGCAGCTTTTGTCGTACCACTCGATGACCCCGTGAACCTGTTCACCATCGCGCAGCACAACGACCATGGGGGTCTTCGACTGCATCTGCTTCTGATAATAGAAGTTTTCAGCGTTGGTCTGCTCGGGTGGGCTTGCCTTTCTGCCCCCGCCTCCTCCATTGCGGTCAGTGCGCTCCGGACGTTCCGCACGGCGCTCTCCCGCGGGTGGTGCGGAATGGTTGTGATCGTTGCGGCTCAGGGATGGACGGATCAGCTTGCGGTTCGCAAAACTTTCTGGTTCGATTGTCCGCTCGGCTGGCATGGAATCAATCGCATCTTTCATAACACCACCTGTCGACACGCTTTAACGCGGGCCACAACACACGGCGCGACTGTGATTGTGGGTTTTTTGAAGGCGTGAACTTGCCAATAACCTAGCACAAGGGCAGCCGGAATGACAATGCTCAGGTGGCGCGAACAGAAGCAGTTAGCAATTAGCACTTGGCATTTAGCCATGCAGAGACGCATCTCCCCCAGTAGCGCAACCCCGTGCTCGCCAAGTGCTAAGTGCCAAATGCTAAGCGCTGGCTCTCTCCAATGCCGCCGCAAAAGCGTCGAGTGACAGCGACCGCAACAGGTTCCGCCGCATGCCCCGCTCCACCTCGGCCAAGCCGTCGGCCGCCGAGGCGATCCAGTCGAAGCTGGCGGCCTCGGCCAGCTTCCGCAACTCGCCTTCAATGTCGGTATTGTGCACAGACTCCGGTGTTCCCGAGTTGATAAACAGCAGATCCTGCAACAGCGAGTACAGGGTACGTAGGAGCCTCTCCGTCTTCTCCCGTCCTTCGGCTCCGGCCCGGTAAGTCTCGGTGACTTTAAATAGTTCGCTGTGGTCGGCGGCGCGCAAAGCGGAATTGAGAATGGTCAGGGCATTCTGACGAGCCGCGGTGTACCCCGCCAGGTCGAAACTGCGCGCTCGGCCCACCGCCCCCTCACTCAGGCGAGCAACCAAGGCTCGCTGTTTCGGACTCCAGTCAGGTCGCTGCCTGGCGAGATAATGTTCGATTTCCTTCGAGGACAGGGCTTTCAGCCCCACTACCATCGAGCGCGACCGGATTGTCGGCAGCAGTTCGCCAGCATTCTCGGCCAGTAGAAAGATGGTAGCGAACTCAGGGGGTTCTTCGAGCACTTTCAGCAGAGAATTGGCTGCTTCCTTCATGAAAGCCGAATCGGTGAAGATGTAAACCCGTTCCTTCGCGTCCCCCGGACGAAAGTAGATGGTTTCGATCACCCGTCGCACCTGGTCAACCTTGATCATCATTTGCGGTGGATCAGGCGGGATCACCAGTACGTCAGGATGGGTCTGAACAAACAAACGCGTTTCTTTTTTGTCGGTCTCGCGCAGGTTCTCCCGAGCTTCCAGTGCTTCCGCGGTGCGCGCCTCGAGATCTTCCGACTGCGCAATTCGCACGCAGTTTGAGCACTTGCCACAGAAATCGGGCAGGCCCCCGGTTGTGACTGGCTCCAGGCAATTCATGGCTTTTGCCAGCATGAGCGCCAGCGTGTACTTGCCCGAACCTTGCGGTCCAGTCAGGATCACAGCCTGGGGAAAGCGCTTGCGCGCCAGCATCTCGCGCAGGCGATCGATTACGTCCGCGTTGCCATAGAAATCAGAGAAGGGCATGTTGGTTAGCCCTCAGCATTCCGCCACTTCTTCATCATCTTTCTCTCAGTCCGGCATTTTACCGTGATCACCGGGAACCTGAACGGCTGAGTGCTGACGGCGGGTTGCTGAGTACTACTTCTTTCATCTTCAACTTTCTTCGCACCACTTCCACGATGTGCTTATGCGTCTCTCCTGGCGTTCCTCGCGCATCCACGACTACCATCCGGTGTGGCTCGCGGGCTGCAATTGCCAGATAGGCATTTCTAACTCGCCCAAAAAACGCGCGGCTCTCCTGTTCGAAGCGGTTCTCATCATGTTCGGTTTGCTTGTGTCCTGGCGTGCTCGCCTGGTTGCGGCGTCGGGCACGCTCCACACTCATCACCGGATCGGAGTCCATCAGAATGGTGAGATCAGGCTGCATATCTCCGCATAGGGCGTGGTGCAGTGCCCGCACGGGTTCGCTGCCCAGCTTGCGTCCACCACCCTGATAAGCCTCGCTCGAATCAGTGAAGCGGTCGCACAACACGATGCGACCTTCCCCGAGCGCTGGTTGGATGACCTCTTTGATGTGCTGGGCGCGTGAGGCAAACATCAGCGCCAGCTCTGCCAGGGGCGCCAGCGCGGAGGTGCTGGTGTCGAGCAAAAGCTGGCGAATTTTTTCTCCCGTCGGGGTTCCGCCAGGCTCGCGGGTTACGACCACGGCCAGATGCTGTGCGCGCAACATGGCTGCCAGTTTCTCCAGTTGCGTGCTCTTGCCACATCCATCGAGCCCTTCGAAGGTAATGAATTTTCCGCGCTGCGCATGCCCTGACACGCCGAAATCATAGCAGAGCGACCCAGGGTCATGAACTTTCCCCTGCGTAGCTTCAACTGCGACAGGAGTATTGAAACGTTTCTGTTATATTCGGAAGTTCTTGATCGATTACTGCCAAGACCCAGGGAGATTCGAATGAACTGTTTCCGGCCGTGCATGTTGGCGCTTTTCGCTGTGATTGTGCCTGCTCTCGCGCAGGACTCCTCTACCGCTCATGCGGCAGCTCCTACCATCAGCATTGCTGTCGATGCCAGTGACGCGCCGCGCAAGATCATTCATGCACAACTGACCATTCCTGCTGCTCCGGGTTCGCTGACTCTTTACTATCCCAAGTGGATTCCCGGCGAGCACGGTCCCACCGGACCGATTGAGGAACTCACCGGCCTCAAGTTCACCGCCAACGGACAGCCCCTGACATGGCGGCGCGATCTGCTCGACGGATGGACTTTCCACGTCAACGTGCCGCAAGGAGTATCGGCCGTCAGCGTGTCCCTGGACTACGTCGCTCCCGCAACGGAAGTCGGCATCTATACCGGTGGAATGTCAGCGACCGAAAAGATGGCCGTGTTGAGCTGGAACACGGTGCTGCTCTATCCCGCAAATTGGACTTCCGACGAACTCACGTACACCGCCAGTTTGCGCCTTCCCGCAGGATGGAAATTCGGCACGCCGTTGCCGGTCGCCTCGCACAGTGGCGCTGAAATAACATTCAGTCCGGCTTCTCTCACCACCCTGGTGGATTCGCCAGTCATCGCCGGCGAATACTTGCGGGTGGTGCCGCTGGCAGAAAATCCACGCCAGGAAATGGACATCGCAGCCGACAGCGCCGCCGCGCTCGATGCGCCCGCCGAGGTTCTGGATGACTACAAAGCCGTCACCGAGCAGGCATTCAAACTCTTCGGAGCCCGGCACTTCCGCGACTATCATTTTCTTTACAGCCTGAGCGATCACGTTGTGCACTTCGGCCTGGAGCATCACGAATCAAACGACAGCCGTGTCGAAGAACGGGGCCTGGTTGATCCCGAGCACCGCCTCCTGAATGCCGGCCTGCTCACGCATGAATACGTGCACTCGTGGAATGGTAAGTACCGCCGGCCCGCGGACCTGACGACGCCTGACTACGAAAAACCCATGCAGACTGATTTGCTCTGGGTATACGAGGGCCTCACATCTTACCTAGGCGATTTGCTCAGTGCGCGCAGCGGCTTGCGCACGCCTGAACAGCTACGCGATTCCGTCGCTCTCGACGCCGCTTACCTCGATCATGTCCCCGGCCGCACTTGGCGCAATCTGCAAGATACGGCCGATGGCGTTCCCGCGATGCAGGACGCTCCCAATCAGTGGACTTCCTGGCGCCGTGAGCTCGATTACTACGGCGAAGACGTTCTCAACTGGCTGTGGGTGGACACCATCCTTCGCGAGCAGACGCGAAACAAGAAGTCAATGGACGATTTCTGCCATCTTTTCCACGGTGGGCAGAGCGGTCCGCCGGCGGTCAGCACTTACACCTTCGACGACGTGGTCAACACATTAAACCAGGTTGCGCCTTACGACTGGCGCGGATTCTGGACAGAACGCCTGACCAATCACGGGCCCGGCGCCCCGCTCGCGGGCATCGAACGCAGTGGTTGGAATCTGGTTTACGACGACACGCCGTCGGAACTGTTCCGCGCCAGCGAGCACTACAGCGAACAGGTCAACGCAGATTACTCCCTCGGCCTTCTTCTCAAGCAGGACGGCACCATCGTGGACACCATTGAAGGTATGTCCGCGGCGAAAGCCGGTGTTGGCCCGGGAATGAAAGTGGTTGCGGTGAACGGCCGCCGTTTCTCCGCCGATGTCCTGCACGATGCCCTCAGTGCGGGGAAAGGCAGCTCCGCGCCCCTGGCGCTGCTGGTGGAGAACACAGAATACTTTAAGACCTACAACCTCGACTATCACGGCGGAAACAGATATCCCCATCTGGTGCGCGACGAGTCGAAGCCGGATGTTTTGAGCGAAATCATCAAGCCACGCTGAGGTTGCGAAGGCACTATGGGGAGGCTTGTAGGTTCCTCAGCGTCCTCTGTGCCCTCTGTGGTTAGTTTTCTTCGATCCCTGTAAAGAGATCCGTCTCCGGCTGAGCCGGCGCGGAAGTCATCGATGCTGCCAAGTGGAATCTTTCCTGACCACCATACTGGCGCATGCGAGATTCGAATAGCGGAAATAGCGGCGCCTGCGTAGCGTGTGCCTTGAAGGCCTCGAGCTTGGTTTCGAGGTACCTAGTAACCTCGATGACGGCGGTCGCCGCCGACGGCGTCACCGGCTGCCGGTCAGGCAGAATGAAGTTCGCGGTTGCGTGGTACAGCTTGTTTGCCCGGTGAGGACGGATGCGGTCGCTGAACTGATCGGGATAGCGGTTGTTCCGCCCCGCCCAGTGGAAAGCCAGGGTGGCGAAGATCGAAGCCATGGAGTGATCGGTGTGGCCGGTGACGCCACCCTCTGCTCCGAACGTCAGCACCACCTGCGGACGGAACTCACGGATCTTTAAGGTGAGATCAAAGACGACCTTATAGGCCTCCAGACGATGGAGCCGCCCGTCGGGGTAGTCGAGCACGATGCCGTGGGTCACCTTGAGGATCGCACAGGCGGCCGCGAACTCCTGCCGCCGCAGTGCGGCCAGTTCCATGTCATTCTTGGCGCTGCCGCGGTGGGTCGCGGCCTGACC
>Ga0335081_10007212_pt1 | contig 17753 bp, 16 predicted proteins | sample Lox_Sample_35_FD_206713 | JGI IMG/M metagenome (GOLD analysis project Ga0335081, IMG submission 206713) | Soil microbial communities from Loxahatchee National Wildlife Refuge, Florida, United States - Lox_Sample_3.5 | ecosystem: Environmental > Terrestrial > Soil > Wetlands | place: USA... | reverse complement strand
CTGTACCCATGCTGATATCAAGTAAAATACAAGAGTCCACGATGTCCTGAGCGTAAAATCTGTCCACGATGTCTTGGACGTTATCATCTAATGTTTACTGATTTTCGTCTCCCGGTACTCACATGATAAAACTCCTCTCTATAGCCGGTTCCGATCCTTCCTCGGGCGCCGGAATCCAGGTTGATTTGAAAACTTTTCAGGCCCTAGGCGTCTTCGGCATGGCAATACCCGCAGCACTAACGGTACAGAACAGTCAGGGAGTCCTCCGCGTTGAACCGCTCTCAGGTCAATTACTTTCAAGGCAACTCGACGCATTGCTTTCGGACATCAAGCTCGATGCCATTAAAACGGGCATGCTTCTAACAGAGGAGAACGTGGAAGCCGTGACAAAGGCCGTAAAAAAGTTCACGGTCCGGAATCTTGTCATCGACCCTGTGCTTCGTTCGAGTTCCGGGAGAATGCTGATGCAGCCTGATGCAATTGGGGTTCTCAGAAAAAAGCTTATTCCCCTTGCACTGGTAGTAACACCCAATGTCCCTGAGGCTGAAGCCCTTTCAGGAATATCGATCGGATCGGACCAGGACTTGGATTTTGCTGCTGGTAAGCTCCTTGACAGTGGACCGTCGTTTGTGTTGATAAAGGGAGGGCACAGGCGCGGTCCTGCAACAGACACCCTCTATGGCGGTAAAACGGTGCTTACCTTTTCCACATTGCGGCGTAAAGGCGAGTTTCACGGTACTGGCTGCGTACTTTCTTCGGCACTGACGGTGTTTATAGCAGAGGGATTACCTGTGGAAAAAGCTGTGGAAAAAGCAAAGCAGTTTGTGGATAAGCTGTTGATGACCGCGGAACCGGTTGGAAAGAGTCGGACGAGGTACTTTCATTTTTAACTGTTGGAGGGTGGTGCCCACAGAAGTCCTCATGTAAATTAGCATCTATCACGGTATAAAGTAGACCACACTGGCTTACCTGGAAATCCAGCCAAGAACACTTATGCAATTAAATTTCTACAAGGGAGGTTGTATGCGTATCGACAAAAGGAAAGCGGATGAACTCCGTAAGGTAAAGATAACCAGGAACTACATCAAGGCTGCGGAAGGCTCTGTGCTGATCGAAATGGGCGACACAAAGGTCATTTGTACAGCCACCGTCGAGAACGCCGTTCCTCCCTTTCTCAAGGGGAAGGGCACGGGCTGGGTAACGGCGGAATATGCCATGCTGCCGCGGTCTTCGGCCCAGCGGATTCAGCGTGAGCGCAGCAAGGTTGGCGGCCGGACGCACGAAATACAACGCCTGATCGGTCGCGCTTTGCGTTCGGTCGTGGTCATGAATGTCCTTGGGGAGCGGACCGTGCTTATCGACTGCGACGTGATCCAGGCAGACGGTGGGACGCGCACCGCGTCGATCACGGGAGCCTATATAGCGCTGGTGGATGCGCTTCGCTCTGTAAAAAGACAGAATCTGATAGAGGCGATTCCTGTGAAAGACCACCTGGCTGCCGTGAGCGTAGGTATCGTCGACGGAAAGCCGCTGCTCGATCTTTGCTACACTGAAGATTCGTCGGCCGAGGTGGACATGAACCTGGTCATGACCGGCAGCGGAAAGATTGTTGAGGTGCAGGGGACAGCTGAGGGCGAGCCGTTCACAAAAGCAGAATTTGCCAAGCTGCTCTCCCTGGGAGAGAAGGGAATCAACGCACTGATTAGGAAACAGAAGGAAGTTCTTGAATGACTTTTTTCCTGATGTCTCTTTTTATTGTGTGCTAGACCGAGATGGTCGACAAGATGCAGTTGCTCGCCATGGTCTTTGCGTACCGTGTCCGGCGCAGACTGTGCTGTTTGCATATTCTCAGCTATGGCAGACAAACATCTTTCCGCAGTCTTTGCCGAAATAGCTCTCGAATTTAGTTCAACATATCCATGTCACAATCTCGGCCTCTCTACCATCCGTTCTCTTCAGTTTCTGGATGAATAAATCGCTCCCATAGAATAGCTTCAGAAGATAAAACATAAGTTCTGTTTTATCTTGACAAAACTATAACCACGTTTTATTATTAAACAGTTGTTTTAAAATAAAAGAAGTACTCTTATGCGCAAGGCTTCTATGTCATTATTTTTATTATGATTTACGTTGTCCATTGCAACTGCGGCAATGCCCAGTAATGGGTTATCGATTCAAGGCCGGAGACGATGTTAACAAGTGGCATGCCTGACTGGTTATTGCAGGGGAACTCGATGCACAAGGGCGTTAGCCCGGTCAAATTCAAGCCTAAATCACTCGATTGGCAGGGGTATAATTGGCAGGGGTATAGAGGAATGAAAAGAGAAAAAACAAATTATACGATTCAGTCCGTTTCTCATGCATTCGATATTCTGGAGTCTTTTACCCGGACAGAGGACGAACTCGGTGTTACAGAGCTGTCAAAGCGCTTGAGTCTTCATAAGAACAATGTGTTTCGACTCCTGGCCACGCTCGAACACCGGGGCTACATCGAACAGAATAAGGCCACGGAGAACTATCGACTCGGCCCCAAGACACTTCAGCTCGGATCGATTTTCATTGAGCAGCGCGAGTGCCGTCGCCAAGCCCGTCCCATTCTCGAAAATCTCGCGTCCGCATCAGGCGAGACGACGGTTGTTGCCGTACTTCGGGGAGACAAGGTTATTTACATGGACAGCGTGGAAACGGACCGCACTGTCCGCGCTGTGTCACGCATCGGTGCTATTTTCCCTGCGCACTGCACGGCCGTAGGAAAGGCTCAACTCGCGCATTTATCACCGACCGATATTGAGCTGCTGTATCCTGAGCAGACCCTCCTGACGCTTACTGATAAGAGCATCAAGACCCTCGGCAGCCTCGCAACGGAGCTGAAAAAGATCGCTGAAAAAGGATATGCCATTGAAAACGAGGAGGCCGAGGCTGATGTGCGGGGGATAGCTGTTGCAGTCAGGGACTTTTCGAAAAAAGCGGTCGCCGCCATAGGCATCGTGGCCCCAGCAAGCAGGCTGACCGATGAACGGATCGACAAAGACGGCATCTACAACCTGATTCGCGAGTCTGGACGGGAACTCTCAACGCATCTCGGTTTCATCCCGCAGCCGACGAAAAAATAAGGTCCTTTTTCTTTCCCCGGAAGCGGGTTTAGGGTTTGAGATGCTGATGCAGTAGTTTATTGACACCGAAGTTTCGGCTGTGTTATTATCGCCTAGATGGTGATTGAACGAAAATGGGCTCATCTCAAGTCTCTGCTTCAGGACATGCAGTCAGCGGTGCTTGCCTATTCAGGCGGTGTGGACAGCTCCCTCCTACTGAGAGCCGCAAGCGAGGTCATGGGCAGCCGTTTGATCGCGGTTACCGCCGTTTCCGAAACTTATCCTGCCGGTGAACTGTCTTCCGCAGAGGAGTTCGCCCGTTCACAGGGCGTGATGCACCGGGTCCTCCGTACAGAGGAACTGGGATCCGAATCCTTTGTTCGCAATAATCCGGACCGGTGTTACCACTGCAAAAAGGAACTCTTCGAAAAGCTCAGGCAGATGGCCGAGTCAGAAGGCATTTCCACTGTTATCGAGGGATCGAACACGGACGATCTCAGGGATTACCGCCCAGGCCGGAAAGCGGCGAAGGAATTCTCCGTTCGCAGCCCCCTCGTGGAGGCGGAAATATCGAAAACGGAAGTCCGTGAACTGGCCCGCACTCTAAACCTGGCCGTGTGGGACAAACCGTCGCTCGCCTGCCTCTCTTCCCGGATTCCCTATGGAACGAGGATCACCCCCGAGATACTTGAGACAATCCAGTCTGCCGAGGATCAGCTGCGCGTCCTCGGATTCCGGCAGGTGCGAGTACGGCATCATGACGAAACAGCCAGAATTGAGCTCTCCCGTGCGGATTTCGGTCGACTGATTAATGATGAGATGGCCTCACGGGTCACCGCAGCTCTCAAAAAACTGGGCTATACCTATGTCTGTCTGGATCTAGAGGGATACCGGACAGGAAGTATGAATGAAGGGATTAATAAGGAAGTAGAGAGCAGGTAGTAAATAACCGGGAGTAAATGGTCTGGGATAGTAGACCATACACTGGCGACAACTAAACGGGGGACAGCATTGAAAAACGGCGTTCCCCTCACCTCAATATTCAAGGCTGTCTACTGTTTTCCAAGGGGGGACAAATGAAGGTACTGGTAGTCGGCAGCGGTGGCAGAGAGCACGCGCTCGTCTGGAAAATAGCACAGAGTCCGAAGATCACGGCTATTTATGCCGCTCCAGGCAATGCGGGTATCGCACAACTTGCAGAATGTGTGGCTATCAAGGCCGATGATACCCCGGGGTTACTGGCCTTTGCAGCGTCAAAAGCCGTCGATTTGACCATCGTTGGACCCGAAGGGCCGCTCTCTATGGGCATCGTGGATGAATTCGAGAAGGCAGGCATGCGCGCCTTCGGCCCAAGTAGAAAAGCGGCTGAAATCGAGGCGAGCAAACGATTTTCCAAGGACCTGATGAAGAAATACAGTATCCCCACGGCTGAATATGGTGTTTTTACCAGCAAGGCCGCTGCGGAGGCCTACGTCTGTGAGAAGGGCGCGCCAATCGTGGTGAAGGCGGACGGCTTGGCCGCCGGCAAGGGAGTGGTTGTCGCCGAAACGATTGAGGAGGCGCTTCAGGCCTTGGACCTGATCATGGCGAATAAGGCCTTCGGCGCCGCTGGCGACCGCGTGGTGATTGAAGAATGTCTCAAGGGGGAAGAAGCTTCGTTCATGGCCTTCTCCGACGGCAGAACCGTAGTGCCGATGGCGTCTTCACAGGACCACAAGCGAGTGTTCGATGCGGACAAGGGGCCGAACACGGGGGGCATGGGTGCATATTCTCCTGCGCCGGTCGTTACGAAAAAGTTGGAGCGCAAGGTCATGGATACGATCATGATTCCCACAGTACGGGCTATGGAAAAAGAAGGGCGACTGTTCAAGGGTGTGCTCTATGCAGGTCTCATGATCAACGACGGCGAGGCTAAAGTTCTTGAGTTTAACGCTCGGTTCGGCGATCCTGAGACGCAGCCGATTATGGCTCGCCTGGACACGGATCTCATCGAGATCATTGAAGCAATCCTCGACGGCTCCTTGGCGAAGATCGACATCAAATGGAAAACTGACTCCGCAGTCTGCGTGGTTATGGCCTCGGGAGGCTATCCTGGGAACTATGAGGTGGGAAGGGTCATATCTGGTCTCGAGAACGCCGCAAAACAAAAGGGAGTCGTGGTCTTTCACGCCGGCACTGCCTTGAAAAATGGGTCTGTCGTGTCAGACGGCGGCCGGGTGCTCGGCGTAACGGGCCTCGGCCCTGTTATTGCGGCGGCCATCGATAACGCCTACGCAGGCGTCCGGGAAATTTCCTTTGAAGGCGTGCACTACCGTAGGGACATCGGCGCGCGGGCGCTCGAGACGGGGAACTGACAAGGGAATGACACGAATAAGCAACCGTGCAGCAAAAGAATGCAAAGATGACCTTGACGTTTAAATTTAAAAAGATATTAATACAAACTGCAGTAGAATCAACGCGAAGACGTAAAGGAAATCCTGCATGCTGAGCTTCTACCCTGGAGAATCTTGAGTTATCCTCGGGCTTTCGCGGTTCGATGACTTATACCCGGAATATGATGTTGACTGGATCATAGACCAGCTATGACGAAAGCGACGATAAAAAACATCGCAGGTTTTCTGAACAAAACGCTGAGGGTCGGAAAAATAAAAGACGCCTCGAAGAACGGGTTGCAAGTGCGGTCCCGTAAGAGAGGAGAAATCGGCACGGTTGGTTTTGCTGTGGATGCCTGCATTGCCACCTTTGAAAAGGCACGGAAGCTCGGCGTTGAGCTACTCGTTGTTCATCACGGAATAAAGTGGATTCCGCAGAAGGATCGGGTGCTGGAGACGTTGAGAGAAGCCTGTTTGAAAAAGAACAACATGGCCCTCTATGTCGCCCATCTTCCTCTCGATTTACATGAGAAATATGGCAACAATATGCAGCTAGCCCGGCTTCTCGGCCTCAGTCGGCTGAACAAGTTTGGCAGATACCATGGCATCAAAATCGGCTATGCCGGGACGTTCGGATCAGCGGTGAAACTCGTCGACGTTGCGGCGCAGGTCGGGAGACAATTGCGATCGACATGCCTCGTTTTACCTTTCGGTAAAGAGAGGATAAGGTCAATCGGCATTGTCTCCGGTGGAGGTGGCTGCATACTGCCGGACGCCGTTCGGGAAAAGCTCGATTGCTTTCTGGTCGGCGAGGCTGATTTGGCTGTGTTCAACGCTGCAAGGGACCAGCGAATGAATGTTATCGCTGCCGGCCACTACGCCACGGAGACCGTCGGGGTAAAAGCCCTGGCGTCCCTGATAAAAGAAGCATTCGGCGTTAAAACGGTTTTTATTGAAGATACAAAGGATTTGTAGCGATAATTTGTTTTTATTTCACTAACTTTTCAAGAAGGGAGTTCTCATGAGCAAACCAGTTGTTGGAATCCTGATGGGAAGCGATTCCGATCTGCCGGTGATGCAGGAAGCCGCAGCGATGCTCCAGGAATTCGGGATTGAATATGAGATGACCATCGCCTCAGCCCACCGGACACCGAAAAAGGTGCTTGAATACAGCCAGACTGCGGACAAGCGTGGCATCAAAGTGATCATCGCGGGCGCAGGATGGGCGGCTCATTTGGCGGGTGTGGTCGCATCGCAAACCACGCTGCCGGTTATCGGCGTGCCGATCGATTCGTCTCCTCTCAAGGGTCTTGATGCGCTCCTGGCCACGGTGCAGATGCCAGGTGGAGTTCCGGTGGCTACTATGGCGCTTGGAAAGGCTGGGGCAAAGAATGCCGGAATTTTTGCAGCCCAGATCATCGCGGCCTCAGACGTGAAAATTGCTAATCGACTCAAAGTCCAGCGGGTCGAGATGGAACGGGAGGTTGAGGAAAAGGCAAAGCGTCTTGCGGTGATGAGCGCGGTTCCGGCTGTTTCGGAGCCGTTTACGGTTGAAGCGACGGTGCCGGCCAAGAAAAAATCGCGTCGTAGGCGGTGGAAGAAAAAAACAGGCAGCACTCCGCCCGCGCAGAGCCCCGTAGCGTGAAGACGGAGCTCACATGCCTGCCCTGTTTCTTCGGCCAAGTCTCGCGCACTCTCGCGTATGCGGGTATAAATGGAGGGCGGGGTCGGAGCATCAGGCGGAGGGCGGAAGCGATCATCGCGGCATCATCGCTCGATGACGTGCCTGCCCGAACTACGACCGTTATTCACCGGATGCTGCGCGAGGAAACAGGTGTCGATCCTTACCGTTCCGTCAAGGAAGCCTATAACCGCATTGCGCTCGAAAGGCTGCCGGCATTGCGACGAATGGCGGCTGTATGCGGCGACCGCCTTGAAGGAAGCGTGCGGATCGCAATCTCGGGGAATGTGATCGATTTCGGCATCTATGAATCGATAGACCTGGACCGTTCGATCGAAGAGTCTTTCCAACTTCCACTCGTTTCCGAGTACTACCGCGCCTTTGCCAGGAGGATTTCCGAAGCGCGACGCATTCTCTATCTCTGCGATAATGCCGGGGAGATCGTATTTGACCGGGTGCTGCTAGAAACCCTTCATGAAATGGGCAAGGACGTGACCGCCGCGGTCAAGGGCTCGCCAGTCATCAATGATGCCACGCGTGAGGATGCCCGTGCAGCCGGGCTTCAGGAAAGCGCAACGGTGATCGACAACGGTAGCGATGGCATTGGCACGCTGTTGGAGACTTGTTCGGAAGAGTTTCTCGATCTATATCACAGCGCGGACCTGGTCATTAGCAAGGGCCAGGCGAATTACGAAACACTGGTTCAGGAAAAGGACAAGCGGCTCTTCTTTTTGTTCAAAGTCAAGTGCCCGGTTGTTGCATCGTTCCTGCAGAAGCTCGATGGCGACATCGTATTGACAGGCGGGAAAGACGCATAACATAGATTTGGGAGCCGACGAGCCGGTGAAGAAAAAGGCGGAGATCATCAAAATTGATCCGACCCACCCCGAGACAGCCTTTTCCCGGTGCAAGGAAGTCATCGCTTCGGGTGGCGTGATAGTCTATCCCACGGATACCTATTACGGCCTCGGCGCTGATCCGAGGTATCCTCGTGCTGTAAAGAAGCTTTTTGAGATAAAAAACAGGTCTGCTGACCAGCCCATACTACTACTTATCGCCGAGCCTACAGAAGTGAAGGATTGGGCGGAGGTTATCCCATCCCGGGCAGCAGACCTGATAAAGAGGCACTGGCCGGGGCCACTTACCCTCATATTCAGGGCCAAAGCTGATGTGCTTCCTGAGCTTACCGCGGGCACGGGCATGATCGGGCTGCGGGTCCCGGGCAACAAGCTTACCCGAGGTCTGCTCCAGAGCCTCGGTCGAGCCCTAACCGGAACGAGCGCCAATCGGTCCGGCCAGCCGAGTATTCGCACTGCAGCGGAAGCTGAAGCGGCGATTGGCAACCAGGTTGACCTAATTCTCGATGGAGGGGAGACCACAGGAGGAAAGCCATCGACGGTTGTCGAAGTTTCCACCGAGGTTCTCCGTGTGCTCCGTGAAGGGGCCGTACCTTTACGGGATATCACCGGTTGAAGTAAAATTCTTTCTGCATGAAGGATGCCCGATGAAAAAAAAATTTGTACTCGACACCAATGTGTTGCTCCACGATCCGAAGGCGGTTTTCTCGTTCGAGGACAATGATGTCATAATCCCGATCGTCGTGATTGAGGAGCTGGACAAATTCAAGAAAGGGATCGACGAAATCGGCCGGAACGCACGCCAGATATCCCGGATCCTCGACGATCTCCGACAGAAAGGCAAACTATCGCAGGGCGTTCAGCTCGAGGGCGGCGGCAGTCTGTGCGTGGAACTAAACCATCAGTCCACAGAACATCTGCCCCATGAACTGGTCGCCGAAAAGGCGGACAACCGGATACTAGCCACGGCGCTAAACCTGAAACACGAAAATCTCCCGGTGGTCCTCGTAACGAAGGACACGAACCTTCGCATCAAGGCCGACGCCCTGGGACTCCGGGCCGAGGATTATGAGTCGGACACCATCACGCTCGACGAGCTCTACTCCGGCGAGACCGAACTGGTGGTCGAGCCCGGGGCAATCGAGGAATTCTATGCAAAGGGCGAACTTGTACCTTCCGTAGACCCAAAACCCTTTCCCAATGAGTTCGCCATGCTGAAGAATAGCGCCAATCCTTCCCAGACAGCACTCGCCCGGTTTAATCAGCAGAGACAGTCCCTTGTGCAGGTCATTAACACCAAGCACGGCGTGTGGGGCATCAATGCAAAGAACAAGCAGCAGCAGTTTGCTCTCGATCTTCTCCTGAACGATGACATCCGCCTAGTGACGCTCGTGGGGAAGGCAGGAACGGGAAAGACCCTCTTGGCCCTTGCCGCGGGCTTGGAGAAAACCATCGAGGCCAGGACCTTCCAGCGGCTGGTTGTTTCCCGGCCTGTGTTTCCCCTCGGCAAGGACATCGGGTTCCTTCCCGGGGATATCGAGGAGAAACTCCGGCCCTGGATGCAGCCGATCCGCGATAATCTCGATTTTCTGATGGGCGCCTCGGCCGTTGCGGGCCGGGTTAAGGGCAAAAAAGATCTCCAAAGCCTCTTCGACCTCGGTATGATCGAGGTGGAGCCGCTGACCTACATCCGAGGCCGAAGCATGCCGAACCAGTATCTCATCGTTGACGAGGCGCAAAACCTCACTCCTCACGAACTCAAGACGATCATCACGCGGGCCGGCGAGGGAACCAAAATCGTGTTGACCGGCGATCCTTACCAGATTGACAATCCCTATATCGATTCGTCGAGCAACGGTCTTACTTTTGTAGTTGAGCGGTTCAAGGAGGAGCCCATCGCCGGACATATCACGCTTGTGAAAGGCGAGCGTTCCGATCTTGCCGAACTCGCCGCAACGCTACTTTGACATCCTTACCCGTCATGAAGGTCGAGGTTTTATGGCGCGGATGATAAATTATAGTTTAGAGTACGGGTTTAAAGTTCAAAACTCTGAGCGGTGAACTCTGAACTGCGGTCAATAACCAGGTGAAGGGAAATGAAACAACATAAACAGGCGTACAATACAATTTTTCTAAGTATAAGCGTGCTGGCAACGCTCTTTGTCTTTACCGAGATTGTCTTGAAGTCCTTCGGAAAAAGCATATGCGGCACGGAAGGGTGTAAAATGACGGCCCAAGCGGCGCGGTTCGGGGATATTTCCATATTCCTCGTCGGCTTCGGCACGTTTTTTTCGCTTGCTGGCCTTTCGCTCCTGAGCCGGCGCATCCGGAAACCCGGGATTGAGCGGTTCATCAATCTCATTCTGGTAATCGCTCTAGCGGGTGAAGGGTTCTTCATGGGTTATTTGGCGTTTCGGATTCATACGGTATGCCTGTTCTGCATCACGATATTTATTTTCATGATCACTCTCGGCCTTTTCAGACTTCTTGCGGGTGAAACAGACGTACTTGCCGGCTTCGGCGCGCTTGCGGCGGTTTTCGTCATCCAGTATCTTGTGTTGCCAGCCGGAGTGCCCGTCCATCTGCCTGTGAATGAACGGTTTCTCCTGTTCTACAGCAAGGATTGCAGGCATTGCGCTGAACTTATCAAAGAACTGGATGAAAAAAAAATACAGGTCGCCCATCTACCAGTGGGCGATTATGCAGTCTTCCTGAAAAACATGGGTATCGAGGGCATTCCCACGCTAATGGTGAATGATCCCTATCAAAAAATATTTCTTACGGGAAAAGAAGCTATAGAGCGCTATCTGCTCGCCTGTATGAATCCGAAGTCGGTTGGTGTCACAGTCCCGGGAAAAGCGAAGGCGCGGTACAAGGCCGTGACCCCGGATCCGGACAGGAACGTGACCTTCGACCTCTTCCGTCAACAGAGTCTTCTGACGTCGCCGAATCAATCAGCCGACAACGGCATGTGCAACGAAGAAAAAGTCTGTAAATAAGAACTTTACGATTGGATTTCCCTCGTCGAGCACGCCATGCACCTCCCTACGGTTGTATTTCTTTGTGGAAAAAAAACAGCTCTGTATGGTATTATTCAACGCTATGGCTAAAATTCTTGAAAAACGGCTGATTCGACGGCCCGATGTATTTTATTACAAAATCGCCGCGCCGCTTGTTTCTCGGAAAGCCTGTCCTGGACAATTTGTGATCATCAGACTCCATGAGAAGGGCGAGCGCATCCCCCTGTCCCTTGCCGACATCAATCCCGCGGAAGGTACGATCAGTCTTATCGTTATGGCTGTGGGCAAAACCACTACGGAGCTCTCGGGTTATGCAGTAGGTGAGGAGATCCTCGATCTTTGCGGCCCGCTAGGGATGCCGACGCACGTCGAGCAGACGGGCAGGGTAGTTCTTGTCGGCGGTGGGTTCGGCGTTGCCCCGCTCTATCCCGTAGCGCGAGCCTTCAAAGCGGCAGGTAATAGGGTCACTGTTATCATGGGCGCGAGAAGCAGCGACCTGCTGATCTATGAGCAGGAGATGCTGGACGTTAGCGACAAGGTGCTGGTGACGACCGATGACGGCAGTAAAGGAGCCAAGGGCATCGTGACCACGGCCCTTGCGCAGGAGTTGGCGTCCGGAGGTGCGGACTTGGTCATGGCTGTCGGTCCGGCAATCATGATGAAATTCGTGGCCGAAACCACTCGGCCCCTCGGCATCAAGACCATGGTGAGCCTTAATCCGATCATGGTCGACGGTACCGGCATGTGCGGCGGCTGCCGCGTCTCAGTCGGCGGCACCACCAGGTTCGCCTGTATCGACGGACCGGAGTTCGACGGCCATGCAGTGGACTGGGATCTGCTCATGAACCGCCAACGAACCTATAAACAGGAAGAACAAGAATCCTTCGAGATGTGGAAGCAGCGCCATGAGCGTATGTTGAGCAAAGACAAGCAGCCCGTCTGTGAGTAATCCCTGCAGACCAACAGGAACGACATCAGCGGCAGGACGCCTTGTAAGCACCCGGTAAACTCCTTGACACCCTATAATCGTTATGTTAATTTACCGGAACTGTAATGATACGGGAGGATCTTTTGGAAAATAAAAAAGGCTTTATTGAAATTATTGCGGAGAAATTCTGGAAGTTTTTTTCGTCCGTTAAGCTCGCAGTCGTATTGCTGATTATTCTTGCAACCGTTTCCATCATCGGGACCATCATTCAGCAGAATGAGTCCCCCGATAAATATCTGAGAGAATATAGCCAATCAACGGTTCAGTTGTTCGAATTTCTGGGATTTTTCGACATGTACCATACCTGGTGGTTCGTGCTCCTCCTTTTTCTTTTCACGGCAAATCTTACGGTCTGCTCGCTCGACAGGTTTCCTCATACTTGGGCGATCATCACTGCACCACTCAAACCCATTGACGACAATATGCTGAAAGCGTTGCCGTTCAGAAAAGAGATCACCCTCCAGGGGGACGTGGACAAGGCGATGGATCGGTCGGCGAGCGCGCTAAAGAATCATGGCTATTCTTACATCGAATCGAAAGATGCGGGCGGTGTGCAGCTCCTGACTCAGAAGGGAGTATACAGTCGTTTCGGGGTCTATATCACCCACGTCAGCATTCTTCTCATTTTTATTGGAGCGCTCATCGGCGCCTTCTTCGGCTTCAAAGGGTTCCTGAATCTTTCTGAAGGGGAAGCCTCTAAAGTCGTCTATCTCCGGAACGAACCGATGTGGGACCAGATCATGGACTCGCTCGGCATTGCCAAAAGTCCGGTGATCCACGACTCCCAGGAGGGCGTGCCCTCCCTGCCGCTCGGCTATTACGTCCGGTGCGACAATTTTGATGTCGATTATTACGTCGCTCCCTCGGGCATGCCGACGGGTATGCCGTCGGAATATCACAGTACGCTCAGCATTTTTAATCTCGACGGACAAAAGATCCTCGACAAGCGCATCCGGGTGAATGGTCCACTTACCTATCACGACGTGACCTTTTACCAGGCGAGCTACGGCACCGTGCCGGACGCCCGCGGCAAGGTGATCCTGAACATCCACAAGAAAAGCGATACCCAGTCCCCGGGCGAAACGGTGTATGTTGAACTCGGAGGGTCGGTGTTTGTTCCTTCCATCGACCGGACCGTGAAAGTGCTCGGATTCGCGCCCTTTGGAATGAGGAACCCCTCAACCGGCGAGGTGCAGCTTTTCAAGTCGGACAACGAAGAATACATCAACCCGGCCGTGGAGTTGGAGATATACAACGGCAAGAAGGCGCTTTACCAGACGACCATTTTAAAAATTGATTCGGGTCGGCCGAATATGCCCGAAGACTATGTCATAAGCTATGGCGGCTATTGGGGAACGCGCTTCACGGGCCTGCAGGTCACCAAAGATCCCGGTGTCTGGGTTGTTTACACCGGTTTTATCATGCTCTGCTTCGGTCCGCTCATCGCATTTTTCGGATCGCATAAGAAGCTTTGGGTCAGGATCCAGAGTCGCGGGAGCGAAACCATCGTTCTGGTGGCCGGATCAGCCAACCGGAATCGGATCGGCTTTGAGAAAGTATTCAACAAGGTTGTAGCGGAAATTTCAGGGTAATATCGAATCACTCAGGAGGGTTCAATGAACAGTTCCTTGCTTTTCAGTATTGCAACATTGTCTTATTTGTTCGCGATGGTGCTGTATATAGGCTACCTCGCGTTTCGGAAAAAAGGTATCGGCACAACCGCAACGATCGTAACGGTCTTCGGCTTCCTGGTGCAGACCGCTGCGTTGCTGCTCCGGTGGCGGGAATCATATCAAATGGACATCGGGAGGGTGCCGCTGTCTAATCTCTATGAATCCCTGGTCTTCTTCACATGGAGCACAGTGATGATCTATCTTATCGTCGAATTCAAGTACAAGACAAAAGCTTTCGGCGCCTTTGTGATGCCCGTGGCCTTCCTCGCCCTCGCATTCATCAACGTCGCCGGAATCAGCAGCGACATCACCCCACTGGTGCCCGCGCTCAAGAGCAACTGGCTCTTCTATCATGTGCTGATAAGCTTTCTCGGCTATGCCGCTTTCGGCGTCGCGTTCGCGATCAGCATGGTTTACCTGCTGATGGACATGGAAGATCGGGGCTCCGCGACTAACCTGTACGTCGGCCTGGCCGTCATCGTTGTCCTGGCATCGATAGGTTATTATATGGCGAGTCTGGGTGGCCAGATGAAAACCGCATTCTGGATGGGAATCGGCGTGCTGATCCTGGCATGGTTCGTCTATCTTATCGTCGCCGGAGCGCGGAACAAACCCCGGGTTTTTCTCTTCTGGTCATTCTGCGTTACTCTCGCTGTCTCGCTTCTGGTTGCCATGGGTATCGATTTTGTTTACCTCGTTTCGTTCCAGCATCTTGCGGAGGGAGAATCGTTCAAGAAACACATATTCGAAGGAACTTTTTTAAATGCCTCCCCTGCGATATCCATCATCAGCTGGCTGGTGGCTCTTGCGTTCTTTTCCTTTGTATGGTCCAAGGGAATGGGTCTTAAAAAACTGCTAAAACCCTACATCCCGGCGCAAAACCTGCTCGACGACGTGACCTACCGCATGATCGCTATCGGGTGGCCGCTCCTCACCGCCGGCATCATAACCGGCGCGGTCTGGGCGAACAGTGCGTGGGGCACTTACTGGAGTTGGGACCCGAAGGAGACATGGTCGCTCATCACGTGGTTCATCTATGCCATCTATCTCCATTCCCGATATGTCCGCGGGTGGAAGGGGACCCAAATGGCAGTCATCTCCAGCGTGGGCTTTCTTGCGGTCATCTTCACATACCTCGGAGTGAACCTCGTGCTTTCCGGTCTCCATTCCTATGGAGGCATGAATTAGGTCAAGAAGGAGCCATTCCGCGACGGCATCAAAAAAGCAACATATTTCGGACGCCGGTTATCAATTTGATAGCCGGCGTTTTTGTCATGGTATGCCAGGCATGACGCACTGTACTTTTAGTACGGGCCGTTCAGATATGGTGTCTGATCGGTGACTCGGAGGTGCAAGTCCTCTACGGGCCTTGATGGAAGGAACCGTTAGCCGAACAGCAAGGGTGTCCGGGGCGACCCGGAATCTGAAGGAAGCTGTAAGCAAAGTCCCGGCCTGACGAACAGAAACCGCATATGAGGCAGCCACATCTGGGCGAGAGGGCCATAATACTCAAAGCCCGATAACCATCCAGAAGGTGTGGAAGTAGATGCGGCGGGTATATGGGATGAAGGTCATGCGTCTTACCCTGGGAGGTCTGTCGATTTGCCTTGTGCTATCGATGCCGTAAGGTGTTGAGATGAATCGACAGAAGTCAGCAGAGGCGGTAGTAGTCCAGTAACCAACTGGATGAAGCGCCGAACATGGTAGGCCGGTAAAGTGCCGAAGCCCCGACGAACGAAGGAGACGCACACAAGAAGGCTGAGATGCCGGAGGACTCCCGGATGGTAGCAGGCGGAACCTGCAAGAGTATGGAGAGGGAGCGTCAAGCGTTTGCTGCGGCAGAAGAGAACGCCAATCCGCAAGTCTAACTATTCAGACTTGATTAGCCTACCATGAACCGCCGTATACGGAACCGTACGTACGGTGGTGTGGGAGGACGGCGGGCGCGACCCCGCCTCCTACCCGATTGCGAAGGTCGGGGATAAATTGTGGCAGAACTTGCATCACGTCTGGCTGAAAGTCCAATAATCGAACCATCCGGAGAAAGCTCCCCTGGTTTTATCGATGAGAGCGGTCATTCACCTCTTATCTCTAGGCGTCAAACTTAGCGCTTCAGGGAGGGAAACTCAATGATTGTTTAGTCGTTCGGTTCTCGTCTTGCCTTTTGTGCAAGCTTCGTCTTTCAGTATCTTCCCAAACCCCGTGCCGTAGGCTATTGTGATCGCCTCAATGAACCAGGGAAAAAGAGAGCGCGGGGGCCATCCTCTTGGGGAATTGCATGAGAAGGAAAGTGCATCATCGGTAAGGGACAGCATCTCATCGTCCTCCGAATAACTCACCGGCCAAAGCAGGCAAACTTTCGGTTTGACCTGATTGATCGGGAGTCCGAGAGCGGACGCAGCTGTATGCAAAGAACATCGTATCTTGCGTTTGGACAGGAATGCAAAAAGGCAGAGGCCGTCTTCCGTCGTGTCTATTGCGTAGAGTCCGTGTTCCACTTCCTCGAATATATTGTCGAACTCTTCGCCAGTTTTGAGATGAGGACACCGTTTGGCTGCCACAGGCAAGACAGCGATGATCCGGCGCATTTCAGCAGCGGTAATGCAGACCTCATACGATGCGCAGCAACACTTCTCTCCCTTCGCACAGCCGCCGCAAACATGTTCGATTGATAGAAGAGCCGCGAGATCCACGCTTATGTCATTTCCGTGCTCCCGCAGGGAGCATTTTCGCCTGCGGCGAGAGGGATGCTCCGGCAGCCGCATCCTGTGGGCAGGTCCATTCTGATTCTTGCGCATGGGGGGGCCCTTGTTTCTCAGGACGAAAAAATTATCACAGCAGACAGGTCCACATGAACTGTAGTATGGTCATCAGTCACCCACATCTGCCCGTCCTGAATAGTGAATTGAAGCTGCATACTGCGCTGCGCCAGAGTACACAGTTCCGCAACAGCGGTTGCTGGCAAGTTTATCACAGTCAGATTTCTGGAGCGGTCGAGACTGCCTCTGATCTGGTTTAACCACACATCAACGCGGTGACCGCCATAGGTATAAACAAATACTTGCCTGGCTCGGCCACAAGCCCTGCGTAATCGTTTTTCATCGGGTTGGCCCACATCGATCCAGAGTTCGATTGTTCCCGTGAGGTCCTTCTGCCAGAGAGAGGGCTCATCATCGGCCCCGATGCTGTCGCCGAAGCTCAGAGCTTCATGGGCATGCAAGGCAAACGCCAGTAACCGTACCATCATGCGTTCGTCGGTCTCCGACGGATGGCGGGCAATGGTGAGGCTATGGTCACCGTAGTAGTTGCGGCCCACGTCGGCAATCCGCAGCTCCGCTTTGAATATGGTCGATTTGAGCGCCACGTTATCCCTCTCAGTAAAATATATCCATCCTGCCGAGTAATGAGAGTACAGCAAACCATCCAGCAGGGCAAGAGAATTCATAGCTGCAGCTGAGCGGAAAAATAATTGTCTCGTAAGAAGCCGTATTTATTGACACTTCCGATGTCCTTCCGCCTGCCCCCGTTTTGGCACAAATAGAGGTCTGTCCGGAATGGTTCTTTTCGTATATCGTTGATAATTTGGTTTGGTATATGCGCGAATAACAATATTTTAAAGACCATCATAATTAATGGACTTTCAAAGTGTCCAAACGTGCCATCTTAAGCAAAGTGAAAGGTCTGGCAATCAATTGAAACGAGATTCCTCAATGAGCTCAGAATGACAAATCAGGCCTTATTGATTTTTTATAAGATCATCGGAATTGAGTTGTCAGGATAGCTGAAAATATTGAAAAGTCAGTACCGAGTTCGTATTGTTTTGCATTCTACTGTTCAGCGACAAATCCTAAAGAGAACGCTCCTGTGGGATTCTTGTTATCTCAGGTTGGGCAAAATGATTACTTTGCACAGCAATCTCGCATGGAAGACAATCGGCAGAAAGGCGTTGCATTTGCACAAATAGTTATTTTTGTAGGTTCATTCCGATAAACCTACAACCCTCGAAGGTAGAAATAAATACCGGCGAGAATGATGGCAAGAATAGCTCCTGCGATGATATACCGCGACCT